>Ga0070730_10002685_pt1 | contig 16124 bp, 31 predicted proteins | sample Coa_R1_3_FD_66447 | JGI IMG/M metagenome (GOLD analysis project Ga0070730, IMG submission 66447) | Surface soil microbial communities from Centralia Pennsylvania, which are recovering from an underground coalmine fire - Coalmine... | ecosystem: Environmental > Terrestrial > Soil > Unclassified ...
AAGGGCAACCCGATCGCAACAAAATGGGGAAGCACCTCAAGCCCGACGCTCAGCGACGGCCTCGGCCAGGGCAACAACATCGCGGTGTTTCCCACCAAGGTGAAGGGCGCTGCCGCGCAGTTCGATCTCTGGCGCTCCAGTCACTACTACGCGAACAAGCCGCTCTCGACCGCGCTAAAGACGTGGTCCGGTGGAAACTCGTGGCAGCAGTACGTGAACTTCATCACCTCGCGGGTGCCCGGCATGACCGGCGACACCGTGGTCAGTTCGGCCTTCCTCGCTTCGCCGTCCGGCATCCTGATGATGAAGGCGCAGGCTTGGCACGAGGCCGGCCAGCAATATCCGATGACGGATGCGGAGTGGCAGCAGGCACAGCAGCTCGTGTTCGGTGGCGCTGCGGTCGCTCCGACAGCACCGGCGGTGCCGGCGAAGCTATCGGTCCTTCGCAAGGGAAGTCGCGGGGAGGTTGTGAAAAAACTGCAGACCGCTCTCGGCTTCACTGGTATGGATGTCGACGGAGACTTCGGAATCAACACCGAGATCGCTCTGAAAGCCGCTCAATTCACCCACGGTCTCACGAACGACGGAGTTTGCGGTCCCGTCAGTTGGGCCATGCTGAAAGTAACAGGAGCCTGAACGTGAACAGCACAATGCTCAAGAACGTCCTCACGCCGATCTTCGGCCTGATCGCTACCTACCTCGCCACCAAGTTGAACTTCCTCGGCATGGATCAGGCGAGCTGGAACACGCTGGTGTCGTCGGTCGGCTTCGGCGTCGTCACCATCATCCTCGGCTTCTTCAACAAGACCATCAACCTGATGGACACCGTTGCGAACCAGCCGGGCACTACCGTCGTTACCACTCCGGCGAATGCCGCAGCGCTGCCGGCCAACACCGACGTGGTCGCGGCAACGCCGCAGATCGTCGCTGCGGTCAAAGCGGCGTCCTGATGTTCGCCTGGATCGACCTTGCGATCTCTGTGCTCAAGTTGGTGAACGCAATCATCAGCTGGGCACAGAGCCAGCAAATGATCGACGAGGGTCGACAGCAAGTGATCGCCGAGGTGGCCGCGCAGATACAGGCCAAGGTCACCGCGCGCGACAAGATCAAGGATGAAGTCGATGGGATGTCTGAAGATCAGGTCAATAAGGAACTCAGCGGCCTCGTTGATCCTCCTGGCGGCAGTAAGTCCTAGCCAGTGTACACCGGAGCAGGTCGACAGCTTCTGCCAGCTCTACACGCGCGTCGTCGTCAACAAGGGTGACGACCAGATCTCGGCGCCTCTCGCCGTGAAGAAGCGCCTCCTCGTGAACGAAAAATTTTACCGTCAAAACTGCCCGCAGACGTAGGATGGCAGATGCTTCCGCCCGAGCTGTTCGATATAGTCAAGGCGGGTGGCGCCGCACTGGCGCCGTTCCTGGCGCTGCTTTGGTGGATGGAGCGCGGAGAGAGACTGAAGGAGCGGGAGGAGCACAAGACCGTCGCCAAGGATATGATTACGGCGATGGTGAAGACCGAGGCGACATTGGCGACACTCGGTCAGATTTTTACCGGTGGGAAGCCCGGACAATGAGCCGTTGGGACTGGATCAAAGGAGCAATTGGGCTCCAGCGTGACACCCCGGTTGAGGTAACGGAATCCCGTGAGATCGCGCGTCGCATCGGAGAGCATGCCGACACGCTGAACGAGCACCTCAAGACATACCAGCGATCGCGTGATCCATTTGCGGCGCTGATGGCGGATCTCTATAATCGAGATCAACTCTCTCGCTTGCACAAGAGCATCAAGCCGTGACCATGGAATGGACTTACCTCCTGGAGGTCGGGAACGGTCTCTGGGCGATCGTGTCGGCGTACCTCGTGGTCTTCCTCGCCTATCACCTGATCGTGGTCGCCGGCCAGCGCAAGGTAGCGTGGCGTGAGTGGCCGCTCTCGATGCAGCTCGCGGCCGGTGTCTGGATCGCGGTGTTCGGCGTTCTGACCACGCGATCGGTGGTGTGGTCCTCGCGCTACGCCAACGACAGCTACTTGCTGCTCACCCCTCTCGGGTCCGTGGTGTTTGGCCTCGGTGTCTTCGCCGGGTTGGTCGGCTTTCTGTGCATCCTGCGGGTGGCAACGAAGCCGATGCTGGGTCATTGGCCCTGGATCAGTTGCCTGATCTGCTGCTCGTTCTACCTGCTGTGGGCGTCGGTCCACATCCCTACGTAGGAACTATTTTTGCTCGTCGCTGTTGACGGGTGCTGGAACAAGCGTGTATACGCTCGTCCCCATCGAGAACTCTTTCAACCGGATCCTCCCGTGCAGCACCTACGCACATATGCGCCAGCCGCCATGCCGCTTAATCAGCGGACGTGGTCGTTTGCCGTGTGCGAATCCGGCATCGATAGCCCCAAGGGGCGCAAAGACTAACCGGCAGCTGGTCCCGAACCTCCTGCCGAATACCGGCAGAGAGACAAGACCAGCAAACCCTCCAAAGTTTGCACCTCCCTGCCAAGGACACCGGGTAAGCCGTGTGGGCCCTGTGAGAGCAGGACGACCCACAGCCACCCACCGACAAAAGCGGCTTCACTGCGCGCCGTCGGTTCTGATTGTTCTCTGTTCTGGCTTAGGTCAGTGGCAGACCGCCGATTTCGTAAGTCGGATGTCCGGTGTTCGATTCACCGAGCCAGAACAGAGATCAATTGCCCCTGACCGTGGTCGGTGCGTGGCCCTTGTAGCGCTGCAGCCCGGTGTTCGATTCACCGCAGGGGCCCCAAGATTCGCCCGGCCTGATGGTCAGCACGGTCCTTGGTAAGGATCGATGGCGGGGATCGTAACCCCGGCCGGGCTCCATGCGCGACTAGCCCAACGGTAGAGGCAATGGTCTCAGAAGCCATCAAGTCGGGGTTCGAATCTCCGGTCGCGTACCAGTTTGCCGGTATAGTCCAATGGTAGAGACGGCAGTTTCAAACCCTGCTATGTGGAGGTTCGAGTCCTCCTACCGGTACCATTCAATGGATCCAGAGTTTGTCGCTGCGCTGTTGGCCCTTTATCCCGTGTATACGAGGGTCTACGGCCCGTACGCCAACCCTTCGAATGATGGCCGAAGTCACATCATTCTTTTCGATGGTGGCGAGAACAGCCGAACGGTCTCTTGGCCTAAGGCCATGATGGAGGTGAAGTTGGGTCGCCTACTCCGTGATGACGAGCAGGTTGATCACGTCGATGATGACCCAACCAATGACGCCTATGAGAATTTCCAGCTTCTGACGCCTTCAGCGAACATGCTGAAGATGCGGATCAGGAATGACTTGGTAGCGAAGGTTGGTGACTTTACCTGTCCTCAGTGCGGCTCGCCGTTCCAGCGCAAAATGAAATACGTCACCAGCAACCAAGGTAAGCAGAACAAGGTCGGCCCGTTCTGTGGTCGATCGTGCGCCGGGTTATTCAACCAGCAGGCCGGTGTGGTGAAGCGGAAACACGGCGGGTCTTAAAAGCCACGTCTTTGCGAGTTCAACTCTCGCCACCGGCACCATTTTTGGGGCGATCTCTTACTTCGTGGACTTCCCAGTCAAAGGGATCCTCTGGTGCGTCATCTTCCGGCGGCCGAGAGAAAAACAGCGCGAAGGATTGGCGACCAAGGTCGCCATCGAGCCATCGCTTTGCCATCGGGGTCAGCGTGATCATCGCCCACCGATAGCACCATCGGAAAGTTCCCGATGTTCAATACAGCTCATGCCCCATTAGCTCAGTGAGAGAGCGCCCGGCCTACACCCGGTCATGACCGTGTTTGATTCACGGATGGGGTACCAACAACGCGCGCTTAGCTCAGCGGGAGAGCGCCTGCTTGACATGCAGGAGGCGGCAGGATCGTCCCCTGCAGCGCGCACCATCACGGTCCCTTCGTCTAGTGGCTAAGGCACACGCCCGATAAGCGTGGAAAGCAGGATCGAAACCTGCAGGGACTACCAACCAGGAGGCCGCCATGTGCGTCCATTGCCAGTTCGGGCTCCAGCCCGTGCGCCTGCGGCGCCGCTGGGTCCACCACTTTCCTGACACCGGCACGATCGTGCTGTGTGAGGACCGCAACCTGAAATGCTCGTGATCATCGGATCACGAGTAGGAAAGTAGCACGCTGGCCTTTTAACCCATGAGAATCCGGGGCAGTACCGGAGTGATCCACCATCGCGGACCTTTAGTTCAGTGTCAGAACGGCGGCCTCTTAACCCGCGCGTCCGGGGTTAGATTCCCCGAGGGTCCACCACCTTCGTCCATGTAGCCCAACGGCAGAGGCAGCAGGCCGAGATCCTGCACAGTCGGTGTTCGAATCACCGCATGGACACCATGGTGCTATAGCTCAAAGGCAGAGCGCTCGGTTGTCAACCGAAGGACCGGGGATCGATACCCCGTAGCATCGCCAATTCTGAGAGGCGCACCGGATCGACCGCGCGGGCTTGAGAGCAGCGTCGTCGCCAAGGATAAGGCAGCAATGCCGCCTCTCGCGACAGGGTGAAAGATTACGGCAGTCGGTGGGCCCTGGAAGCCTGCAGCGCGTGTTCGACTCACGCCACCCTGACCAATTTGCGCTTCTAGCTCAACGGCAGAGCCATCTGCTCATAACAGAGAAGGTCGGCGTTCGAATCGCCGGAGGCGCACCATGAAGATCATCTGCAAGTATTTTCCGATGTTGGAGCCGCCGCTGTTGCAGCTCTGGATCCACGACGCGCCGCACCGGCGCATGCACGTCAAGGTGATCCAGCAGTATCGGATCTTCCTGCACGCGGCGATCGTGAAGGCCGGGGTCGACCTGCCGATCGCACACGACATCGATCTCGACGTTCTGTTCGTCAACCCGGCCACTCCCGACCTTGGCAATGCGTACCTCGCATTGGAGCAGGCGCTCGACGACAAGACGCTGACGAAGCCGGGCGTGGTCATCGACGATAGCCTGATCCAGAAGGTGACGATGGCGAAGTATTTTCCTGGGCCGAAGAAAAAGTAACGGTCCCCGAGCCGGATGGAAAAGGCACCCGCCTCCGAAGCGGGAGACACGGTGTTCGAATCACCGGGGGATCACCAATTGGGTGAGAGAACTGGGGAAGTCCCCAGCTTGGTCTCGAAAACCAAAGGTGCCCATTGGGCATGGAGGGCGGTACTACCCCTCACCCGCCATTTCCTGTTAGACTGGATGTACGTCGACAGCGCGACCGAGTTCAAGCGGCGCACCATTAGCGGGTAGGGCAAATAGATAAGCCGCCGGTCTCATAAACCGGAGGACCGTGGGCAGATCACGGACCACGCAACCAGATCGCGGTGGAGGGGATAGAAACCTCCTAATGAGGTGGTTCAAGTCCACTCGCCGCGACACCTTCACGCCTACGTATTCGGCTAAGGACGCCGAGCTGTCTGTAAAACAGAGGCCTTCGGGCTGGGCAGGATCGTTACCTGCAGTGGGCACCATGCGGACAAAGGATTACGGTAGTCTCCCTCGTTGCCAACGAGGTGGCCCGAGTTCGACTCTCGGTGTCCGCGCCAATTCGGGCTTGAGTGCCCTCCAGCATCTTGGCAAGAGGCTGGTGATCGGCGTAGCCGACCGATCAGCAAAAGAGGCTATCAAAATTGGAGCATCACATGCAGAACGCATATCACTTCGTCGGCTTCAAGGACGACCGCGTGCAGGTCGCACGTCGGGTGTTCGGTGAGCCTGATTTCTGGCACCGTCGGTGGGACCGGCGTGCTCAAGACGAGATCGCCGATGGCGATGTCGTCATCTTAGCTGATGGTGACGAGACGTCGCCCGTCGATCCGTTCGCGTTCGACGACAGCGCAACGCAATGACGCCTAGTAAGCTAATCAATTGAAAGCGCCGAGCTGAAGCCTCGGAGAGCCTGGGGAGGTACCAGGACTAGGCACCAATACGGGGAGCGCGCCGGGGCGCTGCCGATCCTTGCAAGATTGGCCGGAGGGGATCGACACCCCTGCTCTCCACCATGTTGTTCTACTCAACGCACAAGGCGTGCGGCAGTGCTGTTAACACTCGTGAGCGTGGTTCGATTCCACGGAGTAGAGCCATGCTGCTGTCGTCTACTGGCTAGGATGCTGGGTTCTCAACCCGGTGAAGCGGGATCGATACCCGCCAGCAGCGCCATTTTGCACACGTAGCCCCCCTGCCTACGAAGCAGGACAAAGGTAACCGGACTGAAAATGCGGGTTCGACTCCTGCCGTGTGCTCCATCAGGGTAAAAGATTGCGGAAGTCGGTGAGCTTCGGAAGCTCGCAGTCCAGGTTCAACTCCTGGTGCCCTGACCAACATGCCCTTCTCGTATAACGGCCAGTACGGCGCTCTCTGAAAGCGCAGGCGGTGGTTCGATTCCATCGAGGGGTGCCAATAGTGTGGGGACAGGTCGGACCATGTCGTCGCCTGCAAAGCGATCGTAATCGGGTTCAACTCCCGACCACACTTCCATGCTGCCGTCAGCCAACCGGAAAGGCCCTCGCCTTCTAAGCGGGGAACGGGGGTTCGAGTCCTCCCGGCAGCTCCATCTCGCCGTAGATCAACTGGAGAGATCCGCCGTTTCCTAAACGGCTGTGTCGAGGTTCGAGTCCTCGCGGCGAGGCCAATTCACGGTGAGTTACGCGGGCGAGTGCCCGTCCTGCTTTGCTAAAGCAAGGGTGCCTAGCGGCATGGGGATCAAGACCTCAACTCACCGCCATTCCTGTCCCAAACTTGTATACAAATTCGGGACAATGCGGCCTTGGGTCATTGGCTGATCGGCAGCCTTCCAAGCTGTTCCAAGGGAGTTCGATTCTCCCAGGCCGCTCCATGGAGCCTTCGTCTACCAGCTAGGATGCCTGCTCTTTCAAAGCGGGGAAGCGGGGGCAGCACCCGCAGGCTCTACCATTTGATGCGGCGCCTCCGGCGAGGGGTCTGGGCCTTTGAAGCCTGATAGATCGGATCGACACCGATCGCCGCTGCCAGCCGCAGGGCTGGTACGTGCCCGATGCCTCCGGCGAGGAAGCGGCTTTCATACGGCTGCCAGGGCGGGTCAGCACCGCCCTTCGGGACCATGCTGACGATGCTCGATGGCAATGAGCAGCGGGACTGTGAATCTCGTGGAGAGGTGTTCGAATCACCCCGTCAGTACCAATTACCGGTGAGCGCAGGGCGTTAGCGGAACTCCAAATCCCGCGAACCAAGTTCGATTCTTGGCACCGGTGCCAATCAAAAGCCCGCCCAGCTGAATGCTGTGGCGGGCTTTTTGCGTTTCTGGACCTAGCGGCGGTATTGGATCTCCTGGAGGATAGCCGCTGTGGGCCGCTGCGGAGCCTCTGGAGGCGCCTTCCGTGGCTCCGGTGTCTGAGCAAGGGGTCGGGCTGGAATCTCACGGACGGGCTCGGCAGGCTCATTCTCGGTGTCGATCGCCTCGGATGCCTCGATCCCATCCCGCACGGCTGCCCTGACGGCGCCGGCAATGGTGTCATTGATCGCCAGCAGCCGCCCCATTAAGGTCGAAGCGATGGCCTGGAGCCGCACCCGGTCGTGGTCCGAGGTGCGCAATGCCTCCCGGAGTACGCCGTTTTCGGCCAGGAGGCCGGCGTTGAGGGCGTTCAATTCGTCCGCCTTGCGCTTGGCTGCCTGCCATTGGCGCTCCAGCTCCTGGTAGTTGTCCAAGGCTCGCTGCAGGGGGTTCGGCTCCATGCGGAGCGCTGCTCTCGTCTGGTCGTTCATCGGTGTTCTCCGGGTTGCGCCTCTTGAGGAAGGCCTTCGTGCCGATCAGTCGCACATACATGGGGCGGATGTCGCAGCCGGCTCGCTTGATCGAGCCGTCGGCAACGAGGGTGGCGAGGGCCTGATCGACCCTTGCCTCATGTCCGGCCGAGAACCGGGCATTGATGTCGCGGATGTAACGTCCGCTTGCCGGGATGTAGTCGAACAGCATTTGCTCCAGGTCGGTCATTTTCCCTTCTTGTCGTAAGGGTCGGTGTAGGCGGGAATGCAGCCGGCGTCGCGGAGCCGCAGCAGGATCTGGTAGGCGCTCTCGGCGTCGCCGAGGCCGGTGTGTGCGGCGTCGCCCTGGTCGATGCCGAAGTGCTTGCACGCCTCCTCCAGCCTGGGCGCCTTCTTCCGGCCATCGGCGGTGCGTGCGTTGACCAGCTGCCGGCATCCCTGCATGACGCAGATGTGGCGGGTCTGCATATAGCGGTCGGGGTATCCGACGATGCGCGCCTCGGCGCGGAAGGTCTTCATGTCGTGGGGCGCGTTGAAGCCGACCCAGATCCGGCGTCTGTCGATCGCGTCGCCGACGGCGCGGAGCGGGATCCGGACATCGACACCCTCGTCCATCAGCCGCTCGTGGGTGAGGCCGTTCTTCTGGGCCGCCTCGCTGTTGTTGTCGAAGGTCCATCCCTCCGGTTTCACCAGCCACGTGTGGCGCTCCTCGACGGCAAACTCCTCGTTGACGAGGATCAGCCCGAGAGAGGCCATGCGTGGCTGGCCCGGCGCGTCGGCCGGTTTCTTGAAGTCGAAAAGGCCACTGCCTTCCGTATCGATCACGGCGTAGTTCATCGCAGCATCACTCCCATCGCGGCGAAAAGGACGAGGACGATCGCTGCCACCGCATAGCGAGCGAGCGGATAATCGAGCGGGCTGACGATCGGGCGATCGATCGGGAGTGGCGCCCAGGCGTCGAACATCTCCTCATCGAGACCGTCCCAGGATGACTCCTCCTCGTTCCACCACACGTCGGAGTATCTGTCTCCATCAGTCAGTCGCAGGTCGACTACGGTGCCATCCCGAGGTGCGGTCGACATCGGCTCCCAGTAAGCTGCTCTCATGTGCTGATCTCCTCGATCTTGACCTTGATGCAAGTAGCGCCGCGTTCCTGGGAGAGATGCTCCCAAGCGTGCTGGATCTGGTCGTCGCGCGCGCTGTTCGTGATCAGCAGCTTGCATTCGACGACGAGCCAGTTGACGATTGCGGCGCGTTCCGTAGAGGAAATGGTGGCGACGTTGATGCAGCCGCCCTGCTTGATGGCGTAACCTGTGGTCATGCGTTTCTCCCCGCCTCCTCCAACTGGCTGCGCTTCACCCGGATTATCTCGGCGATGACGTCCAGCACATCGGTCTTGCTGCGCTGGAAGTCATCCTTGTTCATCGCCTTCATCGATTGGGACTTGGCGACATAGCGCTTCACGACGTTCTCGCGCACCACGACCACCACGCCCTCGGTGTATCCCATGAAGGTTGCGACGATTTGGGCCTGCTCCGGGCTGGAGCATACGATCGATGCCACGGTGTGGTACCCAGCTCGAATTAGCGCCCACTTACGGAGCGCCTCTGGTGTGGGGAAGCGCTCGTCGTGCTCCGGCAGGTTCGACCACGCCTCGTTGATGCAGGCGAAGTAGTGGTTGTGGCTGGCGGTCGAGCGCTCCTCGTGGCGTTCGAAGGTGACGATCTCGCCTTCGCCAAACTCCTCGTCGCAGAACAGCGCGGTGCGGCCTTCGGGTACAAACACGCCGTCACGCCACATGAACCGGAACAGGCGGGGAGGCTGGCTGGTCACGATAGCGCCTCGATCTTCTTCACCATCGCCTGCAGCTCGACATTGAACTGGTGGACGCCGCCCTGCAGGTTCAGGATCTCGCGCTCGTCCCTGGTAACCCTGTGGACGAACAGCGGAAGGCCTGGGTGTGATCCGATGACGAGGTCGTTCCAGGTGCGCCCCGACACCATCAGCTCGCCCAGGCACTGCGGCAGGTGCTTGGCGGGCACTTGGCCGGCGAGCAGGATCTCGATCATCACATGCGGCGAAGCCCACTTGATCTGGACCATGCCGTCATCGCCGATCAGGCCATCGGGAGAGCAACCGGTTCGGCCATTGCGGATGAAGCCAACCGGAGTGACGACGACGTCGCGCTCAAAGGCGTAGCGCGCGATGATCTCGGGCTCCTTCTCGATGCCAGCCTCCATGTCCTCGTTGGAGTAGCTCTCCATCGGGGTGTTGGTGAGGATCTCGCCGGCCAGCTTGCGCATGTAGGAGGAGCGACCCTTGCTGTCGGCGCCGCTCTTAGCCATGACGGTGGCGTACATCGAGGCGGTTGGGATGCCTAAGCGGGCGCGGTACCACTCCTCGGAGCGCTGCTCGCAATTGATGATCTCGATCGGCATTAGCGGTCTCCAGGGAAGATGTCGGACTTGCGCTTCTGCGCGAGTTTGCGCATCAGCTGCTTTTTCGCCTCCTCAAAACGCTTGAGGGGGATCTCGGCCATGCTGGCGACCTTCATCACCTCGCAGAACTTCTTCTTGTCGGCGCCGGCCTCGTCGGCCAGCTCGATCAGCTCCTGCAGTTGGTCCTCGTCGATCATGAAGATGCCGCCGGCAGCGTTGCCGTCGTCATCGGTGTTGCGGACACCCTCGATCGTGAGGTTGAAGATCATCAGCAGCAGGTAGCGCTTCGCGTAGGAAAGCGCAGAGCCGCCGGCATGGGTCAGCGTCATCACGTCGTTGCCCTTCGGACCCTTCGTCACGACAGCGACGTCGTACTGGTAGGTCCGGGTGAATAGGCCGCGCTCGGCGTAGGCCAGCACCCTGGTGTGGTTCGGGATAGGGCAGTCCGTGGTGTTGAAGCTGATCATGATCCCGTGCTTGGAATAGATCGGCTGGATCGCGTTGTTGACTGCAGCAAGCGTCGCGTACTTGCTCTTGGTCGAGTCGTTCTTGGCGTCGGCCTCGATCGGCGCCATCTCCGCGCGCGCGGCGGCGAGCGCCATCTTGAACTGGTCCTCGGCCTCCTCCATCAGAACCTGACGGCGGAACTCGTTCAGCTCCTTCATCTTGGCGATGGTGACGCGCGGGTCTGATGCAGCCGCGATCAGCTGCTCGTTCATCGTCATGGGGTGCGCGAGCGCTGTCCCAGTTTCCGACCTTTTGGCCACGGATTTTGCCTTTGGGGGATTTTTGATTTGGGGCGGCGCTTCGTCCGCCCCTCCAGCCTGTTGAACTTGCTCTTGAGCCATACGTCGGATCCCTTCGTGGTGACGGTTTTGGTGGCGCCCGGCTTGCGCCCGGTGGTCTTGTGCCCATGGTCGTCGAGCGGCCGGTAGATCAGGTAGTCCGGGTCGTTCGCGTTCGGCGTAAACCGTGCCGCCGGTGGCTTGCGTCGGTCAACCTTATATTTACGCAAGATCAGGGCCGGATCGTGGTCGAGTTGCAGGACATCGCCGAGCACCTCGGATAGTTTCTCCAGTAGGTGCTTCAGTTGCTTGGACGATACCCAGCCCTCGGTTCGGTGGCGGTATAGGTAATAGTCCCACCAGCCATGGGTGACGGCGGTGCCTCGCAGTGCCATCAGTTGTCGCTCCGCGACCGCGACGCGGACCGCCAGCGGAATATACGGGCGGGGTATCCTCATGATCCACCAGACCGGTCTGGGCGCGAAAGCGCGAGGGCCGCAACTGCGCGGGCAAACTGCATGATGTCCCAATTGGGGCGATCTATCCCGATGCCGTCTTTGTAAAAAGAGTTGGTATTTCGGTCTCGAAAGCCCTCTGACCGATTCCGAAGCAGAGGCATCACGTCATCCTCGCTCGGCTCCCACGGTGTCTGCGGTATATCGGCGATGCGTTCAAACCTGCCGTCGAAGAACTCGATTGCAGGGCGCACCCAGACATGCCCGCTGTCCTCGCACTGGTAGACAACCATCGTCATGTGATCGAGTGCTTCAATGACGCTGGAAGCCTTCGCGGCCTCGTACAGGACGCGATAGGTCGTGCCGCGGACCTTATGGCGGTACCGATCTGTCATGGCAGCATCCTCTCCCTTACCCGCAAATTCCGCGCGAACTCGTGGAACGTCCCGCGATCCGTCTTGACGGCTAGCAGTTCGCGCCATTGCGGCTCGGCGCCCTCAATTGTGATCGATCCCGTGACGCTGCCGGACAGCCCGACGCTGCCACGTATCCAGACGACGGGTGTACCGGGTGTCATCAGTACGCGCCCCATCTGTGGCTGTCGTACCCTCTGTCATGCCGCGTCCGCCAAAGCTCGCGTGCCCAGCGCAGCACGGTGACGGCGCCGACCAGGGCGAGTGCGTGGATGACGTAGATCATTTGCCGGCCTCGCGGGTTGGGGAGGAGATCGTGTAGCCGTTGGCTTCCAAGAGCCGCTTCGCATCGCGAATGGCTTTGTTCAGCGCGGTGCTGCGGCTTAGTTCATAAGACTGTTGGCACACATCGCAGATCGAAAAGGGATCTCGCTTCTGGTGATTGCACGGCGACGCCGCTGATAGACAACCCGCGATCATTTGCCGCCCCGATCTGTCGATGTCACCGAGGATGGCTTGATCCCGAGGGCCTCCAAATAGGCCCGCGTCAGGTGGTCGTACTGGCCGGCTCGGTTCGAGAATTTCTTGCCGCCATCCTTGTCCTTCTCGATCATGCGGTCGGCCTCACCGGCGCGCCACGCCGGATCGAGGCCACCAGCCATTCTGGCCAACTCGATGCGGTACACCCGCTCCGAGATGGAGCGGATGTATTGTTCGCTGTGAACGGCCTTTTTCTCGCCCTTCTTGCTCACCGGGTGACACCCTTGTTGCGGTGTCCGATCTGGGCGCCCGGCATCTGGATGCGGTGACCGGTGGTGCGGGCCCAACCGCGCAGCGCCTTCTCGATCTCGGCGTCGGTGAAGAACGGGCGCAGCATCTCCAGATCGACCAGGGTGCGGTCGGTCAGGATAGCGTAGGGCTCCTGCGCCACGGTCAGCGTCACGCCGCCACCCGCCTCGGCATTGCCACGGACGCGGGCGATGTCCGCCGGCCGAGCCAGGGTCGAGAGGTAGGCGTCATCGGCAGCCTGGGCAGCCTGGGCGGCCTCCTCGCGGCTCTTGGCCTCGGCGGCGGCGTGCTTGTCCGCCTCCGCGCTCTTGGCGGCGATGCTCTCCGGCTTGCGTGCCCTCTCAGCGGCCAGCCGAGCCTGCTCAGCGGCTTCAGCTTCGGCCCTGGCCTTGCGCTCGGCCTCGACCCGCAGGCGCTCAGCAGCCTGCGCCTCCGCAGCGCGGCGGGCACGCTCCTCGGCGATCTTGGCATCCTGGTAGACGTTGATCTCGTCCTGCAGGACGTCAGCGTAGCCGCTCTGGGCCTTGCGGTCGTTCCGGTTGCGCTTGGCGATGCGGTCGCGGAGGCTGTTGAACCACGAGTCCACGGCGTTGCCGCCGCGCAGGTAGGGTTCCTTCTCCAGCACCCGCACGCTCTCGACGCGGCTATCGAGGTCGCGGAAGCGCTTGATCAGCGCACCGCGCGTGAGGGCATCGGCATCGCTCAGCACCTTCGGGGACAGCTTGGGGATCTCGTCCACCAGCTCGTCGAGGGTGTTGGAGAGGCCAACATACTCGCTGGCGATCCGGTCGGTGACCAGCTTGGCGTAATCCGGCGCCTCGTTGGATCCGGCGGCGATGCGGGTGTCGATGGGTTGGTCGAGGGGCATTAGATCACCTTGGTTGTTTTTGGGGAATTTATGATCGCTTCTCGCTGGTCTCCGGTGACGCGAAGCATCACCCATACGGAGCCCTGATGGTCCGGTACAAATTGGATTACATTGTCCCCGAGATAGTGCTCGGAGACCCACATGGCGGCCTTGGAAATTGACGGCATCCAAACGCCGGTGCAAAACGGGCTCCTCACGACAGCACCGCCACGGCGATACCGAAGACCCAGAGCAGGCTGACGCTGACGCAAAACAGCCACTCGTTGCGTTCGTACTTGTCGGTGAAAAAGCGGTCCATCACGCACCGCCAACCAGTTGGGATAGGCGAATGCGGGCTTCGCTGGCTTCGTTGGCGGCTGTTTCCTGCTGCATGGTGGCGCGGGACAGCGCACCGTTCGCCATCTCCCACTGAGCAACCGCATAGCGACGCGCGCTCTCTTTCTGGTAGAAGATGCACCAATTGATAGTAGACTTAACAATCGAATTGTTTGGCATGTGATGCTCCTGTTGCGGGCCCCAGTGACCCGGTCAACATTGTGCTTATCGCATGGCGCTTGCTTTTGGTCAAGCGTTGGTTTACTTTCCGGCCCCATGAGCAAAAAGCCCACGACCGACGAGCAGGGCCTCGCCCTCCTCCTCACCAAGGTGACCAAGGCGCAGATCGCGGCGCACCTTGGCATCAAGAAGCAAAATCTTACCCGGTGGAAGAAGGTGCCGCCACACTATGTGGCGCAGCTTTCCGAGCTGACCGGGTTGCCTCGCGAGCATATCCTGCCCACTGTGTTTTCGTAATCGGCCACCCGGTGCCCCAGCGGGGTGGTCTATGCGTGCCCGGCGGTCAGTAATGCGTCCGCCGGGCATTTCCTTATCCACAAACAGGAGCCACCATGGCACCACGTCCCAAGAGCACCAAGCCGAAGAAGACCGCGAAACAGGCCGCCGACGACGCCGAGCAGCGCGCCGCGAAGGCACCCAAGGCCAAGACTGAGCCGAAGGCAGTCGCCGCACCCAAGCCGGTGGCAGCGCCACGCAATGACGACCTTGATCGGGCTCTGTTTCTCACCTACCTGCCGAAACTTGCCTTCGCCGAGCAGGCGATCAGGCAGGCGAAAGAGGCCATCGCCGTCATCTACAAAGAGGCCAACCAGCACGGGTTCTCGAAAAAGGACTTCGATGAGGTCAAGAAGCTGCAGGGCGCCGAGGGCGAGAAGGTCAAGAAGGCCGCGATCGTCCGCTCCCTGCGCATCGCCCGCTGGCTCGGCATGGATCTCGGTGCTCAGCTCGACATGTTCGAGCAGGATGAGCGGGTGCCGGCGGCAGACCGGTGCTACGAGGAAGGCAAGACCATGGCCATGTCCGGCCAGAGCCTGAAGACCGACCACGCTCCGGAGACCGAGCAGTATCGCGAGACGGTGCGTGGCTGGCACGATGGTCAGGCGATCATCTCCAGGGGGTTCAAGAAGCTGCACCCGGCGGTCGCCGAGGACGAAGCCGATAAAGCCGCCAAGGCTGCCGCTCGCAAGGCAGAGCAAGACAAGGACGCTGCGGCGTTCGATGCTCCGGCCTCTGGCGTTGCCATGACCCGCGCCGAGTTTGAGGCGCAGAAGCTGCAACAGCAGACCTCGTGAACGGTCTGATCGCCAGCATCACACTGATGGGGCCGCCGCGCGGCAAAGGGCGGCCCCGAACGCGCGTGGTGGGAAACTTCGCCACGATCTTCACCGACAAGAAAACCCGCAACTACGAGTCCGATCTGAAGCAGGCCGGCATCGTCGCAATGCAGGGGCGCAGTGCGACGGATGAAGCGCTCTCCGTGGTGGTCCGCGCCTTCATGCCGGTGCCGGAGAGCTGGAGCCGCAAGAAGCGCGAGGCTGCTCTCGCCGGAGATCTGATGCCGACCAGCGGCATCGATCTCGACAACATCGTGAAGATGCTCGACGGGCTCAACTACCATGAGCCGGCCTTCAAGGGGGATCGGATCAAGGTCCCCATCATCTGGAAAAACGACAGCCAGATCGTCTCGCTGCAGGCCATCAAGGTCTACAGCGACCGGCCGAGGCTCGTCATCGACGTATGGAGATGGGATCATGCTGTCTGATACCTCGCAACGACGCTTCCAGAAGCACGCCAAGGCCGGCAAACCGATGGTGTTGTCGGAGGAGCATCCGGCGGTGGTCGAGGGTCGATCGCTGTTCACCAAATCAGCAAACGCCGGGCGCGGTACCGGGCGCTTGCTGATCTCCGGCCACAACCAGCGCAAGCTGGGGCGCCGGGTGACGAAGGGTCGCTGGTCCGGCTTTGAGATCTACACGCTCACCCTGGAGGAGCGGAAGACCTGCCCGCGCAGCTGCACGGAGTGGCGCTCCTGCTATGGGAACCGCATGCCCTGGTCGATCCGGCGCCCCGCCGGCCAGGAGTTGGTCGACAAGCTGTCGATCGAGCTTGTCGAGCTGCAGGCCAAGCATCCCGGCGGCTTCGTGGTGAGGCTGCACATCCTCGGCGACTTCTACTCGGCCGAGTACGTGCGGTGCTGGGCCGGGTGGCTCGATCAATTCCCGGCGCTGCATGTATTCGGCTACACCGCGCGCCAGGGCGACGACGTCGCCGAGGCTCTATCGGAGTTGATCGGCGCCAGATGGGACCGCTTTGCTGTCCGATCCTCCGGTGCG
>Ga0070730_10002686_pt1 | contig 16124 bp, 14 predicted proteins | sample Coa_R1_3_FD_66447 | JGI IMG/M metagenome (GOLD analysis project Ga0070730, IMG submission 66447) | Surface soil microbial communities from Centralia Pennsylvania, which are recovering from an underground coalmine fire - Coalmine... | ecosystem: Environmental > Terrestrial > Soil > Unclassified ...
TCGGTGCGAGCTGGACCAGCGGTGGCAATGCCGCGATTCCCATAAGGGCAGGGGGCTGCCCGCGCCGAAACAGATTGCCGTAGTACAGAATGCCGATGACGCCGGCGCCGATGAACAACAGCGCGACTTCGGCCTGGAGCACCACGGTGACGACCAGGCAGGCGGCGGCGATCAGCCATTGCAGCCAATCTTCCATGCCGAGCTTGGCGAGGCGGTAGCAGGAATGCAGGATCAGCGCGATCACCGCCGGGCTGACGCCGTAGAAGATCGCGGTGACCGGCTTGAGATCGCCGAGATAGACGTAAAGCGCGCCGAGCGCGGCGACGATCACGAAGTTCGGAAAGATGAAGGCCCAGCCGCCGATCCAGGCGCCCCAGAAACCGCCGCGCAGATACGAGATGTAGATGCCGACCTGGATGGCGAGCGGTCCGGCAGCGACTGGCAGATCGCGATGGCCTGGCGCATCTCCTCCTTGGTGAGCCATTTGCGCTCAGCGACCAGCTCGCGTTCCATCTGGCCGACCAGCGCCACCGGGCCGCCGAATCCCAACAGCCCAAGGCGAAGGAAATAAAACAACAACTCGGACCAGCGTTGGCTGCCCTTGCCGTCAGTCATCGCGTCGTCCCCCATTCCGTTTCCCGGATGCAGTGCAGCGCGAAGCGGTGCACCGCTGATCCGGGATCGTTCCAAACTCCGCGTTCGTAACGATGCCGGGTCTGCAGCGCACCACTTCGTGCTGCGCTGCGCCCGGGAAACAACAAGATGAACGTTTCATCATCCTCAGAGCGAGTTCTTGACGTTGGTCATCCGGTCCAAGGCGGCGCGCAAACCCTTGGCGAGCTTGATGGCGTCGTCGTTGGCCCAGAAATGCATGAAGAACAACCGCGGCTGCTCGTCGAGCATATGACTGTGCAGTGCGGTGACCTCGATGCCATTGCTGCGCAGCGCCTTGATCACCGGATTGACCTCGCTTTCGATCATGACGAAGTCGCCGGTGATGGCGGCCTTGCCGCCGCCGGTCGGCTGAAAACCGATGCCGGTGGCGACGCCGAGCGGTCCGGCCGGCGAAAGCTGCATGCCGCTTTGGCTGACCGGGTCGCGCCGCGGCACGCCGAACTGATAGACGCCGCCGTTGGCCGTGCCTTTGGCGCCGATGATCTGATCGAGCTGCGCGGTGTCGAGTTCGATCGCCGGCTGTTGCGCCGGCGGTGTCGGCGCGCCGAGCGGCGTCTTGCTCGCCCCCAAGGCGTCCTTGATCGCGGTCGCCAGCTTCACCGGATCGCCGGTGCCGCCGACATGCATGTAGAACGTCGCGGGATTTGCGCGCAGCAGATGGTTGTGCACGGCGGTGATGGCGATGCCGTTCTCGGTCATCTTGCTCATCACCGGATTGATCTCGGTCTCAAGCAGGACGAGATCGCCCATCGCCATGACTTCGCCGCCCATCGGCTTGAACGCCACCCAGCCGCCGAGCGCCAGCGCCGGCTTGATGCTCACGCCGTCGAGCGTGACGTGGAGATCGCTGCGCGGAAAGCCGTAGCGATGCACGTCGCCGGACACGACGGCGGCCTTGCGGCCGAACGCGGCATCGACCTTTTCCCAATCGACGTTCTGGGCGCAGGCCGCGCTCGCCGCGCCGGCAAGCGCGGCGCCGAGTATCATCGATAAAACAAGACGCATCGGTTTCTCCTTCTGGGCCGTGCGGCCCGCAATCCCCTCGCCCTCAAAAGCTCGATCCCTGCCGCGCTCCGTGAACGGGCGCACCGACGAAGCAGCGCGGCATCCAGACAATGCGCGGTGAAGGAGTTAGTGGCTTGGTCTCGGAATGCGCGCCGGCGAACGCACGGAATTTTGCGCGTGGATGCGGCGCCGCCGGAATGCGCGGTACGTCCAACAAATCGGTCGACAAAGAGGAATTTGGTCCGTCCATGCGCAATCCTCTCGACAAAACGAGAGCTGCGCAGCGCTTGGACGGAAACCGTCTAACGGGGAGCCTGCGTTTCCCCGTAACTGGAATTATATGCGGCCAATCTGCGGTCCGCAAGCTGCGGGGTAGCGCTCTCTCATGCCTTGATTTTTCTGAAGCGCCTGCCATATAGAGCGCGTCGGGCTGCATTGCAGTCGCCCGGCCTCTTCAAGGCATATCGCCCAAGCGCTGCACACTGGCCTTTCGCCGGCCAAGGGCTTATGCCGAAGCTATCCGCTTTTCGATAAGTCCTCTTTAGGTTTCGGCGACGGAGATCCGGGCATTCGGCAGCCGCCCGGTCAGCTGTCATTGATTCGACAGCCAAGCGTTGTCTCACTCCAAACGGAGATGAGATATGGCTCCTGTTTATCATAATGACTCGATCGCCATCCTCGATTCGCAGCTGATGCTCAGGCAAGGCGAGTTCGAATCGGGCGTAGTGAAAGCCCAAGCGGACCGGACCAAAAGCAAGCCGCACGGCATGCCGGACTCCGTCCATGTCGACCCGGAACACGTCTGGGGCGATGAAGGTCCGGTGAACGAGTAGCGAGTTTTTCCGGACGCGGTTACATGAAAGATGCCCGGCGATTACCGGGCGTCTTTCATCAGTCATTATTAGACCACCGCCAACAGCAAATGCTCTAATTCGACTTCTCCAAATTTTTGTATGGTTTGTATGACCGTGTTGTTGACAGGTCGCGCCTCTTATGCGAAGTTTTTTTGGTCGGGCTTGATCGCAGTCGCCCGGCTTTTCCCAAGGCATATCGCCCAAGGACTGCTCTTAGCCCGCTTGCCGGGCGGAGGACGCTGGCGAATATGTCATTCAGCAAGCACTCAAAGTTCGGCGGCGGGATGGGAGAATACCCATGCCTGCAACTACCTGTCTGTCGGGTCGATGCACCCGATATTTTTCCGGAGGGACGATCAAGCTAGCCGCTCGCGTCGCAGCGGCAAGCGCATTGGCGCTGTCGTTACTTGGCGCTCAGGCGGGCGCCGCCGAAATCAGCCTCTTGTCGGCACGATGGTGCGCTCGGCATGACGCAGGTGAGCGAGATCGTCCAGAAGAAAGGCGCGCAGTTCATCGGCCTGCTGCCGGCCGAACTGCAAAACTACACGGTGTTTGTCGCCGGCACTCCCGTCCAACCCGCGCAGCCTGTCGCGGCGTTCACAGCGTTTCTGCAGAGCCCACAGATGCGCGACGTCATCAGAGCCAAGGGAATGCAACCCGGCCCTGACCGCGACGAATAGTGCGCATCCATTGATCGCAGGAGTTCGAACATGAATGCGGAGCCGTTTGCCATGCCGGAGCCCACGGCTCGTCTCGGCCGAATCGCGATCCTGTGGCGCGGCGATGAAGCGGCGCGCCGCACTGCAGTGCCGGAGACGAGCCGGTTCAAGACAGTCTTTGCGGCGCTCGCCGAGGTCGGCGTCGCTGCGCAGCCGGTCGTCTACGAGGACGATGTCGTCGAGGCCGTGCGCGCGCAGCTCACTGCGCTCGACGGCGTACTCGTGTGGGTCAACCCGATTCACGAGGGGCGCAATCGCGCCAAGCTCGACGCGCTGCTGCGCGAGATCGCGGCGCGCGGCGTCTGGGTGAGCGCCCATCCCGATGTCATTCTCAAGATGGGCACCAAGGAGGTGCTGCATCGCACCCGTGCGATGGGCTGGGGGTGCGACACGGCGCTCTATCGAAGCGCCGAGGCGATGCGCGCCGAATTGCCGACCCGGCTCGCCGCCGGCCCGCGCGTGATCAAGCGCAATCGCGGCAACGGCGGGCAGGGCGTCTGGAAGGTCGAGACGCTGGCAAGTCCAGCGAAACGGCAGACGGTCCGCGTCCTTGACGCCACCAAGGACACGGCGGAGGAGCTGGCGCTGGACGCGTTTTTGGAGCGTTGCGCCGAATATTTCGAAGACGGCTGCGTGATCGACCAGCCGTTCCAGGCGCGCCTGCGCGAAGGCGTCATGCGTTGCTACATGGCGGGCGATCGCTGCGCCGGCTTCGGCTATCACAAGGTCAAGGCGCTGGTCGACGCACCGGCGGCGCGCGCCGAGGCCGGGCCGCGGCGCTACACCTCGAATGCCGATCCGCGATTCCAGCGCCTGCGCCGGTTGATGGAAGACGAGTGGACGCCGCAGCTGCTCGCGCTGCTGGACATCCCGCCGCGCGACCTGCCGATGATCTGGGACGCCGACTTCATGCTTGGCCCGCGCGCCGCCGACAGGACCGACAGCTACGTCCTCGGCGAGATCAACGTCAGTTCGGTGTTTCCGATGCCCGATGAGGCACCGGCAGAGATCGCCCGCCGTGTCGCCGATCGGCTGCGGTCGAGCGTCTGATCGCACTGCGCAGCAGTCTTCGCCTACGTGAATTGACTATCAAACAAAGGAGAGTCGCCATGAAATGGATCACCCGCGAATACGTCAAAGTCGACCGCGTCGCCTGCCCGTGGCTGATCAAAAAGTTCGTCGACAAGGATGCCGAATTCGTGTTCGTGCCGACCGACAAGGTGATGCAAGAGGCCAAGCGCCTTAACGCCATCCCCTACGACGTCAAGGACGTCGAGCTCGGCCATCATGGCAAGGAATGCTCGTTCGAGGCGATCGTGAAGAAGTACAATCTGACGAACGATCGGGCGCTGGTCTTGCTGGGCCGGATCGTCAACGGCGCCGACACCGACAACACGCTTTACGGCCAGCCTGAAGGCCCCGGGCTCAACGCCGTGGCCGAAGGCTTTCGCCATCTCGGCTTCAAGGACGACCATGCCGTGAATGCGGCGGAGTGGATCGTCTACGACGCGCTCTACGCCTACTGTAAGAAGATGGTCGGCGACGGCAGGCCGAACGGCTATTTCCTCTGAGCGGTTCGGTCGCGGCATTTGACAAGCGCAAGCCGATGTCCCTATCGTAGCGCGTTTTGGCGAAGCAGGAATCCGGTGAGAATCCGGTGCGGTCGCGCCACTGTATTCGGCCCGTACGGTCGAGAGCCAGACCCGCTTCGTGACGCTGTGAAGCTCTAACGGGACGCGTAATCCCAGGAGAATACGATGACAGACACGACATTGGCGGCATTTGCGCCAGCGCTTCCGACCGCCATCCCGATCCGCGAAGTCCTGCCCTGGGCCATCTTCGGCGGTCTTCTCCTTGTGCTGGCGATCTATTTCGTCGGCGCCGAGCAAGGCGCGACCTCACTCATCAGCGGCATGTATGTGCACGAATTTGTGCACGACGGACGGCATCTACTCGGCTTCCCCTGCCACTGACCGGCTCACTCATGGTCGGGTCGCTTCTTGTGCGCGGCATGCTGGTCGGCATCGTCGCGGGGCTTCTGGCGTTCGTCTTTCTGAAGATTTACGGCGAGCCGCAAGTCGACATCGCCGTTGCTTTCGAGACCCAAGTTGAAGCCGCCAAAGCCACCACGGCGGCTCCATCCCATAAAGAAGAACACGAATTGGTAAGCCGGCCAGTGCAGGCCGGCCTCGGTCTGTTTACGGCGGTGATGGTCTACTCGGTCGCCTTCGGCGGCTTGTTCGGTCTGGCCTTTGCTTTCGCCTATCAGCGCATACCGGGAGCGGTTACGCCACAGAGCGTGTCTCTTCTGCTGGCGGCGGCCGGCTTCGTCGCCGTTTATCTGGTGCCGAACCTGAAATATCCGGCCAGCCCGCCGGCGGTCGGCGAGCCCGAAACCATCGGCATGCGGACCGCGCTCTATTTCGCCATGATGGCGATCTCGGTCGCGGCGATGATCGGCGGACTTTCCCTCAAGCGCCTTTTGAGCCAGCGCTTCGGCGATTGGAATTCGACGCTCGTCGTTATCGCCTACTACGTCGTCATCGTCTCGACCGCAGGGGTGTTGTTGCCGGCCGTCAACGAAGTTCCGGTGCAGTTCCCGGCGGTGGTCTTGTGGAAATTCCGGGTGGCTTCGATTGGCGCGCAGTTCATCATGTGGCTGACGCTCGGTTTGCTATTCGGCGCGTGGACGCAGCACGCGGTCGCCAAAGACGCGCGACACGCCTAACCGAAATATCGCGGTGACGACGCGCCTCATTCTGATCTGTCATGGCGCGACAGCAGCGACGCGCGGCTCCTGCTTTCCATCCGACGAGGCGCTCGACGAAAGCGGCAAGGTCGGCGCTGCGGCGTTGGCCGGGCGCTTGCCGCACGCCGATCGGTGGCTGACCGGACCGGAGCTGCGGACCCGGCAGACCGCCGAAGCGCTCGGACTTGTCGCCGCCGTCGAGCCCGCACTGCGGGACTGCGATTACGGTGCCTGGAGCGGGCGCAGCGTCAAGGACGTTTATGCGTGCGAGCCGGAAGTGGCAGCCGCATGGTTGCGTGAGCCGGCGACAGCGCCGCACGGCGGCGAATCAGTTCTAAGCCTGATGCAGCGGATCGCCGACTGGCTTCTCATCGAACAAACATATCCGGGCAGGTCAATCGCGGTTACGCACTCCGCCGTCATTCGCGCAGCCATCGCGTACACGATCGGAGCGCCGCCGCAATCCTTCTGGCGCATCGACATCGCGCCTCTCTCCGTCACACGCTTGAGCAGCGATGGCCACCGATGGAATCTTTCGTTCGCAGGCTGCACGCTGCCGCGTGAGTCGTGATTCCTCGGTCCGGTTGTCGGCCGGTTGCTGGCCCGGCTCGCCAAAAAGGCGTTCGAGGCCGGAACGCGACGCGCTGGGTAACTCGGCCAGCGCGGCGGCCCCTCCTCGCTCTCTCCCGCTTGCGGGCGACAGCGAGGAGGCGCGCCTGTCGAATTGCTTCGCCGCGTCGTATTGTTGAGCCGCCATTTTCCGAGCGGCGATTAGCGAAAGCGCACGCTGCAGCGGCTGCGCGGTTTGCTGATCGCGTCGAATTCGCCGTGCAGCTGCCGCGCCAGCAACTGCACGAGTCTCAGCCCCGACGACTGCGCTTTCACCGCTTGCAGATCGAAGCCCGGGCCGTCGTCCTCGACGGATAGCACAAAACCGTCCTCTCCATCTGCTTTCGTCAACTCGACGCGGATGGCGTTCTCGCCGCGCGCACGGCAGCCGTACTTGACGGCGTTGGTCAAGAGCTCGTTCAAGATCAGGGCCAGCGGCATGGCGACATCGTTGCTCAGTTCAGCCGGATCGGCCTGCCGGACGACCTTGACGTTCGGCGCAAACGTTTGCTGGGCCGATTGGCACACCGCCTCGAGAAATTCGCAGGCGCTGAATCGCGTGGCATCGGTCGTGCTGTAAAGCACCCGTTGCGCCGCCGCCATTGCGGCGATCCGGCTGGCGGCATCTTCCAAAACCTTGCGGGCTTCGGGATTTTGCGTCTGCCGCGTCGCCGTGTAGAGCAGCGATTGCAGCATCTGCATGTTGTTCTTGACGCGATGATTCAGCTCGAGCAGCAGCACGCGCTGCTGCGTCTCGGCCTGCTTGCGTTCGCTGACGTCGACGAGCATGTTGATGGCGCCGATCAGCTTGCCGCTGGAATCGTATAGCGGCGTCGGAAACGGGATGAAGGGGATGCGGGTGCCGTCGGGACGTTCGGCGACGGCTTCCTTGCCGCGGATCGGCCGGCCCTCTTTGAGCGCCAGCGCCATCGGACACTCGTCATGCGGCAGCGGCGTGCCGTCCGGCCAATATAGTTTCCAGGTGACGCACCATTTGTCGCTGCCGATGGTCGGCCGCCGCCCGGCCAGCTCGACTGCGGCTTCATTGTAATAGGTGATGGTGCCGTCGGCGTCGGTGGTGTAGATCGCCGCCGGTATTGCGGCGAGCAGATCCTGAAGATGGCGCTCGCTGTCGCGCAGCGCCGCTTCGGCGCGCGTCTGCGCACTGATGTCGCGCGCGATCTTCGACGCGCCGATGATGCGCCCGGAATTGTCCCGCACCGGCGAAACCGTGAGCGAGATGTCGACCAGGGTGCCGTCCTTGCGCCGGCGCACCGTTTCATAATGATCGATGCGCTCGCCACGACGCAGCCGCGCCAGGATGCCCGGCTCTTCGTCGAAGCGCTCCGGCGGCATCAGGATCGTTACCGGCTGGCCGATGACCTCTTCGGCGCGGTAACCGAAGATTCGCTCGGCGCCCTTATTCCAGGTCTGGATGATGCCGTCCAAATTCTTGCTGATGATGGCGTCGTCGGAGGTTTCCACGATGGTGGCGAGCCGCTGCGTCGCGCTTTCGTGCACCGGCGTATTGTCGTGGAAGCAGTTGATGGCGCCGATCACCCGTCCGCTGTCGTCCTTGATCGGCTCGATGTGGACCATGATCGAGGCGCGCGAGCCATCCGGCCGCTCCACCTCGGCCTCGACACTGCGGATCGGATCACCGCTGCGCAGCACGGCCGCCATCGGCGTCTCGTGGCGGGGCGTCCGCTGCCCGTCACAATAGAGACGATACGAGCCGCAGAACTTTTCCGCGGCGTCGCCGATCGGCGGTGCCCGGCCCCAGATCTCGACCGCGCGGTTGTTGAACCAGAGGATGCGCCCATCGGCGTCGCAGGCATAGATCGCCACCGGCAGCATGTCCAAGAAGGCCGGCGGCGCGTCCAGCGCCATGGAACTGCGCGCAAACGGGAAGAACTTCAGATCGCCGACGACTTCTGCAACGCTCATTGACGGCACCCGAACTTCCCATCGGGACGGACTGGTCGACCACGTCGTCCTGCCGAGGGCCCGGCATGGTGCGCAAACGCACGCGCATCCTGCCCGAACAAGCAAACCCCCGGTCGAAATCGGAAACGCTCGGTCGGGTCAAAAGTTCCGTCCGGGCCCGCCGTCATCGCGGCCGCGCGAAGAATGCCATGCGCGCCTGATTGTGGCCGATGTTTCTCGGTGCGCGCGCGGCGGCAAAACCGGCGGCTGACAGCATCTGCAGCATGTCCGCTTCGCCGTAACGCGCGAGCCCGAAGCGGGCGCGCAGCCGCCGGTAGTCGGAGAAGGCCGTGCGGACCAGGCCGCCGAGCGCGGCGAGCAAAAAGCCGTGCGCGGCGGCAAAGCGTAAAAGCGCTGCGACATCGGCGGCGGCGGAGAATTCAGGCGGGATAATGTCGCTCAACAGCACGACGCCGCCGGGTGGGACGATGCGGCGGAACGTGACCAGCAGCGCCCGCAATTGCTCGGCCGACAGGTATTGCGCCACCGAATGCAGTACGATGAAGTCGAGCGCGCCTTGCGGCAGACGCGCGACGTCGTCAGGCGCCAGCACGCGGATTTTGGCGTCGCCGGCAAAACGCGACGCCAGGCCGGCGCGTAGGCTCGGCGCGCCGTCGCACAGCACGAGTTCGCCGCAAGCTGCCGCCACGATCTCGGCATGCAACGCCTCGCCGCAGCCGTAATCGAGCACGCGCGCGTTCGGCGCCGGTAGCAGCGCGGCGATTTCTTCGGCGATCAGGCGATAGTGCACGTCCTTGTGGCGCGCGTTGACATAGATCGCGTGCGGCTTGTCCCAGAACGCAAGCCAATCGGCGATCATGCCGGCCACAGCGTGACCAGCGGTCCGTCGTCGCCGTAGATCGGGTCGGTGACGGGCCGCGGCACCTGCGCGATTGCGGCCAGCGCCTTGTCGTGCTCGAGCCGGCTGCCGCGGCACAGATCGTATTGGCCGCTCGGCGGATAGGCGCCGATCACCACCAGTTCCTGGGCCGCTTGACCGATGAGCTGATGGCCGGTGCCGGCCGGCAGGATGACGACGTCGCCGGCGGTGACTTCGATTTCCTGGCCCTGATCGCCGCCGAAGCGCACATTGGCGCGGCCGCGCGCGATGCCCAACGCTTCGTGAATCATCGAATGATAATGGACGTAAGGATAGATGCCGTTGCGCCACATATTGCCCCAGCCGTTGGCGGCGAACGTCTGTTCGATCACCGTCTCGGGATCGGGCGAGCCGGACAAATCGACGCCGCCGCGATAGAGCACAAGCGGCAGGTCCGGATTGTTCGGAATCGAGCCGTCATCTGCGAAGCGGAAGGTTTGCGTGTCGGGGCGCTTGGCGGCGAGGATCATGAGCGACTGTACCGCAGCAGCGGTTGAAATTGTCTAAGCCCCGGCGCGCGCGGTTAATTGCCGCGAAAGTCCCGCATCGCTTCGACAAAGCGGCCGAACAGATAATGGCTGTCCTGCGGACCGGGCGATGCCTCCGGATGGTATTGCACCGAGAACACCGGCCGGTCGGTGAGCTTGAGCCCGCAATTGGAGCCGTCGAACAGCGACACGTGGGTCTCGACCGCGTTCGCCGGCAAGCTGGCGCGGTCGACCGCAAAGCCGTGGTTCATCGAGGTGATCTCGACCTTGCCGGTGACCAGATCCTTGACCGGATGGTTGGCGCCGTGATGGCCCTGATGCATTTTCATGGTGCGGCCGCCGACCGCAATGCCGAGCATCTGATGACCGAGGCAGATGCCGAACACCGGCAGCTTGTCGATCAAGGCGCGGATCACCGGCACGGCGTATTGGCCGGTCGCGGCCGGATCGCCGGGACCGTTCGACAAAAATACGCCGTCAGGCTTGAGCGCCAGGATGTCCTCGGCCGACGAGCGTGCCGGCACCACCGTGACCTTGCAGGCATGGCCGGCGAGCTGGCGCAGAATGTTGCGCTTGATGCCGTAGTCGACCGCGACCACGTGGAATTCGGTGCCGTTAGACCGGCCGTAACCGTCGCCGAAGCGCCACGGCGTCTCGTCCCAGGTGAAGCGCTGCGCCGTGGTCACCGTCGGAACGAGGTCCATGCCGATGAGGCCCGGCCATTCGCGCGCCTCGCGCTTGAGCGCCTCGAGATCGAAGCCGCCCGACGGCTCATGCGCGATCACCGCGTTGGGCATGCCGTTCTGCCGAATGAGCGCGGTCAGCGCGCGGGTGTCGATGCCGGCGAGCCCGATCACGCCGCGGCGTTTGAGCCACTCGTCGAGATGCCGCGTGGCGCGATAGTTCGACGGCTGGGTGATGGCCGAATGCAGCACCACGCCGCGCGCGCCCGGCGTGGCCGCGAGGTTGACCGTCTCGATGTCCTCCTCGTTGGTGCCGACATTGCCGATATGCGGGAATGTGAAGGTGATGATCTGCCCGGCGTAGGAAGGATCGGTCAAAATCTCCTCGTAGCCGGTCATCGCGGTGTTGAAGCAGACCTCGCCGACCGCATGGCCGGTGGCGCCGAGGCCGAAACCCTCGAGCACGGTGCCGTCGGCCAGCACCAGGAGTGCGGTGGGCTTGCCGTCATCCCACGCGCCGGGCCGGGCGGCGCCGGCGCCGGCGGCGGAATCTTGCGTTTGGGTCATGCCTCCTAGTTACGTATTATGTGTGCGGACGCAACTGCCCTTACCTTCTGCCTACGGGGTGGGGCTTTGGATTCGATGCCATCGGTGGAAGGACGCGAACCGTGCTGCGCGACGACATTAATAGTGCGCTCAAGGAAGCCATGAAGGCCGGCGAGGCGCGGCGCGTCTCGACGCTCCGCCTCATCAACGCCGAAATTCTCAGGCGCGAGACCAGCGGCGCCGAGCGCACCACGCTGTCCGACCCCGAGATCGTCGACGTCATGGGCAAGATGATCAAGCAGCGTGAGGAATCGCTCGCCATCTACGAAAAGGCCGGCAGGAACGAGCTTGCCGACCAGGAGCGCGATGAGATCAAGATCATCTCCGCCTACCTGCCGGCGCGCATGTCCGACCTCGAAGCCGCCGAAGCGATCTCCGCGCTGATCAAGGAGCTCGAAGCCGCCACGCTCAAGGACATGGGCCGCACCATGGCGGCGCTCAAAACCCGCTTCGCCGGCCGCATGGATTTGTCCAAGGCCGGCGCGATGGTGAAGAAGCTGCTCGGCGGCGGGTGAGAGCGCTGCTGCGGAAAGTGCTGCTGCAATGTAAGAGCGTAGCGCCGCGTTAATGCGCCCTTGAACCATGTGGATAACCGGGACAAGCGGCGCCGGCAGGAGCGTCGAGCCACGCCGCCCTGCCTTCGCCCCTGCGCTGCGCTAAAGTGCCAATCACCATGCGATTCTCGCCCGAATTCCTCGATGAGCTCAAAGCCCGGCTTCCGGTTTCGGAGGTTGTCGGCCGGCGCGTGAAGCTGAAGAAAGCCGGGCGCGAGTGGAAGGGGCTATCGCCGTTCAACAAGGAAAAGACGCCGTCCTTCACCGTCAACGACCAAAAAGGTTTTTATCACGATTTTTCCTCCGGCAAGCACGGCAACATTTTTGATTTCCTCATGGAAACGGAGGGCGTGACGTTTCCGGAAGCGGTCGAGCGCCTGGCGCAAATGGCCGGTGTCGCCCTGCCGGTCGCGAGCCGTGAGGCGCAGGTCCGCGAGGAACGGCGCAAGACCCTGCACGAGGTAGTCGAGCTTGCCGCCAAATTCTTCGAGGCCACGCTTGCCGCGCGCGGCGGCGCCCGCGGCCGCGGCTATCTGGCCGACCGCGGTATCGCGCCGGCGACGCAACTAAAATTCCGGCTCGGTTACGCGCCGGCCGAGCACTACGCGCTCAAGGAGCATCTCGGCGCGGCAAAGATTCCGGTCGAGGACATGATCGAAGCGGGATTGCTGGTGTCCGGTGCGGATATCGCGGTGCCGTACGACCGCTTTCGCGACCGCATCATGTTTCCGATTCTGGACTGGCGCGGCCGCGTCATCGCGTTCGGCGGTCGCGCGCTTGAGAAGGACGTTTCGGCCAAGTACCTCAACTCACCGGAGACGCCGCTCTTCCACAAGGGCGCGACGCTTTACAACATCGGCGCGGCGCGCGCCGCCGCGCACGCCGGCGCGCCGGTCATTGCCGTCGAAGGCTATGTCGACGTCATCGCCATGGTCACCGCCGGCTTCGAAGCCACAGTGGCGCCGCTCGGCACCGCGCTCACCGCCGACCAGCTTACGCTGATGTGGCGGCTCAACGACGAGCCGATCCTCTGCTTTGATGGCGATGATGCCGGCCGCCGCGCTGCTTATCGCGCCGCCGACTTGGCGCTGCCGCTGCTCAAGCCCGGCAAAAGCCTGCGCTTCGCCACCTTGCCCGACGGCCAGGATCCCGACGATCTCGCCCGCTCCGGCGGCCGCGATGCCATCGCCGACGTGCTCGCCGCGGCGCGGCCGCTCGCCCAGATTCTATGGAGCCGCGAAAGCGAAGCCGGCACCTTTGACACGCCGGAGCGGCGCGCCGCGTTCGAGGCGCGGCTGTCGGCGGTTGCCGCCACGATCGCCGACGAGACGGTGCGGCGTTACTACCGCCAGGATTTCGGCGGCCGGCTCCGGCAGATGTTCGCGCCGCCTGAGGCGCGCCGGCGCGGCGCCTTCGAGCCGCGGTCGCGTCGGGGCAACGGTCCGGGACGGTACGCAACGCCGGTGCAATTGTTCGGCCGCGAGCCCTACGTGGCGGCGAGCGCGCAGCTTGCCGCAGGCCCGCTGCATCGCGGCCATCGCGCGGCGATCCCGCTTCGCGAAGCGCTGATCCTCCAAGCCACGCTCAATCATCCCTGGCTCCTCCACGATCACCTGGAGGAACTCGCCGTCGCCGAGTTCCGTCACGCCGACAGCCAGAAACTAAAAGGCGCGCTGATCGATGCGTTCGCCCATCTGGCCGAGGAATTCGGCCAAATGGGCGAAAAAGATCGCGAGCAGGATCGCGACGCCGAGCGGGCGGAGCTACATGCCGAATTAAGCCGCCGCGGTTTTGCCAATGTGTTGAGCCGTATCGAGCGCGCCATCACCACGCCGTCGGTGTGGGGCGCGCGGCCCGGCGCCGCGGCCGATGATGTTTTACTGACCTGGAAGCAGCTCGTTGCCTTGCATACCCAATGGCATTCCCTAACTAGGGAACTTAAGGACGCGGAAGCGGCGCTCGGCCAGGACAATACCGAGGCGAACTACGCTCGGTTGTGCGACGTCAAGGCGAGGCTGTCCACGCTCGATGGAACCGAGGCGCTGGTCGAAGGCTTCGGCGCGTCGTCGGGCCGATCCCCGCGGTCGCTTTAAGTGGCGCAGCAGGCGTGATGGCGGAATCCGCCGGCAGACCCTTGCGGGCCCGGTGCGGAATAGGAGACAACGCTCGCGGTTTGTCACGGTTAGCGGGCGCTTAACGCGGTCCGTGCGAGCTTCCCCGAGCAGCGATTCGCTCGCCATAGGGTAGGGGGGCAGTTTCGGGCCGTGGTTGGGTCCGACCGGCCCCCAATGAGCGGATCAAGAGGGCGGCCGCCCCGGTTTCGGCGGGCGCCCAGGGGCCGGAGGGGTCCGGGGCGCGTGAAAGCGTGACCGAGGCGTAAGGGTAGAGGCACTTTTCGGCCCTCGCGTGCTGCCTCGCATTGTCGTCGCCGACCGCACGGCGCGCCGAGGCGGGGCGCAGGCGAGGCGAGATTCGGGAAGGCAGAGGCCGCGCCGAGCGGCCGGAGTAGGTGGAGACAGAGACGATGGCGACGAAAAGCGCGGCTGTGGAAAGCAAGACTGCTGCGGGCAAGGCGAAAAGCGTCTTGGAAAAGACCATCCTGCAGAAGGCCGCGCTGCAAAAAGCCGCCCCAAAACCCGCTCCGGCCAATGCCGAGCCGTCCGACAAGGACGGCGCCGAAACCCCCGACGTGGCGCTGCCGCTGCTCGATCTGTCCGACGCCGCCGTCAAGAAGATGATCAAGCAGGCGAAAAAGCGCGGTTACGTCACCTACGAGCAGCTCAACGCCGTGATGCCGTCCGAGGAGGTCACCTCCGAGAAGATCGAGGACGTGCTCGCCATGATGAGCGAGATGGGCATCAACGTCGTCGAGACCGAGGAAGCCGATTCCGAGGATGACGAAGAGGCGCGCGAGGAGCCGGCCGAGGACGATGAGGCCGAGGGCGGCGAGCTGGTCGAGACCGGCACCAAGGCGGTCACAAAATCCGAGGCGCGCGAGCCGGCTGAACGCACCGACGATCCGGTGCGCATGTATCTGCGCGAGATGGGCTCGGTCGAGTTGCTCTCCCGCGAAGGCGAGATCGCCATCGCCAAGCGCATCGAGGCCGGCCGCGAGGCCATGATCGCCGGCCTGTGCGAGAGCCCGCTGACCTTCCAGGCCGTCATCATCTGGCGCGACGAGCTCAACGAGGGCAAGCGCTTCCTGCGCGACATCATCGATCTCGAAGCCACCTATGCGGGACCCGACGCCAAAACCATGCCGGCAACGGCCGCGCCTGCCGGCGGTGAGGCGGGCGCGCCGGGCGCCGCCGCGCCGTTTGCCGGCGGCCCGCCGCAGACCGTGGCGCCGCCTTCGGCGCCGCCTGCCGCCACGCCGTTCAAGCCCGCCAATGGCGGCGGTGACGGCGAGGCCATCGATCCCGGCGAGGAAGCCGCCATCGCCGATGCCGAGGTCGACGAGGACGATCTGGAAAACTCGATGTCGCTGGCCGCCATCGAGGCCGAGCTCAAGCCGAAGGTGCTGGAGACCTTCGACAACATCGCCGACTCGTTCAAGCGCCTGCGCCGCCTGCAGGAGCAGGATATCGCCGGCAAGCTGCACAACGAGTCGCTCACCCCCAGCCAGGAGCGCAAGTACCGCAAGCTCAAGGAAGAGATCATCCAGGAGGTGAAATCGCTGCGGCTCAATCAGGCCTGCATCGATACCCTGGTCGAGCACCTCTACGACATCAACAAGCGGCTGGTCAGCCACGAGGGCCGGCTGATGCGGCTTGCCGAAAGCCACGGCGTGGCGCGCGACGGATTCTTGCGCCAATATCAGGGCGACGAGCTCGATCCGCGCTGGCTCAACCGCATCTCGAGACTGACCGAAAAAGGCTGGAAGTCGTTCGTCGCCCGCGACAAGGACCGCATCAGGGAGCTGCGCGGCGCCATCCACACGCTCGCCACCGAGACCGGACTCGAGATCGGTGAATTCCGCAAGATCGTGCAGATGGTGCAGAAGGGCGAGCGCGAGGCGCGCCAGGCCAAGAAGGAAATGGTCGAAGCCAACCTGCGCCTCGTCATCTCGATCGCCAAGAAATACACCAACCGCGGCCTGCAGTTCCTCGACCTCATTCAGGAAGGCAATATCGGCCTGATGAAAGCGGTCGACAAATTCGAGTACCGCCGCGGCTACAAGTTCTCGACCTACGCCACCTGGTGGATTCGCCAGGCCATCACCCGCTCGATCGCCGATCAGGCGCGCACCATCCGCATCCCGGTGCACATGATCGAGACCATCAACAAGATCGTGCGCACGAGCCGCCAGATGCTCA
>Ga0070730_10002687_pt1 | contig 16121 bp, 12 predicted proteins | sample Coa_R1_3_FD_66447 | JGI IMG/M metagenome (GOLD analysis project Ga0070730, IMG submission 66447) | Surface soil microbial communities from Centralia Pennsylvania, which are recovering from an underground coalmine fire - Coalmine... | ecosystem: Environmental > Terrestrial > Soil > Unclassified ...
GGGGGGTAGGGATAGGAGACGACGCGGGCGGGACACGGGCCTGGCAAAAAGGAGCGAAAGGTATGGCTGTATTAGCGGACCTAGAAAAAATACCTTGGGCAAATCACGAACATGACTACGGCTTAGCTACAGATGTACCCGATATGATCCGTCAGCTCACTTCACATGATAAAGTTACTTGTCGACACGCAGCACATACCTTAAGAATAACGGCTTTGGGGACGGAGCCCGAAGAGGATATTTTACACTCTTTTGTGGTATTTCTACCCCCGTTTCTAATTGAGCTGTTACAGAGCCCAATAGCAATCCATAAAGAACCTATACTACATGTGTTATCTGCTTTAGCAGCAGAGGATACAGGTTTATATAAGAACGCTAGAGAAGGTAACACCGCGTGGCATGCTAGTTATAAAATAAGCCTCCAAGAAATGGGCGAGTTGGATCAAGCCATAGCGGAAGCAAAACAAATCCATGAAACGATTCGCGCTGGACTCCCCATTTATGAGCAATTACGGAATAGTGATGATGCAGAGGTGAGTCAGGCGGCCGCAAAGCTCATAGCTGCAGTATTGAGCCGCGCGTGAAGTTCGTGATCAGGACGTGGCCGACGGTGGAGACGGGTGCTCGGCAGGATTTTGTACGGGTAGCAGCCAGCCAGAATGCAGCGAAGGGAGCATTCCTAACCCCACCCCCTTCCCTCGCAGGGCTTTCAAGGGTCGGTTTTTGGCTGTTGTGCGTAATCTGCGGGGACTCCCTTCACGGGCCGCTGGGGTAGCGGTACGGCGTGCCGTGCCCGGTGGGGAGCCCCACGGCATCCGACCAGGCACGGCACGCCGTGCCGCTACGCCGCTTCCATCGGGCGCTAGAAAGCCCTCGCAGGGAAGGGACGCCGGCGTCCCGGTCCTATACACATCAACCTAAGCCGCCAGGGAATGACGGCGCCAGGTGGGGCCGCTTGACTTGAGTTGATGCGTATAGGGTCAGGGCGATCAGCGTCCCGCCGGCGCGATCGAGCAGGCGGTGGTGGTGAGCGCGCCGTAAACGATCTTGGCGATCTGGCCGCGCGTGGCGTTGGTGCCTGGCAGGAAGTAAGGCCGGTTGCCCGGCGGCACGCATGGCCCGGCCGGCGGCGACCCGCAAGCGTAGCCGCTGACCACGGCATGGCACGCGGCCGTTTCCACGAATTGGTAGAACGTCGTCCCCGCTAGCACGTCTTCGAAACTGCCCGCAACTGGATTGAGCCGCGGCCAGCCCGCCGCCACCACCACGATCTTGCTGAGTTGGCCGCGGGTGATGTAGGTGTAGGGGCTGAAATACGGCCTGTTGAGGGGAGGCACACAGGGCTCGCCTGGCCCACCGCAGGCGTAGCCGCTGACGACGTTGTTATGCGCGGCGGTCTCGATCACGCCGAAGAAGGGATTGGCCGGCGGCACGTCCTCGAAGCTGTAGCCGGCGGACGGCGCGTAGCTAGGGATCTGGAAGCCGAGGACGACGATCTTGACCATCTGCGCGCGGGTGGTCTGGTTGTAGGGCCGCAGCGTGCCGTCGGCGTAGCCGGAGAGGACCCCGTGGCAGGCCAGGTCGCGCACCGGCGTGTAGAAATAGTCCGCCGGATGCACGTCAGCGAAGCTGATGGCGCAGGGCGTATCCGTGGGGGATGGGGGATAGGGGGTGGCGGTTAAGGTGGCGGTGGCCGGGGCAGTCGCCGTGGGTCCGCCGGGCGTTGGTGTCGGCGGGGCCGGGGTGCCGGTCGGCGGACCCAGCGGCGTATTCGTCCGCATAGGCGTTGGTGTCGGCGGGGCTGGGGTGCCAGTCGGCGGGGCGGTCGGTGTGGCCGTGAGGGTGGTGCAGGGGAGCGGCGGGCAATAGATCTCCATCCAGGCCGGCCCTGGCACGGGAATCCCGCCGACCAGCCAGACGCACCGGCCGTCGCTGTCTGCCGGGAAGCTGCGCCGCGGGCTCGTGAGCGGCGGTCCCGTCGTCCAACTGTTGTCCGTCGGGTTGTAGACGTCCACTTCGTTGCTGGGGTTTGGCGCCACGCGCCCGCCGCCCAGCACCCAGACCGTGCCGCCCACGTTGACGGCGCGGGTTTCGCCGGTCGCGCGCGGGATCGCCAGGATCGTGCCGAGGGTGTTGGCCGCGGGGTTGAAACTGAACGAGTCGGTGGTGTCGATGATGGTGCCGCCCTGGTAATCGGAGGCGCCCGCCACGTAGATGATGCCGTTCACGGCGGCCGCCGGGGCAGACATGATGCCCGCCGGCGCGTTCACTTTCTGCGTCCAACGGCTGCCGGCTGGACCATTGGGGTCGAACTCCCAGATCTGGTTGGTGGCGGCGACGTTGATGTTGAAGCCGCCCAGGATGTAGAGCTTGTCGTTGGCCACGGTGAAGCCCCCAGGCAGGGTGGTGCCGTTGGCGTCGCCCGGCCACGGATCGCTGGTGATCACGGTGAGCTGGTCGGCGACGGGATCGTAGCGGCGGACCGCGCTGGTCGCGCTGGCCTGCCCGGTCGCGGCGCCGCCGGCGCAGTAGATAGCGGGCGCGCCTCCGGTGGTTAGCATGCCGCAGGCCATGTCGATCACCTGGCTATCGGTGAAGGTGGCGGTCTTCGTGATCCAGGTGTTGACGACCGGATCGTATTCGTGGGGATTGAGATAACTGCCGGAGCCACCGCTGCCGCCCAGCACATCGAACTTTCCCGTGGCCGGGAAGTAGACCCCGGCCGCATGGGCCACCGCGCCGGGGAAGGCCGCGCCAGCTGTCCAGGTAGCCGGCACGCAAGCTGTGGGCGTAGGTGTGCTCGGCGTCGGGCTGGGCGTGGCCAGTGGGGCCAGCGGGGCGCGGCGCGCCCCCTGCATTCGTCCGGCAGAGGATGCCGAGGGCGGCGCCTGGTCGCCCACGACGACCAGACCCAGGGCCAGGGTGGCAAGGATCAGAACGAGACAGGTCTTCATAGCCCGCTCCTTTCGCTTTGCTCAATTGTAGCACCGCTACAGCCGGAGTCCAATGCTGGCAGGCCAGGCCAAACGCAGCACAAGTCTGACCTCTTACCAAGGTAGGGCTGTGGCAACGTCGGGATCTTGTCACTCTGAGCCCTTCGCTGCGCTCAAGGGTAAACTCCGCGAAGAGTCCGTCTCCCCGGGTCGGGGACGGATTCTTCACTGCGTTCAGAATGACAATTTCCTCGCCAGCAGGTGGCGGAGCCGACTTTGGCACAGCCCTACTCACCATGGCCACCGGACTTCCCCTGCGGCGCTGGCCATGCTATAATACTCCTATCTTCTGCGACCCGGCGTGCGGCGCCGGCCGGTAGGGGGGAGGGCGGGCTGTATGCCTGGCGAAAGCAATGCCTGGCTGACCGAGCTGATCCGGGCCCATCAGGCGGAGATGGCGGCCAGCATCGCGGCGCGCGCCCGCCAGCGCATCCCGCTCTACGCGGGCATGCCGCCGTCCCAGGTCCAAGCCATTTTCGAGCGCGTCTATCAAGTGATGGCCCAATCGCTGGCCAGTGGCGATCTGACCGTGATGCGCGCCTTCATGCAGCAAGCGATTGTCGAGCGCCTCCAGGCCGGGGCGCCGGCCCCCGACCTGATCGCGTTGATCCCGTCATTGGGCGACGAGGTGCGCGCCGTCGTCGATCGGGAAAGCGCCACCGATCCCCGGCAGACGGCCCAGGCGCTCCGCCAGCTCCAGACCTTAATCAGCAATATGCGCATGATCGTGAGCGAAATTAACCTGAGCCTGCTCAAGACCCCCCCGCCTAATGGCGGCTAGCCTGCTCTGCCCCCCGCTTTTGACAAGCCCCGCACACTTATGATACACTACTGGACGGCCCCGCACGCCGGGGCGGTCTGCGGGGTGCTCCACGGGGTCGGCGCTCCGGGCCGCGATTTTCCCGGCCCGCCATGACAGACGCCGCCCACGGCAAGGAGATCGGAAAAAGAGTGACCGCACCGCACACCCCCGGCGGCGACCCCGCGGGGCACTACGATGTCCTGATTATCGGCGCGGGCACCGGCGGCTACCCGGCGGCGATCCGGGCCGCCCAACTCGGCTTGCGCACCGCCGTGATCGAGCGGGATAAAGTCGGCGGCCTCTGCCTGCACCGGGGCTGTGTGCCGACCAAGGCCCTGCTCCAGAGCGCCCAGGCGCTCAGCACCGTCCGCCGCGCCGCCGACCATGGCATCACCACGGGCGACGTCAGCTTCGATTACGCGGCCATGCAGGCGCGCAAAGATAAGATCGTCGGCCAGATGCATCGCGGCGTCGAGTCCCTGTTCAAGAAATACAAGGTCGACTCCCTGCCCGGCACGGCGGAGGTCCGCAGCCCGCGGGAAGTGGAATACACGCCGGCGGACGGAGGCGCCGCCCGACGCCTGACCGGCGCGCACCTGGTGCTGGCCACCGGCGCCGAGCCCCAGCCGCTGGACGGGCTGCCGTTCGACGGCCAGCAGGTCCTCAATACCGACCAGCTGCTGGCCCGGCCCCAGGTCCCGGCCGCGATCGTAGTGGTCGGCGCGGGGGCCTGGAGCACCGAGTGGGCGTTTCTGCTCGCCACCCTGGGCGCCCAGGTGACCCTCGTCGCGGCTGGCCCCACCGTGCTGCCCGGCTTCGACGCCGAGATCGGCAAGCAGCTGGAGCGCCTGATCGGCCGCAAGCTGCTCAAAGTGGTCACCGGCACCGCCCTGCGCGCCGCCGATTTTGAGCGCACCCCGGAGGGGCTGCGGGTGCAACTGGGCGGGGGCAAGACGGCGGACGCCGACTGCGCCCTGGTGGCCGGGGGCTGGGCGCCCCGCATCGGCGCCGGGCTGGACCGCCTCGGCCTGCGCCTGGAGCAGGGCTTTGTCGCCACGGACGCGTTGGGGCGCAGTGGCGTCGACGGCGTCTGGGCGATCGGCGACCTGACCGGCGGCCTGCTGCTGGCGCACGAGGCGATGCTCGAAGGGATCACAGCGGCCGAGACGATCGCCGGGCGGCGGCCCCTGCCGGTCGACCGCACGCGCATCCCACGCATGGCCTATACCTGGCCTGAGTGCGCGTCGATCGGGCTCGGCGAAGACGAAGCCAAGGCCGCCGGGCGGGTCGTCAAGACGGCCAAGTTCCCCTATACAGCGAATGCCCGGGCGCAGACCCATGGCGAGGCGAACGGGTTTGTCAAAGTCGTGGCCGCCGCGGACGGGCAGGTGCTCGGCGTCCACATTATTGGTCCCAATGCGACCGAGCTGATCGGAACGCCCGCCGTGGCCCAGCTCCTGCAGGCGGTGGCCTGGGAGGTGGGCGCGGCGTCTTTTCCGCATCCCACCGTCGGCGAGGCGCTCTGGGAAGCCGCCCGGATGATCGATGGGGCGCAGATTCACCTGTAGTTGTCGATGGCTTTTTGTTGGGAACCCGCGAACTTTCACAGGAGGCACAGGAGGTTAGGATGGTTAGTACAGCGAAGCGGCACGCAGCCAAAGACGCGCCTGCGCCGCCGTTACACGAAGCACTAGGGCTCAGCGCCGAGACCCTGCTCGACATGTACTATTACATAGTACTGGCCCGCAAGCTCGACGAGCGGATGTGGCAGCTCAACCGCCAGGGGAAGGCGGCGTTCGTGATCTCCTGCCAGGGCCAGGAAGCCGCCCAGATCGGCACGGCCTTCGGCATGGCGCGGGAGAAAGACTGGTATGTGCCCTACTACCGCGACCTGGGCCTGATGCTCTGCCTGGGCCAGACCCCGCGGCAGATCATGCTTTCCCTGTTCGCCCGGGCCGAGGAGCCCAACTCTGGGGGGCGCCAGATGCCCGGCCACTATGGCTTCCACAAGAGCCATGTGCTGACCACCGGCAGCCCCGTCGGCACCCAGTTCCTGCACGCCGTCGGCGTCGGCCTGGCCAACAAGCTGATGCGCCAGAACGCCGAGATCGTGGCCGCCTTCGGCGGCGAGGGCGCGACCTCCGAGGGCGACTGGCATGAGGCGATGAACTTCGCCGCGATCCACAAGCTGCCGGTCCTGTTCATTATCGAGAACAACCACTACGCGATCTCCGTCCCGCTGGAGCTCCAGGTCGGCGGCCAGAACCTCGCCGCGCGGGCGGCCGGCTACGGTATGCCGGGCGTCGCGGTCAACGGGCTCAACCCGCTCGAATGCTACCAGGCGGTGAAAGCCGCCGCCGACCGCGCCCGGGCGGGCGACGGCCCGACCCTGATCGAGATGAAATGTATCCGCCTCACGGCCCATTCGTCGGACGACAACGACCGGACCTACCGGACCAAAGAGGACAAAGAGGCCGATCGCCAGCGTGATCCGGTCGCCTTCTTCCAGCACTACCTGCACGAGCACGGGATCCTGGACGAGGCCAAAGATGCCCTGGTGCGCAAGCGGATCGACGAGGAAGTCGAGGACGCCACGAACTATGCGGAGACGGCGCCGGCCCCCGTTGCCGAGGACCTGATGAAGCATGTCTATGCCACCCCGGAGGAGGTTGCCGAATGGCGGTCAAAACTTTAATCGAAGCGATCCGCGATGGGTTGCGCGAGGAGATGGAGCGCGACGAGCGGATGATTATTTTCGGCGAGGACGTCGGCCCCCGCGGCGGCGTGTTCGGCGTCACCGAGGGGTTCAGTAAACAGTTCGGCGCCGACCGCGTGATCGACACGCCGCTGGCCGAGGCCCTGATCGCCGGGGTGGCGATCGGCGCGTCGGCGGCGGGCATGCACCCGGTGGCCGAGATCCAGTTCGCCGACTTTATCATGCCGGCGTTCGACCAGATCGTCAGCGAGGCGTCCCGCTTCCGCTATCGCTCCAACAACGATTGGTTCCTGCCGATGGTGATCCGCGCCCCGTATGGCGGCGGCATCCACGGCGCGCTCTATCACTCGCAGTCCGTGGAGGCCCTCTTTGGCCATGTGCCGGGGCTCATCGTCGTCATCCCGTCCAACCCCTACGACGCCAAGGGCCTGCTCAAGGCGGCGATCCGCCACCCCGATCCGGTGCTCTTCTTCGAGCACAAAGGCGGCTATCGCCTGATCAAGGGCGACGTGCCGGACGGCGATTATATTGTCGAGCTGGGCAAGTGCAAAGTCAGCCGTGCCGGCCAGCACCTGACGGCGGTGGCCTGGGGGATGATGCATTACCGCTGCCTGGAGGCGGCCGAGATCCTGGCCCAGGACGGGATCACGGTCGAAATCGTCGACGTGCAGACGATCAGCCCGCTCGACCGCGCGACCATCCTCGACTCGGTGAAAAAGACCGGCAAATGCCTGGTGGTCTACGAGGACAACCGCAGTGGCGGCTGGGGCGCGGAGATCGCGGCGAGCGTCGCCGAGGCGGCCTTCGAGTACCTCGACGGGCCGATCCTCCGGGTGACCGGGCCGGACGTGCCCGCCATGCCGTATAATCATGCGCAAGAGGCGGCGTTTATGCCGAACACGGAAAAGATCGTGGCCGCGATGCGCGAGCTGGCGGCTTATTAAGCCCAATCACGAGGCCAATTAGGAGCAGAAGCATGGCTAATCTCGCAAAGGTGACGATGCCCCAACTGGGCGAGAGCGTCACCGAGGGTACGATCGGCGCCTGGCTCAAGAAGCCGGGCGAGAAGATCGAAAAATACGAATCGCTGGCCGAAGTGGTCACCGATAAGGTGAACGCCGAGATCCCGTCGCCGTATACCGGCACGATCAAAGAGCTGCTCGTGCCGGAGAACGAGCCGGTGCCGATCGGCACGCTGATCTGCACGATCGAGACCGAAATCGAAGTTGCGGATACGCCGGCCGGGCATGATGCGCCGGCGCCGGCCGCGGCCGCCCCCGCGCCGGCCCCCGCCCAGCCCGTGGCCGCCACCCCGCCGCCGGCCCCGGCGCCCGCGCCCGCACCGGCCGCGCCCCCCCCGGCGCCCGTCGCCGCGACCGCGACTGCGACCGCGGTGGCCGCGCCACCCGCGCCCGCCGCCGGGGCCGGGGGCAATGGGGCCGGCGCCAAGCGCCTGAGCCCGGCCGTCGCCCGCCTGCTCGAAGAGCACAACCTGGAGTTGAGCCAGATCCCGGGCACCGGCTTCGAGGGCCGCGTGACGAAGGTCGATATCGAACGCTACCTGGAGCAGCGCGCGGCCGGGACCCTGCCGGCGCCGGCGCCGGCCCAACCCGCGGCCCCGGCCCCCGCCCAGCCGCTGGCGGCGGCGGCCGCCGCCCCGGCCCCGCCCGTGGCCGGGTCCGGGATGGCCGCGGCCGGCATGCGCAGCCCCTACGAGCCGAGCCTGGCCCCCGCCCCGGCTGCCCAGGCCGCGCCCCCGCCGCCGGCCCCGGTCGCCCCCGTCTTTGAGGGCCCGGGCGACCAGCTGGTGCCGCTGACCCAGATGCGCAAGGCGATCGCCGAGCACATGGTCCGCTCGGTACATACCTCGCCGCATGCCTGGACCTATGTCGAGATCGACATGCACAACGTCATGCAGTACCGGGCGCGGATCAAAGACCCGTTCCGGCAGCGCGAGGGCCGGGACCCGAGTGTGCTCGCCTTCGGCATCATGGCCCTGGCCCAGGCCCTGCGCCAGCACCCGGCCATCAACTCCGTCTGGAGCGACCAGGGCACCGTGCTCAAGCGCGAGATCAACGTCGGCATCCCGATCGACCTGGGCGACCAGGGCCTGATTGTGCCGGTCGTCCACGGCGCCGATGCCCAGTCGTTTATCGGCCTGACCCGCTCGGTGAGTGACCTGGCCACCCGCGCCCGGGCCGGCAAGCTGCGCGTCGACGATCTGCAGGGCTCGACGGTAACGCTGAACAACGCCGGCACCTTCGGTTCGATGATGTCGATGCCGATCCTCAACCAGCCGAACGTCGTCAACATCACCATGGAGGCGATCGTCAAGCGCCCCGTCGTCCTCGACGGCGACGCGATCGCCATCCGCCCGATGATGAACATGTGCTGCAGCTTCGACCATCGCGTGCTGGACGGCGCCCAGGTGGGCCGGTTCCTGCAGACGATGAAGCGGCTGCTCGAAGGCTTTACCGATGCGGGGCTAGGCTACTAACGCCCCGCGGCTCACACCAGGCGCGCGCGTCCGATTCGGACGCGCGCGCCTTTCTTTGGCGAGACCATACTATCCGGCGCGGTAGCGCGGCCTTACCAGCTGCGCCCCCGTAATCGGTGCCGCCGCAGCGCGAGCAGGCTGAGGCCGCTCAGCAGGAGCAGACTGCTGACCAGCAGGATCCAGGCGGCCCCGGTGACCGCGGTGCCGGTGCTCGGCATGCCGGGCGGCGCGGCCTCGCTGAGGGGCGCCATTTGGCCAGCCGCGTTGCCGACCCAGGTGTGCCGCCCGTCGGCGCTGACGGTCACGACGGTCGCCGGTTGCACGAAGTCCGCCGGCAGGCTGACCTCCGCGGCCGGCAGCACCCGGGCGCTCTCCGGGCTCAGGCGCACGAACACCGGCTGGCCGCTCCCCCCCCCCACGGACCAACCCTGGCCGGACGCATCGGTCGCCAGGCTGCCCAGATGCGCGCTGGCGCCGGCTCCCGTGCTGGCGAGCGCGGCCTCCTGGGGCGCGTTCGCCGGCGTCAGGCGCAACAGCACGCTCGGCGCGGTCGCGCCCGCGGGGGCCGCATCGGCCAGCAGCCAGCCATTGCCCGCGTCGTCCGCGGTCACGCGGGTGGGAGTCAGCGCCGGGGGTGGTCCCGCGATGGGCCGGCCGCTCCAGATCCCCCCGTTCAGGCCGAGCAGCCCCGCGCCCGCGCTCACGGCCCAGCCCTGGCGACCGTCGGGGCTGATCGCCACCAGGGTCAGGGGGGCGCCGGCGGGCTCAGTGGTGTCGATCCACTGCGCGCCGTCCCAGCGCCACAGCTTGTACACGCCGGCGGCGTTGCGGGCGGTCAGCCAGCCGGCCTGCCCGTCGGCACTGAAGGTCAGGTCAATCGGGATGTAATCGGGCGCGAGGACGGCGGCGGCCGATCCCCAGGTGCCCTGGTGCAGACGCAGCAGCACGGGGGTCGCGGCGGCGCCCGCCTGCACGACCTGGCCGGCCGCCCAGCCTTCCTGGCCGTCGGCGCTCACCACCATGCGCCACACGTCCAACCCCGGCACCAGCAGCGTGGGCGCCGTGAGGCTATCGGCCAGCACAAACCAGTGCCCCGGCGTGATGCGTAACAGGAAGCTGCCCGGCTCCGGCGTCGCCGCCGCGGCCGCCGGGAGCGGCGCCGCCAGGCGGCTGCCCCCCAGGTGCAGCGCCCGGCCGCCGTTCGGCCCGCCGGCGTTGGCCCAGGCGTAGCCGCCGCCGGCATTGTCCAGCGTCATCACATGAATTATGCCCACCCGTTCGGTCTTCTCCTGCGCGGGGGGCGCGGCTCCGACACTCCGGGCGCCGGGCAGCAGCCCGACCCCCACCAGCGCCCCCAGGGCGGCCAGCGCCAGACCCAGCGCCCGCCCGCGGGCGCGCATACGCGTGAACATGTGCTTCCTCCTTACTATGCGTTACCGTCTTATTAGGCGTTACCGGGCTGCGGTTGCCGGCCGCCGGATCGTGGCCGGCGGCGCTATCTACAGCTTACCACGCCTTTGCGGGCCGCACCAGACCAAAACCTGCTCATTTTCTGCTCACTGGCCCACGGCCGGCGCGGCAGTCTCGACGCCGAGCGCGGGCCTGGCCGATCAGAAGGGCGCCGTGCATTATCTCGCGCCGGGCTTCGCGCCCCCGGCCGAGTTCCTGGCGAGCTTGCGTATCGGGCGGGCCCGCTGCTTGCTGGCCTGGATGCGCTATGCCGAAGCCGTCGCCGAACTGGAGCAGGCCGTCGCGGTGGGCAACACGCTGGCTTCGGAAGCTCTCTTCTGGCTGGCCGCCGCCTACTATTTCGCACAACGCGACACCCCGCTGCCGTGCGCTCCTGGCGGCACAGACCAGGTTATCCCCGCGCTGTCACCCAGTGTTACCGCGTATGCACCGAGAACTTCACCGAAATGGGAGATAATGCAGAATAGAAACCCACGCAGAGGAGGTGGTTACAATGCCGAACACGAAACAGAAGCCGGCCCCGCCCAGCCCGGCGGGCCTGGCCACGCGGCCGGGGGCGCCCATCCTTGTCGAATGCAGCACCTGTGGCCGAGCGTTCCTGGCGCACATCACGACGCCGCTGCTGATCCAGGTAACCTTGGCGGTGGGCACCTGCCCGCACTGCGGGAGCTTTTTTACCCGCGGCGTGGCGCCGCCCGACCCGGCCGCCGGGATCGCGCCCCCGCCCGGGCCCCGATAGCGCCCCGCGGCCCGGCTTCGATGTCCGGCCCCGCTACCGGGGGATGGCGTGTTTGCAGTGGGCGCCGCCCATCGCTGCGCATTTCACCTCATTGACTTCCAGCCTGCGCCCGTAGTTGCGCATGAACAGGCGGGTGGCGTTTTCGCCCAGCAAGCTGTAATCTGCGCGTGCGCCGCTAACCGGGCACGGCTTCGATCAGCGAGCGGGGCGATTGCATCGGGATGACCCGGCTCAGCGCAAAGCCGGCGGCCGCCAGCAGGCGGCGGTACTCGGCCTCGCTGCGCTCGCGGCCGTCAAACAGCACGAGCATATGCAGGTCGAACTCGGCGACCATCGCGCCGGGGGTTACCCGCTCCGGCATGATCATCTCGACGATCAAGAGCTTGCCGCCCGGCGCCAGCGCCTGGCGGCAATTCTGCAGGATGCGGGTGGCCTGCGGGTCATCCCAGTCGTGCAACACCTGGGAGAGGATATAGAGATCGCCCCCCGCGGGCACCGATTCGAGAAAGTCGCCGGCGACGATCGTACAGCGATCGGCCAGCCCCGCCGCCTCGAAATAGAGCTCGGTGCCCTCCACGATCGCCGCTTTGTCGAACAGGACGCCCTGCAGGTGCGGATGGGCCTGCAGGACGGGGGCCAGGAAGGTGCCATAGGTGCCGCCGACGTCGACCACGCGCCGCACCGGCGCGAAATCATAGGCGGCCAGCATGGCCTGCGCGGCCTGGCTGGTCGTCGAGCTGATGAAGTTGTTGAAGATCTCGTTGGTCGCCGGATGGTGGGCCAGGTACTCGAAAAAGCCCTCCCCGAAGATGTGATTGAAGGCTACTTCGCCCGTGCGCACCTCGTGCAACAGGGCGCGGTAGGCCTCGTAGAACGCCTCGCCGTGGATGATCGCCAGGCCGCGTAACGAGCCGGCGACATGGGTCTGCAGCTTTTCGCCGAGCGGCGTGAGCGCGAAGCGCCCATCCGGCTCCTCGCGCAAGACTTCGTAATTCACCAGCCCGCGTAGGACCCGGTGCAGCGGCGCGGGCTGCACCCCCAGCGCGCCGGCCAGGTCGGCGCTGCGCTGGGGCCCGCTGCTCAACAAATCGGCGACGCCGAGCTTGGCGGCTACATAGATCAGCTGCATCGGCAGGTAGCCGTGGATCATGTTCAGCATCCGGCCGGCCGGCGAGAGCGGCGCGGCGGGACCGGGTGCGACCGAGTCAAGCATAGGGATGTCTCTTTCTGGTGGTTGGTTGGGCAAGTCGGGCCGGAATTCCCCGATCTGCGCAGCAGAGGGCGTGCCGTCATTTCGGCTCGGCGGGCGCCCGAATTGACAGCCCCTCTCATCCATGCAATAATGCGCTGTGGAGAACCCAACTGGGATCTGGTTATCGGAACTGATCCTCACCCATGCCGACCGCCTGGCGCTCCAGGCGGTCGTGGCCGCTTGTGCGCAGGTGCCCTGGTACCGGCAGTTTCCGCCCGACGTCCTGCAAGGCACATTCGTTAGCACGTACCAGACGCTGGCCCAGGTCTTCCCCACGCTCGATATCACGCCGATGCGGGTCTATATGGACCGGGTCATCGTGGAACGCATCCGCGCCGGGGCGCCGGCCGAAAGCCTGATGGCCGTGGCTTCGCTGCTGGAGAGCGGCGTGCATGCCCTGATCGACCAGCAGCCCGCGCCCGGTGCCGCGCGGGCGGCCGAGGCTCATCGCCTCACGCTGGCGATCACGAAAAACCTGCGGCTGATCCTGAGCGGGATTAACCTGCGCCTGCTCACCGACCAATCCGGCCTGGCGCCGATGAATCGCTGACGCCTCTAACGCCTATGGTATAATAGGGCGTATGTGCTGCTCTCGCCGCCTGTTGGGGGAGCCGAAAGGAACATTGCTTATGGACACCGAACTACGCGCGCCCAGTCCGGCCAGCGGGCTGATCACCCTGATCCCCGCCGAGCGCAAGGCGCGCAACGTGAATATCAAGCTGGAGACGGAGCGCGTGCAGCTGACGCGTAAGCCGAGCTGGCTCAACGTCAAATGGCAGCAGGGGCCGAACTATCATGACCTGAAAGCCCTGATGCGCGGCGCCGGGCTGCACACCGTCTGCGAAGAGGCCCGTTGCCCCAACATCAGCGAGTGCTGGGAGCACCGCACGGCCACCTTCTTGCTTCTCGGCGACACCTGCACGCGCTCGTGTGGCTTCTGCGCGATCAAGACCGGCCGCCCCAGCCACCTGGACCGCGACGAGCCGGAGCGGGTCGCCCGCTCGGTGCAGCACCTGGCCTTGCAGCATGTCGTCCTCACCTCGGTCAACCGCGACGAGCTAAAGCTCGGCGGCGCCGATATCTTCGCCGAGACCATCCGCCTGATCCGGACCTATGTGCCCGGCTGTAGCGTCGAAGTGTTGACCCCCGACTTCAAAGGCTACTGGCCCGCCCTGCAGCTGCTCATGGACGCCCACCCGGACATCCTCAACCACAACGTCGAATCCGTGCCGCGCCTCTATTATTGCGTGCGCCCACAGGCCCGCTATCCCCGCTCGCTGGAGTTCCTCCAGCGGGGCAAGGCGATGGATCCGACCGGCACGGTCAAAACGAAGTCGGGGCTGATGCTCGGCCTCGGCGAAGAGCTGGACGAGGTGCGCCAGGTGCTCGCCGACCTGCGCGCCCATGACGTCGATATCGTGACCATCGGCCAGTATCTGCGGCCGTCGTTCGCCCATCTGCCCGTGCTGAAATATTACACGCCCGACGAGTTCGCCGCGCTCAAAGTGGAGGCCCGGGCCATGGGTTTCCAGCACGTCGAGAGCGGCCCGCTGGTCCGCTCGTCGTACCACGCCCACGAGCAGGTGCAGCAGGCCGCCGCCGGCGCTTAACCCCGCCGCGGGGTGGGATCGCGGTCCGGTCAGGAGGGCGACGGCGCCAGCTGATCCGCCGCGGTCCCGCCCGGAACCGGCGGGGGGCGCCGGCCAAACTCGCCCAGGATCGCTTCCAGCAGGGGCAGCAGGCCCGTCACCCGCTGGGTGCGAATGGCCAGATCCCACAACGGCTCGAATTTCTTCCACCCGCCGGCGTAGGCCAGGTGGCGCAGCCGCCCGGTCCAGCGTGGCTTGACCCGGGCGCCCCGGAGAATGGCCCCCCAGCGGTAAAAATCACGATAGGCGCGCCAGTACCCGGCTTCCAGCTCGTTGGCCGTCAGCCGCGCCGGGCGGAAGACCGCGTGCCGCGTATCATAGCGATCCCAGTTCTCCGTCGTGATCCGCCCTTGCTCCACCATGCGGGTATGTAACGCCGTACTGGGGTAGGGCGTGAGGATGTGGAACGTCGCCGTCTCGATTCCCTGGGCCACAGCCCAATCCACCGTGCGCGCAAACACCCCGGTATCGTCGTCGTCCATGCCAAAGACAAAGCTGCCGTTGATCATGACGCCGAGATCATGCAGGCGCCGGATCGCGGCATTATAGTCGCGGTTCAGGTTCTGGTATTTGTGCTGGTCGCGCAGGTTCGTGGGGTTGAGCGTCTCGAAGCCGACGAACAGGCTGCGCAGGCCGCTGGCCACCGCTTTTTCCAGGAGCCGCGGCCCCAACACGGATTGGACCGTGGCCGCCGCTTGCCAGAGGCGGCCCATCCCGGCCATCCCGGCGAACAGCGCTTCGGCAAAGCGGGCATTGCCGAGCAGGTGATCGTCCAGGAAGTAGAGGTGGCGCCCCGGGAGCCGCGCGATCTCGGCCAGCGCGGCGTCCACCGTCTGCGTGTAGAAGGACTTCCCGCCGCGATAAAACGCCTCTTTATAGCAGAAATCGCAGATATGGGGGCAGCCCCGCGAGACGACGATGGAGTTGGGGCACAAATAGAGGTGCCGCTTGATCAGGTCGCGGCGGATCGGCGGAATACCGATCAAGGTCCGGGTTTGCGATCGGTAGACCGGCGCGGGGTGCCCGGCCCGATAATCGGCCAGGAAGGCGGGCCAGATATCGTCGCCGGGGCCGCGAAAGATGGTATCGGCGTGGGCCGCCGCCTCGTCGGGGAGGGCGGTCACATGCAACCCGCCCAGGGCCACATACGCGCCCCGCTGCCGGTAGTGGTCGGCCAGTTGGTAGGCGCGGTAGGCGGACGTGATATACACCTGGATGACGACCAGGTCGGGGTGGTCAGCCAGATCCAGCGCCTCGACATGCTCATCCTGCAAGGTGACCTCGTCCGCCGCGCCGAGGTAACTCGCCAGCGTGGCCAGCCCCAACGGCGGAAAGAGCGCATATTTGATCGGGCGAAAGTACGGGCTTTTCGCCTCGGTCAGCGCCGGTAAGATCATTTTCACCTTCATCGCTCGCTGCCCTCCGGTAGTGCGCGTCCCGTGGCCCCCCACATGTGGGGGGCAGAGGTCTCTAGCGGTCGCGTCGAAAAGGACGCAGTTGACAGGCGCTGGCTATCCCGATTCTAGCATCCGCACCCGGCCGGGCACGACGGTTTGAGGCACAGAAAACCGGCATTCAAAGCAGGCGGTCAGCGCACCTGAGTGCTTGACAGAGCGGCGGGGGTGTGCGGCAGCTTTTTGCCCCGGCGACCGGGGACTTTCCTAACCCCCCTGCCCCCTTCCCGAACGCGGGAAGGGGGGTGCTGGGCCGGCCACCTGGGACCCGGACGCCGGCGCCCCTTCCCTGCCAGGGTTCAGGAGCGGACAGATCGTGTATGCAACAAGGCGTAAGTGATGGGCTAGCGCGCCTGAAACGGCTGTGGGAGAGGGCTCTGCCCTCGACGCTGTTGCCGCGCGGGTGGGCCGCGATCCCGTGCCAGATCATGAGGCGAGTCAGCCATGAGCCGTTGGCTCACCACCTGGAATGAAAATGGGTGTATACTCGGCCCACGGCTGAGGGCGGGCGCAGAGGTCGTCAAAACTTTGGTGCGCTGAGCCTGCCGG
>Ga0070730_10002688_pt1 | contig 16120 bp, 10 predicted proteins | sample Coa_R1_3_FD_66447 | JGI IMG/M metagenome (GOLD analysis project Ga0070730, IMG submission 66447) | Surface soil microbial communities from Centralia Pennsylvania, which are recovering from an underground coalmine fire - Coalmine... | ecosystem: Environmental > Terrestrial > Soil > Unclassified ...
TGCGCGCACGCGTAGCGAGTCGCTCGATACGACGACCACGGTCGCGCCCGAAGGGTCTCCCGGGCGAGTGCTTGCCGCGTATACGTCAGGAAGGCGCTCTCAATGCTGCCTGATTTCCGCGTCCGCCAGCGCGACTACCTGCTGGAAATCTCGCGCGCCCTCACCGAGGCGCTCGACCTGGCCACGGTCCTCACGCGGATATTGCAAGCCACGGCCGAGCTGGTGGCCGGGCAGGCGGGCCTGGTGGTGCTGCGCGAAGATGAGGGCCGCTGGCAAATTCGCGCGCATTATGGCATCCCCGATCCGCTGCTGGAATCATTTACCCCACTTTTGGCAGACATTCCCGAACACGGCGACCCACGCCGCTTTGCGCTGCCGGAAGTCAACCGCCGCTTGCGGGCCACCTCCCAGGCCGCCAGCCTTGGCCTGCTGCATGGGGTGGCGCTGCCCATGGTGGCGCGCGACGAGGTGGTCGGCTTGATCTATATCTTTCGCGCCTATGCCACGGCGTTTTCGGCCAACGACCGGGCCCTGCTGGCCAGCTTCGCCAACCAGGCCGCCATCGCGGTGCACAATGCCCGTCTGTATCAACAAACCGCGCAGGAAAAAAGCCGTCTGGACGCCATTTTGGATGGCTCTGCCGACGGTATCTTGATCATGAACGCCGCCCACACGGTGCAGCGCTTCAACCGCGCCCTGGCGCGCATGACCGGCTGGAACGCCACCGAGGCCCTGGGCCGCCCGCACGACGAAGTCATTCGCTGGGCGCATCGCGAGCCCGGCCCCGACCTGGCCGAAGCCGAGGCGGGCGGTTGGCCGCTGAACCAGAACCCGGCGCCGTTGTACGTGGAAGGCGATTTGCTGCGCAAAGGCGGCGGTTATCTGCCGGCCGGCCTCACCTACGCCCCGTTGTTTGACCGCGAGGGCCACCTGGTGAATATCATCGCCAACGTGCGCGATATCACCAAGTTCCGCGAGGCCGAGGAGCTCAAGAGCACGTTCATCTCCATCATCAGCCACGAGCTGCGCACGCCGGTCTCGCTCATCAAGGGCTATGCCGAAACCTTATTACGCGAGGACGCGCGTTGGGACGCCGCCGTCGCGCGCGACAGCCTGGTGATTATCGACGAAGAGGCCGACCGGCTGGCAGAGATGATCGACAACCTGCTGGATGCCTCACAGCTGCAGGCCGGGGCCATGCGTATGAACATGGCCGAGGTGGCGCTCGACAAGCTGGCCGAGCGTCTGGTGGAGAAATTTAAGACCCAGTCGGACAAGCACATGTTTCAAGTCGATTTTTCAGAAGACTTTCCCATTGTCATGGGTGATGAGGCCCGCTTGACCCAGGTGCTGTCGAACCTGTTGTCCAACGCCATCAAATACTCGCCCGCTGGCGGCCAGATTCGCGTCGAAGGCCGCTATAGGCGCAGCCAGGTGACCATCAGTGTCTCCGACCAGGGGCCAGGCATCGCCGACGCCGATCTGCCGCACGTCTTCGAGCGCTTCTACCGCGCCGACTCGGATCTGACCAAGCGCGTCAAGGGCGCCGGTCTGGGGCTTTACCTGGCCAAGGCGGTGGTCGAGGCGCACAATGGGCACATCCAGGTCGAGTCGGCGCACGGCGCTGGGACCACATTTACTTTCTCACTGCCGCGTTGAAATACGGTATCATTGTTACCCATCGGACCGGCTGGCGCGCGCCAGCCGGTCCATGCCTCTAATTTCGCGTTGCGCGCAATCAGCACCATTTCTGAAAGGGAATTTGTATGCCCCCGGTTAAAACTCAGGTGTCATGCCCAAACTGTCGCATGCCTGTCACGGCCACACTCGAGCAGTTATTCGACGTCGGTCAAGACCCCTCGGCCAAGCAGCGTTTCCTCAGTGGGCGTTTCAACATGATCAAATGCTCCAATTGCGGCTACCAGGGCCAGGTGGCCGGCCCCTTGATGTATCACGACCCAGACAAGGAGCTGCTGCTGACCTTTGTGCCTATGGAACTGGGCCTGCCGCAGGCCGAGCAGGAAAAGCTGATCGGCCGGCTGATGAACGAGGTCATTAACAAGCTGCCGCAGGACAAGCGCCGCGGCTATCTGCTTAACCCCAAACCGGCTTTCACGCAGCAGGGCATGATAGAGCGCGTACTGGCGGCGGATGGCGTCACCAAGGAGATGCTCGACAGCCAGCGCGGCAAGGCGCAATTGCTCCAAAATCTGCTCAGCGCCGCCGAGGACTTGTGGCCAGCGACGATCAAGGAACATGACTCGGAAATTGACGTGACCCTGTTCCAATTGTTGAGCGCCTCCGCCGAGGCGACGGCCGCCGGCGGCAACCAGGCCGGCGCCCAAAAGATGGCCGCACTGCAAAACGCCCTGCTTCAGAATTCGACCTTCGGCCAACAAGTGCGCGCCCGCCAGGACAAGGTCGAGGCCGCGGCGCGCGAGCTCCAGGGTCTGGGCAAGAAACTGACCCCCGACAAGCTGCTGGAGCTGGTGGTCAACGCCCACGACGATGACAAGCTGGCCGCCTACACCTCGCTGGCCCGGGCCGGCATGGACTATGCCTTCTTCGAGGCTCTCACCCGGCGCATCGACCGCGCCAGCGGCGACGAGAAGGTGCGCCTGGGCAAGGTGCGCGACCAGCTCTTGGAAATGACGCAGGAGATTGATAAGGCCGCCCAGGCCCAAATGGCCGAGGCCACCAGCCTGCTGCGCGAGCTGATGGAGGCGCCGGACCTCAACCAGGCGCTGCAGGACAATTTGCCGCGCATCGACGACGCCTTCCTGGCCGTCCTCAACCTCAATATCGAAGCCGCCCAGAAAGCCAAGCGCTCCGATGTGCTGACGCGCCTGGTCCTGATCAATGACGCCATCAACCGCCTGATGCAAGAGTCCGCGCCGCCCGAGCTCAAATTCATCGACGAGCTGCTCCAAATGCAGCCGGAGACAGCAGCCCAGGACGCTTTGAAGAACCGCCCGGGCGTGGTCACCCCCGAGCTGGTGGATACGATGAATTATGTCGGCGAAAGTCTGCGTCAGGGCGGCCAGACTGACATGGCCGACCGGCTGGAGCGCCTGCGCGGGGTCGCGGTCGGCGAGCTCATGAAGGCCAACTGGCAGAGCTCTTGATCCGTTTGGCTTCGAGACGATTGGCTAACGAAAGGTAGACATGTATCCACCGCCCCAGCGCTCCGGGCGCCCCCTCACGGTCATTGTCATCGTCCTGGGCGTCGTCGCCTGCCTGTGCGCCTGCATCGCCGCGCTGGGTGGCGGCGCTTATTACCTGGCCCTAACCACCAGCAACGTCGCCACTCAGCTCAGCACCCAGGTGCTGCCCCAGCTCACCCAGGTTTTCCAGCAGCCGACCGCAACGCCCAGGCGCGTAAAATCCACGCCGGTAAACGCCACGCCGGGGCCGGAAAGCGCCACCTCTACGCCGGCCATCGTCCTGACGCCGGTGCCCACGCCGGTTGCCGGCGCGTCCGATACCTTGCAAGCGCTGGAGAATGACGTCATCCCCCCCAACGACCCGCGCGAGTTGGCCATGCGCCTCAAGGGCACTGGGCCCATTCCGGAGGTCGTCGCGAGCGCCCCGGCGAATTATCAGGTGGGCCAGGAACTCAAGTTCAACGCCAGCAATTTGGACACCAACGCCAACTTCCAGTTGCAAGCCAAGCTCGTCTACGAGACCACCAACGCCTATTTTTTTGTTCAAGACGGCATCAATGTCGACCTGAATGCGGTCAAAACGATGGTGGACACGTTTCAAAATAAGATCTATCCCACCGACCGTGAGTTCTTCGGCAGCGAATGGACACCGGGTGTGGATGACGATCCGCACCTTTACATTCTTTACGCCGGGAGCCTTGGCTCGACGGTGGCTGGATACTACTCGTCGGTCGACGAATACTCGCACCTGGCGCTCCAGTACTCCAATGAAAAAGAGATGTTCGACGTCAACGCCGACAATCAAACCCCGGGCAATCCCTATTTGTTAACGGTGCTGGCGCACGAATTTCAGCATATGATCCACTGGGCCCATGACCGCAACGAGGAGCCTTGGATGAACGAGGGCTCGTCGGTGTTAGCCGAGTTCCTCAATGGCTATGACATCGGCGGTTTCGACCAGGCCTACGCCTCCAATCCCGATCTGCAGCTCACGGGCTGGTCCACCACGCCCAATGACCCGGATACCGCCGCCCACTACGGCGCCGGTTTCCTGTTTATGGCCTATTTCCTCGACCGTTTCGGACGGGATGCCACCAAGGCCCTGGTCGCCAACCCGGACAACGGCATGCGGGCGGTCGATACGACCCTGGCCGCTTTGCGTATTACGGACAAGACCAGCGGCAAGCAGCTCACCAGCGACGATGTTTTCGCCGACTGGACCATTGCCAATTACCTGGGAGACCCCAAGGTGGCCGACGGGCGCTACGCCTATCACAACTACCCGCAGGCGCCCACCATCGCCGGGCCCACGGACACCTATTCCAGCTGCCCCACCCAGGCCTCGGCCACGGTGCACCAGTTTGGCGCCGTCTACTACGAGATTGACTGCACCGGCAAGCTCAACATATCGTTTACGGGCTCGCAGCAAGTGCAGGTGGCGCCGGCAAAACCCTCCAGCGGCCGTTATGCCTTCTGGGGCGCCCGCACCGACCAGAGCGACACGCGCATGACCCACGAGTTCGATTTGACCGGACTGACCAAGGCTACGTTCAACTACCACGTCTGGTTTGAATTGGAGAAAGATTTTGACTTCGCCTACCTGGAGGCCTCGGGCGACGGCGGCAACACCTGGACCATCCTAAAGACACCCTCCGGCACGGACCGCAACATCACCGGTAGCAACTACAGCTGGGGCTATACCGGCAATTCGGGCGGCGGCGACACGGGCCAGTGGCTCAACGAATCGGTGGATCTCTCCGCCTACGCCGGGAAGAAAGTCCAGGTACGGTTCGAATACATTACCGACCAGGCCGTCACCCTGCCGGGCATTATGGTCGATGACGTCAGTATCCCCGAGCTGAAGTATGCGACTGACTTTGAAAAAGACGCCGGCGGATGGACGACCGAGGGCTTCGTGCGCACGGATAATCTGCTGCCGCAGCAGTTCATGGTGCAGGTCGTCACCGAGGGCGCCCAGACCACCGTGCAGCGCCTGCCGTTGGATTCGTCTGAAACCGGCAGCCTGGATATCAACCTGTCCAGCGGCGACAAAGCCATCCTGGTGGTGTCAGGCATTACGCCTTTCACCAGCGAACTGGCCAGTTTTCAATTCGCGATCAAGTAGGCTCAGGCCACCGGTCGATTGTCCAACCGGAAACCGTGTCCGCGCACCGTGACAATATATTGGAAATCTGGGTCGATCTCGGCGAGCCGGTCGCGAATGCGGCGCACCAGGGCGTCGATGGCTTGCTCGGATACCCCCGAGCCGCTGGCCTCCGGCCACACCATTTGGATTACTTCATCCCGTGAGCACACCTGGCCCGGCCGCTGATACAGCAGCTCGAGAAAGCGAAACTGCGGCACCGACAAGGCTGGGTCGATTTCGTGATCGTTAAGCCATACCCGCCGCGAGGCGCCCTCCAGCCGTAGCCGGCCGACGCTCACCAGGCCCCCATCCGGTGTGTTTTCAACCCGCAGGGGCACCGTGGCTTCGGAGCCCACATAGGCCAGCTTGGCCACCAGCGCCACCTGGATCAAATCCCCATCCTCGAGGCGCTGAGCCCCCGCCAGGGGCGAACCGTTGATATGTGTGCCATTTTTGCTGCCCAGGTCTTCCAGTTCAAACCCGCCGTCCACCTGGCGCAGCGCGGCATGCCGCCGGCTCACTTGCCGGTCGGGAATCAGGATATCGCAGCTCGGATCGCGCCCAATTGTCGCTACGGCCTTAGACAGCACCCAGCGCTGTCCGGCTACCGGCCCCGATTGGCCAATGAGGATAGGTACGTCGTTTTTGCCGGTCATAATTGCGGTTATAATACCTGTCCGACCGAAGGTCAAGGCATGCGCGGGGTCGCTCGCGGGTCAGAAGGAGACTGGCCCCACGCCGGAGCAGCCCAGCCGCCCGTTACCTTGCCCGCCTATCTCCTCTGCTCCGCTCGCTTTTGGAACTGATCAGGGCCTCCGGCCGCGGCCGCGTCAATCACTTTGCCTGCCGGGTGTTCGAAGGCCGGGCGCGACCGTTACGACACAAGGAGTTGTGAGGAAGCCATGTTGCCGCCGCTCCCTATAGGGGAGGTGTTGCGCGACCGCTACAAAATAACCGCCTACGTGGGCCAGGGGGGCATGGGCTCCATTTATCAGGCGAATGATCTGCGCCTGGAAGGCCGCCTGTGCGCCATCAAAGAGGTTCACAACGACGAATCTCTTACCCCCGAGGCGCAGCAGCAAGCCCGCGACCAATTTTACCGTGAGGCCTCCATTTTGGCCCGCCTCGACCATCCTAACCTGCCCAAGGTGTCGGACTATTTTGCCATCGGCGAGCGGGACTACCTGGTGATGGATTTCGTCCCCGGCCGCGATCTCAAAGAGATCATGAATGAGGCCAAGCAAAACAGCAGCTTCTTGTCCGAAACCGACGTCCTCAGTTGGGCCACCCAGCTCTGCGGCGCGCTGGAGTATCTGCACAGTCAGGACCACCCCATCGTCCATCGGGATATCAAGCCCAGCAACCTAAAAGTCACCCCGGCCGGGGTTCTCAAGCTGGTGGACTTTGGCCTGGTCAAGCTTCTGGCCAGTGACGAGCGTACGGTGACCGTCATCCAGGGTCTGGGCACTGCCTACTACACGCCCTTAGAACAATACGGCGGCGATAGCGGCCACACCGACGCCCGCACTGACATTTATTCGTTTGGCGCGACGCTGTACCACTTGCTCACCAACGAGCCGCCCGCCGAAGCCAAGCAGCGCTTTCTGCGCTCCGACGCGCTTAAATCCATGCGCTCGATTAATCCGGCGGTCTCGGCCAATACCGAGCAGGCCATATTGTGGGCCATGGCGCTGCACCCCGATGACCGCCCGCCCGACGTGGCCACGTTTCGCGAGGCCCTGCAGCCCAACAACAACCTGCTCGTGCGCGCGGAAGGCGAAACTCTGGTCGTGCAGCCGATCATTCGCTTGCCCAGCCTCACCGCCCGCCTCGATCGTTTCCTGGCCGCCGCCACCCTGGGCCTGCTGCTGCTGGCCGTCTTGCTCACCATCTTCCCCTTCTACGCTCACTGAGACTCCGGTGGGCGGATCACCCGCCCCACGAAAAAGTACCACCCGGCAGCCAGGGCCAATATTCCCCCGATGAAGCCATAGACGGGCCCAGCCAGCACACCCAGCCATAGAAACCCAAGGCTGGCCCCTGGCAGCGACAGCGCGAAATAGTTATAGCCCAACAGCACACCGATGCCGCCGGCCAGCGCCACGCGGATGCCCATCCGGGTCTGAGGCTCCTCGAGCGTGCCCAGGCGATAGCCGCCGGTGAGCACCGCCACCAGCGCCAGGAACATCACAAAAAAGCTGCGCCAATCGACCAGGGGCGGCGCAGGCGGCGGCGCCGGGGTTGCCACCGGCACTGGCGTGGGGCTGGCGGTGGGCGATGGCGTGGGCGTGGGGCTGGCGGTGGGCAATGGCGATGGCGTGGGAGTGGCGGTGGGCGGGCTGACGACGGTCACCGAAAATGGCGTGCCTTGCTGAGCTACGATGACGAGCACCTTGGAAGACAGGGCTGGCTCGCTGCTCACCGTGATTTGCAGCAACCCGCTGCGACTTAATTGCAGGGTGGTCGTTGCCACCCCGTTGGTCGTCACGGCATCAATCGTATCCGCAAAGCCTTCCTGGGTGTACAAGATGCGAAAGTGCACCGGTGTTTGGTCAGGCACCGTGTGTCCGTTCAGATCGTGGATGATGCCGGTCGTCAGCGTAATCGTATCGCCCAGGTGCAGCCCCGGCACCTGGGGTGTGTTCTTGTCCGGCGGCGCTCCGTGCCAGTCGAGCCCAATCACCTGGCCCGGATCGGGCCGCGTCACGTTGCTCAACTGATATCCAACGCTGGGCACCGACACCGGCGGCGCCCCATGCGGGGTCAATTCTCGAAACAGCAGTTGAGCCGCCACGGTCACAAAGGCCGGCGCCCGGCTATACAGGGCATAAAAGGCCGTCAACTTGCTCAGATCCGTCGTGTCCAGATAGTAGGGCGCATTAAAGGCGAACACGACAATCTTTTTGTTGCGCACCAGGTCTGGCCGTTGCGCCAGAAAGGTCGCGATAACACCCGATGATGGCACATCGGGCGTGACGTTCAGCATCGCGAACACGATCCAATCCGATTGCTGCAGCGCCGTCTCCACCGCCGCAGGCACCGGTGTCGGCGTCTGGTCGCCAGTTGTCGGCGGCGCCGCCTGCAAATACTGAAGCAGATCGTCAAAGCTAAAGCTAGCCAGGTTGCTGGCCCGCACCTGTCCGCTGCCGCCGCGCCCATACAGATCGGTCACCGCCTGTTCCAATTGCCGTTTGTCGAGCAGCGGAAATTTCGGACAATTGGAACACTGCTGTCCCTGGCGCACGTCGGTAAAGAATGTGATGTGCTGGTCCGGTGTTGGCGCCTCGGGTGCATTGGCGGCCAGCGCTTCCGCCGATGGGCTCACCAGCGCCGCGGCGGCCCGCGCCACATTCATGACATCACCTTGGTGCTGGTTGAGAGCGCTCAAGCCCGCCGCGGGACGAGTGGCCTGCGTCGGGTCAAATTGTCCGCCATACAAGCGCAGCTTCAAGTCCAGGATGCGCAGCACCGCGGCGTTCACGCTGGCGGCGAAATTCCTGTCGGCCTGGTACTGCTGTACAAAATAGGCGATCGTATCGCTGATGGTGTTGCTTTGGTCGGAACGCGGATTTAGAGCAAAGTCAGACAGGAGCAGCAAATCGTTGCCGGCGTTGAAGGCATCGCGCGCGATGCGCCGGTTTTGGAATTGCTGCAGCGTGGGGTCATAGTAGCTCTTGATGGCCTGCGTGCCCAGCGAATCGCTGACGGTGACGCCTCCGTTCGCGCGCCAGTTGGCGAGGTCGGGCAGCCCCATAATTTGGCCCAACGCCTGCCCGTCCAGACTCACCGGGGGCGTATTTTGGTGAATGGTGCCCTGAAGGCCCTGAAAGCGAATATGGGCATTCAGCACGCCATCGGCCGTCGACGCCTGGCTGCTGGCATTGCCGGTGACCGCAAAAAACGGTATCAGATCGAAATTGCTCAGGTCGTCCAGCGACTTGCGCACCGTCGGCAGTTCCTGGTCCGGCCGGCGATCGCTGCCGCCGTGGCCGGGGAAATATTTGGCAAAGGCCGCCACTTGCCCACTGGAGCCGGAGTGGACGCCGCGGATAAAGGCTTGCCCCATGAGCCCCACCCAGTAGGGGTCGCCCCCAAAGACTCGCGTGCCCAGGTCGGTCCCCTGCGGGCGCGGCGTCTGCAACACATCCAGCGACGGCCCCAACAGCATGTTGATGCCCAGGGCCGACAGCTCCGTGCCCACGATGCTTCCGCTGGCCTCGGCCAGGGAAGGATCCCAGGTCGCGCCAATGGCCATATCGTTGGGCAGAGAGGTCAAGCCCGAAAGAATGTCCGTATACGGATAGCCATCGCCTTCGTGATTGACCGCGATCAACAGCGGGACATACGGCGGTAACTGAGTTGAGCCTGCCTGACTAGGGGCCGACGCCGCGGACACGGCGGCGCCCTGGAGCTGATTGGTCAAACTTAGCACCTGCATGGGTGTCTGAACTGTGTCCGTTATGTTATCGTCCGCCTGGGATAGCAGCACGCCCCCTACTTTAGAGTTGGTCACCAGGTCGTAGATGGCCGAACCCTGCGCGGCCGAGGCGCCGTAAAACCCGACGATAAAGAGCTGGCCAACGCGTTCGGCTGGCGACATAGTGGCCAAAATGGCTCGGGCCGACGTGGTTTGCTTCACCCCGGCCAGCGTGGGGGCAGCCGCCCAGGCGGGACTGCCACTGATGGCATCCGTCAAGACCGCGAAAACGATAATAAAACGTGCCAGCCACCAGCGCATGAGGCCTGATTGTACATTATCTCGCAAACAGGAAACGGCGCGGGCAGAGCCCGCGCCGTTGGATGGACAGCCACTCACCGATCCGCGCCCGGCCAGCTTAGGGCATATCGAGCACCCAAACGCTGTGGCCGTAGGTGGCCGCCGCCATCACCCCGGTGGTGGGGTTGAGCTTCAGGCTCGTCACCAACGTGAACGGCATACCATTGCCATAGGGCAGCCACTGCTGGCTTCCTTTTTGCAGCACCCACACCCCCAGCGCGCCGCCGACATACACACCGGCGTACTTGTCACGCGTATCGAGCACGATCGAGCTTATGGGCGCGTCCGGCAGGTTATAGGTGATGTCGTCCCACGTCTTACCGCCATCCGCCGACGTGAAAACGTGCCCGGGCTTGTCGGTCGTTTGGACATTAAAACCGCCAAAGGCGGCGTACACGACTTGCGGGTTATTCGGGTCAACGGCAATCCGGTTTAGGTTACGCGGCGGAAGATTGCTGCCCGTAATTTCCGTCCAATTCTGCGAACCGTCCGTTGAGGCAAAGATCTCACCCGCCGTCATGCCGACATAAATCGTATTCGAATCACTCGGCGCAAGCGTGATCGTTTGAATCTGGTCATAGGCGTCTTTGCCCAGCGAATTGCTGGCCGCAGTCCAATTTTGCCCGCGGTCAGTCGAGCGATAGACCAGGGTCGAGCCAATATACAGCACCCCCTCGTTGTTCGGGTCGACCGCGAATGGCGGGTAAAAAGGCCAGTTGTCGTCGCTGTTCAATCCATCGTTATAGCTGTTTTGATTCGGCTGGTCCCAGCTGGAGGGATCACCTTTGCCCCCATGAGAGTTGCGCTCGAAAACATACGGCGCGTAGATGGAGCCGTAGACGATGTTCGGTTTGAAAGGGTCGAACGCCACGTAGGCGCCGTCGCCCTGGGCGGTTCCGTCCCAGGTCTGGCGATCGGTGGTCACGGCGCGGGCATTATCCTGCATCCCGACAATGAGGGCGTTTGGGTCAGTTGGGTGCACGGCCACGTCGACGCTCAAAAGCGTGTCCAGGCCTTGACTCAAGGCATCCCACTTCGGGGGGTTAGCACTGGCATCCGCGGTGTGATAAACGCCCCCATCCGTGCCGGCCCAGATGGAATTCGGATTGTTGGGGTCAAAGGCAAAGCCGTGAAAGTCGGGGTGCATAAAGCTGCCTTCGACGTTGGGCGTCATGTCGGTCCAGGTGTCGCCCCCATCGCTGCTGCGCTGGAGCACGTTGGTCCAGGCATAATTATTGGCCGCGTATTGTGAAAACGAGCCGCCCGCATACATGACCTGGGCATTGGTCGGATCAATGCGCACCACGTTGTCATAGGCGCACTGGGGGGTGTGGCCGCTGCCGGTGCAGTAGTCCGCCAATCCTGGCAGCCACTCCCAGGTGTCGCCGCCATCCGTACTGCGCAGCATCCACGACGATACCTTGTTCTTGGCCTTGGCGGTGCTGCCCATAACGGTAATGCCACCGCCAGCCAGAACGATCTTGGGATCGGTCGCGGCCACAGCGATGCCAAAGCCTCTTAGGCCCGGAATCTTGTTGGCATCATCAAGGAATCTGATCTTCTGTTTGGTGGCCTTCTGCCACGCCGCCATGGCGGCGCTGATATCCAGCTTGTCCCAGGTTTGCCCGCCGTCCTTGCTGCGTATCAGGGCCGTGCTAAAACATTCGACATAGCAAATACTGGAAAAAAGTGTCCCATCGCTGGCGACCTTCAGGTCAAAGAAGCCGCCGGAGAAGGACGGATGATCCACACCCGTCTTGGCATCGCAGCTGGCGAAGTCGCTGCAGGAGGCCAAACGCTGCCAGGTATCGCCGCCATCCGCTGAGCTAAAAATGCCGAATTCCGGCATATTGTCGGGTCCATACAGCACCTGAGTCTGGCCCGAGCTGGCATAGATTTTGCCGCTGTCGTCGAATGCCAGCGCGCTGACGGAGGCGCCCAGGAACGTGTCCTGTCCAATCAGTTGCCAGGTCAGTCCGGCATCCCGTGAGCGCATGATGCCATTGGCCAGGAAGCCATACGACATTTGAATGGATCCGTCCATCTCGCCCAAGGGCGCGTACAAAATATCCGGGTTCTTGGGATCCATATAGATGCCGCCATATATCAGCGGCACTTGTTGGTCTGTCAGTGATTTCCACGTTTGGCCGCCATCGGTTGTCTTCCAAATCCCCCCGATTGAAATGGCGGCGTAAACCACCTTTGAGTCGCGCGGATCAACTGCAAACCCGTTCGTTCGGCCGCTGCCCGGCACCTGGCCCTGCGGCAGGTAAACACCCTGGATGGGCGCCGGTCCAACCGTATTCCACTGGCCGGGCACGTGCTGATAGGTAGCCAGGGCCGCATAAGCGTCGATCAGCACCGTCCGGCTGACTTCGCCGCCAGTGTTGATGCTGTGCTGATAGATTTCGTTCGCGCGCTTGAGCAGACCTTGCTCGTCGCTGCCCGTCAAGTTGAGCACGAAGAACCCGTTGCTGCTGGTGCTGCCGGCGGGGGTCGCCGTTGGTTTGGGCCCAGGGGGCGGCGTTTCAGTTGGCGGCAGCGTGCTGGGGGTCCCGCTCAAGGTGCACGCCAGCGCGGGGATGACCAGCAGCACCACCAGGCGCAAAAGAAGCTTGGATGTCATCGCATCACTTGGTCATTGCAATCGTAATCGACACCGGGTCGGCCTCATCGTTGATCTCGAACGTGTCGTTTCCAATGGACTTGTAACCGTTCGCGACGATGAGCATGCTGAAAACCTGGTGCCGCACCAGTTTCTTGGGCAGCGTAAAGGAGCCCTGGCTGTCACTGGTGGTCGTCGCGTAAACGTCGCTGGCCTGCTCACCATTTTTTAGGAAATCTTGCGATTTGACGCCCGGGTTGAGGACCAGGATAACCGCGCTGACGATGGGCGTCTGTGCCGCCTGATCCTGCACCACGCCCTGCACTGTGGCGGTGCTGGTTTGTGAGGGATCCGCAGTGGCATTACCCACCGCCACCGAGCCGGTGGTCAGCAGCGTCTTGTTGTTGAAATACTGCACCCCCCACTCGCCATCCGACAATGGCGAGCCATCGTTGGTCTCCAGGTCATAGGCATAATATCCAACCGTGTTCCGGGCCTTAATCGCCTCTTTGTCGGTGAAGAGGGTCAACCCATTCAGCGAAAAAACAGTCACGATCGTCGTATTGGCCGGCGCGCAGCTGTATTGAAAGTCGGGCGTGATATCCAGCGCGCCGCTGTCGTAGGCCGCCACCTGTTTGTCGATATGGTGGTCGGCCGTCAAGGTCACCCAGGCGACATCGGTCGCCTCCATATCCGTGCAGGCGGCCGGCGGCGAAACGTGGCCGGCTGCGCCCGGCGCACGCCGAGCCAGGTTGTCGGTGCTGGCCCGCGGCAGTCCCGGGGAGTTGGCGAAGACGGTAAATACGCCAGCCGTCAACGCCACGCAAGCCGCGACGACCACCGCCATGAGCTTGATGGTCGATCTCATACCCTGGTCCTATTGGAACTTGAGACTGTTGAGGAACGCGGCGAATTGCGGCTGGACGGTCGCGAGCTGATCGGAGGTGGTCAACAGCGTTACAACCATGGCCTTACCATTGATCACAAAGATGTAGTCCAGGCCCTGGTGCACCACCGGCGACGCGCCCGTCAGCCCGTTCGAATCGACATAGGCAAAGCGCTGGGTCACGGCCGATTGGCTGTTGACAGTGGTCTTGCCGCTGGATAACACCTTGTACAAGCTGTAATCGGTGCTGCGCGAGCCCGCCAGTTGGTTGGCAATGGCCACCGGGTCCGTTCCGGCTGGCGCCGTGATCACAAACTCCGCTCCAGTACCGACCGTATCCACCGCCCGGAAAACATCCCCCGTGGCCGGCGCCGGGCTAAAGGAGGCCGGGTAAGAGCCCTGCACGCCTGGCGCGCTGAAGGACACCGTCCTGTTGACGGCATTCGACCCGACCAGGCCGCCGATTATGAGCATCAGAGCAAACACGCCGACCGTGGCATAGTTGGCCTGGCGATCGCCAACTGTCGGATCAACGGTCGCTGTGGGTTGTTTGCTGTCCAGGCTGCGTTTGATGTCACGCGCAATGAGGTAAGACACGATGGCCGTCACAATGACGGCCAAAATACCCGCCAGGATAAGACCGTTGAACGACGGCAGACCCGAGCCTTTGCCGGCGATGGTGATCGAGCCCGGATCCAATTGGCCGCGCAGGATCACGAATAGGCCGCCCAGGAGCGCAGTCAGCGCCAGTCCCAGCGGCAGCCACCAAATGGGGTCCTGCTCCAACTTCGCCCGCCCTAAAAAGTAACCTAACAGGCCGCCAAAGGCCGCGAAGGCCAGGGCCACCTCGGCCACGAAAATTTCGCCGGTTCCCAGCCGCGCCCCGCCGTTGGCCAGGATGAACTGGACGTTGAGAGATGTGGCATACCCCAGGGCGGCCGCGGTCGCATACACCACGCCGTCCGTGCGCTCGTCAAACTCCGGCTCATCAAACATAAAATAGCGGACGGTGGCATAAATAATAAACGCCGCCACCCCACCGGTGATGAAGATGGAGCCCACCCAGGTGGTGAGGGTGTCGCGATACAGCCAGGTCTGGACGGCAAACAACTGGTCGGTCAGCGGAATGCCAATCGCACCCGCCAGCGCCAGACCAATGACGAACATGCGCACCACGTAGCCCACCGGCTCGGGTTCCAGCCGGTCCTGCTGGTAGAAGAAAACCAGCCACAGCGCCGCCGGGACCAGGGCCAGGATCAGGCCGGTCAGAACAAGCGTGCCACCCGACAATTGTGGCTTGAAGACCAGGTCCAGGACCACCACGGCCGCCACAAAAATCAGCAAGGCCACCACCGCAATGATAGCGGTGCGCCACACGCCTTTACGGGTGTAGACGGCCTTGTTGTAGTGCTCGTCGCAGAACCAGCGCCCACCGATGTTGTGAGTGCCCGGTCTTTGTTGATCAACGCAGCAGACCTGTGCAGCCATGTGAGAGCCTCCCGCTATAAGTTTTTCAAGCAGCCTGCCAACCAGGCCATTGTAGCCCGCCGCGGCCAGCAGGCAAGCAGCCAAATGAGACGTGGGGAAATTCGACTTATTCTATCAAAGGCCCAACGAAGCCGCAACTAATCGCGCACTTTGGGTGCATGTCACTCCTGGGGCGAATGGAAACGCCGCTTGCGCGGCGTTTCCATTCAAGGCGACAGGCCGCGGAGCTCAAAGTCGGTGAAATCCACCTGGTCGGCAGGGGAGCTGGAGAGCGCGACGACGCCGAGGCCCACTGCGCCGGGGGCGAGGGGAGTGACGTAGTGAGTGACGCGCTGGTCGTTGATGGGCAGGCTGACGACTTGGCCCTGGGCTAGGACGGCCAGGCGTTTGACGGCGCCGGCGCGCGTATTGATCAGCGAGCTGGCCTGGAATTCGCCATTCTGCTCGGAGCCGGCCTGCATCTCTTGCGCCCGATAGCCCTTGGTTTTTTGCAGGCCGAAGAAGCCGAAGTCCTGGCCGGCAAGGCGGTAGGCCAGTCCATAGATGAGCTGCCCGGCGTCGTCGCCGGGTCCGAACTGGATGGAGACCGCGGCGTAGAAGTCGCCGAGGGGTGGAGACTGGGCCGGCTGCTCCACCAGGCTGCCAGGGCCAGCGACGGCGGCCAATTCCCAGTGGTAGCGGCCGCCAGCGATGCCGCGGGTGAGGACGTGGCCGAGAACCTGGCGCTGACCCTGGGGCCAACCCACGTGGTCATCCTGGAAACTATCGTGCAGGCGGAGGGGCCAGGTGTGCTCGGCGGCGGCGATGGCCTGGAGGGTAGCCTGCGCTTCGGCCGTGGAGGTGACATTGGCCTGGGCCCAGGCGGTGGCCTGGCTGGCGGCCGTGGCCGTGCCCGCGGCGGCAGCGAGCACGGCCTGGGTGGCCTGGGCGCTGCGGGTGCCAGCCGCCTGGCGGGTGCTGCGAGCGAGGGCGGCGGCAGTGGGGTTGTCCACCACATCCGTGGGCGGGGCCGGTGAATCGATTTATACTTAATCGGTTCGCGTCGTCTGAATTG
>Ga0070730_10002689_pt1 | contig 16118 bp, 13 predicted proteins | sample Coa_R1_3_FD_66447 | JGI IMG/M metagenome (GOLD analysis project Ga0070730, IMG submission 66447) | Surface soil microbial communities from Centralia Pennsylvania, which are recovering from an underground coalmine fire - Coalmine... | ecosystem: Environmental > Terrestrial > Soil > Unclassified ...
GTGCCGATCGTGGGCGAACAGGGCGACGACGCGTCGATGATCATGCAGCGGGTCATGAACTGGCTGGAGGGCATCATTCGGCGCTATCCAGACCAGTGGTTCATGTTCCGCCAGATGTGGCCGGCGAGCGAGCCGTCACTCTAAAAACCCGCCTGCAACTCGCGGTTCTGAACTTCGTCGCCGTCGCCGCGGGGGTGCTGCCCCGACATACCGTGGCCGAACCATTGTGTCGACTGGCGGGCGGCCTGTGGTATCTGGGCGCGCCCGCCGCGCGCGCCGCCGTGCAGGCCAACCTGCGCCACATCCTGGGCCGCGAGCCAACCCGACGCCAGGTGGTCGCGGTCTTCGCCAACGGCGTCCTCAACTACTGGGACATCTTCGCGATCCCGCACCTCAGCCGCGACACGCTCCTCGGTCTTATGGACATCCGCGGCCTCGAGCACGTCGATGCGGCCCGCGCCGCCGGGCACGGCGTCGTGGCAGCGACGGCGCATCTGGGCAGCGTGTCGCTGGTCGGGCAACTGCTGCCGGCCCTGGGCTACGAAACACTCGGCCTGCTCGAGCCGATTCAGCCGCCCGAGCTCTACGAATTCTTCGCCCGCCAGCGCAATGCCGGGGGTGTGCGCTTGCTGCAAGTTGGCCCGGCCGCGCTGCGCGAGCTCCTCGAGGGACTCAAACGCAACGCCATTCTGGGCATCGTGACCGATCGCGATATCGACGGCCACGGCCCCATGGTGCCCTTTTTCGACGCGCCGACAAGATTTCCGGACGGCGTCGCCGCGCTGTCGCTGCGCACGGGCGCGCCGATCCTGGTCGCAATCCCGACCCGCCTTCCAGACGGCCGCTTTATCGCGCTGTTTGAACCCTTGCCGCCGGTTGCGTTAACAGGCGACCGAAAGGCTGACCTGCGCCTGCTAACTCAGGCTGTGGCCAGACGGCTGGAGTACCATATCGCGAGCCATCCGGAGCAATGGACCGTCTTCCAGAAACGCTGGCCAGACGCGCAGCCCCGGTGAGGAGAGACCCGCGGTGAAACTCGCCCTCGTCTCACCCTACGACTTCGCGTACCCCGGCGGCGTCACCGAACACGTGGCCAACCTGGCCGCGCAGTTCCTCGCGCGCGGGCACGAGGTCCACGTTGTCGCGCCTTCTTCGGACGACGAGACCGAGCCCATCTCGTCGTTCGACGCACCTGTTCACCGGATCGGTCGGGTGGTCTCGATCCCGGCAAACGGCTCGGTGGCGCGGATCACACTGTCGCTCCGGTCGTATCTACAGACCAAGCGACTGTTGCAAGAGCAGCAGTTTGACCTGATCCACCTGCACGAGCCGATGATGCCGGCGCTGCCCCTGACGGTACTGCGGCATTCGAACACGACCAACGTGGGCACGTTCCACGCGTTTCGCAACACACCGCTCACGTACTTCTACGGGAAGCCGATCCTGCGGCCGTTCTTCCGCAAGCTACACGGGCACATCACGGTGTCGAATGCCGCGCAGGAGTTCGTCGGCGAATACTTCCCGGCGGACTACCGCGTTATCCCGAACGGGATCGATTTCGCGCGCTTTTACCGACGCTACACCCCGATGCCGCAGCTGGCGGACAGCCGGCCCACGGTGCTCTTCGTCGGCCGACTGGAAAAGCGCAAGGGGCTCAAGTTTCTGCTGCGGGCCTGGCCGATGGTCCTCGAACGCCAGCCGAATGCCCGGTTGGTGGTCGTCGGGCGCGGACGCCCGCTCGAGGGTTACCGACGGTTCGCGGCCCGCCAGGGCTGGTCGCCCGACGACGTGGTATTCGCGGGCTACGCGTCGAGCGAAGACCTGCCGCGCTACTACCAGAGCTGCGACGTCTTCTGCGCGCCCAACACCGGCCAGGAGAGCTTCGGCATCATCCTGTTGGAAGCCATGGCGGCTGGGGCGCCGATCGTGGCCTCTGACATCCCGGGCTACCGCGACGTGGTGTCGGATGGCGTCGAGGGTCTGCTCGTCGAGCCACGCAACCCGGGCGCGGTCGCCGATGGCCTGTGCCGCCTGCTCGGTAACCCCGAGTTGCGCGCCAGCATGCGGCGCGCTGGTCAGGCCAAGGCTCAGCAGTACGATTGGCCCCGCGTCGCGACCCAGGTACTCGACTACTACTTCGAGGTGCTCGAGCGCCGCGAGGCCGAGCCAGTGCGCGAACGCGTCCGCTTCGCGCGGGTCAAGCGCATGGCTGGCATGCTCATGCGCGTGTGAAAGCCTGGCGGAGTGCCCGCACGCGGGTTCGGGTGTGAAAGCCTGGCGGAGTGCCCGCACGCGGGTCCGGATGTGAAAGCACTTAAGCACTGGACGCGCTCGGTGGCTGAGGCGCCGGCACGGGGCCTGGGCCGGCTTGGTTTCACGCCCAACGGCTTGACGATCCTGGGCGCGGTCCTGACGGCCAGCGTCGGACTGCTCGTCGCCGAGGGCTGGTTCCTCGCCGCGGGGCTCTGCCTGTGGCTGTTCAGCCTGACCGACACCCTCGATGGGGCACTGGCGCGCGCGACCAATCGGGTCACCGTCTTCGGTGCCTTCCTGGACTCGGTGTGCGACCGCTACGCCGAGGCGGCCGTGTTCTTCGGTCTGGTGTGGTGGTATCAAACGACCGGGAGCGGCCTGGGCGTCGCGCTGGCGTATCTGGCCGTGGTGGGCTCGCTCATGGTGAGCTACGCCCGCGCTCGCGCCGAGGGGGTCGGGCTCCAGGCCGCCGACGTCGGCTGGTTCCAGCGCCCGGAACGCATCATCCTGCTCGGGATCGGCCTGCTGCTCGCCGCCTGGGTGCCACCGGCCCTGCTCGTCAGCCTGGCCCTGCTGGCGGTGCTGACCACGCTCACCGTGCTCCAGCGCGTGCTCCACGTGGCCCGGATCTCGGGGTACAATCACCCGCACACGACTCCGTAGCTCAACGGATAGAGCGCTGCCCTCCGAAGGCAGAGGCTGCGAGTTCGAATCTCGCCGGGGTCACCAGCTGTGAAACTCGGGACGTTCGGCTCTGCGTTGAGCCAATGGCTCGCCAACTCCGGCGCTCGACCGTATTACCGCGGCCCGCCACGACGGGCACCTGAGCTGACGCAGAAATGGCCCCTGGCAACGCCGCCAGGGGCCATTCTGCTACTCCCCCCGGTGCGGACGAGAGATCAGGCCCACCCCACCGCGAGTGGACCGACGCCTACAGTACGTCTGGGCAGCCGGAATCCTGAATGAAGACGCTCACACGCCAGGTGTGAAGGGGATCACACCTGGCGCGTCAGTGGAGTTGGCGCTAGTCGGCCATGATGGTCGGCCCGCGACCGGTGGCCTTCCTGGTCTTCAGGAAGAGCGCCGGGAAAATGGCCAGCAACGTGATGGCCGCGGTCACGCGAAAGACGTCGTCGAAGCCCATGACCGCTGCCGACATGCCGACCTGTTTGGCCGCCAGCATGACGCCCATGGCTTGCGACTGCACGTCGGTCAGGCCCTGAGCGAGGCCCCATTGCCGAGCCATCGACATCAATTGCTGGAGCGGGACGTTCTCGGGTGTGACCATTTGCGACAGGATGGCGGTGTGGAACGTCTGCCGCGACTGCAGGATCGTGACGACCATAGCCGTCCCGAACGAGCCGAAGACCTGGCGCATGACGTTGGTGATCGACGACGCGCGACTCATCTGCGGCAGCGATACGGCGTTCAAGCCCGCGGTCATCGACGGCATCATCACCAGTCCCATCGACGCGCCGCGGGCCAGCAACCACAGCTTGATGGTGGTGTCGCTCGTGTTCAGGTCCAGAGCGCCCATTTGCCACGTGGTCAATGCCAGGAGCGGTAAGCCGATCAGAATCATCGTCCGCGGGCCGAGTTTATCGACGAGCCGGCCCACGACGGGCATCAGAATCGTCATCGGGAGGACCTGGAAGATCAAGATGAGCCCGGTCTCAGCTGCGCCCAGGCCGCGCAGGTTCTGCAGGAACAGTGGCAGGAGCAGCATGCCGCCGAACATGCCGACCGTCAGGACAAAGCTGATCATCGCCGACAAGGCGAAGACCGGAATCTTGAACAGCCGCAGGTCGAGCAGCGGGTGATCGCTCGTGAGCTCGACCCAGACCCAGCCTGAGAGGGCAACGATGCCGATCGCAAACTTCGTCAGGACGCCTGGACTTGTCCAGCCGTCGGTCCCGACGTCAGACAGGCCGAGCAGCATCGCGCTGAAGCCCACTGCCGACAGAATGAAGCCAGGCAAATCGAACTTGAGCCCAGTTACCAGTTTCGACTCGCGCAGCAAGGTGAACCCCAGGAACAGCCCGAGGAGGCCGACCGGGACGTTGAGCGTAAAGATCACTCGCCAGTCGACGTACTCCACGAGGTAGCCACCCAACGTCGGCCCGAGCACGGGGGCGAGCATCAGCGGCAGACCGAAAAAGCCCATGATCGTGTTGCGGCGGTTCGGCGGCACCACCTGGAAGAGCATGGTCATGCCCAGCGGGCTCATCATCCCGCCGCCCAGACCCTGCACAATGCGGAACGCCACCAGGCTGGTGTTGTTCCACGCGAGCCCGCACATCAGCGAGCCACCGGTGAAAAGCACCATGGTGATCAGGTACAGCCGCTTGGTGCCGAACGTATCGGAGAGGTAGCCGGTCGCTGGCATGATGACGGCCAGGGCCAGCATGTAGCTGGTGATGACCAGCTGCGTTTCATGGACACCCACGCCGAACACCGTGGTGATCTTGGGCAGGGCGATATTCACGACTGTCTGGTCGAGCATGACCATGAACGTCCCGACCACGGCGCAGATCAGGACCTGCCACTGATAGTCGAGCCCGTGCAGCAGGGCGCGAGCGCCGAGGCGCGGCAGCGCCGGGACGGCTGAGATGGGAGGACTTGCGGCTGCCATGCGTCGTCCTCAGTCGGCCACGCGGATCTTGACTTCGACGTTGGCGCCCAGCAGCAATGGTTGGTTGCCCAGGTTCACCGAGATCCGTACGGGGACGAGCTGGATGACCTTGGTGAAGTTGCCGGACGCGTTGGAGCTCGGCAGCAGCGAAAACGTATTCGCGGTGGCGGGCGTAAGCGCTTCGACCCGGCCCGGGATGTCGGCGTTGAGCGCATCCACGTGGACAGTGACCGGCTGCCCGACTTTCAGCTTGTTGATGTTCGTCTCCTCGATGTTGGCATTCACCCACAACTGGGTGGGATCGACGATCGACACGATCGCCTGACCCGCCTGGACGGTGGCCCCGATGCCGACCGGCTCGGCGATGACGATGCCGTCGATGGGCGACTGAACGTCCACGCGCGTATCGCCGGCGCCGAGGAAGCCCATCTTGGGCTGACCGTTCTGGCCCATGCCAACCTGCGACGGCAGCGTGACCTGGGCGATCACGTCGCCCTTGTGGACGCTGCTGCCCACGCTGGGCACGATCGACTCCACGCGACCCGCGTTCATCGAGCCGACCTGCACGGGCTGACCCGTGAGCAGCGCGTTCTCAGTGGACACGTAGAGCTGGCCTTCGCGGTACGCGTTGAACCCGAAGACCGCGGCGGCGATCAGCACGACCGCCGCGACCGGCAACAGGACGGTGCGCGAGAAAAACCGTGGACGCGAACGCGCCGCGGGCGCGGCGGCGGCTGCCGCTTCAGAGGCCGCGAAGGCGGCGGCCGCGGGCGTCGCCGAGCCTGGTCCCGTCGTCACCGGGGCGGCCCCAGGCGGCGCGGCTCTGTCCAACTCCTGCTCGGGCGGCGGGGGCGCTACGGTTCGTCCGTTTCCGTCCGCTGACGGCCGAGGAGATTGCGGCCGCTGCTGCGGCTCCTGGACCTGGACACTCATTACTGGACTCCCTGGGAAGCGAGCGCCGTCCGCAGCTGCGGTACGACCACGTCGCCATTGTTCAATCCGCTGGCATTGCCGATCGCTACGACTTGACCATCCGATAAACCGCTGTTCACTTCGACGACCTGGTCGTTCACCAGACCGAGCCGCACCGTCGTCCGCAGCGCGTGGCCCCCATCGAGGGTCACCACGGTCGCCTGGCCATTCGGCGTCGGCGATCCGAGCACGGCCTCGCGGGGCACCAGCAATGCGTTCGTATCGGCACCGGTAATGATGCTGACTGAAGCCAGCATACCTGGGCGAAGTCTGCCGCCGTCGTCTTTTGGCTCGATCCGCACGCTCGTCGTGCGCGTTTTCTGATCGACCCCAGGCGCGATCGCTGCGACGGTGCCCGCGAACGTTTCGCCCGGATAAGCAGGTACCTGCAGTGCGACCGACTCGCCGGTCGAGACCTTGCCGAGTTGCGCCTCGTCGACGTTGACGGCGACCTCGAGCGACGGCGGAATCAGGATCACAATGGGCGAGGTTGGTCCGACGAGGGCGCCCGGCGAGACCTGCCGATCGAAGACGACACCGTCGACCGGCGCGAGGATCTGGGTCTCGTGCACGCCGAGCTGGGCCAGCTGGAGCGCGGCCTGGGCTTGATCCACGCCTGCCTGAGCTGCCTGGACGTCCTGATCCGTATACGGGCTTTGCCGGGCCCGCAACTGCGCCGCAGCCTGCGCCACGACGTGTTGCTGCTGTTGGATGTCGTATTCGGTGTAGGGCTGCTGCGCCTTCTGCAGTTGCTGGCGAGCCTGTTCCACCAGCGCCCGCTGGGCTTCGATGTCCTGGGGGGTGGCTGGCTGGGTGGTGATTGCGAGCTGCTGCTGCGCCTGGGTGATCGTGTCCTGGGCAGCCTGGACTTCTTCGTCCTGCGGGCCCGCGACGACCTGGTCAACCCGCGCCTGGTCCGCCTTGAGTTTTTCCCGCGCGGCATCGACTTGCGCCTGCGCGGCCTTGCGCTGCGCGTCCAGCGTCCCATTCTGGGCGGCCGAGAGGCGCGCCTGCGCGACCGTCAGATTGCCCTGAGCCGCGGTGAGCTGACTCTGGGCTTGATCGTGGAGTGCTTGAAGCTGGGCGCGCTGGGCTTGAACACCGCCATTGCTGAGCGCGTCCAGACGGGCCTTCGTGGCCTTCACGAGCGCTTGCGCGCTGGTCGCCTGAGCCTGGACGGCTGCCTGCGTCGCCGGCGCGCCGCCGCGGCGCAGCAGGTCTAGCTGACCCTGAGCGGACTCCACCGCGGCATTGCCCGCCTGGATGGCTGAATCGGCAGCCGCTTTGGCGACACCACACGCGGTGCTGTTTGGCTGCTGATAGACCTGCCCGTTGACCGGGCTCACCAGCGGCATACACAGGCCGCCGGCTTTCTGCTCGAGCGCGGTCTGGTTGGCTTCCGCGGCCGCCTGCTGTGCCTGCGCCGCGTCGACCGCGGCCTGTGCCTGGGCGATCGACGCTTGCGTCGGATTGTTCGACTGGGTGAGCGCGGCCTGGGCCGCGGTCAGCGACGCCTGCGCCTGGTCAAACGCCGTCTGGGCGGCTTGCAGGTCGGCCGCACTGGCGCCCTTCTGGTTCTCGAGCGCGGCGTCGGCCGACGCGAGCGCGGTCTGCGCGGCGCTGGCCTGGGCCGTGAGCGCGTCGACCTGCGCATTCAAGTTATCGAGATCCGCGGCCGAAGTCCCGCCGAGCGCGGCGTACGCGGCCTCCATGGCGGCGACCTGGGCGGTATCGGCGCTGACCGCACTGGCCGCGGCCTGGCGCACGTCATCCGTGGCGCCCTTCTGGAGGAGGATCAGTTTCTGCTGGGTGGCATCCAGCGCTGCCTGGGCCATGCCGACCGCCTCCGGACGGCCCCCGTTGACCAGAAGGTTGAGTTTGGCGGTCTGCGCGTCCACGCCGGCCTGAGCGGCGGCCACGTCCTCGGCTCGACCCTGGGCGATCATCGCCGTCAGGCGCGATTCCTGTTGCGCGAGCGCTTCCTGGGCCGCGGCCACGTCGTCGGCCTTCGGGCCAGCCTGGATCGTCGACAACTTGGCCTGGGCGGTGGCCAGGTTGGCGCGCGCTTGCAAGACCTGAATTTCGGGTGACTCCTGCTCGAGTTCGGCCAGGACATCGCCCGCGTGGACCGGCGAACCGACGTCGACGAGGACGCGCTGGACGCGACCTGATGCCTTCGGCAGCACGGTGATCTGCTCCTTCGCGCGGACATCGCCGCTGTACGCGAGGGTTTGCTGGATGGATCCGCGCTCGGCGGCCGCGGCGGGCACGGTGACTGCCGGCGCCTGGGCAGACGATCCTCCAGTGTTGGCCAGCGGCCCGCAACCCGCGACGAGCAGGCTCGAGGCCAGGATGCTGCCGAAGACTTTGAGACGGTTCATGCCACGACGGCCTCTTCTTTCTGCAGATCGGCGGCCGACTGGGTAGCGGCCTCGACCAGGTAAATGAAGGCACTCTCCACGGTGTGCAGTTGATCGGCATCCAGCCGCGACAACAGCGCCTGGATCGCCTCGTCGCGGTAGCGCGTCAGTTCGTCGACAAGCGCGCGTCCGCGTGGCGTCGGCCGCACCATGGTGATGCGGCGATCTTCAGGATCTTCCTGGCGGGTGACCAGGTCGTGCTCGGCGAGGCGGTCGACGATGCCGGTGATGGTCGAGAGTCCGACCCCGAGCCGCCGGGCAATGTGGCCGCTTGGCGCGCCATTGTTGTTGGCCACGCACATCAGCGCTTTGAGTTGGGGCATGGTCAGATTGACGGTCAGCCAGGCCTGGTTCTGGGTGGGCCGCATGTTCTGAAAGAGCAGCCCGGAACAGTCCAGGATGCGTTTGATGAGCTGAACGCGATCGTCCATCATGAGAGTCATTGCCTCTTCCCGAGCGTACTATTCGGCTTCGATAAATAGTTCGTGTAGCACGAATAGTACAGTGAAACAGCAGCGTCGCGCAAGTGCAAAGGGTTTTGCGCCACGCGCCAGGGTCGGTCTGTCCGCGTCGCTTCGCTCGCTCCCTTTGCAGGGGCACCCCCAATAAGAGCGAAGAATGGCCAGGCGCCGCGAAGCTCAACGGAGCTCGGCCGCTCGCGACGGGTCGCCTGTCCGCATCGCTACGCTCGCTCCCTGCGGGGCCACTCCGAACCGGATTGCAGAAACCGCCGTCGCTCTGGAGCCGCGAAGCTCAGCGGAGCTCGGCCGCTCGCGATGAGTGGGCTGCCCGCTTCGCTTCGCGCGCTCCCTGCGGGGCCACTCCGAACCGGATTGCAGGAACCGCCGTCGCTCTGGAGCCGCGTAGCTCAGCCGAGCTCGGCCGCTCGCGACGGGTCGCCTGTCCGCATCGCTTCGCTTGCTCCCTGCGGGGCCACTCCGAACCGGATTGCAGAAACCGCCGTCGCTCTGGAGCCGCGAAGCTCAGCGGAGCTCGGCCGCTCGCGACGGGGTGGGCTGCCCGCTTCGCTTCGCTCGCTCCCTGCGGGGCCACTCCGAACCGGACTGCAGGAACCGTCCTCGCTCTGGAGCCGCGAAGCTCAGCGGAGCTCGGCCGCTCGCGACGGGGTGGGCTGCCCGCTTCGCTTCGCGCGCTCCCTGCGGGGCCACTCCGAACCGGACTGCAGGAACCGTCCTCGCTCTGGAGCCGCGAAGCTCAGCGGAGCTCGGCCGCTCGCGACGGGGTCGCCTGTCCGCATCGCTACGCTCGCTCCGTGCCGGGGCGAGGCCTGTTGACCGAAGTTGAAGAATCGCTCGGGAGCGAGCGAAGCGATGCGGGCAGCGGGGACTACGTGAGAATCAAGGTCTGGCGCTCGCCGTCGCGGATCACCGTCATACTCGTCGGCTGCCCTGGGGCGCGGCGGGAGGAGATTTGCTCCAGATCGGCGACCGACGCCACGGGGCGGCCAGAGAGCTCGACGATCAGGTCCGCGGGCTTAACGCCCGCCCGTTCGCCTGGCGAGCCTTCGCGCACCGAGCCGACCAGCGCACCAGGTTCGGACTTGCCATCCGTCACCCGTACCCCCAGGCCGGGCGCGCGACGGTGTCGAGCCGCCATGCGCTGCAGTCGCGGCAGATCGAAGCCGACGATGGCTTCCTGTTCGTCGGCGATGACTGGCACGCCCATCTGGCGCGTGCGGCGCACCATCTCCTGGGCCGCGGCGCGATCCGCGGACACGTCCCGTTCAACGTACGCGACACTTTCTTTGCGAAGGAACTCCTTCGCTCGGGAGCACCAGGGTCAAGTGGGCGTGGTGTAGACCGTTACACCTGGAGGCGCCTGCGTCATCCCCGCATTATTCAGCACTCGCGCGGAAGGCCGCGAGGGCGGCCTGCACCGTGGCGTCGACGTCGGCTTCGGTGTGCGCCAGCGAGACGAAGCCGGCCTCGAATTGCGACGGCGCCAGATACACGCCGCGCGCGAGCATGGCGTGGAAGAAGCTGGCGTAACGCCGCGTGTCGGCGCGCTTGGCCGAGACGTAGTCGGTCACGCGCTCACCGCAGAAGAAGCCCGTGAGCATGGAGCCAACGCGATTGGCGGTATACGGCACGCCGCCGCTCGCCGCCGCCGCGCTCAGGCCGTCGGCCAGGCGTGCCGACAGTGCCTCGAGGTGCGCATAGACGCCGGGCTCGGTGAGCAGTCGCAGCGTCGCGATGCCCGCGGCCATCGCCAGCGGGTTTCCAGACAGCGTGCCCGCCTGATAGACCGGTCCCAGCGGCGAGACCTGTTCCATGATGTCGCGCCGACCGCCGTACGCCCCCACCGGTAGACCGCCCCCCAGGATTTTCCCGAGGCAGGTCAGATCAGGCGTGATCCGAAAGCGCTCCTGGGCGCCGCCCTGCGCGACGCGGAAGCCGGTGATCACCTCGTCGAAGATCAGCAGCGCGCCGTGCTCGCGGGTCATCGACCGCAGATGTTCGAGAAAGCCCGGCTCGGCCGGCACGACGCCCATGTTGCCGGCGACCGGTTCGACGATGACCGCCGCGATCTGGCCCGCGTGGGCCTCGAACGCCGCCCGCACGGCCGGCAGATCGTTGTACGCCACCGACAGCGTCTGGCTCGCGGCGGCCGCGGGCACACCGGCCGAATCCGGCTGGCCGAATGTCAGCGGGCCCGAGCCGGCTTGCACCAGCAGGCCGTCGACGTGGCCGTGGTACCCGCCGTCGAACTTGAGGATCATGTCCCGGCCGGTTTTTGCCCGCGCGAGGCGCAGCGCGCTCATGGTGGCTTCGGTCCCCGAGTTGACGAAGCGCACGAGGTCAATACTCGGGAAGGCGCGTTTGACCAGTTCGGCCAATTCGAGCTCGGCTTCGATGGGCGCGCCGTAGCTGGTGCCGCGGGTGGCCGCATCCTGGACGGCGGCGACCACGCCGGGGTGCGCGTGGCCGGCGATCAAGGGCCCCCACGAGGCCAGGTAGTCGATATACCGATTGCCGTCGACGTCCCAGATCGCCGACCCCTTGCCGCGCGCGACAAAACGCGGGGTGCCGCCGACGGCGCGAAAGGCCCGCACCGGCGAGTCCACGCCGCCCGGCAGGAGGTTCTGGGCGCGGGCGAACAGTTCCGCCGAGCGAGTTGTGGCCAGCAGCGTGTCTGCCATCACTTTTCCCGCAGCCAGCGAGCGACGTCCTTGGCAAAGTACGTGATGGTCATGTCGGCGCCCGCGCGGGCGATCGACGTCAGCGCCTCGAGCACCACCCGCCGCTCGTCGAGCCACCCCCGGGCGACCGCGGCCTTGATCATGGCGTACTCGCCGCTGACGTTGTAGGCCGCCAGCGCTACGTCCGGGTAGCTCGTCTTGACCGCGTGCACGACGTCGAGATATGGCAGCGCCGGCTTGACCATCACCAGGTCGGCCCCCTCGGCCAGGTCAAGCCCGACCTCCCGCACCGCCTCGCGACCGTTCGGCGGGTCCATCTGGTAGCCGCGTCGATCGCCGAACTGCGGGGCGGAGTCAGCCGCCTCGCGGAACGGACCGTAGAACGCGCTGGCGTACTTGGCCGCGTATGCGAGGATGGCCGTGTCCACCAGCCCGCGGCTGTCGAGGGCGGACCGAATCGACCGCACGCGGCCGTCGAGCATATCTGATGGCGCGACGATGTCCGCGCCCGCCTCGGCCTGGGCAAGCGCGGCTTTGTTCAACAGCTCGAGCGACCGGTCGTTGTCGATGTACCCCGGCTGATCTTCGGGCCCAGGCAACCCGCAGTGGCCGTGGCTGGTGTACTCGCACAGGCACGTGTCGGCGATCAGCACCAGGTCCGGCGCCGCGCGACGAATCGCGCGCAACGCCTGCTGGACCACGCCGTCCGGCGCCCAGGCCTCGGACCCTTCCCAATCCTTCGTGCGCGGCAGTCCAAACAGGAGCATGGCGGAAATCCCGAGGTCCGCAACCTGACGCGCGTCCTCGACGACCCGGTCGACCGACTGGTGGTAGACGCCGGGCATCGACGGAATCTCTTCTTTCACGTCGGCGCCAGGGACAACGAACACCGGGTAGATCAGACTGTCAACGGCGAGACGCGTCTCACGCACCATTCGCCGCAGCGTCTCGGTACGGCGGAGTCGCCGCGGCCGAAAGTCTGGAAACTGCGCCCGAACTCTCGGGTTCGCGTGCACGTCGGGTTGCATAGCTCTGGTCAGCCCGTCCTTCCTCTGGGTGGGCGCAGGACCCGCAGAATGCGCGTGCGCGAGCGGCCGAGGCCGCCCGGTCGCGCCGCCGCGTCGCGCAGCGCAACGGTGGGTCCGTGCATCAGCTTGTTGACGATGCCCGCGGTCAACGCATCGACCGCGGCACTCTGTTCGGGCGTGAGACCGCGCAATCGCGCGGCCGATCGGCGCAGCTCGGCGGTGCGAATTGTCTCAGCGTAGGTGCGCAGTTCGGTGATCGCCGGGCTGACCGCGCGCAAGCGCAGCCACTCGGCCAGCCGGTCGGTCTCCTTGATGGCCAGCGCTTCGGCGCGATCTTGTTCGGCGTGGCGGGTGTCGACGTTGACCGGGCACTCTCGCTCCAGATCGTCGAGGTCGATGACCGTCACGCCGGCTAGCCCGCGAATCGTCGGGTCGATGTCGCGCGGCAGCGCGATGTCGAGCAGCACGAGCGGCCTCTGGCCGCGCTCGCGGATTGCCTCTTCAACCAGCGGACGCACGACCACCGGCAGCCGGGAGGCCGTCGCGCCGACGACCAGCGTCGCGTCCCGCAGGGCCGCCGGAAGGTCATCCAGCGATCCGATCCGGACCGCCGCGCCGAGGTGAGCGACGATCCGCTCGGCGTTGGTGGGTGTCCGGTTGAGCACCCAGACGCGTGCGCCCTGCGCCACCAGGCTTTCGATGGCGGCCCGCGCCATGACGCCAGCGCCCAGGACGACCGCCAGGCTGCCTTCCAGGTCCCGGCCGAGGGCGCGCTGCGCCACCTTCACGCCGGCGGTGGCGATCGACGGCACTTTGCCAAGGGTGGTCCCACTCCGGATCCGGCGCGCCGCCTCGCCCGCCCGGTCGAAGATGCTCCGCAGCGCGGGCGACACCGCGCCGCCAGATACCGCTGCGCGTACCTGGCCGCGGATCTGTTCCTCGCCGACGACCAGCGAATCCAGGCCGCTCGTTACCCGCACCACGTGCAGCAGCGCGTCGTGACCCGTCAGGACTCTGAGGTGCGGCTGTAGCTCGACCTGATCGACACCCGTGGCGTGGGCTAACGCGCGGCTGAGTGATCGGACCACGCCGGCGGTTCGGCCGTCGACCCACGCGTACACCTCGACGCGATTGCAGGTCGACAGCAGCAGCGTCGCGAGCCCGGTGGGCGCGCTCCGCCGCCAGGCAGGTTCTTCCACCGCGACGCGCTCGCGGACTTCGAGCGGCGTCGCGTGATGGCTGAGACCGACCATGACCAGGCGCGGCATCAGATGGGCATCCCCGTGAGGTCGCCCTCATCGTCGCGACGCATGCCGCCGCGTGCGGACTCTCCGGTCGCACCTTCCCTCGAAGGATCTCCCGTAGGCAGGGGCGATCGGGTCGAAAGAACTTCCGTAGGGTGAGCTCGGGTGTTCGCGGCGCGGACCGCGTCGACCAGTGCGGCTATCGTCGTCCTGGCCGCAATGCCGTCGACCCGCAGGCCCGCCTGGCGAGCGCTGGCGGCCGTGGTCGCACCGAAACAGATCAGCCTGGTTGTCAGGAGCAGCGCATGGCCGAAGGCGGCCAGGAGCGACTGAATCGCCGACGGGCTGCAAGCCGTGACCACCGCGACTTCGCCTCTTTCAAGTCGCCCCCTGGCTTCGGCGAGCGTCGACGGGTCGACCGCGAGCGTCCGGTAGGCGATCGGCGCGTGCACGTCCGCCCCAAGCGCCAGCAGGCCATCCGTGAGCTCGTCGCGGCTCTCGGCCGCGCGCGGAACCAGGATGCGCTGGCCAGCCTGCACCAACGGGCGTAAGGCCTCGAGCGCGGCCGATGCGCTGTATCGGTCGAGGGTCAGCGTCGCCGTCAGCCCGAGCGCCCTGGCGCTCCCTGCGCCGCACACGACACGCGCACCAGTGAGTTCTTCCCGCAGGCGCCGGCCCGCATTCTGGCTCGGCAGGACCACCCACGCATACGCACCGGCGGCGAGGGCCCGCCGAACGGCCGCCAGCTCCGACGGGTCCCAGGCGGGCAGCGGTTCGATCGCCGGCGCCTCGAGCACGTTGAAGCCGGCGAGCCTCAGCAAGCCCGACAACTCGGCGGCCTGCTCGCGTGGTCGAGTGTTCAGGACCAGGAACGGTCGCTGACGGGCGTGTGCACCCGGCACAATGCCACTGGATCGCTCGACCGGCACCCCCGGCACAGCGCTGCCACCGGATTGCTCGGTGCGCATGCCCGGCACGATGCCAACGGGGCGCCTCATGCGTAGGCCACCCGGCGCTGCTCACCGTGACCCGGTGTCCGTAGTCGGCCTGCCAGTCGGTCGGCCAGCTCTTCGGGCGCGTCCAGGCGGCCGACGGCCTCGGCGATGGCCAGACTGCCGTCGTCGCGCGCCAGGCCAGCGAGCAGGTGAAGCTCGGCGTCCGGCCGGGGTGTCCCGAGCGCGCCGACCGGTAGCCGGCAGCCGCCGTCGAGATCGATCATCAATCGCCGTTCGGCGCGGACGGCCGCCGCCGTCGCCGGATCGTGAAGCGGCGCGACGATCTCGGCCCAGGCCCGGTCGCCGGCGCGCACCTGGAGCGCGAGCGCGCCCTGCCCGGGCGCTGGTGGTAGCAACTCCGGGTCGAGCACCACATACGCCGCCCACTGAATATCCAGGCGGCGCAGGCCCGCCCGGGCCAGCACGAGCGCGTCGTACATCCCGTCGCCGAGCTTTCGCAAACGCGTCTCGACGTTGCCGCGGATCGGCGCGAACTCGAGGTCAGGCCGCGGCGCTCGCAGGAACGCGGCGCGACGGCCGCTGCTGGTCCCAATCCGCGCTCCAGGCGGCAGATCGTCCAGGCCCCGCCCGTCGGTGGTGACCAGCACGTCGAGCGGGTCGTCACGGATAGGGATGGCCGCCAGCGTGAGCTCGGCCGACAACTCCGGCGGCAGGTCCTTCAAGCTGTGCACCGCCAGGTCGATGTCCTGGTGCAACAGGGCCAGCTCGATCTCCCTGACGAACACGCCGGAGCCCCAGTCCGCGCTCGGCAAGTTGCTCGCCTGGCTGCGGTCGCCACTCGTCGAGATGGTGACGACCTCGATTTCCAGGCCGGGATGCGCCTCGACTAACGCCGCGGACACCAGCGCGGTCTGCGCCCGCGCCAGGGCGCTCGAGCGGGTACCAATCCGGATGCTGGTCACACTCGCCGGCCCGCGGCCCCCTCAATCACCCTTTCCCGATCCCAGGCCGCGAGCTCAGTCTGCACGATGTCCTTCAGAGCCGCGATGAAGTCCGCCGCCGAATTGGGCGCGTCGATGCGTTTGAAGCTCGAGAAACCAGCCGCCAGGGCCTGCTCACGGCCGGCAACGTCGACGTCGTACAGCGTCTCGAGGTGGTCAGCCAGGAACTGCACCGGGGCCACGATGACGTCGTGGTGCCCGTCCCCGGCCAGTCTCGGCAACACTTCGAGCATGTCTGGCTTGAGCCATTCTTCTGGTGTGTGCCCGGCACTCTGATAGGCGAACGACCAGCGCGCCGCCGACAGCTCGGCCGCGGCGGCCACCGCGTGCGCCGTCGCCTGCAATTGCTCGACGTACTCTGGCTCCTTGTCGACCACCCGCTGAGGCAGACTGTGCGCCGTCAGCAGCACCGGCACGCGGGCGCGGACTGCTTCGGGATAGCTGGCCAGCGC
>Ga0070730_10002691_pt1 | contig 16117 bp, 11 predicted proteins | sample Coa_R1_3_FD_66447 | JGI IMG/M metagenome (GOLD analysis project Ga0070730, IMG submission 66447) | Surface soil microbial communities from Centralia Pennsylvania, which are recovering from an underground coalmine fire - Coalmine... | ecosystem: Environmental > Terrestrial > Soil > Unclassified ...
GGCAATTTCGCCATAGCTCACGTGCCATGCACGCTCACTTGGCTCGTTGCGGTGGTCCCACCAGTACTGGCAGTCGGCAAACTCCTCGTACTGAAGAGAGCGTGTCTTGCTATAACTATTCCAGCCTGCTGGAAGTGGTAGTTCATAGAACCAGACCTCCTGGGTATAAGGCTTGTCCCACTCCTCCTGGCCCGCCTCAAAGAAGAGCAGGTTCGTAGGAATGTCAGTATAGGGAGCAAAAGCGCCGCTAGGCAGGCGCACAATCGTGTGCAGATTGCAGCGTTCCAGCAGCATCTTCTTGATCTGCGCCGCGATGCCCGTGCCAAAAAGGAAGCTATTGGGCAGCACCATGCCGCAGCGCCCGCCGGGCCGCTTCAGCATCGCCATCACATACTGAAAGAAGAGCAGCGCCGTCTCTTGCGTGCGCAGTCCGTCCGGAAAGTTGTTCAGGATGCCCTGCTCTTCCGCGCCGCCAAAGGGTGGATTCGTGGCGATCACGTCCACGCGCTCGCCGCTCTGAATCAGCTTGATATTCGTCTGGAGGGCGTTGCGCTCGGCAATGCTGGGCCGCTCGATGCCATGCAGCAGCAGGTTCATCACCCCCAGCAGATACGGCGTGGACTTCTTCTCGATGCCCCGAATGTCGCCCTGGAGCGCCTCGCGCTGCTCCGGCGTGCGCGCCTCGTCCTTCAGATGCTCCCACGTCTCCACCAGAAAGCCGCCCGTCCCGCAGGCCGGGTCCAGCACGCGCTCGCCAAGCTGCGGGTTCAGCCGGTCAATGATGAAGCGCACCACCGGGCGCGGCGTGTAAAACTCGCCCGCGTCGCCTGCCGCGTCGCGCATCTCGCGCAGCATCGTCTCGTAAAAGTGCGACATCGTGTGAATATCATCGGAGGCATTGAAATTGATCGTGCTGAGCTTGTTCACCACATCGCGCAAGATATAGCCGGAGCGGATGCGGTTCGTGTTGCCCTGGAAGATCGCGCCTACAATCGTGCGAATATCCCGCGCATCCGGGCCGGAGCGCTGTGCCAGATAGGGAATCAGCCTGCCGTTGACGAACTCGATCAGTTCGTCGCCGGTCTGGCGTTGGGTCACATCCTCGATGGCCGCCCAGTTGCGCCAGCGATACTCCGCCGCCAGCACCGGGTCATAGGCCGCGCCATATTCTTCCTCCTGGGCCAGCTCGAAATCATCCAGCATCTTCAGAAAGAGCAGCCAGGTCAACTGCGGCAGCCGGTCCGTGTCGCCATAGAGGCCCGCGTCCTTGCGCAGCAAATCGCGCGCGCTCTTGATCATCGTCGAAAGCTGCTGCTTGCTCGTCAGTGGCCCATTGCCGCTGCGCGCCCGCCGCCCGCTGCCATTCTGGCTCGCGCCGGTGCCGCCGCGCTCCTCCCCGGCTGCCTCGACAAACTCGTCAAACGTAAGCTGCTCATTCTGCTCAGGCATAGTCGTCCCACTCTCCCCAGCGCCGTAAATGCCGTAAATGCTGTAAATGCTGTAAATGCTGTAAATGCTCGATGCCTTGACGCCATTCCCGTCAATTCCGTCAATTCTTGGCATTCCCGTCAATTCTGTCAATTCTGTCAATTCTTGGCGTTACCGTCAATTCTGTCAATTCTGTCAATTCTGTCAATTCTTGGCGTTCCCTGCAACTCTGGCAACTCTTGCGAAGCGTGGCTGGCGGCTGAAGGCTGCCAAGGGCGTTCCGCCAGGAAGTTCCTCTGGGACGTGGTGGCCCCTGGGCCACGTAGCGGCGATTTATCAGGGTTCCTTTTTAGATCAGCCCACGTCCTCGTCCCAGCCCGCGTAGGCAGGCTTCGCGGCGCAGCCTCCAGGCGCGGTCGAGCGAGCGCAGCGAGAGGGGCGGCGCCCGGCAGCGGCCCGCGAGCCGCAGCCGAGAGTGCGGGCGCCCAGCGCCCGCCTACGTCTACCCGGTTAAAAAGTCAAAAATCATAAATCGCCGCCCGGCGGCGCCTCACGCGCTGTACAGCCGCGTCTGCAACTCCTTGAGCGCCGCGCGCAGGCTGTCGCCGCCGCCAAACCGCCGGGCCAGTTCCATAAAAGTGCCCTTGCCCGAAAGCGGCGGCACCCTGAGCAGTTCGGTGTTGCTCACGTCCTCCGCCTCGCCCGCCAGATACTTCTCCAGGATCGTCTCCAAAATCTCCCGCGCGGCAGGCCCATAGCGCCCAAAGAAGGCCGCGTGTTCGCGCTTCAGCCGGTCAGCGCGCTCGCGGCGGGTCAGCGGGCGCTCGCCAAAGGCCACGTGCAGCAGCAGATCGAACGGGTCCGCGTCGGCCAGGCGCAGCCGCTCGGCCAGTTGGCCCAGGTCCACGCCTTCCTGCGTCAGCCGCTCCTTGATCTCCTCGCGCTGCGCTGGCTGCAACCAGCGGGCGCGCAGTTCCGCCGCAGTGGCGCAGAGCGCCTCAAGCGCGTCCCGCGTGTAATCCTGATAGGAGGCCACCCGCAGCGTGCTGCCATCCGGCCCCAGTTCATAGACAATCTCGCCAATTACCACGATGCGTCGCCCGCTGCCCGTCTGGATCGTCGGCGCGCCTGCTGGCGGCATAGGCGGCAGCGCCAGCGGTTCACCAGAGCTATTCTTTGCCTGCGCCGCTGGAGCGGAAGTCCCCTGGCTGCTGGCTGGCGCCGCCACCCGTTCCCGCGCCTGCGCGTCCAGCGACCCGGCGGCAGGCTGGCCGGGCTGCGCCCCCGGCGCATCAGCCGGGCGCAGCGGCAGCGCCTCGGCGGCTGCGCCTGGCTCGCCCTGGGCATAGCCCACCGGCCCATCTTTGACCATGCCTGCTGGCGTCGGCGTCTCCACCAGAGCGGCTTCTGCTCGCGTGGGGAGATCGCTAGCAGCAGCAATGGCCGCCGCTGGCGCTGCTGCTAGCCTGTCATCTTGCGCTGCGCCCGCTGCGGCAGGCGCGGCGGCGGCTGGCGGGGCTGCTGGTGTGATCGGCTCAACCTCCACCAGTTCAGGATCGCCGTCGAACTCCTGGTCGAAGAAGTGATGCGTCGCGCCAGCGTAGTCGATGATCGTAAACCACTGCTTCTTCTCGTGGACCCGTGTGCCGCGCCCGATGATCTGCTTGAACTCGACCATCGAGCCAACAGGCCGCGCCAGCACGATATTCTTGCAGGTAGGCACATCCACGCCCGTGCTAAGCAGCTTGGAGGTCGTCACCACCACCGGCAATGGCTCGTCTGGCGTGCCAAAGCGCCCCAGCGCCCGCTTGCCCTCGTCGCCCTCATCAGAGACAATGCGCGCCAGATAGCCAGGAAACCGCCGCACCTCTTCGGCGCAATAGTACTCCAGCGCCCGCCGCATCTCCTCGGCGTGCGCCTGGTCCACGCAGAAGACAATCGTTTTCGCCATCGGGTCGCTGCTGTGCAGATAGTTCGCCAGATGCCCGGCGATCACGCTGGTCCGTTCGCGGAGCGCAGCGGCAGTCTCCTCAATAGCTTGCTCGCTAGGCGGCGCTGGCATGCGCCCGTCAGCTTCCTCTGCTGCTCCCTCCGGCGCTGGCGTCCCAGCCTCGCTCCCTTCTTGCTCGGCAGCAGTCCCCAGCAGCACCCGGCGCACCCGATAGGGCGCGAGAAAGCCATCATTGATGCCCTGGCGCAGCGAATAGGTCAGCAGCGCCCCACCAAAGTAGTCATAGGTTTGGATATTCTCCGTCTTCAGTGGTGTGGCCGTCATACCGATCTGCACGGCGCTCGCAAAATACTCCAAAATCGTGCGCCAGTTGGAGTCATCCTGGGCGCTGCCCCGATGACACTCATCCACAATAATCAGGTCAAAGAAGTTGCGCGGATAGCTGCGATAGAGGCCAGAGCGCCCCTCCTGATCGGCCATCACCTGATAGGTGGCAAAGAGCAGGTCGTGGCCGGTATGCGCTTCGCCCTGAATGCGATAGCGCGCATCGCCAAAGGGCGCGAAGTCGTTATCCATCGCCTGCTTCAGCAGATAATCGCGGTCGGTCAGAAAGAGGACATTCTTCACGGCGCGCGCCTGCTTCTTCAGCTTCCAGACAATCTCGAAGGCTACCAGCGTCTTGCCCGTCCCGGTTGCCATCGTCAGCAGTAGCCTGGGTCGGCGCAGCCCCCGCCTGGCCTGAAGCACCGCAGCAACGGCGCGATTGATCGCCGCATTCTGATAATAGCGGGGCTTGTGCCCGGCGCTGAGGTCATAGGGGGACTTCAGCGCGTCCAGCGCCTGCGCATCGGCGAAACCCAGCCTGGTGGTCCAGCGCCGCCAGAGGTCGTCGCGGCTGGGCAGCGCCGGAAGCGTGGCCGTCGCGGCCTCGTAGCTGGCGGTCCAATCGAACTCGTGGACCGCGCCATCGTCCTCCAGCAGATAGGCAAACGGCAGGCACAGCCGGTCACGCGCATAGTCGATCAGCCGCCGCTCAGCATCCGCTCGCGCCTCGCCAGCGCGCAGCAGATGAACCAGCGCGAGCGGCACAGAGGCTTCTGCGCGCAGCAGCGCGTCCTCGCGCAGCTTTGCCCCCCGGCGGATGGTCGCGCCGCTGATAAAGATGCGCCCGTCCGTGAAAATATACGGCGATTCCACCAGATGCCCACGCCAGCCGGAGCGCCCCAGCCGCTCGCGGAAATCAGGCGCGATGAAGCTCAGCGCCGCGCCGCGCTCCTCTGGCGCCTGGAGCAGCGCCGCCAGCGCGGGATAGGCTTCGAGTACCCGGCGGTCTACCGGCGCGCGGGTCTGCTCCAGTTGCCGAAGGGCGCCAAGCAGTTCGGGATGGGTATAGCCCGCGCGTGGGTCCAGCGGCGGCAGTTGGCCCATCTGCCTGGCTTCGCGGTTGAGCAACAGATGACCGAGCGCGTGGGCATACAGGGCCACCTGATCGCGCAGCGGCAGCGCCTCTTCGAGCGCCAGCAGCCAGCGATCAGGAACTTCCCCACCTGGCCCGATGGGCACGAGCGCGGCGTCAAAGCGCCCAATCGGCGCCACGCGAAAGCGCAGTTCGGCGCCCCGGCTGCTGCCGTTCAGGCTCCTCACGCTGGTCTTGAGCGCGGCGGTATCCAGGTCTTTCACCAGATAGACCTGCTGCGGCAGCAAGGAGCGCCCGCCAGGGCCAGCGGCCTGCTGGCATTCCTGATGCAGCGCCGCAAGCGGTTGCCCCCGTTCCACGCCGCGCCAGCCAACCACGAGCGATTGCAGGCGCGGGGCCACATCTGCTGGCGGCGTAGTAGACTGAGCAACTGAAATGGAGCCAGACTGCTCCTCCATGAGACATCGCCTCCCCACAAACGACCAATGCAGCTTTGAGAACCAGGAAGCCGGAGCAATGGAACAGATGTGTTCTCACTTTAGCACAGCAGGGCGAGAAAAGCAACGCAATTGAACCTGAGACTGGATTCACAATTGCCAGGCAGATGAGTGGTGGAGTAAACTTGAGGGCGTGGTCTCCCACGGATTGCGCAACCTGTGGGCGAGAGAGCTTTGACGAAAAGAGACCCTGCTGTTAGAATAACGGTACGAAAGGCAGGAGGATCACCCATGAGTTCACCCCCATTCCGACAGCCAGCCGTGCCATCCGCTGATGAAATCGCCGTCCGCACCCTCTATCGCAAGGTACTCGATGGTTGGAATCAGCACAGCGCCGAAGCGTTCGCCTCTCCGTTCGCCGACGATGGGGAGGCCATCGGTTTCGATGGAAGCCAGATGATCGGGCGAGCGGAGATTGCGGCGACGCTGCGGCAGATCTTTGCCGACCATGTGACTGCCCCCTACGTCAGCCAAGTCAGAAGTGTACGGCTGGTGAGCCCCGAAGTCGCCATCCTCCGCGCTATCGTCGGAATGGTGCCCCCAGGCCAGATGAACCTCAATCCCGCTCTCAACGCGCATCAGACCCTGGTTGCAGCCAAGCGCGACGGCCTCTGGCATATTCACCTCTTGCAGACGACTCCAGCGCAGTTGCATGGTAGACCAGACCTGGTCAAGCAAATGACGGAAGAACTTCGGCAGGGTCTCGAATAAGGGGATTCCCTTCAGTCATGGAGGGCGAGGTTCCTTGCATCCCTTTCCAGGAGTACAGGCTGTGAAGACATTATAGCCCCTGCTTACCAAATTGGTGACATGGCGAGCGGGAGCAGCAGTGGAGAGGACCGAGCAGCATACTTCTCTCTTCAATCCTCCAACTACCTCTGCGAGCATGCCTGGCAATGGCAGCAGTGACACGCAGCAAGCAGGAGCGGACGACACCCGCGCAAAGGAGTACCCAATGACGACCACCAAACCCCTCGATCAGGCGATGCTGGATAGTTTTACCGAGCGGGCGTTTCGTGACCTGAGCGGCGCCTACATCAGCGCCATGTGTATCCTGGGCGACCGCCTGGGCCTCTTTAAGGCGCTCGCCGCCTTGGGGCCAACCTCCAGCGCGGAACTGGCTGCACACGCTCATGTGAATGAGCGCTACGCGCGGGAATGGCTCAGCGCCCTGACCTGTGCCGCCTACATCGAGTACGACCCAGCCAGGGGACGCTTTACGCTGCCCCCTGAACATGCTGCTGTGCTGGCTGAAGAGGGTGGCCCACACTTCATCGGGGGCGAGTACGCACAACTGCCCGCGCTGCTAGGCGTGCTGGACCAGCTCACCACCGCCTTTCGTCAGGGGGGCGGTGTCCCACAAACCGCCTACCATGAGAGCCTATACATGGGTCTAGACCGTAACTCGGTGGCGCTCTACCAGCAGGTGCTGGTGCAGGAGTGGATTCCCGTCCTGCCAGCCGTACAAGCGGCGTTGGAGCGGGGCATCGCGGTGGCCGATGTCGGCTGTGGCGGCGGGCGCGCCCTCATCGCGCTGGCCCAGGCATTTCCCCAGTCGCGCTTCACGGGCTACGATCTGCATGCCCCCACGCTTGCCCTGGCCCAGCAGCAGGCGGAAGCAGCAGGCGTCGCGGAGCGCGTGCGCTTTGTGCTGGCGGATGCCGCCGAGGGGCTGCCGGAGCAGTATGATCTGATCACGACCTTTCTGGTCGTCCATGATGCCGCGCACCCCCGCCAGCTCCTACGGGCCATCCGGGCGGCCTTGAAGCCAGAGGGCACCTATCTCTGCGTCGAGGTGAAGGTGTCCTCCAGGCTGGAGAAGAACATCGGGCCGCTGGGCGCCTATTGCTATGGCACGAGCGTCCTCTACTGCCTGACCACCTCCCTGGCGGCAGGCGGCGAAGGCTTGGGCACGGCAGGGCTGCCCGCCACCAAGGTCGAGGAACTCTGTACGGAAGCTGGGTTCAGTCGCGTGCGGCGGCTGCCCATTGACCATCCCTTCCGCCAGGTCTTTGCCGTCACCCCTTGACGCCTGCCCGACTGCTGTACTGCGCGCCCGCTGTTATTCAGCCAGTGGTTCGGGTAGCGACGCTGCCGACTAGATTCCGCGTTTGGGATGAGGCGACGAGCGCGGCGGCTAGAGCCTACTGCTCCACCCCAACCACGCGAACACAAGTTTCGCTCACCCCCTACGTTGCTCGTCCGCTGGGAGAAGCGGTAATGCCACAATTTGTCTTTTCTTTTTTCGTTATCCGACATACCCAGAACTTTGAAGTGGAGGCACAACCGTGTTAACACGCAGCCAGGCACAAAAGGCGCAGCAAGGCGCTGCGGAGATGCTGGCCCACCTGGGGGTAGTCTTGACACCAACAGAGCGCGAAAAGATCGAGGTGGTGGAACTGGGCCTGGGCGAATTGGAACGGACCGGCTTGCAGATTGTGGTCTATGTGAACACCGACCGCTACTGTGCCAAAGAACTGATCTTGTTTCCCCGACAGACGTGCCCACAGCATCGGCACCCCCCTGTTGGGCAAGACCCAGGCAAGATGGAAACGTTCCGCTGTCGCTGGGGCAAGGTTTGGCTCTATGTCGAAGGCGAAGCGGCTGCGACTCCGCAATCGTCTGTCCCGGCGGGCAGCGAAGCCTATTATACAGTCTTCCACGAGATCGAATTGCATCCTGGCGATCAGTATACCATTCCGCCCGATACCTGGCACTGGTTTCAGGCGGGCGATGAGGGCGCCGTTGTGTCGGAGTTTTCCAGCACCAGCCGCGATGAATTTGATCTTTTTCTCGACCCGCGCATCAAGCGCATCCCTGAGTTTATGGATTAGCGCCCCATTAACGCATTGAGGATAAGCCAGTCCAGTTCTTCATAGTCGCGTTCGCTAATGAGCGCGTTCACCGTTGACTCATCGACTGAGCGCACCACTTCGACCAGCCGCAGGAAGGCGTGCAGGCTGTTGCGCAGATGCTTGGTCGCCAGCGGCGCGGGCTGGGTGCGAATGGCCTTGACATCCAGGCCCACCATGCCAATCGTCCAGTAGTGATGGCTGTCCAGGACGCGCACCTGATTGAACGCCCGGCGCAGATCCACCGATCCAAAGGAGCGGTCCTGGTCGTATTTGAGGCCGTTCTGATCGTTGAGATGCACGCTCCAGAGCTTGTTAAAAGCCAGGGCGAAGGCGATCTCGTCTGAGGGGTCCAGCCCGGCCAGGATGGCATGCGCCGACTCCATCAAGACGCCCACCCTGGCAGAGTCGCTGGTCTGCATGCCCAACGCCAGACCATGCCCGATGGTGGGAATATACGCCAGGTCCATTGGCTCGTTGGGTTTGGGTTCAATGGCAATGCGCACCTGCGGGTCATACTCCAGCAGAGTATTGATGGCCTCCAGCAACTGCTGCGTGGCGCGGCGCGCGTCTTTCGCTTCGCGCAGATAGGTTCCCTCGCGGGCCAGCCAGAGGACGAGCAGGTGTGTTCCCAGCGTCTGGCCGATGTCGATGGCTTTTTTGGCGCGCTCGATGGCATAGTCCCTGGCTCTGCTGTCGTTGGCGGTGAAAGCCCCATCGATGGTCATGGGGTGTTCCCAGAGGCGCGGAGCCACAAATTCGGCTTCCAACCCCTGGTCTACCAGCTTCTGGCGCATGGCTTGCGCCCGCTCCTGGATGTGCATCGGCGAAAGATCATCCAGGTCCGGCACGGCATCGTCATCGTGGAACTGCACAGCATCGAAGCCTAATTCCTTAAAGACCGCTAATTTGCTCTCAAAGTTTCGGGCTGAGCGGACCGATGGGCCAAAGGGGTCTGCGCCCTCGTGAATATTCCAGGGACCGAATGAAAAGCGATACCCGTACTGCTCCATAACGCCTCCAGGCCAGGTTTTGCTGCCGGTGTTCTTCGGTCAGGGCATCAGGTGTCTTCAAGTGTTCGGTTCGTGCAGGTATTGTGCAGCATAGGATAATGATACCACGAGGTCCAAACCTAGCACGTAAACGAGGAAACCGTCTCTATGAGTGTCCAGCCCCGACTTCACCGACTCTTTGCGCCAGATGGCAAATGCTTTGACGTTGCCATCGATCACGGGTTCTTCAATGAGGTCTCCTTCCTGGGCGGCATCGAATCAATGCCCGCCGCCATCCGCACCATTGTTGCCGCCGCGCCGGATGCCATCCAACTCAGTGTGGGCCAGGCGCATCACCTCCAGGCACTGCCCGGCAAGGCCAAGCCTGCGTTGGTCTTGCGCACCGATACGGCCAATGTCTATGGTTCTGCTTTGCCAGCGCATGTGTTCAGCCAGTTGATCGCTGAGCCTGTCGAGCAGGCGCTGCGGCTGGATGCCGCCTGCGTGGTAGTGAATCTGCTGCTGCTGCCGAATCAGCCGGAACTGTATCACCAGTGCGTTGCGAATATCTGCGCGCTGAAAGCGGCGTGTGCGCGCTTTAGCATGCCGCTGATGATCGAGCCATTGGTGATGCAGCCCAATGCGCGCAGCGGCGGTTATCTGGTCGATGGCAATCTTGAGAAGATGCTGCCGCTGGTGCGCCAGGCGGTGGAATTGGGCGCAGATGTTATCAAGGCTGACCCCAGCGACCAGATTGAGGAATACCACCGCGTCATCGAGATCGCCGGTGGTGTGCCAGTGCTGGTGCGCGGCGGCGGGCGCGCACCGGATGAAGAAATCTTGTCGCGCACGGCGGCGCTGATGCAGCAAGGTGCGGTGGGCATCGTCTATGGCCGCAATGTGATTCAGCACGCCTCCCCACGCGGCATGACGCAGGCGCTGATGGCGCTGGTCCACGATGGCGCGACGCCTGAGCAGGCTCGCGTCTATCTGAAGGAGGCATGAGTCGATGGCGGCTGTGCGTGTCATTCGTTTTGGCCTCATTGGCTGTGGGCTGATGGGCCGCGAGTTTGCCAGCGCGGCAGCGCGCTGGTGTCATCTGCAAGACCTCGATGGAGCGCCGCGCATCATAGCCGTCTGCGATACTAATCCAGCGGCGATGACATGGTTCACCCGCGCGCTGCCCAATGCGCGCGCATATACCGATTACCATGACCTGCTGGCCGACGCTGAGGTTGAGGCGATCTATTGCGCGATTCCGCATCACCTGCATCAACAGGTGTACATCGATGCTCTGCGCGCAGGCAAACATCTGCTCGGCGAAAAGCCATTTGGTATTGACCGCCAGGCGTTTCAGGCCGTTGCTGCCGAGATCGAGCGCCATCCAGACCTGCTGGTGCGCTGCTCCTCGGAATATCCCTTCTTTCCTGGCGCGCTGCTGCTCTTTGCCTGGGCGCGGGAGGGCCGCTTTGGGCGCGTCTTTGAAGTGGAGGCGGGATACTGGCATTGCAGCGATCTGAACCCCCAGAAGCCGATCAATTGGAAGCGCCGCATTGCCACCTGCGGGGAATATGGCTGTATGGGCGACCTGGGCATGCACGCGCTGCACTTGCCGCTGCGCCTGGGCTGGCGCCCGGCCAATGTCCGCGCCTTGCTAACGAAAATTATTCACGAGCGACCTGGCCCCGATGGCACGCCTGTGCCCTGCGAGACCTGGGACAACGCCATCCTGGCCTGTGAGGTGCGCGGGACGGACCTCACCTTCCCGCTGACCGTTTCGATGAAGCGCATCGCCCCAGGGCATCAGAGCAGTATGTTCCTGCGCATTCTGGGCACCGATTGCTCAGCGGAGTTCACGACGCACTATCCCAAGCAAATCCGCTACCTCCCCTATACGCCGGGCAGTGAGCAGGCGTGGCGAGTGGTGGATGTGCCGTTTCATTCGGCCTATCCGACGATCACAGGTGACATCTTCGAGTTCGGGTTCACGGATGCAGTGTTGCAGATGTGGGCGGCGTTCTGCGACGAACTGGCGCACGGGCAGGAGGGGATGCGCCAGCCCTTTCACTGCGTTACGCCAGCAGAAGCAGCTTCCTGCCATGATCTCTTCACTGCCGCGCTGGCCTCGCAGCGTACCGGCCAGACGGTGGCTCTCTAGCACCAGCAGGAAGGAAGATGGCTATGGTTGAACGCCCGATTGCCGTCGCCGGGCACTGCTGTGTTGACATTATCCCAGCCTTTGAGTCGCCTATCGGACGGGCAGAGGCGGCCCTGACACCTGGCAAACTGGTGCATGTTGGCCCGGCGCGCTTCGCTACCGGCGGGCCAGTTCCCAATGTGGGCCTGGCCCTGCATCGCCTGGGCGTGCCGCCGTGCCTCTTCGGCAAAGTGGGCGATGATCTGCTGGGGGGCGTGCTGCTCGACCTGCTGCGTCAACTGGACCCGGAACTGGCGGCCAGAATGATCGTGGCGCACGGCGAGCCCACGTCCTATAGTGTGGTCATCAGCCCGCCAGGCGTGGACCGCATGTTCTTGCATTGTCCTGGCGTCAACGATACCTATGCGGCGGCAGACCTGGCCGGGGCAGACCTCGACGGCGTGCGGATCCTCCATTTCGGCTATCCGCCGCTGATGCAGCGTATCTATCGGGACGATGGGCGAGAGTTGGTAGCGATGCTGGCGTGGGCGCGCCAGCGAGGGGTGACGACTTCGCTGGATATGGCCTTGCCTGACCCGGCTTCCGAGGCTGGCCAGATCGACTGGAAGGCCTTCTTGCAGCAGGTGCTGCCCCTGGTTGATCTCTTTCTGCCAAGCGCCGAAGAACTGCTGTTTATGCTGGACCGCCCGCGGTTTGAAGCGTTGCAGGCGCGCGCTGCTGGCGGCAGCATCGTTGTGGGTATGGATGGCAATCTGCTGGCCTGGCTGGCCGAGGCGTGCATATCATGTGGGGCGGCGGTCGTCGCGCTGAAAGCGGGCGATCAGGGTCTCTACCTGCGAACGACGCCGGATCGGCGGCGCCTGGACGGAATAGTCCACAGGTTCAGCGGCGATCAGCAGGACTGGTATGGACGTGAACTGTTTGCCCCTTGCTTTCAGGCGCGCGTGGTGGGCACGACGGGCGCGGGAGACGCCACCATTGCGGGCTTTCTGACGAGTCTACTGGGCGGCGCCGGGCTGGAGATGACGCTGAGGGGCGCCGTTGCAGTGGGGGCGTGCAGTGTAGAAGCAGCGGACGCGAGTAGCGCGGTGCCAGCCTGGGAAGCAGTGCATCAGCGTATGGCTGGCGGCTGGCAGCCATACGCGGTGACGCTCGCACTGCCAGGCTGGCGATGGGATGCCGCAGGCAGCCTCTGGCATGGGCCACACGACCAGCACCCATCGGCCTGACGTGGCCGTGGCAGCGAGGGCGGAGCCGATGTGCCTTAAGGGCACCCCTCATTGCCGCTGCCAACAGGGCCGAGCAAGCCTCCAGGCTCGCCCCTGATCTGCTGGTGGAGGTCGCCAGCACAAACCAGACTCGTCCCGAAATGCGGAAGCCTATCAAGCGATTGCTTGGCGTCGGGTCACGTCTGGGATGGCTGGGATGGCCCAAACGCCAGGAGGTCGAGGTCTGGCAGCCACGCGCAGGATCGGCCCAGGCTCATCCTGCGCGTGGCCGAGACACTGGATGGGTACGACGTGGTTGCTGGATTGGCCTTGACCATTGCTGAGGTATTTGTCGAGGGCGAGACGGGCTGACGGGACAAGCCGGAGTCTCCCACCGGGATCAGCATCTGAGGTTATGCCCGCAGGATGGGACAGGTCAGACAGGTAGGGCCACCCTCGGCCTTGCAGGAAATCTCCTGTCCGCGATAGGTTCACACCTGGCACCCCGCTTCTTACAATCGGCGCTGGGTGATGGGGTTGCCTTCGAGCAAGAGACCCTGCCCTGGCGCCAGGGCTACCGCAACCTGGGCAGGCGCCCAATTGACACCGTCTGCGCAGTCGGCGCAAGAGACATATGCTGACTGCTCGTAGGGAAGGAGTGGCTCGATGTTCGTTGCCATGCTCGTCGCCCCAGGCATCAAACGGCGCGACAGGTGGGTCTCGCTCGTTGAAAGCAAAGCCGAAATCCGTGCCACTGTCGCTGGGCCAGCGGCTGCGGGAATGATGTTGTTGGGGACTACACAAGAGTATAGCAGCAACGGCGAGGAAAGTCAATTTTTTCTAGATCAATCGCTAAACGTAAAGACAAGTCAATGATGCACTTCCTGCCAACGCGCTTCAGCACGGCCTCCTGCTCGGACCAGCCATCATAAATCGGCCATCTTTCTGTCAGTTTCACTCGAAGTTGTTCGATGATTTATTGACTTTCGTCGCCCTATGCTACTTTAATTATCCTGGCTCCCAACCATTGCTCTAGAAATACTTGACTCTTCTCAGATTTACTGCTACAATACCAGTAGCTCCCAACAACATCACTCCCCTGGGCACTCGCCCAGCTACCGCGACAGTGGCACGGATTTCGGCTTTGCTTTCAACGAGCGAGACCCACCTGTCGCGCCGTTTGATGCCTGGGGCGACGAGCATGGCAGCGGCCATCTGCCCACCGCTGCGCGACCAGCCGCCATCGTGTGGGCCTTCATCGACCCGCGATTATGGATACCCTCTTCAATGAGCCTATTCTCTCCGGCACGTGGGCCACGCTAGCGCTGGCGCCTCAGGCAGGGAACCGAACAGGTAAGTAAGGCTTGTGACCGGCTTGCGTCTGGCTCGCTGGCTTCGCCATGGTTCATTATAAGGCCGCTGGTCTGCATGCGTCGCTGGGTACAATTCCAGGCCGCCGCCCCGCCAAGCGAGAGGAAAAGGGGATCCCATGAGTACAATGACCTCATTCCCAGAAACGACCGCCGAGCTTCTTTCGGAAGAAGGCGCCTTAGTCTTTGCGAACGATGGCGAATACGTCGACGTGGTGGACGTACCGCCGCTGAAAGACGACCTGCTCCTGGCGCCACCAACGCCTGGCCGCGCGTTGCGGCCCAACGAAGCCCTCTCCTCCGCGCTGCCTCTGGTCCTGGTGCGCGGTGCTGAACATGGGAAGGAGATAGTGTTGCCCGGCTACTATGCCTGTGTCGGCACTATGCCGTGCGCCGACACCGAGTATTATTTGCTGGTGCGCTGGGAGCACCGCGAGGGGGGGCGACAGGGAGAACGGCGGGTGGTCCTCGGGGAGCATATTCGCGTGCTGGCTCCAGCGGTCGTCTTTCCACACCCACCTCAAGGAGTCTCCGTCACCCCTGTCGCCCCATCAGGAGCATCTGCGGCCTTGCCAGAAAATCTGGGACGCCTAACATCAGCATCCACCGCCAGCCCCAAGGGCACAGAACAACCGAGCCATGAGCGCTACCCGCAATTACAGCATTCCTCGAAGAGGAAGTCCTGAAGCCAGAAGAGGCAAACCCCGATGCCAAATCCGCAAGAGCTTCGTTTCCGCCTGAGCGAGCAGGCCAAACGAGATTGCCACACCGCGCTGCTCTGAGGCAGAACTACGAGCATTCCTCAGCACTGCTACCTTTGATGGGGGACACCTCCATCGCTATGTGGAGAGTCGGAGCGCCGAGGGTGAGGGCAGTGAGGCCGATTTCCAACAATGTATTGAGCAGCTTGCGTCTCACCCTCCTGGCTTGTCTCGTTGGGATGGCACGCATGGTGCGTTCAGAACAGCGAGCACTCAAGGCCTAACTCCACACTGCCCTCTCTACCGGGGAAGCAGAGCCGACGCTGCACGCCATTGAGGCGATCCCTGAGACGCCACCCTGTGAAGACGTCCCACGCTTCACGCTTCGGGCGTGGTAGGAGAAAGGGGTAGGGCAACGATTCCTGTTCGGTTACTCCCTAAACGCCTTCCAGGGCTGGTTCGGTCTAGTTGTCCTGCTGATCCGACGACGAAGAGGGTCTTCTGAGCGATGATTTCACTATTATTTCACCTCTGGTAACTAATTACTTGACTTTCCCCAGCGTGTGTGCTATAGTTACTGTAGTCCCCAACAACGTCACTCCACTGGGCAAGCACCCAGTCACCGTACAGACACCACGCTTCTCGGCTCTGCCGACCACGAGCGCGGTTTCCCTGGAGTACCGTGTGATGCATGGGTCGACGAGGATGAAGCGACCATCTGACCACCTCTTCGCAACGAGCAGCCACCTGCTGGTGACCTCGTTTGTAGCTCCGTTCGAGTGATCCTAAGGAGGACAAACTATGTCCGAACAAAACAAAACAGCTTTCCGTGCCATCCCTGAAAAGCTCATCAACACCAAAAACCTGGATGCCGCCGATCAGTATTTCGTCGTTGATTATGTGGATCATGCGGCGCCTCCAGGCATGCCCGCTGGCATTGCCGGCTTCAAGGCCTTCTTCAGTGCGCTGACCACTGCCTTCCCCGATCTTAAGTACACCGTTGAAGACCTCATTGCCGAGGGCGAGAAGGTCGTGGGGCGCGTGACTGTACGCGGGACGATGCAAGGGGATTTCCTGGGGATGAAGGCCACCGGCAAGTCCGCGACCTGGACCGAGATTCATATCGGTCGCTATGCGGGCGGGAAAGTCGTGGAGCACTGGGCCAGCATGGACCAGCTCGGCATGCTGCAACAGTTGGGCCTGGCTCCCATTGCAAACCAGCAGCCGGCCACCTCTGGTGTCGTAAAAAACTAGCGCGCGGTGGCTTCTAGGGCAAGGACGGCCCCTACCACACTCCTCCTGCTACCGGGCCTTTGTAGGCGCTGGAGAGCCAGGAGGAGTGTCTGTTTGTGCCTGGAGACGGTCAATCTGGTAGAGCCGCTCTCACAATGGGCCTTTCTGAATGGCCTGGCTAGGTGAAGTGGCGGCTCCAGGGATCTGGAAACCGTTGGGGTAATAGTCACATACAGCGAACGTGCATCCACCGCTCTTCCAAGGCCGCTAAAAAAGCATGAGGCTGATGCCGAAAGGGAAAGCGATCCAA
>Ga0070730_10002692_pt1 | contig 16110 bp, 13 predicted proteins | sample Coa_R1_3_FD_66447 | JGI IMG/M metagenome (GOLD analysis project Ga0070730, IMG submission 66447) | Surface soil microbial communities from Centralia Pennsylvania, which are recovering from an underground coalmine fire - Coalmine... | ecosystem: Environmental > Terrestrial > Soil > Unclassified ...
ACACGGCTTTTCGCGCGGGAAAGACGCCTTTTCAAAGAGTTCAACTCGCAGGCCGCAACGTCCCAACAGGATAGCCAGCGACGAACCGGACACGCCACCTCCTGCGATTAGTACGTCTGTCATTAGGCTTTAGGCCGCGTCCATCTCAAGCGAGGCACAAAACGTGGCTTCGCTCCCATCGTGGCGAGGTAATCATGGTTCGCTAGTAGAACTGATTCCTCGGTGGCAATACGAGAGCGCAGTATCCACAGGTGTGCCAATGTGCCGAGGATCGCTGTCAGATAGGCTGTGTGAATAAGCGGGATCGCCAGCAGTTCGACAAACAACGCAAGGTAATTCGGGTGGCGGATAAAGCGGAACGGGCCGTGGCTGACCACCCCAAGATCGAGCGAATCCATCACCCTGACGTTCCAATGTTCGGCCATCGTCGCGATTACCCACCACCGGAGAGCATTGGCAAGCATAAAGAAAACAATCATGGGTAGCGCGAGCACGGGTACAAATGGGCGCTTAAGCAGCCAGGCTTCCAGGAAGGATCCAAGCAGAATTCCTACGTGCAAGATCACGATCCAGGGGAAAACTGGATCGCTTATATTTCGAGCGCCGTGCGTGATCAAGATTCGCTGGTGGCGTCGCCCAATTGCCATCTCGATGAGCCGGCCCGCGCTGACTGCCAGAAGGAATATTGCGTAGAGTATCAGACTGCTGGTCATATCACGTCCATTGTAGCAACAGCAATTCCGCACTCAGGCCGGGGCCGAAGGCCGCGATCAGACCATAGCTATCAGCATCCGGCTGGCGAGTGACGAGCCATTCTCGCAGGACAAACAAAATGGATGCGCTCGATAGATTTCCGAAATTACGCATGATGTCCCAGGAAGGTTGTGACTGCTCACGAGGCACCTCCAGCGTAGCTTCGAGATATTCCAGAAGTTTTCTACCACCTGGATGCAGAAGGAAGCTCGTTATCTCGTCCTGGCCCACATGATGACGGGCCAGGAGATTGCTTATCGGTTGTTTGATGTACTGGCGCACCAGATCGGGAACCTGCTCAGAAAGAACGATGTGCAGACCATTATCCTTGAGATCAAAGCCGATGGCATCCAGCGCGTTCGGGAAGTGGAAGGCTTCTGTATCGAGCAACCTGGCGCCATGAATGCTTCCGCTATTCGTACCGACCACGAGCGCGGCAGCAGCGCCGTCGCCAAAGAGCGCCATCGAAACCAGGTTCGCCAGGGAATAATCGTCCCGCTGAAAGGTCAGCGTGGGAAGTTCGACGGAGACGATAAGGACGTTTGCGGTTGGCCTGGCCTTGATGAAGTCGTGGGCAAGCGAAAGCGCCACAGCCCCGGCAACACAACCTAGTTCGGTCACGGGCAGGCGCCGCACGTTGGAGCGGAAGCCTAGCCGCGCGATCAGATAGGCGTCCAGCGAGGGCAGCATGACACCGGTGCAGGACACGGTAATCAACACATCCACGTCCGCAGGTCGCATGTTGGCCTGTTCCAGGCAGTCCAGAACAACCTTTTCGCCTAGTTGGACGGATTGCAGCCGGTAGGCTTCGCTGGTTTGAGTGAGAGAAATTGGCTCTTTGAGGGCATCCAATGGCATGACGCTATAGCGCTGTTCGATGAGGGCGTTGTCGAAAATGCTCATCAAGGCAGCAGTGCGGCGGGCTTCAAAATGGAAGTGACTTTGGACATGTTCGAGAACGGCTTGTTTGAGCGTATCACAGGGCATGGAATAGGGTGGAACGGCCACAGCCACACTGGTTACAGTTGCCATTAAATGTCCCTTTGCTCCGCTCGGTTGGCACGTTTGCAGAATAAGTATACGGCATAACCGTTAAGAGACATCCAGGCAAAATTGCTGATATCAGGTCTGGGAGAGCCAGGAAGAGGCCTTTGGTTTCCAGTTATTTCCAGTTCTTGTGACTGTGTGGGAATGGTTGCCCTGCAACAAGTTCCCCTCTCCGTGCTTTCGAAGAGGGGAACCCATTGTAAAGCAAGTCGAATTTAACGGTTGTTGTACATAGCTGCGGTCAGGGTGCCGCTGGACGTATCGCCAAAGGCTTCCCAGAAGAACGCACCGCCCAACCCCTGCGATTTGGAATAGCTCATCTTACCCGCGATAGTGCTGGGGGTGTCGTAGCTCCACCAGTTGTTTCCGCACAACGCATAGGCCGTGCCAGCGACGGTGTTAGTGGCAGGGCAGGTGCTCATCAGTACGTGGTAATCTTCGATACCAGCCTCATAGGTCCCTGTCGCGGCCCCTGTCGCGGAGCCGCCCGGAGCTGACTGGGTAACACCTGTCCAGCCACGGCCATAAAAACCGATGCCGAGATTAATTTTGCTCGACGGAACGTTTTTGCTCTTGAGCTTCTGGACGGCTGCATCCGCATAGAAGCCCGCTGTTGGGATGCCACTGTACGAATATAGTGGCGAATGCGGAGCGGTTGGCCCGGTACTGGCCCACGCCCCAAAGTAGTCGTAGGTCATCAAGTTATACCAATCCAGGTACTGCACCGCGCCACCGTAGTCCGCCGCATCCATCTTGCCGCCCGACGTGCCATCGGCGGTTATGGCCGCAGTGACCAGATCGGAGCCGAAGCGGCTACGCAGGGCCGACATGAGAGTTGGATAGGAACTGAAGCCACTGGAATCGCAGCTCAAGCCGCAAGAATTTGGATATTCCCAATCAATGTCAATGCCGGAGAAGGTGCCGTTCCAGCGCGGATCGTGTACCAGGTTGTAGCAGGAGCTTGCGAAGGACGCTGCATTGGCAGCAGCCGCACCAAATCCACCCGACCACGTCCAGCCGCCGAAGGACCAGATGATCTTGAGGTTGGGATACAAGGCCTTGATTTCCTGGAACTGGTGAATGATGCCTGTGGTGATGCTGCCATCCGTGGGATCAGCGACACCACTGACGCTATTTGCCGCCGTGTAATTCATCTGCGTATCCGCGTAAGCATCGCCGATCGCGCAGGAGGCATTGGTGACATTGCCAAAAGCGAAAATGAGGTAATTCATTTTGGCAATCATGCCGCTGGTGACCATATTCTTCGGGAAGTACGCTCTTCCGTACACGTCCCAATCAGCAAAGTAGCCCATGATGCGCAGGCCACCGCCGCTGCCGCTGCTTGTTGCGGTGGGCGTAGCCGAGGGGCCAGTCGTCGGTGTCCTGGTAGGTGTATTGGTTGGGCCTGTGCTACAAGGCCCGTTATCCTGCCACACGCCGGAGCCACCTGTGCTGGGGTATTCGTTCTGTGTCCACCATTTAGCCAGCCAGTTATGTCCCTGGTAGGAAACTACGTTGCCGCCCACGTAGACGTTTCCATTGACGTATGCTGGTGCGCAGGTACCGCCGCTGCCACTGCTGGTTGCTGTAGGCGCCCCGGTGTTAGTGGGCTTCGGGGTGCTCGTAGGCCCAGAGGTTGGCGTGTTCGTGACAGAGCCACCACCATAAGCGCCTTCGTCAATCCACAAGGCGGGCGTGGCTGGCGGTTCCCAGCCGACCTGGGAAGTGTGTGCTTGCTGGCACTTATAGAGGTGATTGGGATGGGTCGAGTCCTGGTAGGTCACCTGGTCGCCAATTTTGTAGGCGACATTAGGCGCCCACGCAGGATAGGACGTCTGCGCGGATACGAATGCCGGTAAACTGCTCAAGGCTATGATGCAGGCAATAATGGAAATCAAAATACTTCTCAAGTGACGCATGGAAAACCCTTTCTTTATATAAACCATTCTCAGCTTATGCCGACAATGGATAACAAACGAGATGTTAAAGGGAGGAATTCTCGCATTCCTCCCTGGTGGAACGGCTCTTTTCAGGGCTGGGCGTTAAAATGTCCCTGGACTGTATTGGCAAAGTTGTAGCCGGCGCTGGCATCCCAGTTGATGGACCAATCCATCGCGCCACGAATGCCCGTCCAGTGCTGAGATGGGTGGAAACTTCCACAGTTGTTGCCCGTTTCAAGGCAATCCAGTGCCGCGTTGACCACCGATGGAGCCACGGCGCCGCTCCCGGCGCCGCTTGAATTGGCCGGAAGGCCCAGGCCAACCTGGTCAGGCCGCAGGCCGCCCTGCAACTGGATGCAAGCCAGGGCCGTCAGGAAGTCTACGTTCCCTTCGGCATAGACCTTCCCGTCGCAGCCGTTCATGCTGCCAGAGTTGTAGTATTGGGTATTGACGATAGTCAGGATGCTCTTGATATTGAGGGCCAATGCAAGATAACCGGAGCCTGTAGATTGCATGTCAATCGTTTGAGGCGCCAGCGTAACGATCAGCCCTGAACCGGCTTTGGCGGACAATTGCTGCAAAGCACTGCTCATATAGGTCACGTTGATGCCGTTTTCCAGGTCAATGTCCACGCCATCAAAACCGTACTGCTGCATGAGGCTGTAAACACTGTTGGCGAAGTTACTGGCGCTGGTCGGATCACTAACACTGATCGTGCCATTTTGCCCGCCCACGGAGATGATCACTTTGCGTCCCTGCGAATGCAACGTACTGAGGTCGCTTGTGAAGTTGGCGGCTGAATAACCACCGAGCGCCGACGATAGGCCAGAGTCGATGCTGAACGTCACGCCGCCCGTGTTCCTGGGATCGGCGTTGGCAAATGCCACCGCCACGATCGTGTAAGTCGTGGGTACATCCCGTAGGTGTAGTGCCGTCGCGCCATTGGTGAAGTCCTGCCAGTATCCCGTAACGAGATGTTCCGGCAAACTGCCGCCGCTGGAGGTTGGAGCAGGCGTACTGGTCTTGGTCAGTGTCGCCGACGGGCCACTGGTAGGCGTGCTGGTTGCAGACCCTCCCTTGTAAAGGCCTTCGTCAATCCACACGGCAGGAGCGTTGGGTGGTTCCCAACCGACCAGAGATGTATGTGCCTGCTGGCACTTGTAGAGGTGGTTGGGATGGGTCGAGTCCTGGTAGGTCACCTGATCGCCGATCTTATAGGATACGTTGGGCGCCCAGGCGGGGAGGACACCGCTAGTGGTTGGCGTAAGTGTTGGCGGAACGCTTGTGTTGGTTGCTGTAGGGACATTGGTATTGGCGGGTTTGGGCGTATTGGTTGAAGTTGGCTTTGGAGTGGTAGTGGGTGTGTTGGAGGCTAAAGTCGTTGGTGTATTTGTTGGCGAACTCCCATAGGCCCCTTCGTCAATCCACAGAGCCGGTGTGTTGGGTGGTTCCCATCCAACCAGCGAGGTATGCGCTTGCTGGCATTTAAACCGGTGATTCGGGTGTGTCGAGTCCTGATAAGTCACCTGGTCGCCAATTTTGTAGGCGACATTGGGCTGCCAGGTTAGATACGATGTTTGCGCGGCCCCTCGCGAAACGTAGGCAATAGATAAGGCCAATAAGGCTACACTTAGGAGCAAACGACTAATTTTCACGGCACTTTTTGTCCCCCAGCATGTAAGTTAGTTATTGTTACTAACTTACTAAAACCTAAAAATTAATGGCTTGTATAGCCATTTAATAAATCAGTTCATACCCGTCCTTGAAAAATCAATTCTGAAATTATTCTTCAAGATCATTATAGAAAGAATCTATAAATCGTGTCAAGTACCCTGTTCATATTTCCATCAGTTCAATTGGGGCAGTCTTTCCCTCGCATGGCTGCAAAGCAGACCAAATTTTATTCTTGGAGAGATAGAACTTTTGTCGCATACTAAAGCTAAATCTGTACATTAGACTCGTAGTATTGGGTGATTGTGACGTCCGATACCCTCTTCCCTAACAAATGTCCCTGCCTTGGTGCTGCCTTCGAGTACCGCATAAACCTTTACCACACTGAACGTCAGAGGGTCGGCGGAAACTGAGGATGAAATGCAAGACAATGAAGCGGTCGCATTCTACATCGTTGCTCACCAGGACGATTGGCAGTTATTTATGTCTCCGAACGCCTACACCGACTTGAACGATCCAAGCCATAAAATCATTTTTGTCTATACAACTGCGGGCGACGCCGGGAAAGATGAGCAATACTGGTCTGCGAGGGAAAAAGGCGCACTTGAGTCGGTGCGCATGGTCTTGGATACGGCCAAATCGCCACGCGAAGAGGCCGTGTGTAGCGAAAAATCCTATCATGGACATGATATTCACTGTTGTCAGTACAAGGGAACCTCGGCGTACTTTTTACGTCTGCCCGATGGTTGTATGACGGGAAAAGGTTCTGTGAAGCATCAGCACCAGAGCCTGAGCAAGCTTCGCAAAGGCGAGGTTCAGAAGATCACTGCTGTAGACGGAACGGTCACCTATCATGGTTGGGATGACCTATGCCAGACAATTGCGGCGATCATCAAGAGTGAATCGGAAGGCAGACGGAATGTCTGGATCCACACGTCCGATTTTCTGCTGGCCGATAATTTTATTGATAATGCAGACCATACCGCGACAGGACGGCTTGTCCACGATGCCGTGAAGCACTTAGGGATTCACCACGGCATTACTTTATATCGAGACTACGATGTAGACTTGCTTCCCCCAAACCTGACACCACAACAAGTCCACCAAAAGACCAGCCTGTTTATCGCTTATGACTTAAAAGTGCAGGCGGAAGTGGGGCATTGTACACGCTGCGAAAGTCGCTACTACAGCGGCTGGTGTTTGCGGCAGTACACGCGGCAAATCCAAAAAGGACATCCCTCCACGGTGGCAGGGAAACTCTGGGCGCACACACTGATGCATTTTACCCGCTTCCGGAAATGGCAGGGCGCTAAACCAGAAGCAATTGCCCAACACTGAACGCTGATGAGAGGATTCGGAGCAGTGTATGGAAGTTCTGGAAAATCCAAAATCCGAATTGGATCTGGACATGCTGCTTCAGGAAGTTAATGCCTCGCCATTCATCGGCCAGTTGACAATGAAGGAACTTGATCAATTTATCGCGGATCGCATGATTCGCTTCTTCTACAATGCCGACAAGCTCGTTGGCTTTGGCGCATGGGAAGAGATCGATTCGGCGTGGTGTGAAATCGGGCCTTTCTACAATATGCAGGCGTATCGAGGCAACGGGTTGGGCACGCAGATCGTCCAACTTTTGGTTACACTCAATACCGGCAAAAAAATGTACGCTGTGACCAAGAATCCAATCGTCAGTAAGCTGATGCTCAAATTTGGATTCCACAAAGTGGGAGTTTTGGGCTTGCCGTGGCCGATATACCGGCACCTGCTCGCGAAAGTTTCCGTGTCTCGCCTACTCAACTTGGCGCGCAAAATCAGTTCTGATCCAGTCTCTCACTACCTCAAAACCTGAGACACAGTCTCGTCTGTTGGAAGAATCATAGGATTGCTCACAAAACCAATGTTCGCCTTCAATCCAAAATCCACGGGAAATAGAAACATATTACGATGAAGAAAATGAACACCATGCACATCGAGGCTTCCCTCGTCGTCCATGCCCGCCCGGAAACCATTTACGCCGTCCTGGCTGACTACCATGTGGGGCACGCTGCCATCATTCCCAGGCCACCCTTCACAGGTCTAGAGGTTGAGTCAGGTGGACATGGAGCCGGAACCATGATCCGCGCGCACATGAAGGTTTTCGGTACGGAGTTCCATTATCACCAGCAGGTTACCGAACCAGAACCGGGCCGCGTCCTGATGGAAACCGACGTGGATACCGGACAATATACGCAGTTCATCATCAAACCTGTGGACGGTGGGGCACATGCCATCGTGACGATTGCCAGCGAGTTCCCGACGGCTTCAGGGATCAAAGGGTTTCTGGAGAGGTTGACGCAGCCGCCGGTTGTGCGTCGAATTTACTTGAAAGAACTGCACATCCTGGACGAGTATGTACGCCAACTGAGCGTCTCGGCCAACTGACATGCCTACACAGGCGAAGGAAAAACGCTGTACAAAGCGCGATCACCGCAGGGTGAGCACCCGGAACGACTCGGTATAGACCTTTTCAGGGGCAAAAGCCGGATCAAAGCCATCGCGCTGACGCTTCGCAAGCGCTTCGGGATCTTTTACCTGGCTCTTGTGTTCGCAGATCGCGGCAATCTTGCGGTCCAATACGTCCGTGATGTTGACCTTCTCGTTGCCATCGCGAGTGCCTGCCAGGTAGATATGCCTGACCTTATGCGGTTCCAGTTTTTCGTCGCGCCATAGTTCTACGAAAGTATGCCGATCCCGCGCCGAGGGATAGACCGCATTCAGCGTAGCATCGCCAATCACCCTGTGATCGGGGTGGTTGACCGAGCCGGAGTCAAACCACCGGGTGGCCGGGTCGTTCGTCACCACAATATCTGGTTTCTGAATCCGGATAATGCGCGTCAGAGCGCGGCGCAGATCCAGGTTCGGTTCCAGTTCACCGTCGCCATAACGAAGGAAGATCACTTGACTGGTGTTTCCGCCGGTGAGTATTGCAGCGGCTCGTTGTTCCGCTTCTCGAATTTCGATTAGACGCTGTGCGGTCATATCCTGGTCATCGGTGCCTTTGTCACCGCTGGTAGCCAGGACATAGACCAGCTCCTTGCCCTCAAGCGCCCACTTCGCCAGCGTACCACCTGAGAAAAACTCCGGGTCGTCGGGATGGGCATAGATTGCCATGACTCGCCGGAGACTGTCGGCGTCGGCTGGCAGTGGAGTGTTCGTCATTGCCAGGTTTTGTCAGTCTTCGAGGTCGCCAAAATCGCTGACGCCGCGGACGATGTCAACGTCGTCTTCATCGTTGTCGCTTTTGTCTTCCTTTGGCGCAGCACGATGGGTACGGCAGTCACAACCACCGCTATCGTGTTTGGTACAGCCGCCTTTGGCTTTGTTCGCTAGGGCATCCAGTTCGTCCAGCGGCTGTAACTCTTCGCGTTGGACGACAAAACGCGCTTCTTCCACCAGCACTGTGACGGCATCCTGCAAGGGATGTACATCAATGACTTTGCCTTCGCCGTGGGGAGTGCCTACTCTCTTGTTGCGTTTGGGCAGAAGTTTTCGCGCCTCAACGTACTGTTCGTATTCGTAGACGAGGCAGCAGCGCAAACGCCCGCACATGCCGGTGATTTCAGATGGGTTGAGCGAGATGCCCTGCATTTTCGCCATCTTAATCGAGATCGGGCTGAACTCAGTTAAGAAGGTCGAACAGCAGCGGGTGATTCCGCACGCCCCAAAGCCGCCGATCAGCTTTGCGGCGTCTCGTGGCCCAACTTGACGCAGTTCGATCTTGGATTTGTAGATGTTCGAGAGTTCGCCGCGCAAGCGGTTCGTGTTGATTTTGGCATCTTCGGCGGCGAAAAGGATTGTCAGCGAATTGCCATCAAAACTGTACTGCGCTTCAAGAAATTTGCATTCCTCGAAACCACCGAGCTGCGAAGCCTTCTCGCGGCAGGTAATCAGCGCCTCAAGCTGGCGCGATTCCCACATTTGCTTGAGCGCCAGGTCACGGGCAGTGGCGACGCGGAGGATGGGTTTATAGTCGTGCGAATCCTTGTCTGGATTGACGAAACCCATCACCTGGCCCATTTGTTTGCCGCGTGCCGTATCAATGACCACGTAGTCACCGGGCTGGACGGCAGAGTAATCCGCACAATCAAAGTGGTACAGCTTGCCAAGTTTCTGAAAACGTACCCCTATCACGGTCGTAGGGGATTGCGTGTATTTGCTCTCTGCTACTTGCATGGGGTTGGTTTGAGTATCCAATTATCCGCCAAAAGAATAGTGTCTGATTCACGCGGATCATACGGCGAGTCAGCATCGTGCGCAAGGGGCCAACCGGCGCCAGTGGTTCGGCTGCGTTGCAAAAGTCCAGGGATAGCAGTACAAACAATCGGAAAAGTTGTAAAGGAGACTCGATGCACCATGCACATTGAGACAGCCGCGGTTCACGCAGGCCGTAAATCTGACCCCGCCACTGGCGCAATTTCGCCGCCGCTGGTGCTTTCGACTACATTCGAACGGGCTGAAGATGGGAGTTATCCACATGGCTACCTCTACACGCGCAACAGCAATCCGAATCGTGTGGCACTGGAGGAGTGTCTGGCGACCCTGGAAGGCGGGGCGACGGCGGCAGTCTTCAGTGCGGGATCGGCGGCAACGACCAGCATCTTCCAGGCTCTCGGCCCGGGAAGCCACGTGATTGCGCCCCTGGAAAGTTATACGGGTACAAAGACACTGCTACGTGAGCTGTTCGCGACCTGGAATCTGCAAGCTACCCTCGTTGACATGACTGATCTTGACGCGGTGCGCAAGGCTATCCAGCCGAACACTCGCCTGCTCTGGACGGAAACACCGTCCAATCCGCTATTGAAGATTACCGATATTGCTGCCGTTGCGGAGATTGCACATGGTACGGGCGCTATCTGCGTCTGCGATTCGACGTGGTGTACGCCGGTTATTCAGCGCCCGTTCGAGTTTGGCGCCGATGTGGTTGTCCACGCCACCACCAAATATTTCGGCGGACACTCCGACGTGATGGGCGGGGCAGCAATTTTTCGGGTAGCTGACGACTTCGCCGCGCGCGTCAGACGCATCCAGGTGATGGCTGGCGCGGTATCCTCGCCATTCGACTGCTGGTTGATCCTTCGCGGCGTCTCGACTCTGCCCTGGCGAATTCGTGCGCACTGTGACAATGCGTTGAAGCTTGCCACATTTCTCAGCCAGCACTCGAAGGTGGAATGCGTCTATTATCCTGGCCTGGCGAGCCATCCCGGCCATGATCTGGCGGTACAACAAATGAAACTGTTCGGCGGAATGCTTTCCTTCCAGGTAAAAGGGGATTCGGCAGCGGCGATGGACGTCGCCGCCAGCGTGAAGCTGTTCACCCGTGCGACCAGTCTGGGTGGTGTGGAGAGTCTGATTGAACATCGCGCGTCTATTGAAGGGGCCGGGACGACCACACCAGCGAATCTACTGCGCGTATCCGTGGGCCTGGAACATGCCGACGACTTGATCGAAGACCTGGCGCAGAGCCTATCGTGTTTACCATAGGATTCTGCGGACAAAAGATGGTATAGTACGCCATTTGTTGTGGCGTCTGGACTCGCTTGATACTTTCTGGAAATCGTAGTGAATAAATTGACACATCCCGGCGGTAGAATCCGACATCTCCCCCAAATACTGTCGGACTGGGTAATCAAACGCCGCAAATTGCAAAGCTGGGCAATCATGACACTCTGCCTTGCAGGACTACTGGCTCTGACCGCGTGCGATAGCAGCCCAGTGGTGGTCGTGGCGACGCCCGTCCCGCCGGATGCGAGTTTCCACACGTACCACCATCCGAGCGGGGTTTTCAGCATTCGCCTGCCTACGGACTGGTCTGTGCGCGATCTGAGCCAGCCAGATGCCGTTCGTGTTGAGTTTTCACCGCCAGACAATACCGGACTACCGCTCACGGTCTACGTCGTCAATACGGGAAATAACCTCGATGCTGCCAGTTTCCTCGACGCCATTGGCAAGTATGAAGCTGCGATCAATGGCAGCGCCAGTGTTTATACCGAAGTCTCACGCACGGCGCAGGGCGATGGCAGTTGGCGCTTGACCGGAATTCGCCAGACTCCCATTGGACCACGCACGCTCAATACGTTCTTGCAAGCCGATAAATCCTTCTTGTCCGCGGTTGAGGTAGACATCACCGACGCCAACGACCAGATGCAACAAACCATGCGGGCCATTGTCAACACCTACCGCGTTGATACCACAGCCGTGATCAAGCCCGGTGACATTAGCGCCGAGCAGGCGGTTGGCGTGACTACCTCATCGGGTGTGCTGGTATTCAGCGGCCTGTTCGACTGGACAAACTCCCAGGGCGCCTTCATCGTCAACGGCGAGGTGACCAATAAATCCGGTGGGCCGTTGGAAGCGATCCGCGTCACGGCGACACTTTATGACGCGGACAGCCATGCCCTGACTGACCAGGGCAACGTCGTGTCAACCGAAGTTTTGCAAGATGGCGCGTCGGCCCCGTTCTCGATTCAGTTTCGCAATGGTAAACCATCTCAGGCTGTCCGTTACGAGCTTGAAGCAGCGGGTCGCAGCGCCGAATATGCCATCAAAGACTACCTGGGAGATGATCAATTTATCCACGGCAACGATAAAGCGAGCTACAACGCCAGTGGTTATTTAACGATTAGTGGGGACGTGGTCAATAAAACACAGGCTCCGGCGCATTTTGTGAAGGCAACTGTCGCCGTGCTGGATGAAAAAGGCCGCGTCGTGGCTACCGACAGCGTCTTTCTATCCAAGCCTGACTTGCTTTCCGGGGAGGCTGGGCACTTCGAGGTCACTTTCTTTGAACTGGGCGGCAGTGCCATCCGCTACCTGATCACCATTGAGGGTAAGACCACGACCCAATAACACGAGCCGGTTGACAAATACTTAATCAGGTGCGCGTGGGATCAGCGCCGTTGAGCGTAGGGCCAGTGCAGGGTACACTTACGCTCTGTTCAAGGAGCTTATTTCCGATGAAAAACATCACGGTAATTGGGGTAGGGTACGTCGGGCTGGTCACAGGCACTTGCTTTGCCGATCTTGGGAACCAGGTCGTCGCCCTCGACATCAACGAAAAACGTATCGAGAACCTTCGCAAAGTAATTCTGCCTATCTATGAGCCTGGATTGAAGGAAGTGGTAGAGCGCAACGTCAAGGCCAGTCGCCTGTCCTTCACCACGAGCTACGAAGACGCACTTAAAGATGCTGAGTTTGTCTTTATCTGCGTAGGGACGCCCGCAGGGGTGGATGGCGAGGCCGACCTCCAGTACGTCCGTATGGCTGCCGAATCCATTGCCCAGAATATGGACCATCCGCTGATTATCATCAACAAATCCACCGTTCCCGTCGGCACGGGAGATTGGGTAGCCAGCATCGTCCGGGAGAACCAGCCGAAGGCGATCCCATTTGCCGTCGTTAGTTGTCCCGAATTCCTGCGCGAAGGATCGGCCATCCGCGACTTTCTGAATCCGGATCGTACAGTGTTGGGTTCGACAGACAAGGACGCTGCCAATCGCGTTGCTCAGTTGCATCTGCCGCTCCGCGCACCGATTGTCGTCACCGATTTGCGCACGGCTGAGATGATCAAATATGCCTCAAATGCGTTCCTGGCAACGCGCATCAGTTTCATCAACGAGATCGCTAACATCTGCGAGATGCTCGGCGCGGATGTGAAAGAAGTTGCGCAGGGCATGGGTTACGACAAACGTATCGGTCATCATTTCCTCGAACCCGGAGTCGGATACGGGGGGAGTTGTTTTCCCAAAGACGTAAAAGCCCTGGCGCACATGGCGCAGGTCAATGGGACACATCCGGAACTTCTTCAGGCCGTCATGGGCATCAACGAGACGCAGCGCCAACAGATCGTCCTGAAACTCGAGGATATGCTAGGTTCCGTCCAGGGCAAGGTGATCGGAATCCTGGGCCTGGCTTTCAAAGAGAACACCGACGACATCCGCGAATCGCCTGCGCTGGACATCGCGGCACGTCTGCACGACCAGGGCGCCAAACTACGTGGCTACGATCCAGTCGCCGGGGAAAATACGGGCCGGGTAGCGCCTTACATCGAATTGTGCGACGATCCCTATACGCTGGCTAAAGGCTGTGATGCGCTGGTCGTGGCAACGCCCTGGAACGAGTTCAAATCGCTGGATATGACCCGCATTTGTGGCGAGATGAAGCAGCCGGTGCTCGTGGATGGCCGCAACCTATACGACGGTCAATTGATGAAACAGATGGGCTTTCGCTATCGTGGCGTTGGAAGGGGTTTCCACGGCGCCCTGGAAGCGAGCCTGGAGGTTGGTAACGGAAAATCGAATGCAAAAAAATGATGTAATTCGGCACGTTCTTCCCAACGGGATGACGTTGCTGCTCAAGAGCCAGCGTACAGCCCCTCTCATTAGCTGGTGGGTGCTGTACCGGATCGGCAGCCGCAACGAACGTACTGGCCTGACGGGAGTCTCGCATTGGGTTGAACACATGATGTTCAAGGGAACCGACGAGTTCCCGGCAGGCTATCTCGACAAAGCAATTGACCGGGAAGGAGGCATTTGGAATGCCCAGACCTCCTTTGACTACACCGCCTACTTTGAGACTCTGCCCTCAGACCGCATAGAGCTGGGCCTGCGTGCCGAAGCGGATCGGATGGTCAATGCCCGCTTTGACCCGGAGGAAGTCGAATCCGAGCGCACAGTGATCATCTCCGAGCGGCAGGGACGCGAAAACAGCCCGACGTTCTGGCTGGGCGAAGAACTGCAAGCGGCTGTATTCCGCGTGCATGGCTATCACCATGAGATCATCGGGGACATGACCGACCTGGAAACGATGACCCGCGATGATCTGTACCATCACTACAAAACCTACTATGCGCCTAACAATGCCATCGCCGCTTTGGTTGGAGACTTCGACCCGGACGAGATGATCACCCGCCTTGACGGCATCTTCGGCAAGATTCCGACGGCCGATACCCCTAAGCCTTTCGTGCGTCCAGAGCCTCCACAAATGGGTGAGCGCCGGGTGCGCGTGGAGCGCCCTGGCCCCACCCCGTATCTTTCCGTGGCCTACCGTGTGCCAGAAGCCGCGCATCCCGATTGGATCAAGCTGTATATGCTCGATAGTATACTGGGTGGGGCCAGCGGGTTTGGCGGTGGCGGAGTGGGCAACAAGACCTCACGGTTGTATCAGGCGCTGGTCAAGACTGATCTGGCCGCCTCGTTCAGTTCTGGCTTGCTGCCGTCTATTGATCCGTACTTTTACGGTATAGACGTGACGCTGCGTGCTGAGCGGACGCTTGAGCAGGTCGAGGCTGCCCTATTTGCGGAACTAAACAAAGCGATTCAGGGGCAGATCACACAGGCGGAACTGGACAAAGCCAAGAAGCAAGCCCGCGCGCTTTTTGCCTTCAGCAGCGAAACTGTAACCAACCAGGGTTTTATGCTGGCCTACTACGAACACGTTACGGGCAGCTATGAGTGGTTCACCACGTTCGAGGAACGCTTGCGTGCCGTGACGCTGGACGACGTACATGATGTAGCGAAGCATTATCTGCTTCCTTCGCAGCGGACGGTTGGTTGGTTCATCCCGACGGGTGAAGGGGGCAGTGATGACGACGAAGAGTAATTCGCCGGCGGTGAGTGCGATACCTGGCTCCAATGACATCGCCCGTGAGGTGCTGTCGAACGGGCTGATCGTTCTGGCCCGCGAGAACTTTGCCTCGCCCTCTGTAATCATTAACGGGCTGATACAGGTAGGAAGCATTTTCGAAACACCTGATAGCGCAGGGTTGGCGAACATCGTTGCCAGCGCCCTGATGCGCGGCACGAAAACCCGCGATTTTGATACCCTGCACGAGACATTGGAAAGCCTCGGCGCAAGTCTGGGCATCGGTGGCGGCGTGCATACCACCAGCTTCAGCGGCAAAGCTCTTGCCGAAGACCTGCGCACGCTGCTGGAGCTACTTTCCGATGCACTGCGCAACGCGGCATTTCCTGCCGACCAGGTTGAACGGCTGCGGGGCGAAATCCAGACCTACCTCAAGATTCGCTCCCAGGACACCCGCTCGGTTGCCAGTGATGCCTTCCGCACCCTTGCTTACCCGTCTATTCACCCTTACAGCCATAACCTGTATGGCGAACCAGAAACCGTCGCCAGGCTGTCCCTATCTGAACTGATCGGCTTTCACGAGCAGAATTTCGGCCCGCGCGGCATGATCCTTGTCATTGTAGGGGCTGTGAAGACTGCTGACGCCATCAATCTTGTGCGTGCCGCCTTCGAAGATTGGCAGAACCCGACGCAGCCGATACCTCCAACACTTCCGCCCACTCCGCGCCTGAATGAAATCCGCCAGCAGGCAATCGTCGTCCCTGGAAAGACGCAATCAGATATTGTCCTGGGATGGCCGGGACCCGCACGCGCGGAGCTGGACTTTCAGGCGGCGAACCTCGCCAACAACATTCTGGGCGTATTCGGCATGATGGGAAGGCTTGGCAAAACGGTGCGCGAGGATCAAGGACTGGCCTATTACTGTGGCAGCCGCCTGACGGGCGGAATTGGGCCGGGGCCGTGGCAAGTTACAGCAGGGGTCAATCCGGCCAATGTTCAGGTTGCCATTCACAGCATCGTTGCCGAGGTTAACCGTATCGTCGATTCACCGGTTTCCGATGAAGAGTTGGCCGATAACAAA
>Ga0070730_10002693_pt1 | contig 16109 bp, 12 predicted proteins | sample Coa_R1_3_FD_66447 | JGI IMG/M metagenome (GOLD analysis project Ga0070730, IMG submission 66447) | Surface soil microbial communities from Centralia Pennsylvania, which are recovering from an underground coalmine fire - Coalmine... | ecosystem: Environmental > Terrestrial > Soil > Unclassified ...
AACATCGGAACCTGGATGCAGAACATCGCCCAGGGCTGGCTGGTGCTGGACCTTACCAAGTCGCCTTTCTGGCTGGGACTGGTGGGCTTTGCCTCTTCGATTCCCATTTTGCTGTTTGCTCTGATTGGCGGAGTCATTGCCGATCGGGTGAACAAACGCAGGATGCTGATGGCGACTCAGTCAGCCATGATGATCTTCGCCTTCATCATGGCCGCCCTGGCTTACAGCAGGCACATCAACATAGGAGAGATCATTCTGCTGGCGCTGGGGACGGGCATTGCCATGTCTCTGAACACCCCGAGTTATCAGGCCCTGGTGCCGCAGCTCGTCCCCCGGGAAGACCTCACCAACGCCATTGCCCTGAATTCGGCACAGTTCAATATGTCCCGCGTGATCGGCCCTACGCTGGGCGGGTTTGCCATGGCGGCATACGGCCCGGCAGGCAATTTTTTCCTGAACGGCCTCAGCTTTCTGGCCGTAATCATTGCCCTGACGCAAATCCGCTATGCTCCCAATCAGGCTTCATCCGATGGGCACCTTTGGGACAAGCTCAAAGAAGGCTTCAACTATGTTTTCTCGCACGCGGAGATGAAATCGCTGGTGATTCTCACCGCTATCGGCAGCCTGCTGGCCATCCCCTATCTCACATTCGTTCCTTATTTTGCCCGGGAGATTCTGCACACGGACGCGCGCGGCTTCGGCCTGCTCATGGCTTGTGCTGGTGTTGGCGCATTCATGGGCGCCCTGACCATGGCTTATCTGAGCGGCGTGCTCGGCAGCAGCGCCTCCATCACCGGCTGCGGCGTGGCATTTTTCACCTCGATCATTCTCTTCACCTTCTCTCACTCGTTCTATCTTTCCGGGCTTTTGCTCATGGCTACTGGATACTCCATGGTCATGATGGTGGCCACCATCAATGCGCGGCTGCAGCACCTGGCGGAAGACCACATGCGCGGCCGGGTGATGAGCATCTACTCCACGGCGTTTTTGGGATTGCCGCCTATCGGCAACCTGATCGCGGGCACGTTTTCGCACATCTTCAGTGCGCCGCATGTGCTGGCTGGAATGTCAGCGGTTGCGCTCGCGGCCACACTGTTCGTGACTACAAGAAAAGCCCAGCGGTGAGTGCAAAACAAAAAGGCCACGAAGCCAGGTTTTGCTTCATGACCGTTCTGTTTTTCCACTGGAGGAATTCGTTTTATCTTTTTGATTGCGCCGTGGTGGCAATGCCTTTGTCTGCCTGCTCCATGGCTACAACGTCGTAGTCGCGCTCTTTGTCGTCGCCTTCAGGCACGCGCAGGACCATGTGGTCCTTCTTCATGCGGAAAAGAGCGCGCTCGCCCACTGGCAGCAGCGCGGGATGCTTATCGTCCCGAGGACGAATGCGATAGATCACGTGGTCGGTCCGGAGCACGTATTCATTGCAGAAAGTCTTGCGCGCTTTAGTCTTATTGGAGTCCGTGCCCAGCACCTCGCCCACGAAGGTGTTGGAAGATTTTTGTTCGAACCCGCATTCCACCGAGCTCATGTCCTGCAAGACTCCCGGTTCATACGACTTCGCGTCCTTTGCGCTGGCCACAATCGCGAAAGACAGCACCGAAGCAAGTACTAATTTTTTCATCATTTCAATATCACCTCGCGCTGTGCTCTTAACGCAAACTGAATTCCAGTCAGCTCACGTTTGTAAACTATTTGAAATAAGAGACTTGCCGGTAATTCATGGCCGAAAGTAACTGTGAATAATTTACACGCTTGCAGTTAAAATAGCTCAATAATTCGAGGTCTGAGACACCAAGACCCAGCTTAACGCAGGTATATGGATATTGATTGACACTGGTCTCCCCATCGACAGAAAATGTTGCACGGAATTCCCGGGCATCGCCAGGTGACGAAATGAAGCTTGAGCGTCGTGGTTTCAGTCCCTTTGAATTGATCTTCAGAATTCTGCTGATCTGCGTTGTGATTGCTCTTATCTGCCTGGTGCTCAGGCACTTTACCGGACGCCCGCATTTCTGATGTCCCATTACCCGTCGGATAACTAAAAAAATCGGGGCCGAATTTCCCATCAGAAATTCGGCCCCAAATTGTAAGCCCGGCCATGTTTGTTTTGCCACATGGCTGCGGACGAAGTTACCGGGTTGCTGCGGCTTCCATGCCCTCGGCTTCTTTAACGTCCAGGCCAAGTCCCTTGGCCACGCCAGCTCCGTAAGCCGGATCGGCTTTCAGGAAGTGCTGGATCTGGCGCTTCTGGATATTGGCCGGTGCACCCTTCAGGCTGGCGACAATGTTGCCGATCAGCCGCTCACGCTCGGCTGGTTTCATCAGACGGAAGAGATTGCCCGGCTGCGTGTAGTAGTCGCTGTCGTTGCGATGATTGTGGCGGTCAATGGTTCCGGAAGTGGGCCGCGGACGCTCACGGAAAGCAGGGTTCTCGGCAGGACCGTTAAAGCTATTGGGCTCGTAGTTGTGATCCGCTCCGGAGTTGCCATCGAAGCGCATCGCGCCATCGCGATGATACGTGTGGACAGGGCACTGTGCCCGGTTCACCGGCAGTGCGTCATAGTTCACGCCGAGCCGATAGCGATGAGCATCAGGGTAGGAGATGAGCCGCGCCTGCAGCATCTTGTCCGGTGAGTATCCCATGCCGGGCACGATGTTCTTGGGCTCGAATGCCGCCTGTTCCACTTCCGCGAAGTAGTTCTCGGGGTTGCGGTCCAGCACCAGTTCGCCGATTTCGACGAGTGGATAATCCTTGTGCGGCCAGACCTTGGTGAGGTCAAACGGATTGACGTGGTAGGTTTCGGCTTCCTTTTCCGGCATGATCTGGATGGATACGCGCCATTTGGGGAAGTCGCCTTTCTGAATGGCCTCGAACAGGTCGCGCTGCGCGTAATCCGGATCCTGGCCTTTGATTTCCTCCGCCTTTTCGCGGGTAAAGTTCCGGATGCCCTGTTTGGTTTTGAAATGATACTTCACGTAGAACAGCTCGTTCTTGCTGTTGATCAGGCTAAAGGTGTGGCTGCTGAACCCGTCCATGTAGCGGTAACCATCGGGAGTGCCGCGGTCGGAGAACAGGATGGTGACCTGATGCAGCGATTCCGGCGAAAGCGACCAGAAATCCCACATCATCGTGGGGGATTTGAGGTTGGTTTGCGGATCGCGCTTCTGGGTGTGAATGAAGTCGCCAAACTTCAGGGGATCGCGAAGGAAGAAGACGGGCGTGTTATTGCCCACCATGTCCCAGTTGCCTTCTTCGGTATAAAACTTAAGAGCAAAACCGCGGGGATCGCGTTCGGTATCGGCCGAACCTTTTTCGCCGCCTACGGTCGAGAAACGAAGGAACGTGGGTGTGCGCTTGCCGTTGCTCGCGAACAGCTTCGCAGTGGTGTACCGGGGCATATCCGGGTTGGTGCAGACAAAGTAGCCGTAGGCGCCGGAACCCTTGGCGTGGACAACACGTTCGGGAATGCGCTCACGATTGAAATGCGCCATCTTCTCGAAAAGCTGGAAATCTTCGAAGACGACCGGGCCACGCGGGCCGGCGGTGAGGGAGTTCTGGTTGTCGCCTATGGGGCGTCCTGTGGAAGTGGTAAGTTGTTTTTTATCCATGGATCTCTCTTTTTTGTTTTTTATATATGGCTTTTCAGATTAGAAAATTGTGGCTACTGCAGGAAGCCACGCAATTCGATATGTGAAATCGAAAAGACCAATATAGGCTGTAATTCATTGTAATAAGTTTAACTGGAACGGTATGGAAATTCATCAACTTCGTTATTTTCAGGCCGTTGTGCGGGCCAGGAGTTTTACCCGAGCAACGGAAGAATTGGGCATTGGCCAGCCGGCCTTGTCACAGCAGATTCGGGCGCTGGAGAAAAAAATTGGCGCCCCCTTGTTCGAGCGTCTGGGGCGCTCCCTGCGGCTTACTGCCTACGGCGAGGCCCTGAGGGACCACGCTCAGAGCATTCTGGATCAGGTGGCTTTGGCGGAGAATTCCCTGGCCAGTCTTCGCGAAGGCGTGCGCGGCCCCCTGCGAATCGGAGTAATTCCAACGATTCTGCCGTACTTTATTGCTCCGCGCATTGCCGATTTTCAAAAATCTTTTCCCGAGGCGGACCTTCAGCTGGTGGAAAGCTCCACACTGCGCCTGATCGAGCAATTGCAGGCCGGCGATCTCGATATTGCCGTGGTCAGCCTTCCGGTGAAAAATCCCGATATTATCTGCAGCGAACTGTTCCGCGAGCCCCTGTTTCTTGCCGTTTCCAAAAGTCATTCTCTGGCCCAAAAACAGGCGGTGGACGTGCGGGCCTTCGCGGACGAGCCGCTGCTGCTGCTCAGGGAAGGGCATTGCCTGCGCGACAATGTGCTGATTAGCTGCAGGCGCTCCAAAGCCGATCCGCGCGCTGTCTTTGAAAGCGACCAGCTGGAAAGCATTTTTCAGTTGATTCGTGCCGGCATGGGCGTCACTCTGGCGCCGGCCATGGCATCCGCGCACGGCGCGGGATGCGCTTTTATTGAACTCAAAGGATCGCATACCCGGCGAATTGGCTATCTTCGGGCCCGCCGGCATGTGGTTACCAGCCCTATGCGCGAATTTACGGCCTGGCTGCGCAAGGTGTCCGCCGAAGCAGCCGGATCTCTCTGATCCAGGTCCTGCCTAAATCAAAGTGCTGCCTGTACTTACGTAAAAAAACAGGCTGCATTGACACATACCATCCGGGAACTGCCGGAAATCGCCGTTTAATAGGGATGAAGATTTGCCCGTCAGTCTAAGGGCAATTGCTGAAAATTCAGCAATAGTTTTTAGAAATAACTAAGAATAATTAAGCACTTAGCACTGGTACTCAGATTGCACTCAGGATAAATTGAGTGAGAGCGCTAAGCTGATTTTTGGCTGTCTCACAGGGGAATTCAGTAAATTAATTTTCACGGCTGCGAAGTTTGCCTCCGGGCATGTCTCCTCTCAGAGTGAAATTAGGAAAAGCCAACACTAAGGAGAAGCAGGAAAATATGTCATTCTTAGCCGGACTTGGTAACCTGGACTGGGGTGCAATCGACCTCTTACAACGAATTCTTCTGGTCACAGATGGCACTCTGACGGACATATTGCAGGTTGCATTTCGGGAGCCAATTGGCGTACGCAAACTTGATCCGGATATCACTGATTCTGTTGACGCCCTTGAATTACAGCCCGGCGAGACGCGAATGGACAGATCGGTGGTTCTCTACGGTCAAAAGACCGGCACCAACTATGTTTATGCGGATTCCACCCTGGTCATAGACCGGCTGCCCAAAAAGCTTCAGGATGAACTGCTCAATTCCGATAAGCCAATCGGGCGCCTGTGGTCGCAGTATAAAGTTGAGGTGCGGAAAGAAATGCTGCATGTCTCAAAGTGCGCGCCTGGCAGGCTGTTGCCGCATTTCCAATATATGACGGAGAACGAACAGTTGTTCAGGCGCAGCTATCGACTTATTACCAGCGGTCGGCCGGTCATCATCATTACCGAGTATTTTCCCAGTGGCCTTCTGGGAGACGGCGGGAGTCGCAGCTCGTTCCGCGAACGCAGCGGTCTTATCCCGTCCGAGACTATATTGCATAGTTCATAGCTATCGAGGACTATCCCTTCTGTAAAGTTCTGTATGCCTCTCCGATAACCTAAGAAGATTGTGGTAAGCTCCTTTCCCTGTGAGCTACTCTCGTTGCCACGCCCAGCTTAAATTGTCTCTGCAAAGGAACTCCCCCGATGAAAAATAAAATGCGTTTTTGCTCTCTTTTGTTGTGCACATTCGCAATATTCAGCAACGCCAGTTTTGGACAAGCGAATCAACCCGTCGCAACACAGCAGCCAATCCCGGTCGACAGCAGTTTTTTTGCCGGTCTGAATGCAGCGCCCCGGCATTTTTCTTCGAATCGAATGTCGGCCGAGGGAAGTGCCGCTGTCCGGCAGCAGCCGCTTCGCATCGTCTCCATTCCAACCTTCAACAGTTCGTTTACATTTGGCGGGCAGACGTTTCCCTTCACCATCGCGGGCCGGGCTCCCCAGGAGCATGGAACCACCACGATTCCCACTACTTTGGTTCCAATGTCATTTTTTTTCGACGAGTTTGTGGACAAAAATGGAAACAACATAACGATTGATGCCGCGGCCATTTCGGATGAGATCAAAGGCTCGCCGCTGTTTGAAAAATCGCAGTTCAGCACGGGGAATACGCAATTCAACGACGCCATGCAGAGGGCGGAGTTTTTTAACATCATCAATCGCGATGGAGACAACAACGGAGACGACTCCTGGCACACACTGCTTGCCACGCCAAAAACGCTGGTCCCTGTAACCATTGAGGTGCCGCCGGGCTCGGCCGTGGTATTTCAGGCGCCCGACGGAAATATACTCGCGCTGATGGACATTAACTTTCTGGTTTCACAGCTGAACACGCTGCTGCAGACGGAAGGCGTCACGGTGGATACAGTTCCCATCTTCCTCTCACGCAACGCGGTATACGGCAATTTTAAGGCGGGCAGACCACGGAGTTGCTGCATCGGCGGCTTCCACACCGCGTTTGAGACGAAGCAGACAGGCGGGAAAATCTTTGTTCAAACTCTTGCCTTCGCTACCTCGCTTGATTCAGATTTGTCCGAATTTATCTTCGGCGACCCCGCTCTTTTTGCCGACGTGAATGCTTTGAGTCATGAAATGTCCGAACTGATCAATGATCCGTTCGGCGGCAACATAACTCCCAGCTACCAAATCCCGGGCGCTCCGGCAGGAGTTTGCCAGAATGTGCTCGAAACCGGAGATGTGGTCGAGAATCTGCCGAATGATTCTGTCGCTATAACCCTGAACGGTTTTACCTATCACCCCCAGACAGAAGGGCTGCTCCAGTGGTTTGAGGGGCAAAGCCCGTCCACCGCGATAGGCGGGGCCTACAGCTATCCTGATACCACCAAACTGGTTTCCCCCTTTACCCCGTGCCCGCGATAACGGCTGTTTTTACTGAACACAAAAAGGGCGCTCGCACTGAGCGCCCTTTTCCTGGTTGCTTTCGGTTGTGGTCCCGCGCTTAAGAGTGGAATCAGTCCCCGAAAAGGCAGGTGTTTTTATTTCCCGGCTGCCTCAGCAATATAGCCAGAGAGATAAGTCATGAATTCGCGCTGAGGCCGGGAGCGGAAATGGTTTTGCAGGCGCACCACGCCGATCCGCCGCCGGGCTTTCTCATCCTCGAGAGGGACAAATTTGCACCCGGCCCGCGGTTCAACCGCCATTTCAGGTACCACCGAAACCCCCATGCCGGCGGCAACCATGCCCAGAATGGTGGGGAATTGTCCGCTTTCAAAAACAATACTGGGTGCTGCCTTGACCCGTTTACATGCGGCAATCACAGTGTCCCGGAAGCAATGCCCTTCTTTAAGCAGTAGGAATGGTTCGGCCAGGATGTCTTTCAAACAGAGTGAATCGCTCTGGGCCAGGGCATGATCACAGGGCACCACGGCATAAAGCTTTTCCCACAGCAGTTCCTGGCGCACCAGTTCCGCTCCCTGAATCGGCAGGGCCACAATAGCTATATCGATCACCATTTCCTGCAGTTTCTGAATCAGTACAGGTGTAATATCTTCGGTGACGGCCAGGCGGACATCGGGAAAATTCTTCGAAAACTGAGGCAGTATCCGGGGAAGAAGATACGGGGCAACCGTAGGAATAACGCCAACCCGCACCAGGCCTCGGGCGATGCCAGCCATATCGTGAATTTCAGATTTGACCGAAGAGACCGCACGGAGGATGTCCTGTGCCCGGGTATAAAAAGCCTTTCCAAATTCGGTAAGCCGGATCTGGTTGTGGAAGCGGTGAAACAGCTTTGCTCCGAGTTCGTTTTCCAGCTTGATAATTTGCTGGGAAAGCGATGGCTGGGCCACATGCTCCCGAGCAGCAGCGCGAGTAAAGCTGCCGGTCTCAGCTACCGCACACATATAGCGAATCTGATGGATTTCCATAAAAACTGATATTTTCGGGGCGGGACCCATTGCTTTAATCTAAAATTAAAGCAATTTAACAACCACTGTTAAGGTATTGAAAAATAAACACATTAAAATGTGGATTTGTAGCCAAAAGGCTATGTCAGCGATTGGTCAAAAGAAATATTTTATTGACTTTTAACGCAATGTTGCTAAACTCTGCGCTCAATAAAGAACTTCTGGGTTTTAAAAGCTTAATGAAAAGGGGTTTTGCGGTTCAGGTTAATGGCCGCCTGGCAAATTGAACGTCCCGTATTCACGATTAAGTTTTTTGCTCTAAATTCGACAATTGCTGATTTTTGAGCATGCAAGATGCCGCGTCAATCTTAGGATTTTTCAATAACTGCAATAGTTTACTCGTGGTAATTAGATTGCTTTAATTAAAAAGTTTTAGGTTGTTGCCTGATTTTTCCGTTTTTTTAAAAAGTTGACAGGTCAAGACGGAACGAAAAATAAGGGGTATATACGCATGGAGACGAAAGTCGATGTACTGGTGATTGGAGGGGGGCCCGGCGGATCGACTGCGGCGGCCCTGCTGGCTCGGAACGGGCTAAAGGTGCTCCTGCTGGAGCGCGAAACTTTCCCGCGTTATCACATAGGTGAGTCTTTGCTGGCATCGTGCCAGTCCACGCTCAAGCTTTCAGGCGCGTACGACAAAGTGGCGGCGCATGGATTTACTGTGAAGCGCGGCGGCATTATCCTGTGGGGTTCTGACAGATGGCTTCTGGACTGGAACAAGATGGTGGATCCCAATATCTGGTCCTGGCAGGTCGATCGCGCGGAATATGACGAGATTTTGCTGAGGAATGCGGCCGAGAAGGGCGCTGAGGTGGTTGAATCGGCGGCCGTGCGGCGCGTTATCTTCGAGGACGGCCGTGCGGTGGCGGCGGAATGGACCCAGTTGAAGGATGGGGCTCAGGTCGGCTCGGTGAACACGGTGAAGTTCGATTACGTGATCGATGCCTCGGGTCGTTCCGGCATCCTGTCGCAGCAGCAGTTCAAGATGCGCAAGTCGCATGACGTATTCCAGAATATTGCCATCTGGGGTTACTGGACCGGGGCGAAGCTGCTGCCGGAGACTCCCGAGGGCGGTATCAATGTGGTGTCCTCGCCTGATGGCTGGTGGTGGCACATTCCGCTTTCCGATGGCCGTTACAGCGTCGGTCTGGTAACACACAAGACCAAGTTCGCGCAGGCCCGGCAGGACTACGGAACGCTCGAGAAATACTATCTGGATCGCCTGAATTCGGTGGATGTGATGAAGACGGTGACCGAGGGCGCAACCTTCCATGGGCCAGTGCGGGCCGAGCAGGATTACTCCTATGTCTCCGACCGTTTCTGCGGACCCGGCTACATGCTGGTCGGCGATGCCGCCTGCTTCCTTGATCCTCTGCTTTCGACCGGCGTGCACCTTGCCCAGTACAGCGCGATGATTGGCGCCGCTTCCATTCTTAGCGTCAGGAGAGGCGAAGTAAAGGAGGGCGAGGCGTGGAACTTCTTTGAATACGTCTATCGCCGCGCTTACACCCGCATGCTGGTACTTGTCTCCCGCATGTACGAGCGTTATCAGGGCGCGGATGACTACTTCTGGAATGCGCAAAAACTGGTGCATGCAAGTAGTCGCCAGTCAGAGCCCGTGCGTGACTTTACCGCCATTATCGCCGGCGTCACCGACCTCCGTGAGGTTGAGCAGGTGGATACACGCGTAATGAATGAAATGAATGAAGTTCTGCTGGCCGAGGCCGAAGAGATGCAGGATTCAAGTCTTGCCGGCAAGGCCAAGAACGACGTCACGGCACTGGATATGAATCCGCTGTTCTCCGGCTGGTTCGGATTGACCGGGCCGGATACATCTCTGAACGATCTGTACCTGATGACCGAGCCGGTCCTGGGATTGCGCCGGGCCAAGGCCGCGGTGATGAGCCAGTAATAGCGGTACAGGTTTGTAACGAGGTTGTGGCGGGGGTGTTGCGGTGGTTCACGAAAGCAGTCTTTATAAGTTTGCGGAGCCAGTTCCGCAGCACCCTCGTCTTCGGAATATTCGGCGTACCAGGAATTGAGAACAGCAAGCACGTTTCAGGGCGACGTACCTTTTGTTTTCTATCACCGCGATAATGGGCCTGACGTTAAGCGCTCAGGGGGCAGATGACATTTAAGATGCGCGCTCGGCAAAAAGGTAACGCTCAGCAAAAAACTAAATGGAGTTGTTCCGTGACAGGGCGGGCGACGGGCCCGCTGTCTGAACGCGGCGCGGCTTCAGAAATGGAGTAATTTCATTGCACAGCGCAAAATCAGAATCGAATGAACAACGAGTAAGTGTACTGGTGGTTGGCGGCGGCCCCGGCGGATCGACGGCCGCAGCGCTTCTGGCCAAAGCTGGTATTGATGTGCTCCTGCTGGAGCGCGAAACCTTTCCGCGGTATCACATCGGAGAGTCTCTTTTGGCTTCCTGCCTCCCGACCCTGAGACTGTCGGGCGCCTTCGAAAAAGTGGCTGCCCACGGATTCCAGAGAAAGCGCGGAGCGCTCTTTCACTGGGCCGAGGACATCTGGGTGCTCGACTGGGCCAAGCTCATCGATCCCGATGCATGGTCCTGGCAGGTAGAGCGGGCGGACTACGATAATATTCTGCTCCGTAATGCCGAAGAGCAGGGCGCACGAGTCATTGAAAACGCGGCAGTGAAACGCGTGATTTTCGAGGGCGACCGGGCCGTGGCCGTCGAATGGGTGCGGCGTGGCCAGGAATCCCAGCTGAACACCACCCGGTTCGATTACATCATTGATGCTTCGGGGCGCACGGGCGTGCTGGGGCAACAGCACTTCAAGATGCGCAACCAGCACGCAATTTTCCAGAATATCGCCATCTGGGGCTACTGGCAGGGCGCCAAACTGCTTCCGCAAAGTCCTTCGGGCGGAATCAACGTGGTCTCTTCGCCGGATGGCTGGTGGTGGCACATTCCGCTGGGTAATGAGCGGTACAGCATAGGTCTGGTGACCCACAAGCTCAAATACGCGCAGGATAAGCCGAAATCAGCGTCGCTCAAAGAGTATTACCTGAATCATCTCAATGAGTCGGACTCCATGAAGAAAGTGGTGGAAGGGGCCGAGCTGACCAGTGATATTCAGGCCGAGCAGGATTACTCCTACGTGTCTGATCGCTTCTGCGGTCCCGGTTTCTTCCTGGTGGGCGATGCGGCCTGCTTCCTCGATCCACTGCTCTCGACTGGAGTACACCTGGCGCAGTACAGCGCCATGCTGGCGGCGGCTTCCATCATCAGCACAAGGAAAAAAGACGTGACGGAAGACGAGGGATACAAGTTCTACGAGTACATCTATCGCCGCGCCTACACGCGTATGCTGGTGCTGGTTTCCACGCTTTACCAGAAATACAACGGCAAAGACGATTATTTCTGGGGAGCGCAGAAGCTGGTGCACGAAAAGATGCGCCAGGTGGAGCCGGTGCGGGCCTTTACCGAGATTATTGCCGGCAATATTGACATGCACGAAGCCAAGAGCGTGGAAACACGCGCTCTCGACCGGCAACTGCTCGACGAGGCGGAAGAAGCGCAGGAAGCCAAGGCTGCCGAGGAAGGATCGCATGGTCTGCACTCCATGGACGTTACCGCGACCTGGGGTCCCTGGCGGAGCCTGGTGGGCGCGGACACGAGCGTTGGAGAGTTTTATCTGGTCACGGAGCCTGAATTAGGGCTGCGTAAGGCGCAAAGTGCGGTGGCGGCCCGATAAGAGAGGCAGCCTGGTGGTTCTGGCAGGCTCTGGACGAAAAGAAACGATTACATAGTTAAGACAAATATGGACCAAAAGACGAAACTCTCTCCCCGCCATCAGATGATGAGCCTGCTGGCAACGCATGCGCTGCCCGTGTATGCGATTGCCGTGGCTGCTGATCTGGGTGTTGCCGATCTGGTTGAAAGTCAACCTCAGACCGCAGCCGAACTGGCTGCCAAAACCGGGGCGAACGCCGATGCTCTGGGCCGGGTGTTGTATGCCCTGAACAGCATCGGCGTTTTCCGGCAGGATGCCAACGGCCGTCATCACAATACGGAACTGAGCGCGACGCTGCGCCGGAATGCACCGGAGTCATTATCTGGCTGGGCCAAATACATGACCTCGGACGTCATCAACCGCACCTTCGAAGCGCTCAGCCATACCGTGATGACCGGAGAGCCTGCTTTCCCCAAAGTCTTTGGAAAGTCACTGTTTGAATATCTGGGTGCTGAGCCTGCCACCATGCAGATCTTCGCCAACGGAATGACTTCGTACTCCTCGACCAGCGTCCGCGAAGCGGTGGCGGCGTACGATTTTTCCAAAGTGAAAAAAATAGCGGACATTGGTGGCGGACACGGGGCTTTTCTGCGGGGAATCCTCGCTGCCACGGGAGTGCCGAAGGGAATTGTCTATGATCTTCCTCAGGTAGTTGCGCACGCCGCGGAACCCGATACCTCGGATCTGGCCCGCCGGTATTCGGCCGTCGGCGGCGATTTCTTCAAAAGCGTTCCCGAGCAATGCGACCTTTACGTTATGCGGCACGTGATTCATGACTGGGCCGACGAGAATGCGACCACCATTCTCAGCAACTGCCGCAAAGCGATGAGTCCCGGAGGCAAGGTCCTGCTCATTGAACTGGTGCTCAAAGATCCCAATGAGCCGGATTTTGGCATCTTCATGGATTTAACCATGCTCACGCTGCTGCACGGGCGCGAGCGTACAATCGCCGATTACAAACGGATTTTGGCGGCTGCAAACCTTCGGCTGACGCGCGCTATTCCCGCCGGCCTTCACACTTTGATCGAGGCGGAAGCGGCTTAACAACAATGCCCAGCACAGCTCTGCAGAGGCCGGTCGCAATCGTGGGCGGAGGCCCTGTAGGGCTGGTGCTGGCGCTTTTTTTGGACCGTCTTGGCGTTGAGACAGTGGTATTCAATGCCGTGGAGACGACGCGCTGGCATCCGCGCGGCAGTACTCATAACAGCCGTACGATGGAGCACTATCGTACGCTCGGCTTCTCAAAACAGATTAGGCAGCTGGGGCTGCCCCTTCAACATCCTCGCGACGTTTTTTATCTCACACGCCTGAACGGTTATGAACTGGCCCGGGTCCCCCTGGGGACCGAGCTGCAGCGCCAGCAGGCAGCCGAAAACGCGGAGGCCACCGCGCAGATCGTGGAGCCGCTGATACGCGCCAATCAGATGTATGTTGATCGTTTTCTGCTGGAGCAGGCCCGGCTGCACCCGCGCATCACTCTGCGTTTTGGCTGGCAGGTGAGCAGCGTGGAGCAGGAAGCGGATCGCGTCACGCTGCGCGCGGAAAGCATCGAGGGCAGGACCGAGACATGGACGGCGTCCTACGCGATCGGCTGCGATGGCGGCCACAGCATGGTTCGCCGCACCCTGGGGATTTCCTACAGCGGAAAATCGGCGGAAAATCCTGCATTCATGGCCGGCAGCATGATCTCGGCCCACGTGCGCATTCAGCGAGCGTATAAAACCGTGCTGCGCGGGCGCGAGGGCTGGCTGTATAACGTGCTGAACCCCAAACAACGCCTGCTGCTGTTCAGTCTGGATGGCAAAGATGACTTCCTGATGATGACGAACACGGCCACGGGTGCGCTGATGGACAATACCCAGCTTCGCGAATACATTGTGAGCGCGACCGGGGCCGACCTTCCGGTAACGATCGTGGGGCAGCAGACATGGACGGGCGGAATCGCACTGGTGGCAGACTCATTTGGCGGCGGCCGTATTTTTCTCGCCGGAGATTCCGCGCACCTGTTCTCGCCGACAGGCGGGCTGGGCATGAATACCGGCCTGGAGGATGCGGCCAATCTGGCGTGGAAGCTGGCGGCTTCCATTCAGGGATGGGGCGGAGAGAATCTGCTGGCTACCTATGAGACGGAGCGGCGTCCGGTTGCTTTTCGAAACACCATTGTTGCGCGCGGCCTTACCCACCGGCTGGGTGACGTGAAAGTCCCGGACGAGCTCGAGGATTCCACGGCACAGGGTGCGGCTGCCAGAAGCCAGCTCGGAGAGCTGCTGCATAATTTTTCCGGACAGTTCAGCGCCCCGGGCATGGAACTTGGCGCGCGATACGATGGTTCGCCGGTGATCATGTCGTCGCCCGGTGATGCGCCGCCGCACGACCACCCGGTGATTTACACGCCCACTTCGATGCCTGGAGGACGCCTTCCGCACCTTTGGCTGGATGCTCCAGGCCCTGGACGCCGCTCTGTTTTTGATCAACTGGATAGTGGCTTCAACCTGATTCGTGTTGGCGAAGATGCGCCTGCCGCCGAGGCCTTTGAAGATGCCAGCCGCAGGCTGCGCATACCAGTGAAAGTTGTGGATCTGCCCCGGTCGCCGGCGCACGATTTGTATCAAACGCGGCTGATTCTTGTCCGGCCAGACCGGTACATTGCCTGGCGGGGCGACGCACTTCCCGATGACGTCCCCGGCCTGCTTTCGGCCGCTGTTGGCGGGGGGCAAAAAGCAAAAGCAACCAGAACCGGAACATAAAGCCCTATGGAGCGACAGTTATTAACGGTAATGCTGCAGCTGACCGTGCTGATCGTGACCGCGCGGGTCTTTTCCGCCATTTTCCGCAAGGCAGGGCAGCCGGGAGTATGCGGCGAGATGGCTGCCGGGCTCATTCTGGGGCCGTCGCTCTTCGGAAAACTATTTCCGCATCTGTTCCACAGCATATTTGACTCATCCGTCGAGCAGACCATCAGCATCTTCAGCCAGATTGGTCTGGTGCTTTTGCTGTTCCTGATTGGAATGGAATTCGAGTTCAGCCATCTGAAAGAGCATGGCCGAAAAGCAGTGGGCATCGCGGTGGCGGGGATTATCGTCCCCTTTGGCGGTGGACTCCTGCTGGCGCAGCTGATTTATCCCTTTGTGGGCAACGGCATTTCGCGTCTTGGTTTTTGCCTGTTCACGGCGACGGCCATCTCGATCACGGCCCTTCCCACGCTGGGCCGCATTCTGATTGAGTTTGGCCTGAATCGCACCCATATTGGCGTGATCGCCATTACCGCGGCGGCCCTGAATGACGCCGCCGGCTGGATTATTCTGGCCACCATTAATGCGATCGTCCAGTCGCATTTCCACCCCATGCTGGCCGCTAAAATGCTGGCCGAGACACTGGCCTTTGGCGTCTTTCTGTTCTTTGTAGTGCGGCCTTTGCTGAAGCTCTGGACCAGCAGTGTAGTCAGGCGAGAGGGCATGCGGATTTCACTGACGACCCTGGCCATTGTGCTGGCGTTGATCTTCGTCTCCGCCATGATCACCAACCTGATCGGTATTTTCTCCATTTTTGGCGCGTTTTTGATGGGCGCCGTGCTGTTCGATCAGGAAGAGTTCCGCCGCGCCGTGTCCGCGAGTTTGCGTGATTTCGTCTATGTCCTGTTCGTGCCCATTTTCTTCATGTACACGGGATTGCGGACCGACATTGGCGCCATGACGAATCCGTTCCTGTGGGAAATCTGCGTGCTCGTGATTGTGGTGGCCATCGTTGCCAAGGGAGGCGGCTGCGTTTTCGCCAGCCGAATGGGTGGCTTCTCGTGGCGTGACTCGGTCTCCCTGGGAGTGCTGATGAACACCCGCGGACTAATGGAACTTGTGGTCCTGAACGTTGGCTATGATCTGGGCGTGATTCCCAAGAGCATGTTTTTTATCCTGACGCTGATGGCCGTGGTGACGACATATATGACCGCCCCCCTGCTGCGAAGACTGTCCTCTTTTGCCACCATGCAGCCGGTGCAGCAGCCCATTCAGCAGAGCGCGGAGCAGGCGACGACATCCCTGTAGAGACGCGCGCCAAAGCCCTTTTGGCCGTGTTGCCAGCCCCGCGAAGACCGAATACGCTGCGTGAGCATTGCGCTCTCTTCGTCTCAGCGTTTATGATCTAAACAACGGTTATCCGTGGCACAATCGTGCGAACGTTAGTAAGCGGTTCCCTGATTCTGTCCCTTGCTGCCTCTGCCGGGTGCAGCAGCAGAACAACAAAGTGGCGGTGTAGCTCAGGTGGTTAGAGCGACGGTCTCATAATCCGTAGGTCGTAGGTTCGAGTCCTACCGCCGCCACCAAAAG
>Ga0070730_10002694_pt1 | contig 16105 bp, 17 predicted proteins | sample Coa_R1_3_FD_66447 | JGI IMG/M metagenome (GOLD analysis project Ga0070730, IMG submission 66447) | Surface soil microbial communities from Centralia Pennsylvania, which are recovering from an underground coalmine fire - Coalmine... | ecosystem: Environmental > Terrestrial > Soil > Unclassified ...
AGAAACGCGCGAGTCGGGACAAACCACCTGTGCAACGCTTCACCACCCTCGCCGAGCGGGTTCTCGAGGGTCTGCCGCGGACCGGCGCCGTAGCCGTCGAGCGAGATCGAAAAGTTATGAACGCGCACCTTCGGCATGTTGGTCGTCCTAGTGTGGCGAAAGCGTCTCCTCAAACAACCTCAGCAACGTCTGCCAATGCCGGTCCTGGGCTGTCGCATCATACGCCGGCGTATCCCGCAACACGAACCCATGCTTCGCTGGATAAGTCTCGATCATATGCTCGACACCCGCCTCCGTCAGCGCCTGTTCTAATCGCGCCTTCATCTCGTCCGGAAACGACGCATCCTCCATCGCGCCCGCGACGTACACCCGCGCCTTGATTCGGGGCGCCAGGCGATGCGGACTCTCCGGTGCATCGGTCGCAAGCCGGCCGGGATGATACGCCGCGGCGGCAACGACCCGATCGGGATACGTCCCCGCCGCGGCAATCGACGCCGCACCTCCCATGCAATAGCCCGTCGTCCCCACGCCGCCCTTCCGCGCGTCCGGATGGGCGGTGAGAAAACCGAGAAAGTACCGCGCGTCCGACATGAGATTCGGCAGCGTCGCCTTCGACATGAACTGCTCTTGCAGGACTTTGCGCTGCGCGGGATCGACAAAGACCGTCTTGGCGTTCATCGACTCGTACGCCCCGGAGCGGTAATACAAATCCGGCAGCAGCACGAGATAGCCATGCGAAGCGAGCTGCTCGCCGATCTCGAGCATCGCGGGCCGGATGCCGATGCCGTCCATGAACATGAGCACCGGCGGCCACGGACCTTTGCCCGCTGGCCGGAACAGGTAGCTCGGGCACGCGCCGTCGCGCGTGGGGATCGCCAACTTCTCCTGTTTCATCAAAGAATGTTAGTCACGAGCACCGGGACCTGCGTTTTGGGGATCAGCCGAGCGCTGCAAGCGTCAGATCGTCTGGTTTGCCGTCAAAATACTTGTCGAGCGCTGCTCGAAACGCGTCGCCGTCTGCACTCGCCTCACGGAAGAGCGTCATCGACGACCGAAATTTCATGGCGTCGATATCGCCGAAGATGTCGATAATGGAGCGGTTCGCGACCTCGTTCACGAGCGCAGTGCACGCGAGGAGGCGAGGTCCCAGAATCGGGTGCGCGAGGTAGGCTTTCGCCTCAGCGAGAGACGATATCGCGTAGAAGCGCGAAGTTTCGGACGAGCCCAGGCCGCGTATCTGGGGAAAGATGTACCACATCCAGTGACTCGTCTTCCGGCCGCCGCGCAGCTCGGTCAGCACCTGCGCGTAGTGACGGTCCTGCGCGGCGAGGAACCGCGCCAAATCGTATGGATCGCTCAATTCGGGGGAATCTTGATGCGAATCGGCACCGCGGTCGTCCCCCAATGAAGCTGGAGTGTCGCCGAGTCGGGCCCGACAACGGGAAAGTAGAACGCGAGGACTTCCATGTGCTGGGCCGTCTCCGGTTTGACGGTCACGCGCAACACGTCCAGCGAGTCGCCAGGATAGGGAAAGTGAAACACGTGCAGCGCTCGGCTGAAGATCACGGTCCACTGCGTCGTGTCGGGGATCGTCCAGAGCGTGTAACTGCCGGCGGCGAGCGGGCGACCCTCGATCAGTACCGTGTTACTGAACGTGATCGTCGTGGCCGAGTCCGCGCCGGGGTGCCAGACGCGCCCCCACTTCACCAGGCCGCCAAACAGGCGCCGCCCGCGTGCGACCGGGCGGTTGTACTCGATGCGGATATCGGTGAAGCCGACGCGCTGGGTCACCGAGCCGTGCTGGCTGAACGGGATTCCGGCCTGGGCCGCGCAGGGCGCCGCGAAAATTGCCAGTGCAAGGATCGTCTTCATTTACTACCAAGCTGCCTTACGTCCTTCAGGAAGTCACGAGCCGCCGCCGCGCAACGTAGCTATCGACGAAAATGAGCGCCGCCGCCAGCTCGGCGACGACGATCAGCGTCAGGAAGAGCGCGGTCCCCATGCGGCCGAGGCCCCACGCCGCGGCGATCACGTACACCAGCGTCCAGACCCGATACGCGATCGGCGCGAGCAGGAGCCACCGCACCCAATCCTGCCCCCACGACAGCGCCACGCACAGCACGATCACCGCTGTGAGCGGCAGGAGCAGCGCGGGTGTGGGCAGGGGCCCAACGATGAACAGGAACGTGAAGAAGAGCATCGCCTCCGCGAGCAGCAGGAGGGCCATGGCGGTCCGCACATCGGTGCGCGGTGTGGCGACCGGGCTGACCGGGCTCATCGAAGTCATCTGTCCCCCTAACAGGGCGCGTTGAGATCTGTAGGAAGAGGGTCTACGGTAAGAGGTGGTACCGCCGGCGAACGTGACGAGGCTCACGCCCGGAGATCAGGCTGTAACTTTCGCCCGCCCTTATGGAAGCTACCACGAGCCTCGCTCGCCGCCTCGCCGTCCAGTATCCGGCGCTTCAGCACCGCGACTTCACGCTCCTCTGGATCGGCCAACTGCTGTCGTTCTCGGGGTCGCGCATGCAGACGGCCGCGATCCTCTGGCACGTCTCGCTCCTCGCGGCGCCGGGACGCAAAGGGATCGCGCTGGGGCTCGTCGGCGCCGCACAGGTCGTGCCCATCATCTTCTTTGCCATGTTGAGCGGCGTCGTGGCCGATGCGCTCGACCGTCGCAAAGTCATGCTCGTCACGCAGACGACCATGGCGTTGTTCGCCGGGACGCTCGCCGCGCTCACGTTCGGGAACCTGCGCACCATCTGGCCGATCTATCTGCTCGCGGCGCTGTCGTCGGCCGCGGCGTCGTTCGACGGTCCCGCGCGGCAGGCGCTCATCCCGAGCCTCGTGCCGCGCGAGCATCTTTCGAGTGCGATCAGTCTCAACACGCTGATGTTCCAGATCGCCTCGGTGTTGGGACCAACGCTCGCCGGACTCCTGATCGCGAGCGCCGGAATCGCCTGGGTGTACGCGGTCAACGCCGCGTCGTTCCTTATGGTGATCGTCGCGCTCGTCCTGATGCGCGCGCGGCCGCGCGTCGGGCTCCCGGATAACGCCCGGATCACGTGGGCCGCCGCGCGCGAGGGGCTCCGTTTTGTCTTCGCGCACCCGATCGTGCGCTCGACGATGCTGCTCGACTTCATCGCGACATTCTTTGCGTCGGCGACCGCGCTGCTGCCGATCTTCGCACAAGACATCCTGCACGTCGGCGCGCGCGGCTACGGCTGGCTCTACGCCGCGCCGTCGGTCGGTGCGGTGATAGCGGGTTTCGTGACTGCGCACCGGATCGACCGCATCGAGCACCGCGGCGCCGTGCTGCTCTGGTCCGTCGCCGCCTACGGCGCGGCCACCGTCGTGTTCGGTCTCTCGGTGAGCTTCTGGCTCACGCTCCTGTGTCTCGCCTGCGTCGGCGCCGCCGACACGGTGAGCACCGTCATCCGCAACATCATCCGCCAGCTCGAAACGCCGGACGAGCTGCGCGGCCGCATGACCGGCGTCAACATGATGTTCTTCATGGGCGGCCCGCAGCTCGGCGAGCTGGAAGCGGGCGTCGTCGCGCAGCTCCTTGGCGCGACGTTTTCGGTCGTGAGCGGCGGCGTCGGCTGCCTCGCGGCGACGGCACTGGTCGCGTGGCGAGAACAGCGGCTACGCCAGTACCGGCGCTGAGAAGTAATTAATCACTAATTCTCGTCTCATGCTTGAATCAATCGTGGCCGTCCGAATATGGTTAGCCATGCCTGAAGAAATCCCCAAAGCTCAAGAGACACGGCGGCTGGTGGAGCGCGCCAATCGCGGCATGGCCCCGCTGCTGCGCGTCCTGCTGGTGCAGCCGCAGGAGTTCGCCGATCGCATCCGCGAGAACATCCGGCTGCGGCGCAACCCGCGGCGGCTGCGGCGTTGCATCGACGATCTCGAAGCGGCGCTTCTGCACCGCGGGATCGAAATGCGTCCCTACTTTGCCGCGCTGCGTCGCGAGTTAGCGCGCCATAGCGACGGCCACACGAACGGCAACAGCGATGGAAACGCCGCGTAAGCGCGGTTGATCCGGTAGGGGCGCAGCATGCTGCGCCCGTACTTTTAGCGTAGCTTTTGGCGCCATGAAGACAATCAAAGGGCCCGCCATCTTTTTGGCGCAATTCGCGGGCGACGCGCCGCCGTTCAACAACCTCAAAAACATCGCCGGCTGGGCCGCGGGTCTCGGCTTCAAGGGTGTCCAGATCCCCACGTGGGATGCGCGCCTCTTCGATCTCGAGAAAGCGGCCGAGAGCCAGACCTATTGTGACGAAGTGAAGGGGACACTGGCCGAGCGTGGGCTGCAGGTGACGGAGTTGTCGACGCACCTGCAAGGCCAGCTCGTCGCCGTGCATCCGGCATACGACACGGCGTTCGACGCGTTCGCGGCGCCCGAAGTCCGCGGCAAGCCGGCGGCGCGGGCCGCATGGGCAGTCGAGCAGGTGAAGCACGCAGCGAAAGCGTCGCGACGGCTCGGCGTGACCGAGCACGCGACGTTTTCCGGCGCGTTGGCCTGGCCCTACATGTATCCGTGGCCGCAGCGTCCCGCCGGTCTCGTCGAGACGGCGTTCGACGAATTGGCGAAGCGCTGGCGCCCGATCCTCGACGTCTTCGAAGACAACGGCGTCAACGCTTGCTTCGAGATCCACCCCGGCGAGGACCTGCACGACGGCGTGACGTTCGAGATGTTCCTCGATCGCCTGGGGGGGCATAAGCGCTGCAACCTGCTCTATGATCCCAGTCATTTCGTGCTGCAGCAGCTCGACTACCTCGAGTACATCGATCTCTATCACGACCGGATTCGCATGTTCCACGTCAAGGACGCCGAGTTCAATCCGACGGGGCGGCAGGGCGTGTATGGCGGATTTCAGTCGTGGATCAATCGGGCAGGTCGGTTCCGCTCGTTGGGGGATGGGCAGGTGAACTTCAAGGCGATCTTCTCGAAGCTCGCGCAGTACGACTATCCCGGCTGGGCGGTGCTCGAGTGGGAGTGCTGCATCAAGCACCCCGAGGATGGCGCGCGCGAGGGCGCGAAGTATATCGCGGATCACATCATCCACGTCGCTGAGTACGCCTTCGACGACTTTGCCGGATGACAAAACCGCTGCGGCTCGGCATGGTGGGCGGCGGGCGCGGCGCGTTTATCGGCGGCGTGCACCGGCTGTGCGCGCGCATGGACGGGCATTACGACCTGGTGGCCGGCGCCCTGTCGTCTGACCCCAAACGCGCCACAGAATCGGGCGCCGATCTTGGTCTCGCGCCGGAGCGAGTCTACTCGAGCTTTGCCGAGATGGCGGCGGCCGAGGCGAAGCGAGCGGACGGCATCGAGGTCGTGAGCATCGTGACGCCGAACGACAGTCACCACGCTATCGCCCGCGCGTTCCTCGACCGCGGGATCGACGTGATCTGCGACAAGCCGATGACCACCACGATCGAAGACGCGCTCGACCTCGTGCAGACGGTGAAGCGCACCGGTCTCGTCTTCGGCGTCACGCACAACTACACGGGCTATCCGATGGTACGGCAGGCGCGCGAAATGATCGCGGCCGGGGAGCTCGGCACGATCCGGGTCGTGCAGGTCGAATACGTGCAGGACTGGCTCACGACCAAGCTCGAAGACACGGGGCAGAAGCAGGCCGCCTGGCGCGTCGATCCAACCCGCGCCGGCGCTGGCGGCTCACTCGGCGACATCGGCACGCACGCGTACAATCTCGCGGGCTTCGTCTCAGGGCTGGCGGCGAAGGAGCTTGCCGCGGATCTCTCGCGCTTTGTCCCCGGCCGCAAGCTCGACGACAATGTCCACATGTTGCTGCGCTTCGAGAACGGGGCGCGCGGCATGCTGTGGAGCAGCCAGGTGGCGCCAGGCAACGAGAACGGGCTGCGGTTGCGCGTCTACGGCGAGCAGGGTGGCCTCGAGTGGAGTCAGGAGCATCCGAACCAGCTGCGCTTTGCTCCAGTGGGCCGGCCGCCACGTGTGTTATCGCGTGGTGGTCCGAGCCTCGGTACCGACGCGGCGCGCGCGACGCGCATCCCGTCCGGACATCCGGAAGGGTATCTCGAGGCGTTCGCCAATCTGTATCGTGATTTGGCCGAGCAGATCCGGGCGCGGCGTGCGAAGCGGCGGCCGGATAGCGCGGCGTTGCTCGTGCCGACGGTGGACGACGGCGCTGCCGGCGTGAGGTTCATTCATGCGGCGGTGGAGTCGAGTGCGAAGAATGGGGCGTGGGTGTATCTAACACCCTAGTGGCCTCCGGCACCTCCCTCCGCATCCTGCGCGAGCGCAACTTCGCGCGCTACTTCTCACGTCGAGCACGCTGGGTACCTGGCCGGTCGACCTCGCGGGACGACGCGGTTGCAGCTCGACGTTGGGGAGCACGAGCGGGGCCTCGTGATGGCGTTGTGGAGCGTCGCGTTCCTCGGCTCGCGCGCGCTCGCGAGTGTGATCGATGGCGGGATTGCGGCGCTCGCGGGACCGCGCATCGCGACGACCGTGATGGCTATTCCCGCGTTCGTGGTGGCATTGTTGCCGCTCCGCGGAGATCGCGATTGATTTGACGCCATGAACGCCGCGCTCTTCGCGCTCGCCACCGCCGCCCTTGCCCAGGCGCCGCAGTCGCGCGTCGTAACGGTTCGCGTCGCTGTCACTCACGCCATCAACTCCTTCGACCCCGACAGCTCCCTCGGCAGCTCGATCGACGTGCTCTCGCGTGAGCCGCAGCTGATGAAGCACATCCTCCAGGTGTGGCGCGATGACGGCGTGTCAAGAAATGTCCCGCTCATGGTGACCGAGAGTCATCTGTCATGGTCGTTGACCGGTCCGATGACCACCATCTTTTGCGCGCTGTGGCTCGCCGATAACGTCGGATCGTTCTTTGAAGGCGGAGGAGCCGCGTTCTATCATTCGCCGATTCAGCCGCAGGGTGTGCAGAACACGTGCCTGGGTTGGGCCTCGTGGTCGAATTTCGTTTCCGACGAGACGTACACGATCAAGGGATACACGGCGACGTACTACGCCGCGCACGTGCTCAATCTCGAGTGGCTGCAGCACCGCGCCGGTTTTCACCAGATGTTTCCCAGCTCGAGCGATCTGGCGGATGTCACGTCGTATGCGGTGCTGCGTCCCGACGGCAACTGGTCGCTGATGCTGGCCAATCGCGACTCGGGGCAGGCGCACGCGGTGCAGGTGGTGTTCGATTCGAAGGGATAACACGTTTCGTTCTCAGGGCCGGTAACGTCGGTGTCCTTCGGCAGCGAGCAATACGTGTGGATCAACGATGGACCGAACAGTCATCCGGATCCCGATCATCCGCCGGTCGCGACGGTGTTGCAGGGACCGCCGGCGACGTTCACACTTCCCAAAGCTTCGATCACCGTGCTGCGTGGCAAACTGGGAGAGGAGGCACCGTAAGCGCCATTGCCTTCCTCGACGAGCCAGCCGTCCAACAACGGCTCCGCTACGAGGAGCTGATTCCCGCCGTCGCGGACGCGCTCGCCGCGCTGTCTGCGGGCCGCGTCGTGCAACCGGTCCGCACGGTGGTTCCGGTCGCGCCGCATCGCGGGTTCTTCGCCGTCATGCCCGCGTACGCCGGTGCGCTGGGCGCCAAACTCGTCACATTCTATCCGCAGAACGTCGGCATCCACACGCACCACGCGCTGATCGTGATGTTCAAAGCCGAGACCGGTGAGCCGGTGGCGGTGCTCGACGGGCGGCTCATCACCGAGATGCGGACCGCAGCGGCGTCGGCAGTCGCGACCCAGCGGCTCGCCCGCCCGAACGCCGCGGTCCTCGGCATACTCGGATCGGGCGTGCAGGCAAAAAGCCATCTCGCCGCGCTGCGCCACGTCCGTGAATTCAGGGAAGTCCGCGTATGGAGTCCCCACAACGCGCCGGCGTTTGCCAAGAAGCATGGGGTGCAGGCGGCGCCGAGTGCGGCGGATGCGGTGCGCGGCGCGGATGTGGTGGTGGTTGCGGTGAACTCGCTGAAGCCCGTTCTCGAGGGCCGCTGGCTCTCCCCCGGAACCCACGTCAACGCGATCGGCGCGACGCGCCCCGACTGGCGCGAGCTGGACGACAACCTCGTCACCAACGCTCACGTGTTTGTCGACTCGCGCGAGGCGGCGCTGCGCGAATCGGGCGACGTCATCGCCGCCAGAAGTGAGGTGACGGAGATCGGCGCCGTCGTGGCCGGCGCCGCTCCGGGCCGGCGCAACGACACGGAGATCACGCTCTTCAAGTCGGTCGGCGTCGCGGTCGAAGACGTCGCTGCCGCGGCGTTGGTGCTCCGTGCTTGAATCGGTCCGCCCCATTGCGTTGCAGGAGATCCGGGAAGCCCGGAAGCGGATTGCGGGAACGATCGTGCGCACGCCGCTCATCCGTCTGGACCTGGGACTGGGGTCGCCGGACGTGCGACTCAAGCTCGAAAACCTCCAGCCGATCAACGCCTACAAGCTGCGCGGCGCTGCCAACGCGGTCGCGATGCTGAGCGAGTCGGAGCGCGCGCGCGGCGTCTGGACGATCAGCGCGGGCAACGCGGGGCAGGGCGTCGCGTACGCGGCGCGGGCGGCGGGCGTGCCATGCACGGTCGTCGCGATCGAGACCGCGCCCGCCGCGAAGCTCGACCGCATGCGCGCCTTGGGCGCAAAACTCGTGCTCGTGTCCTACGAACGCGCCTGGCAGGCGCTCGAGGACCGCTCCTACCCTGGCGTCGAGGGCACGTTCGTCCATCCATTCGACGATCACAACTTCATCGCCGGCCATGCGACGATGGGTCTCGAGATTCTCGAAGACGCGCCGGACGTGACCGCGATCATCGCCGCGATCGGCGGCGGCGGGCTCATCACCGGCGTCGCGAGCGCGGTGAAAGCGCTCAAGCCGGACGTCAAAGTCTGGGGCGCCGAGCCGGAGACCGCGGCGCCTGCGGCGCTGTCGTTCGCCACAGGCTCCGCGCAGGAGTTCCCCGAATGGAAAGCCACGTTCGTGGACGGCGCCGGCGGCAAGAGCGTGTTTCCGCGGATGTGGCAGCGCATGAAACCGGTGGTCGACGGTTCGATCGTCGTGACGCTGGAGGAGACGAAGCGCGCCATGCGAATCCTGGCCGAGAAGGCGCGTGTGATCGCGGAGGGCGCGGGCGCGCTCGCGTTGGCGGCCGCGCTGACCGGCAAGGCGGGTACGGGGCCGATCGTCGCGATCGTCTCCGGCGGCAACATCGACCTGAACAAGTTCTTCGAGCTGCTTGGAAACGACGCTGGCTCCTCCCGATAAGCTGCAGCGCGTGATCGGCGTGCGCGGTCTCGCCGCCGCCGTTTTCAACATCACGATCGGTGCCGCGATCTTCGTGCTCCCCGCGCACGTCGCTGCCTCGCTCGGCGCCGCCGCGCCGCTGGCGTACGGCGTGTGCGTCGTCGCGACCGCGCTGGTCGCGCTGTGCATCGCGGAAGCGGGAAGCCGAGTCGCGCAGAGCGGCGGCCCGTACGCGTTCGTGCAGGCGGCCTTCGGTTCGTACGTCGGCTATCTGTGCGGCGTGCTGCTGTGGCTCGGCGTCACGCTCGCAATGGCGGCAGTCGGCACCGTGCTGGCCGACGCACTCGGCACGCTCGTCCCGGCTGTGAGTGGAACGATGCCGCGCGCCGCGGTGCTCGTTGCCATGTACGCCGTGTTGGCGACGGTCAATGCGCGCGGCGCCGCGTGGGGGTCGCGGCTGAGCGGGATCTCGACGCTGGCGAAGCTCCTTCCGCTGCTCGCGTTCGTGGTGCTTGGCTTGCCGCACCTGCAGGCCGCGAATCTCACCATCACCGCGCTGCCGCCGCTCGCCAAACTCGGCCAGTCCGGCTTGCTCCTCATGTTCGCGTTCTTCGGGATGGAGTCGGCGCTGCAGGTGAGCGGCGAGGTGATCGATCCAGCGCGTGTCGTGCCGCGCGCGATCGCGCTCGCACTGATCGCGGTAGGATTCCTCTACGTGTCGGTACAGCTGGTCGCGCAGGGCGTCCTTGGCCCGGCGCTCGCGGCGCCGGAGACGGCCAGGGCGCCGCTCGCGGTCGCGGCCGCGACATTTGCCGGCAGCGCGGGGGCGCGGCTGATTCTCATCGGCACGATCCTGTCGACGTTCGGCTTCATGACTGGCATGATGCTGTCCACGCCACGCACGCTGTTCGCCCTGGCATCCGATGGTTACCTGCCGCGATTCCTGGCCGCGGTTCATCCCACCTACCGCACGCCGCATGTCGCGATCGCCATCCAGGGCGTGATCGTCTGCCTCATCGCGCTGACCGGCACGTACGTGAAGCTCGCGATCATGGCCGACGTGGCGATCCTGCTCGTCTATCTCGCCTGCTGTCTCGGGACGTGGCGGCTGCGTCGGCGCCACGTCGTGGTCGAGGGGGGAGGCGCGCCGTTCCTGATGCCTGGCGGCGCGGTCGTGCCGTGGCTCGCCGCCGCGCTGATCGTGGGACTGCTGGTTCCGGCGACCGTGCAGGCGTGGCTCCTCACCGGCGGCGTCGTGGCGATCGCATCGCTCGGGTTTTTGCTCAAGCGCCCGCGTGGCGCAGGACCAGCTTTTCCGTAGAATACGACCGCAACTCGACGCACCAAGGACGACTCAATGCGTGTGCTCCGACTCCTCGCCGGATTGACGTTGCTCTCCGTCGCCACTGCCTCAGCCCAGACTCCCGCCGCACGGGCAAGGGCGCTGGTCCGGCAAATGACGCTCGAAGAAAAAATCGGCCAGCTCAATCTCTCCGCTGGCGTCACCTTCGGTGGCATGATCACCGGCGCCGCCGACAGCGACATCGTCAAAGGCCGCATCGGCGCGGTGCTCTGGCTCGCCGATACCAAGACAATCAACCGGATGCAGCACCTCGCGGTGGAACAGAGCAGGTTGCACATCCCGTTGCTCTTCGGGCTCGACGTCATCCACGGCTATCGCACGCTGTTTCCGATTCCGCTGGGCATGGCGTCGTCCTGGGATCCCGCCGTGGAGGAGCAGGCGCAGGCGTTCGCCGCGCGCGAAGCCGCGAACGCGGGGATCCGCTGGACGTTCACGCCGATGGTCGACATTGCGCGCGACGCGCGCTGGGGACGGATTCAGGAAGGCGCGGGCGAGGATCCCTACCTGGGCGCCGCGATGGCACGGGCGCAGGTGCGCGGCTTTCAGGGCGCGAGCCTTGGCCCTACGAGCGTGATCGCGTGCGTCAAACACTACGCCGGCTACGGCGCCGCCGAGGGCGGCCGCGATTACGACGCGTCGTACGTGCCGGAAGAGTTGATGCGCAACGTCTATCTCGTCCCGTTCCACGCGGCCGTGAACGCCGGCGTCGGCAGCGTCATGTCTGCCTATATGGACCTCAACGACGTCCCGGCCAGCGGCAATCGCTGGCTGCTGACGGATGTGCTGCGGCATGACTGGGGATTCCGCGGCTTCGTCGCGTCGGATGCGTTTGCCGTGGCGAGTCTGCAAATCCACGGCTTTGCCGCCGATCCCGCCGACGCGGCGTACAAAGCGATCACCGCCGGCGCCGGGATGGATATGGCGAGCCGCACGTTTCAGCAACATCTCGCGCAGCTCGTCGCCAGCGGCAAAGTCAGTCGCGCGCAGATCGACTCGGCCGTGCTGCCGATCCTCGAGATGAAGTACAGCATTGGGTTGTTCGAGCATCCGTACGCGCCCGACTCCACGGTCGGCCCGGATCTCACCGCCGACGCGCGCGCGCTCGCGCGCAAGCTCGCGGCGCGCTCCATGGTGCTGCTCAAGAACGACAATCACCTCCTGCCGCTCGCCAGCAGCGTCCGGCATGTGGCGGTCATCGGCGCACTCGCGGATTCACCCGCGGACCTGACTGGTGGGCCGACGCCCGCGGGCGTCTTCACGCGCAGTCCCGATGCGCCCGCGGTCACCGTGCTTGCGGCGCTGAAGAACCGGCTTGGCGCGGGCGCGGAGATCACGTATGTCCCCGGTCCCGGTTTCTCCAAAGTGTATCCATCGTTCTTCGACGCGATGCTCGGTCACACGCCCGCGCCGCCGCCGACGGCTGCGGAAGTCGAAGACTGGAAGACCAAGGCTCGCGCTGCCGCCGACGTCGCGGATCTCGTGATTGCCGTCGTCGGCGAGCCGGCGTTCATGAGTGGGGAAGGGGCGTCGCGCGGCACGCTGGACTTGCCGGGCATTCAGGAGCAGATGATCGAGCTGGCCGCCGGGTCTGGAAAGCCCCTCGTCGTCGTTCTCGAAAACGGCCGGCCGCTCGAGGTCAATTGGCTCGCGGAGCATGCGGCAGCGATCCTCGAGGCGTGGTTCCCCGGTGTCGAGGGCGGCAATGCCGTCGCCGACGTGCTGTTCGGCGACGTGAATCCGGGCGGGAAGTTGCCGGTCAGCTGGCCGCGCGCCGCGGGCGCCGAGCCGCTCTACTACAATCACAACCTCACCCAGCAGCCGGAATCCGCTCAGAACTTTACGTCGCGTTACTGGGACATCGCGAGCAAACCGCTGTATCCGTTCGGCTATGGACTGAGCTACACGACTTTCCGGTTCGCCAATCTGCATCTCTCGAAGGCGCGAATGCGCGCGGGCGACAGCGTCGCAGTCACCGTCGATGTCACGAACAGCGGGGGTGTGGCGGGCGACGCGGTCGCACAGCTCTACATTCACCAACGTTCCGGCTCGGCATCACGGCCGGTGCGCCAGCTCGAGGGATTTCAGCGTGTAGCGCTGCAACCGGGCGAGACCAAGACGCTGCGCTTTTCACTCGGGCGCGCCGAGCTGCAGTTCTGGAGCCCACAGGCGAAGCGGTGGGTGGTTGAGCCGAGTGTGTTCGATGTCTGGGTGGGCGAGGATTCGCGAGCGGAGCTGCACGGCGAGCTGACGATCCAGCCCTGAGGCTAGGGGCTAGGGCGCCACGGCGACCACGAGCACCACACGCTGATAGCGCGTCAGCGGCGGCGTGCCGTCATCGGTTGCCTCGAGCACGAGTTGGATGGTCTGTCCTGGCGTCGCGTCATTCGGAACCTGCATGCTCGTGGTGAGCGAAGTCGGGTTCGCGAGGGTGACCTGGCCCGGATAGGTGTCCACGTCCTTCCACCGCCACCATTTCACGTGGACGGTGTTGCCGTCCGGATCTGATGTGGTGGCCTCGAGCCGAACAGTCTCGCCTGGACGAGCGGAGATCCGCGCGCCTCCGCGAATCGTGACGCTCGGCTCGTGGTTCGCGCCGGCATAGGTCGGTGTCACCGACCAGAGCAGTCGCGCGGCAAGACCGTGCTGTGCGGCCGGCGTGAAGTCCGCGTCCGGTGTAGGCGGCCGCGGCGCGCTCGCGATCCGTTCCATCAGATGCTCCAGGTCCGCATAGGTGCGGATCTGCATATTCTGGCCGCCGAACGCCGCAGCGACGGCCGATGTCGTGGCCGGCCGGCCGTGTCCCGCCCAACCACCTGGCGTGCTGTCCTCGTATCCGCGCAAACCGTTGTCGAGCAGGTTCAGGTACGTGAACGTATCGCCTTCGCCGAGGAATTCGCCTTTGGGGCGGGGCGGTGTCCAGACGATGTAGCCGAGCGCGCGCAGCGAGTCGGCGCTGTAACCGGACAAGCCGAAGTAGTCGAAGATGTCGCCCTTGACCATCTGCTTGCCGTCGCCCCAGACGCGATACAGCGCGCCCAGCGCGCCGCGCCGCGAGACGTTGTCTCGCGTCCACGCGGTGCTGTAGTAGACCGAATCCGCGGCGCTCACGATCGCGTTGGCGCCGTAGGCCAGGGCGACTCCACCGACGCCGGCAGGCAGCGTCCTGATGTCCGGCCAGTTGGGGTGGATGTACTTCGCGTACGTGTCGTCCTGATCGCCCGAGGGCGAGAGGATTGCCTTGCGTGAGATTTTTTGATGAATCGCGGGCCACTGCGGCGTCCCGGCGTACTGTTCCTGGATCGATTTTAGCGCGCGCGCGATCGTGCTCTGTCCGCCCCAGGCGAGCAGGTAGATTGGGCCGGGCTCGTCGTCCAGGAGCAGCGACTTGATCAGGTCCGACCCGGGCGAATCCTTCGAGATGTCCCCGTCGAATTCGACGTTGCCCCAGCGGATCTTCGATTTCAGCTCGGCGGGCGTCGGGTAGTCCGGGTTGTGCACGCGCAGATTGGGATAGACCTGCTCGTATGTCTCCACCGCTTGGTCGATGAATCGTTCATCGGGCGCCCACCGCCACGACGCGCAGGGGCAGAGGTTGAGACCAAATCGCGAGTACTCGCGGTTTGGGACCGAAATCTTCTTTCCGGTTCCGTCGCCTTTCCAGTGGAACTGGCTGCTCGCATAGATCAGCCCTTCCGTCCGGAAATCAGTGCTGTAGAGCAGGTAGCGGATGAGCGAGTTCGCGTCGTCGAGCTCGGGGTCTGTCGTGACGACCACGCGGGGCTTTTGCCGAGCCTGCGCGGGGGCGCGCACCGCACCCGGCAGTGCCAGCAGCAGCGCGAGCATGCAGCGGTAAAGGTTGGCCATCGACGCGGTATACTCTAACGCGTGTGGTACATTCTCGCGCTCTGCTCGGCCGGATTCTATGGTGCCGCAGACTTTACGGGCGGCCTCGTTACCCGTCGCGCCGCTGCGATCCCCGTGGTGCTGTTGTCGCAGGCCGCGGGACTCGTGCTCGTGGTGCTCGCGTTACCGCTGTTGCCCGCCGCGACGCCGCGGCCCGCGGATCTCTGGTGGGGCGCGGCTGCGGGATTAGCGGGTGGCGTCGGCGTCGCGCTGCTATACCGCGCGCTCGCGGTCGGAACGATGTCGGTGGTTGCCCCGACGACCGCTGTCACCGCGGTCGCGCTCCCCGTGTTGACATCGATCGCCCTCGGCGAGCGACCAGGATGGCTTCCGGTCGTCGGGATCGTGCTCGGCGTCGTGTCGATCGTCCTGGTGAGCCGGCAGCCGGGAACCAGTCGTCCGGGCGTGAGGACTGGTGTTGACACCGCCCTGATCGCCGGGGTCGGCGTAGGGCTGTTTCTGCTGTTCCTCGCGCAGACGCGTGGCGCAGCCGGTCTCTGGCCGCTGCTGACGGACCGCATCGCTTCGGTGGCGTTCTTCGTGATCGTCGCGGCGGTCGGACCGGGAGGGCGCTCGCTGCGCATGCCGGTGCGGCTCGCGCTGCTCGCGATGGGCGGCGGCACGCTCGACATGATCGCCAACGGCCTCTACATGGTCGCGGTGCAGATCGGCCCGCTCAGCCCCGTGGTGACGCTCTCGTCGCTCTATCCCGCCAGCACGGTGCTCCTCGCGCGCGGCATCCTCGGCGAACGGCTGAGTGTTTGGCAGGTCGTGGGCGTGCTGACCGCGCTCGTCGCGGTGCTGGTGATCGTGGGGAGCTAAGGCATCATTTGGAAGTCGTCCCGGCGATTCGCCGCCCAGGCGGCCGGCGTGTGTGCCGGGTCGAGGGGCGCGTACTTGCCGTTTGACCCAATCTCGATTCGGCCCGTAGCGATGCCATGGTCGATCAAGTATTTCCTAGCCGCGGCCGCGCGCCGCACGCCGAGCGCGAGATTGTAGGCTTCGGAGCCGCGCTCGTCGCAGTTGCCCGTGATGCGAATGTGCATGGCTGGATGCGACCGCAGGATCGCCGCTTTGCGATCGAGCAGCATCTGGTCGTCGGGCCTGAGCACGGCGCGGTCGAAATCGAAATGCACACGATTGCCGAGCTCGGCGGCGAGCGCCGCTGCCGCAGCGCCGTCGGGCGCGGCGTCTCGCCGCATGTTCTGCGCTGCAACGCCGCGGCGGGGAAATGGCCCGTCGGGCCGCGCGAACAGCCAGAACGCCACGCCGACGGCGAGTATGAGAACCGCGAGCAGTCCGATGTTCTTCATGTGCTCCTCCAGCGAGTCTGCGGGGGCCGGCCAAGATATATTGACATCAATATTGACCCCCATATACTTAATGCCGTTCCGGAGGATGTCCCATGGCGCAACGCCCCCCCGTACGCTCGCAGGACGGCAAGCGGGCGCCGAAGGCTGCCGACGCGGCCGCCATTGTGAACGGCCTCCGCCGCATCGTGAAAGCTTTGCACACCTACTCCCAGGACGTCCGCAGCGCCTACGGCCTCACCGGCCCGCAGCTCTGGGCGCTGAAAACGCTGCAGCGCG
>Ga0070730_10002697_pt1 | contig 16098 bp, 16 predicted proteins | sample Coa_R1_3_FD_66447 | JGI IMG/M metagenome (GOLD analysis project Ga0070730, IMG submission 66447) | Surface soil microbial communities from Centralia Pennsylvania, which are recovering from an underground coalmine fire - Coalmine... | ecosystem: Environmental > Terrestrial > Soil > Unclassified ...
GTCCTCGGAGGCCTGATCTCCGTCGCCTTCACGAAACTGCTGCTGAACTTGCGGCAGCGCTTCCTTCGCCTGCCGCGAAAAACCATGTGGTATCAGCCGGCGGTCGGCGGGTCGGTATTATGGGCTGGTTCGTCCCGCAAACTTTGGGCGTGGGATACGGCTATGTCGGAAAAGTGCTCAATGGCCAGATGGTCCTGCGGCTGATGATTCTGCTTTTGGTGTTCAAGCTTTTCGCCGTCGTCATCAGCTACGCATCAGGCAACGCCGGCGGCATCTTCGGTCCGGCGTTGTTCCTGGGCGCTATGCTCGGCGGCGCCGTCGGCACCATGGCGCATAATCTCTTCCCCAGCCACGTAGCCACCGCTGGCGCCTACGCTCTGGTCGGCATGGGCACCGCGTTCGCCGGCATTGTCCGCGCTCCCATGACTTCCGTCGTGATGATCTTCGAGACCACCCGCGATTATGCGGTCATCGTTCCCCTGATGATCTCCAACCTGGTCAGCTTTTTTATCTCCTCGCGTCTGCAACCACAACCTATTTACGAGGTTCTGGCCTATCAGGATGGCATCCATTTGCCCACCGCCGAGTCCCGCTCCAGCGCGAGCCACCGGCGCGTGATTCAGGCCATGCGTCCGGCGAACGATGTGCTGAAGGCAGACATGACCATACGGGAAGCATTGGAGAAAGCGGAAGTCAGCGGACTGCGCGCCTGGCCGGTCATTGGTGAACGAGGCTTGATCGGCATGGTCACCCTGGCGGTGCTAAAGAAAGCGGCGGCCGATGGGCTTTCCAACGCCAAGATAATGGATTGGATCGAGCACCGGGAATTTCCGCATTTACATTCCGATCAGTCGCTTACCGTAGCGTTGGAACGCATGGGTGCCGCAGGACTGGACACCTTACCGGTAGTCAGCCGCGCGAATGTGAATAAGCTGGAAGGTGTTGTTGCTCTACAGGACGTGCTCAAGTTCTATGGATTCGCTTCTCAGGTCGAACCGCCCGCACCAGGTGCGCCGTAGGAACAGCGCAACCCCATTGTCATGGCGGCCTAAAATCCGCCGCCACCGCCGCCTCCAAATCCTCCCCCGGAAGATCCCCCGCCGGAGAACCCCGATCCGCCCGAACTGCGCGGCGCCGAAGCCATAACACTCCCGGCGCGCGACGACATCGAGCTGAGATCGTTGGTAAACATCATGGGATAGAAGTTCGGCCCGTACGTGGAACCGCGATACCACTGCGGCGGTTGTGTCAGGATGCCCTGGAACGCCCGGCTCCAATTTTTCTCGACTCCCAGGGCCATCGCGAACGGCAGAAATTTCTCGAACATTTCTGGCGTCTTGATCGTTCGATTGAAGCGATCCGATTCCACGTGCACCAGAAAATCCTCAAATCCCAGTACCCCTTCCAGAGCCCTCGTTCCTTGCTCCGTATGCGCGGGCATAAACCATCCAAATCCGCAGATGATCGCTCCGGAACCGATTCCCGCGGCGATAAATGCCAGCGGCGCCATGCCTTGGCTGACCGCGATCTTCACGCCTCCAAACACAAGCAGAAAGCCGATTACGATACCCGCCCCGATATATGCGGAACGCACGCTGTCCGGCCGCCGGGTGTAATAGCCATCCGTTACCAGCGACGCGAAAATGTCGCTTTTGATGCCCGGCAAATTTGTATAGAAATGATTTTCCAGGCTGGACATGGACACGGTTTCGCCCACCACTCCCGACGTGAACAAACCCTCGAGCAGGGTTTGCTCGTGCGGTTTCAGCGTTGCCCAGGTCCCGCGGTCCTTTTGCACGATGAAGTTATAGTCCTTGTCGTGCATTAGCCCCAACATGCGGTCCTTCTGATGTTCTTCGATGACGATGTAACCGCGCACCGCCAGGTCCACAATGGACGCCGTAATGTCGCGCATGTCCGCCGAGTTATCCACCAGCGTGCCCACTTCTCCGGGCGTGAGCTGGGCCGGCGGCTCATATTGCGTGGCAATCGGACGCAAACGCGGATCGCGCCCGCGCGTCCACCATAAGTACGACATTATGACAAATACGGCGATAGGAATGCCGAGCGGCCAATTGCTGCGAATCAACTGCGCGATTTTGCTCGCTGTCGAAGGCTCGTGCACAAAGCCTTTATCGAACGCCACCGCTACCGTCATTCCCTCGTGCAGCCGCAGCGGCTCACGGGTCCGTACCTCCACGCCATTTCCTGCGATTTCCACGTCCGCGTTTTGCCCGTGCGAGCGGTAGGCGCCGGTAAACACATTGGCGCGAATATTCGTGGTCCCTTCCGGAAGGACGATGCGCGCGCTGGCCGCCTCGATCGGGATGTCCCATTCATCCCCAGTCACATTCCAGTACAGCTCGTCGTGGTCCTCAAAAAACCGCAACGCATCGGAAACCCAATATTCGATGGAAATGTTTTGCGTGGAATTGTCCGCGTCCGGGACATAAATCTTCAGCTTGAGGTAATGCCGCTCCCGGCTGGTTTCATACTTCAGTGCGTGCCCGCTGCCGTCCGTGATGTGCTTCACGTCCAGGAACAACGAGTAATTCAGCCCCTGGGGCGTGACGTATTCGACCGGAATCGTTCGATACAGCCCGTGCCAGGGACCCCCAAGAAAGTGCGCTTGAATCGTTTCGGTGACGTCGATCGAACCGTCCGGCATCACCATCGTGTCGGACTGGAAATTCTCGATGCGCAGTTGACGCGTACTGATCGCCCAAGCCGCGGAAAAAAAGAAAACCGCGCTTGCTGCGATGAAGAGGAAGGCCCGTATCGCAGCGCAGCGCACGCCCGTCATTGCAGGTAAGCCCCGTTTACTCATGCCGTCGGCGTGCTGAAGCTGACCTTGGGCGCTTCCCGTTCCGCCGCCGCCGACACTTCAAAGAACTCGCGCGGCTTGAATCCCAGCATGTTCGCGAAAATATTCGTGGGAAATTGTTGGATTTTTGTATTCAGGTCCCGTACCACCGCATTGTAATAGCGCCGCGCGTTCTGCAGCGTATCCTCGATCTGGCTCAGCGAATTCTGCAGCGCAGTGAAACTCTCGATGGCGCGCAGCTGCGGATACGCCTCGGAAAGCGCAAACAAACTTTTGAGCGCTCCGGAAAGCATATTTTCCGCCTGCGCCTTGTCGCCCGGACCGGTCGCGGTCATGGCCCGGTTGCGCGCGTTGATCACCGCTTCTAACGTGCCTTTCTCGTGCCCCGCATATCCTTTGACCGTTTCCACCAGGTTGGGGATCAGGTCATAGCGCCTCTTAAGTTGCACGTCGATGTCCGCCCACGCGTTGTCGCAGGCGACTTTCAGCCGTACCAGGCTGTTGTACATCCCGATCGAGAAAAGAAGGATCAGGACCAGCGCAATCAAAATAATCCAGCCAATCATTGGCCCACCCCACGCGGCGAGATGTACGTGCGTGCTGCCGTAACCTCAATATACGTGCGCCCGCCAAGCGCTGTAAAGAACCGCCGCGCCGGCCCGTGTGTGCCCGGCGCTGCATCCACAATGTTACCTCTGGCATAACGTCGCCAATTAGTTTATGCTGCGCTTGGCTTTGCGACGGCTTTCCCCCCATGCTCTTCAAGACGCTCAGCGCTTCCGTCTATGGCATCGACGCCTACGTGGTTGAGGTCGAGGTCGACGTCGGCTCCGCCCGCATGCAAGACTTCAACGTCGTCGGACTCCCGGACAACGCCGTCAAGGAAAGCCGCGAGCGCATCAAGTCCGCTCTGCGCAATTGCGGCTTCGAGTTCCCTCATGGCCAGGGTGTGACCATCAACCTCGCGCCTGCCGATGTCCGCAAAGAAGGCTCCGCATTCGATTTGCCGATGGCCCTGGGCCTTACCGGCTGCATGGGCCAGTTCTTCGGCAAAATGCTCGATAAATGTATGTTCCTCGGCGAGCTCTCGCTGGACGGCAGCGTGCGCCCGGTACGCGGCGCATTGTCCGCGGCCCTGGCCGCCCGCGAGGTTGGCTTGAAATCCGTGGCCGTTCCGGAAGCCAACGCGCGCGAAGCCGCGGTCGTCGAGGGCGTGGAAGTCTTTGGTCTCAAGTCGCTGCCGCAAGCCGTGGACTTGGTGAACTCCCCTGAATCCTTCCAGCCGGTGCGCGTCGATGCCCGTCAACTGCTCACCGAAGCCGCTCAATACTCCGTCGATTTGCGCGACGTTCATGGCCAGCAGGCCGCCAAACGCGCGCTGGAAGTCGCCTGTGCTGGCGGTCATAACATTCTTTTCATCGGTCCTCCCGGCGCAGGCAAGACCATGCTGGCCAAGCGCATCCCCACCATTCTTCCGCCTATGTCGCTCGAGGAAGCCATCGAGACCACCCGCATTCACAGCGTGGCCGGCGTGCTGGAGGATGCCCGCGGCCTGGTGGGCACCCGCCCCTTCCGTTCGCCGCACCACACCATCAGCGACGCCGGTCTCATCGGGGGTGGTGCCGTACCGCGGCCCGGTGAAGTTTCACTTGGGCACAATGGCGTGCTCTTCCTCGACGAACTTCCCGAATTTCAGCGCAACGTCCTGGAAGTCATGCGCCAGCCGCTCGAAGACGGCTCCGTCACCATCGCCCGTGCAGCCGTTTCCGTAACCTTTCCCTCCCGCTTCATGCTCGCCGCCGCCATGAACCCGTGCCCTTGCGGCTATTTCGCCGATCCTACTCGCGAATGCCATTGCACCCCGGCCATGATTCAGCGCTACGTCTCCAAAATTTCCGGCCCCTTGCTGGATCGCATCGATATCCACATCGAAGTGCCCGCCGTCAAGTACAAGGAGCTTCGCGCCCCAGCTTCGGCGGAAGATTCTGCCGCGGTCCGCCAGCGTGTCATCGACGCCCGCAACCGCCAATCCGATCGTTATCGCGCCGACAAGAAAACCTATTCCAACGCGCAAATGATGCCCAAAATGATCCGCAAATTCTGTGCAATCACTCCGGAAGGCGAAAAATTGCTGGAGAACGCCATCACTCGCCTGGGCCTTTCTGCTCGAGCGCACGATCGAATCCTGAAAGTCGCTCGCACCATCGCGGACCTGGACCCCTCCGAAAACATCGAGCCCCGCCACTTGAGCGAAGCTATCCAGTACCGCACACTGGACCGCTCGTATTGGGCGTAAAGCTTGCCGTCTGCATGCCGTGCACCTTTCGAAGCCTGCCGCCTACAGCGAACCCCGCACCCTTACAGCGACAACCGCCCCGCCCTCGGGCGCCTGCTCCATTGACTCCGTTTCCGTACGTGTGTTACCCATAAGGCGCCCACAACCGGGCTCATTGGGCGCTGGTGACGCTCTCCGCATGACTCAAGACGCCAAGCATCTGGAGATGACGTTGGAAACGCAGGTGGAAAGCGTCAATCTTGCCGAGGAGATGTGTCTGCGCGTCGCGGAAGCGGCCGGATTTGGTGAAGACGATTGCTACCGCATTGGGATGTCCGTGCGCGAAGGCGTAATCAATGCCTTCCACTATGGCAATGAAGAGCGGCCGGAAAAAAAAATTCACCTGGCTTTGGATCTGACCTCGGAAAAAATGATCATTCACGTATTGGATGAAGGCAAAGGTTTCGATCTCGGCCGTGTTCCGGACCCTCTCGCGCAAGAAAACCTCCTCAGCACTTCCGGCCGCGGCATATTCCTGATGCGCGCCTTCATGGATGAATTTCAGGTTGTTCCCGGCCGCACCGGCGGAGCCGAAATTATCATGTCCAAGAGGTTGCCGCGGTCCGGCAATCCCGGAACCAATGGCAAAACCGGTCAGGGCGCTGCGCCGAAAAAGGAAGCTTGAGCTTAAACTCATGGCACTGCGAGCCACATATCGTGAAGCGGCGGGTGTGACGGTTGTTGACATCGGTGGCCGCATCACCCTGGGTGAAGGTAGCGCCCTGTTGCGAAAAACCGTCCGTGAGTTGCTGGAGGAGCAGCGTACCTCGATTCTGTTGAACCTGGCCGACGTCGACTATATCGACAGCTCCGGCATCGGTGAATTGGTCAGCGCTTATACCGGAGTCAAAAATCGCGGCGGCAATCTCAAGCTCCTCCACCTCACCAAGAAAGTTCACGACCTCCTCCAACTCACCAAGCTCTTCACCGTCTTCGAAGTCTATTCGGATGAGGGCATTGCTTTGCGCAGTTACCGCTAGTCGCGTCGGCCAGCTTGCGCGCTAACCAATCCTTACGCCCCCTCCCTTCAACTGCGCCCGCTCGCCAGTCGCCTCCGGATGCGGCAGAATCGAGGCAACGCCAAGGAACCATGAGCACCAGGTCTGACACCATTTGGGTCGAGTCTCGCGCCAGGGAACTGGGTTTTGATCTTTGCGGCATTGTGTCGGCCAAACAGTTCGATTTCCCCGAACTGCGGCATACCCAAGAGTGGCTGAAGCGGGGATTCGCCGGGGAAATGCAATATCTAGCCGATCCGCGGCGGAGCGCCACCCTGGAAGCCTTTCCGGAAGTTCGCAGCGTGATCGTCTGCGCTCTCAACTACAATACCGATCTGCCCAGAAGCGTCGATGTGGTCCATCTCCCACTGGATCCCGAGCCCCGGGCTTGGATTTCCCGTTACGCCTGGGGTGATGACTACCATCAGGTCCTGCTCGAAAAACTAAGCCAGTTGACCGCTGCCCTCCGCGAGCGTTTCACCGAGGCCTTCGATGCCCGCGTGTACACCGACACCGGGCCATTACAGGAGCGCATCTTCGCCAAATACGCGGGGCTCGGCTGGTTGGGGAAAAATACCCTGCTCTTGAATCAACGCCTGGGTTCATGGATTTTTCTGGGCGCCGTTCTCACTACCCTGGATTTGCTTCCATCCCTCGAGCAGGGTGCTTTGCCTCCGCCAGATTTGTGCGGAAGCTGCCGGCGCTGCATTGACGCCTGCCCCACTCAGGCTTTCGTCGAACCCTACGTCATGGATGCCCGCCGGTGCATCTCCTATCTGACCATCGAGTTGCGCGGCCCCATTCCCCACGAATTTCGCGAGCCCATGGGTAGCCACGTCTTCGGTTGCGACATTTGCCAGGACGTTTGCCCTTGGAACCGCCGCTCGCCCACTTCTGCATCAGAACAATTTCGCCCCAGGATTTTCCCCTCTGCCCTCGAACTCCCGCCCCCAGAACACGCAATCGCCGAAAGTTCGGACCTGGCCCCCGAACAGCAATCGACATCGGACGTAGCCGAGGATTCATTGTTTCTGCCTCGGCTGGAGTGGCTGGCGGCCATGAACGAAACACAGTTCCGCCGCCTGTTCCGCGGCAGCGCCATGAAGCGCACCAAATGGCGCGGCTTGCTTCGCAATGCTTGCATCGCTCTGGGCAACGCGGAGCTTCACCCCGGAACGCTCATTCATCACCGGATTACCGGCCTTTTGCGCCGATTGTCGACCTCGCAAGATGCCCTCGTCGCGGAATCTGCCCTTTGGGCTCTCACCCGCATCGAATAAGCGGGCGAACGCAGACTCGCCTTCTAAAAATAGTCGCACTTCCGGCCCGCCCTTTACCTTCGTCAACGGTAAAGCGGTATAATTCGCTGCGCACGTCGACTCGTCTGCCTCGCCGAACAGCTTCCGGTGCATCACCGCAAGTCAACTCGGCCCTAGCTCGCCGGCGCCGCAACTGGTTTTTGCAATACATCTCAAAATGGAGGAACAACCGTGGCATTTACCGTGCCCCCGCTGCCTTACTCATTCGACGCTCTGGAACCCCACATTGACGCCAAAACCATGGAAATCCACCACGACAAGCATCATGCGGCCTACGTCACCAATCTCAACAAGGCCCTCGACGGCCATGCCGATCTGCAATCCAAATCGCTCGACGATCTGCTGAAAAACCTCGATTCCCTTCCTGAGAACATCCGCCAAGCCGTCCGCAATAATGCTGGCGGCCACTGGAATCATTCGCTCTTCTGGACCCAGCTAAAAAAGGGCGGCGGTGGCGAGCCCAAAGGCGACCTGGCCGCCGCCATTAAATCCGCGTTCGGCTCCTTTGCGGACTTCCAGGCGAAATTTGCCGCCGCTGCCACCGGCCGCTTCGGGTCCGGCTGGGCTTGGCTGCTGGTCAAAGACGGGAAGCTGGCTATCGACTCCACTCCCAATCAGGACACCCCCATCTCATTGAAGGCTAAGGCCGTGCTCGGATTGGACGTTTGGGAGCACGCCTACTATTTGAAATACCAGAATCGCCGGCCCGATTACATTGCTGCATGGTGGCATGCGGTCAACTGGGATTCCGCTGCGGAACAATTTGCCAGCGCCCGCAAATAACCAAGGCCGCAACGTTAAATCAAAAACGAAGAAGGGCCCGAACCGCGATGCGGTCCGGGCCCTTTGCTCCTGCACTGTGAAAGAAATTACGCCAGCATCTGTCGTTTGGTAAGCGCGATCGGCCCAACGTTGCGAGCGACTTGGCTATACGTATGCGGTGCCGGAATCGTGGGACGAGCGTCACGCGCCGCCATGGTCGGCTGCGCCGCCGTCATGGGCGACGCCGTATGGCGCGCGGCCTCCCGCACCAGTTCCATGCGGCCTCGTACCCGGAACTTCGCCAGCAGCGAGGACACATGAAACTTCACCGTTCGTTCGGAAAGATTCAGCGACGCGGCAATCTCTTTGTTGGCCAGGCTGCGCATCACTCCGCCCAGCACTTCTTCTTCGCGCCGGGTCAGTTTTACAGAACTTCCCACCGAGTGCCCCGCCTGCAGCAACTGCTCGGCCTTTTCGGTTAAACCTTCCAGTGAGTCCGGAGCGGCTTGCACCATCACCACGTAGTCGCGGGGACATTGGCCCCGGACCAGGCAGTGCATGGCCAGCAACCCGGCCGCTTGTTCCACCGGGAATTGCCCGTCGGATCCTGCTTCCACGTGAAAATGAGAGACCCCGGTGTTCTTTTCATAGAAAAAATACAATTCTCGAGGAAGACTTGCCCGATTTACATTCAGATTCCCATGGTCGTTCCTGCGGATTACTTTCACATGCACCCCTCTATATGCAGCCTCGACTCGGAACCGAGACTTGGATTTTGGCTTGATTACCCCTTGGCGGGGCACAGTTCCACTGCAAGGAGCAAGCGCTGCGGCAAGGAGCCAAGGTTTGGGACGAGCGGGTAAATCCTCAAAACCAGCACGGCTCGGGCGCGAGAAGGAGCCCCCTGTCATTCGCTTGCGACGAACTACGCAACCACTGCGACGCAATTACAGTGCAAACCTCGAGGAAAATATGCCTTGGCACAAACCCCTATAGGGGCAGGACTTAGGTACTAGGAAATCCTAGTCCCGACCATATTTGCCGGTAGGATTTTCACAGTCTGCGAAATTTTTCCCCCGTAGATGGCTTTTCTTCCATAAGCTTACACTCGGTCTGCTGTTGTGTGGCGCCCTACATAGACCCTGGAAATGCATTTGATCTGGCTAAACCTTAGTACTGGCGATGCCGTGGCCTCTCTCAGTAGGCCACAATGCGGGTCTGTTGCGGCGAAATCAGCTCATACGTCACGCCCCGCCACCGTATTTTCCGCGTGAAGAGCGACATCAGGAAGTTCAGCAAAAATAGGTAAGGGACAAAAACCCCCAGCACAATGTACATCCAGGCTTGACTCGCAATCTGCGCCCGCAATCCCGGCAAAACTTCCGTCACCGCCGCCACCCGCAGGCCCCCTCGAATCGCCGCCAGAAGCATCGGCGCAAACGTAAGTACTGCCAGGTGAAATGCCGGCAGCGTCGCAACCAGATTCCTCAGCGTCACTGCCAGTCCTAGCGGTAGCGTCACCCCGTACAAGAAATGGGTCATCGCTCCCGCCGCCCACGTCTTTTTGGCATACACCTTGGTGATCAAAATCTGCCGATTGGTGAACTCCAGCAGCCCTCTGTAGTCCACCTCCGCATACGTGGCCGTAAGGCATTCCGGCACAAACGAAATGGCGCGTCCCGCACGCTGCAGCGCCCGGGTCATCGAATAATCGTCGCTCACCGAGTGCGTCCACTCGTCGAATACGCGAATCGCATCGAACACGCTGCGCCGAATCGCCGTTCCCCCGCCCCAGCAAAAATTCTTGCCCTTCTCGCTCAACATCGTTACCACCGACGCGTTCCATGCCGCCAGGAGCCCCGTCGCCAAATGGTGTCCATTCGGAATCAACCACCGCATCGTGGTGGCCGCGCCGGCCTGGTTGTCATGCAGCGCCCCTACCAGCCCGCGCAGCCATAATTTCCCCGGCCGCCCGTCCGAATCCGCGAAAGCCAGCACCTCGAAGTCTTCCGGCAGTTGCTCGATCGCCACTCGCAGGTTGTGCACCTTCTCCCCGCAGCCTTCCGGCCGCTCGGCGATCACCACGTGCGCCGGCGCCTTCGAATGCTCCGCAACCCGTTTCACCGTGCTGTACGCGGAATCGCTGGCCGCCGCCAGTACAAAAAATATTTCGTAATTGCGGTAATCGAATTCAGTCAACGCCGTGAGGTTTTGCTCCAGGCCTGCTTCCACGCCCTTGCACGGACACAGCAGCGCCACCCGCGGCGCGTTAAATCCTGGGTCTCCCTGCATCCGCCGTCGCGCGAAGGCCAGCCACTGCATCCCTTGCCACACCAGATACACCCCTACGCCGATCTGCGCGATCGCCAGGTAGTAGAACAGTGTCTCCACGCAGTTTCGAGCCTAGCAGAACCATTTATCTCCCGAAAATTTCCGTACGCAGGTAGAATCGCACAGGTAAACATCCCTCCCAGGAGCGTGGCAATGAATCGCGTCGATACTTCCATGGTTACCACCGCCAATGAAATTCCCGGTTACCGCATCGTCAGGAATTTCGGCATCGTCCGCGGAATCATCGTCCGTTCGCGCAGCGTCATCGGAAATCTCGGCGCCGCTCTCCAGACCATCGTCGGCGGCAATATCACCATTCTCACCAACCTTTGCGAGAAGACTCGGGAGGATGCTTACGAGCTGCTCCTCCAGCACGCCGCGCAGCACGGAGCCAATGCCGTCGTCGCCATGCGCTACGACGCCACCGAAGTCATGCAAGGCGTCACCGAAGTTCTCGCCTATGGCACCGCCGTCCAGGTCGAGCGCAATACCCAGTAATAGCGTGTGCAACGCGGCTTACCCCCCGTGGGAGACCGGGAGCGGTTCGCGAGCCTCTACCGAATCGTCGAAACCAACTGTTCGGTCAGTTGCTCCAGCGTCGTGAGCGCCGCGCTCGCCGCCACTCGCGCCTTCTCCAGGAATGACGAGTCCAGCAAAAACGCGCAGCGGTCCACAAACGGATGATTGGCCGCCTCAAACGGCTTCCGCCGCCGTCCCGCGCCGCTCCGCGCGATCAACTCCTCATAAATCTGGAAATCCCGCTGAAAATCCAGAGCATCCCCCATCGACCATTTCTGCTGTCGCGCCAGCGCACCCAAATACTTCCTTCGGTACGCCGCCGCATCCTTCTTCGCCATCGGTCGCGGCTTCGACTTCGCCGTCGGCTGGAAATCCCGCGTCACCGCTTGCACCGCATGCACGCTTGCCGCGATCAGCGCCTCTCTTTGTAATAATCCCAGCAAATCGCGATACAGCGCCGCGTGCACCTGCAACCCGTGCCGCCCGTGTTCCACCACGTACGAGTCCACAAACCTCGGTACCAGCCGCTCGCGCAGCAGCGCTTCGCTCAACTGCGCCGCCAATTCCGCCGCTCCATTTGTCCCCGATTGCTTTGCCCCGCTCATCCCTGCCCATGGTAGCAGGACTCCCGAAAAAGAAAGGGCCGGATTGGTGTCCGGCCCCGGTGCTCTGCGAGAGATTACTTGTGAACGATCCGCTGGATTTAGAACTTGCTCCAGGTGAACGTGTCCAGCGTCCAGTTCCCCACCGTCATCAGGTTCCGCTGCAGCGCGCGGTCGTAGTGGATGGCTACGCTCGCATTGCCGCTTGACCCGATCGTGCTCCCGATCACCGATCCGTACCAGTTCGCATTGCCGGTGAACGTGATCGGCGCGTTCGGCGCATAGAGCACCGCCGACGATTGCCCGTTGCCATGCAGATCGATTGTGCCGGTCCCCGCGTACTGAATCTGCAGCAGCGTGGAATTAAAGCTCGTGTTGCTGATCCCGTTGCCGCCGATATCCAATGGCGTCGATTGGCCCGCGCCCACTACGTTGATGATCACCGGCTGGTATACCGCCGCAACGCCCGTCCCCGGACCGGTGCCCGGGCACGGTCCAATTGCGATCGATGCGTTGCCCGCCAGGCTGATGCTGTTCACGTAATACGTTCCCGGCACGCAAGCGCCGCTCGAGTTGATTCCTGGGACAAAGGTCACCACATTGCTCGCACCGCCGGTAACACCGATGTTTCCATAATTCCCATTCGCCGCTCCAGTGGTCCCGTTGGACGGGCAATTGACGATGCAGGGCGTTAACGTGATGGGTGCACTGCCGTTATTAATATTAGTTGCCGGCATCGGCACCGCGGTCGGTATCTGCGGCGTCACCATGGTCACCGTCTGCGGCAGCGTCACCAACCCTGGAGCCGCTAGGCAATTCGTTGGGCTGGTACCGCAGCCCGTCACGGCCGTCGTGTTCCCGGACAAGGCGTCCACGCCCCCTCCCGCTCCGCACGCTCCTACGCCAGTATCGGGACTCGAAAAAGTCCCGTTGATCACCGTATTAGCCGCGGTATTCACGTTTCCATTGGAGCCCAGGTTGCCCTCGTACAATTGCGTTACCGGGTTTCCCCCGGACAACGTCATGTTGGCGGAATCGTAGCTGTCAATCGTTCCTCCGCCATTGAAGGAAATCGATCCACACCCGCTCCCCGTCGCGAATCCCGCGTAGTTGTAGCACGGCGTTACGTGCGACTCCAGCAGCGCCGAAACCTCTAAGTCCGCGTTATGTACGCTGGTCATGTCTCCATGCGAAGTCAACTTCCACAATTGCGCGGTGAGGTTCTGTAAATTCTGGCACTCCTGCACCTGCCTCATGGACATCAGTTCCGCGGAAACCGTATAATTCACGCTGGTATTCCCCGCTGGCAAACTCTTCTGCGTCGCCGTGTCAAACGCGCTTAGCGTGGACGCCACCGGATAATTGGGGCTGATGCCGTTCATGGTCACGCCCATCGCGATTGGGGCGACCCCCGCCGTCAGCGTCACTGGGCTCACATTCATGTTGTATGCCGTTATCGGGTCCGAAGGCGATACGCCTGGCTGCGGATAGCTGGTGATCAGATAGTTGGCCGCCGCATGCAACCCGGCTTCCGCTCCGTAGCGCGATTGCGTCATCAACCGGTAATTCATGCTCGACCACGTTTCCGACTGCGACAAAAACATCATCGCCGCCGCCGTAATCGAAAGCACCAGGATGAAAATCATGGCGAAGATCAGTGCCACGCCTTTTTGGTTTGCTCGTTTCCTGTTCAATTTCATAATCAATTCTCCTAGCAATCCTTTACGGCAATAACAAATTGGTCACCGACGGCGGCATCGGCTGCGCCCGGGTCGGATCCACCAGGCTCGCCGTGTCGTATACCTCCACCACGTTTCGCGGAGAAACGTTCAACAGCGCCTTCGTTTCCAGCTGAAACTGCTGCGTTTGCGGGTCCTTATTCTGCGTTTGCACTGTCAAGGTGACCGCCACGTCGGTTACGCACGTGCCGCTCCCCAGGGGCTGAACTTGGTACGCAAAACAAGGCACCGGATTGCCGCTGTTGTCATTCGGATTGGGCAGCACGTTGCTAAGCAAGATCATGGTGTTGTCGTTGGCCGGCTTGGTTGCCTGCGTAATTGGCATCTGGTTGCGGTACAGGCTGCCCGGAGTGCCATTTGTGCCGGTGCAGGTGTATTCCACATACACCATATTGCCGTCCCCGTTGATGTCCCCGTAGATCTTCAGCACAGTCGCGCTGGAACCGCAATTCCCTCCGCCGCAAGTGGTTGCCGGCGGCACAATCCCGGTGGCAAACGCTCCCAATGCCGACACCGGTGCAAGCGCCGGGTGCGGGTTTGTGAATGTCGCTGTTCCGCTGGCCCCGCTCCCAGACACCACCTGGACCGCTTCCCGGTTTAGTCCCACATCAAACGTCAGCCACTCACCGGGATATATGCTTGCGCTCGTTCCCGTGGAATCCAGTGCGAACGAAACGGGCGCCGTTGAGGCCACCACCGCCGAATGCAACGTTACATTCGCCCCCGTGCTGCTAAGCGCGATTCGTCCCGCTTGCCCAATTTCCTGTTGCAGCAGTTCCGTAGCGCTGCGCACGCTGCTATGCATCTCCGTACGGTTGGCAATGCTTCCTTGCGTCCTCAGCAGTTGCCCCATTCCGGACATCACAATGCTGCCCACCACGAACAGCACTGCCAGCGAGACCATCGTTTCCAGCATGCTGAATCCAAACTGTTTCTTGCGCGTCATAGACTCCTCAATCAAAACGGATATGTCTTTAATGCCGCCACGGTAGACTGCGGAACGATCCCGTTTCCCACCGCTCGTCGCGCTTGCGACAACACCGTGATCTGCTTCAGGTGCGTGGTGCCGGCCGGCACCGTAATTTGCCAAACCCGGATGTACTCCCAGTTGGCGGCCGCCGTCACCAGGTTTCCGCTGGCATCCAGGTAATCCACGTAACCCGTCGTCGGCGCTGTGGTACTCAAGCTGCCGCCCGCCTGCGGAACTCCGTTAACCATGTCCGAGCAGCCTGCTAGTCCGGTTCCGGTCCCCACTACTGCGGGAAACACCGTCGTATCCGTCCCGGCTGTGCCGGTCGGGCCGCCGTCGCAAAATTTGAGCGCCAGTAGCTGTTCCATCTTGTCCTGCCCATACTCGGCCGTGCGCGCCGCCAGGTGCCCTTGCGTCTCCGTGGTGGATACCGCTACCGCCGCCAGCCCGATCACTCCGCTAGCCACCACCAGCAGCATGGCCAGCGCGACCATGGTTTCCATCAGCGTCAAGCCGGCTTGCGTCTTCCGATTTCTTTTTGCCACCGCTTGGCTATCCAATCTCATGCTTTCACCCTCACTGAGCTTGCCAATTTGCTGCCCCCAACGGGCTCGACCATGCCTGAATAGAGCCGGTCGCCGAAACCGTCACACCATCCACGATTTTTCCGTTGGTCAGGTAAAACGCGCCGGTAGCCACTGGCGCTCCGGTGTTATCGATTGGGATACCTCGCGAGTTGAACACCACGCAGGCTGTACTGCCCACCGAGGATCCACCGTTGTCCAGGCACGGGGCGGCTTGCGCCATCGTTGTCTGCCCGGGTGTCGGCCCACTCGTCAGGCCACCTAGCCCGAATGTGTCGCCCTGTGCCAGAACGTAAGACTCTCCGCTCGGCTGCCCCCCGCCATAAGTCAAGCAGGCGCCGGTCGGATCGGTGTCGGCAAACCAGCATCCCTCGCCTCCGTTTGCCGTCTTGCTCCAAACTTGTAATTGATAGGCATTGCCGGTCAGGTCCGCATACACCCGCGCGTGGGTAAAGCCCGCCGCCGCGCGCATTTTAGCCTGCCCCACAAGGCTGTTGATTGTGCGAAGGTCTCCGGCCGCACGCAAGTACGCCGTCGTATTCACATAAGTCGGCACCGCAATCGCCGTAATGATCACCGACATCGCAATCACCACCAGCATTTCCAATGTCGTGAATCCTGCTTCTCGCCTGTTCTTCACCGTTATCCTCATGCACTCCGCCATGCGATTCGGCATCCACAGGTGCAGGTCCAAGGCCAAGCCGCCTATCCTCGCAACTCCTTAAAAAACCTAAACTTAATCCGGCCTTCGAGGCTTACCTCCAAGCCCCTTCCAGCCCCATGGGTAGAAACGAAACAACTTGAGCATCCATTGCAGTCGTTCCCTTTCGCACCGAACCGCCCGGCGAAACCCATCGAAAATTTCTATTGACAATTCGGTATAAGTCCATTATTATACTCAACGGATAAGGTTGTGCCCGGCTCCTTCTCCCATTCCAATTCCCAACTAACCCTTGATTTTTAGCGAACTTACCAAGAATAGTGCGGCGTGCGTCGTTTTTCTTCTACGATCCGCGCCATTCGGCGGAGCCGTCGGCGAAACCCATAAGTCTTTTAGAATGTGCAGTTACAGCGGTTTGTTCCTCTAAGTCCCGTAGAATGAACAGTTCCAGGAA
>Ga0070730_10002698_pt1 | contig 16098 bp, 12 predicted proteins | sample Coa_R1_3_FD_66447 | JGI IMG/M metagenome (GOLD analysis project Ga0070730, IMG submission 66447) | Surface soil microbial communities from Centralia Pennsylvania, which are recovering from an underground coalmine fire - Coalmine... | ecosystem: Environmental > Terrestrial > Soil > Unclassified ...
GAACGCTCGGCCATCATCAGGGAGCCGGTGGGACAGACCTGTACACACGCTCCACACGAGACACAATCGGTATCATGCAGGCTCACATTGAAAGGTGTGGCGACGATGGTATCGAAGCCCTTGCCGAACATGCCATAGCAATCAGGACCGATCACATCATGGCAGACTCGCACACACTGCGTACAGTTAATGCACTTGTTGGGATCGCGCAGGATAAAACTATGCGACAGGTCGGTCGAATAGTCGTGATAGTCATGGGGCTCGCCATCATGGAAGCGATTGTCCGCCAGTCCATGCTGGATGCTCTGCTTCTGCAGGTCGCACTGTCCGGCGGCGGGACAGGCGCATTGCAGGCAGCGCGCCGCTTCCCTCTGAGCCTGCTCCTGCAAGTAGCCCTGCTCGATGATGCGAAAATTACGTTTGCGCTCCTCATAGGGCAGCATCGGCATCTTCACCTTGGGCTCCACTGGCTTGTAGGGCACAATATCGAAGAGATCCGGTTTCCGCTCCTCCAACTCCAGTCGCCGCGCCACTTCGTCCATGTCTTCGCCGGCCAGATAGGCGTGGATGGAGCGAGCACCCAGTTTGCCCTGCGCCACACATTCAATGATCGTGCTCGCGCCCAGTTGCGCATCGCCGCCCGCGAAGACGCCTTTGCGATCGCTCATAAAGTTATACGGATTCGTCTGGATCGTCTTCCACTTCGTCCACTTGGTGCCGGACTTCTCATCGAGCACACTGGTATCAACTTTCTGACCAATAGCCGGAATGATCGTGTCACATTTAACGACAAACTCCGACCCAGGGATAGGCACGGGACGGCGGCGACCGCTGGCATCCGGCTCTCCCTGCTTGGTGCGCTGGTATTCCATACCCACAACCTTGCCATCCTCAACCATCACACGCTGTTGGGCGGCCCGCAGCATCAGATTTGTGCCCTCAGCCTCACCATCCTCGACCTCTTCTTGCGTCGCGGTCATATCCTGACGGGTACGGTAGTAGGTGGTATGGACCTTCGCACCCATGCGCAGAGAAGTACGTGTGCAGTCGAAGGTAGTAAAACCACCGCCGATGACAACCACTTCTTTGCTCTCATCAACTGGGACCGGTTTGCCCTCGACCTTATCGATCAGAAAGCGGATCGCATTAACTACGCCCTCAGCATCTTCACCCGGGATATTCATGGCATTACTGGTCCAGCAGCCAATGGCCAGGTACACGGCATCGAAGCCCGCCGCGAAAAGGTCGTCGATAGTGAAATCGACGCCCAGCTTGACGTTGAATTGCTTGTCGACGCCCAGCTGCCAGACGCCCTCAAACTCGCGGTCCATCATGTCTTTCTGCAAGCGATATTCCGGGATGCCGTAGCGCAGCATGCCCCCGGCCTGGGGCTGCATATCAAAGACCTTGCAGTAATGTCCCTTGAGCGCCAGATAGTAGGCGGCCGAGAGTCCAGCCGGGCCAGCACCGACGATCGCGACGCGTTTGCCGGTCGGCGGATCCTTCACAAAGGGCACGGGCGGGTCAAGCAAGCTATATTCTGCGGCATGACCATGCATGCGGCAGATGGCAATCTCCTCATCTACCAGCGCACGACGACAACCAGTCTGACAGGGAGCGGGGCAGGTCAGGCCCAAAATAAAGGGAAAGGGCAAGACTTCTTTGACCAGCCGTGCCGCCTCTTTCATCGACCCCTCGGCAATCAGCTCCAGGTAGCCTGGGATATCGATGTGAGTTGGACAGTGGACCTGACAGGGAGGCTGACAATAGGCGTTATGATCGGAGAGCATCATCTCCAGGTTGGTGCGCCGGATATGGAATAGCTCATCGGAGTTGGTCGTCACTACCATGCCGGGCTCAGCCGGGGTATTACAGGAGGGCAGTGGCCGTTCCGCGCCTTCGATATGCACCAGGCACATGCGGCAGGCGGAGGTTGGCTCCAGCTTCTCGTCATTACAGAGGTTGGGGATATCGCTGATCCCGTTATCGATCGCCACACTCAGGATCGTCTGGCCTTCGTAGGCTTGCATGACCTTGCCATCAATGGTCAGCGTAAAGCTGGGATGACCCACCTCGTTGCGTACCAGCGGGGCCTGCGGCTCCTGAGTGGCTGGCGAGAAATTATCTCGAATTGATATAGCCATCTATTTTCCTACATTTGATTACGGTAAAACATGTTTTGTGACAAAACGATGAGAGCGCACTGGCAGAGGAGCACGAATGCCTGCTGGGAGCGGCTGCACATCGATGAGAGCGGTGAAATGCTCGGGCCAATAGCGTTTAGCGGTTTTGAGCGAGTTGGGAGCCTGAACGCCAAAGCCGCAGAGCGACCCATTAGGAACATAGGCGGCAAGTTCATCCAATACATCAAGATCGCCTCGCACACCAAGTTCGCTGACAATGCCCTCCAGCAAGCCTGTAATCCGTTTCGTACCTATGCGGCAGGGAACACATTTGCCACACGATTCTTTCGCGAGATAGCGGCTGCGCTCCATAGCCCACTCCACCATGCAGGTATCGGCGGGCAATAATTCAACGACCCCTGAGCCGACGATAACACCGGCCTCTTCCAGCGGATCATAGTCGAAGGGCAAATCAAGCTGCGATACAGGCAAGGCGCCACCTTCTGCTCCGCCCACAACGACCCCGAGAAATTCTTGCTCCGAACGCTGAATACCAGCCAGAGCTAGAATGTCGCGCAGTTTTGTCCCAAAGGGCACTTCAATCACTCTAGGCTCGTTGTTGGGGGCCAGGTCGTAGACCGTCAGGATCTTCGTGCCGCTGGTAGTGGCAGTGCCGACACTGGCAAAGGCTGCGGCGCCATCGCGCACAATCACAGGTACATTGGCCAGTGTCTCGATAGAGTTGATAGCAGTCGGCTTATCCCACAATCCATACTGAGCTGGGAAGGGAGGACGCTGCTCAGGCATACCACGGCGCCCCTTAATGAGCGCGATCTGCACCGTCTCTTCGCCGCCCATGAAGCCGATATCGGCGGCCAGCACATTGATGGTACAGCTAAAATCGGTGCCCAGGATATCGCGTCCGGCAAGATTGGCTTCCAGAGCTTCTTTCAGGGCGTCCTGGATCGCGTTCAGCCCGTCATCGTAGAGGCTGCGCGTGAAAAGATAGGCTTCTGAAGCGCCTACCGCATAGGCCGCGAGGACAATGCCCTCGATGACCTGATGAGGATTGCGATCCAGCAAAGCATGGGCCGCGTATGAGCGGTCATCGGCATCGTAGGCATTACAGATCACGTATTTCTGCTCGTCATCGGCCTGGCGAACGATCCGCCACTTTTCACCGGCGAGGCGACCCGCACCACCCCTGCCGCGCAATTTCGCCGCGGTCACCTGCTGGATCACCTGATCTGGCGTCTGTTCGCGGAGAGCTTTCTCTAAGGCGGCATAGCCTCCGGCGCGACGATAGCCACTGAGCGAACGGGCATCGTCCTGCTGCCGCAGCACACGATAAGAGTTTTGTAAATCAGGCATTGGGCTGCCTCACATGATGAATATTGCCCCACACGCCGCGTTTGTCTGGCGCCAGACCTCGCTCTGGCTGATCGTCGCGTGTAATGCCCTTGACGGCGGGAGCTGGTTTGAACTTTGGACTCATCGTCGCAATTCCGAAAAGATCGCTCAGGTCCACACCACGAGCCTGGACAATACGTTTGGCGGCCTGTAGAGGTAAATAACCATAGATGTCCATAACCGTATCCAGCAGGGCAGGCAGGGCGCCGGCTTCGCGTGACCACGTTTCTAGCACTGTATCGAGCGGGCTGAGGTCGATCTCCGGCTCCAGGTAATCCTTCACCGGCATAGCAACACAGGGGGCCACAGGCTTGTTCGCATAATCGACCGCATACTCGGAGATGCGGGTCTTATAGAAGCCGGCCTTCGATGCGCCACTGGCAGGTGGGATCTTACGGGGAGTAAATTTTTCTGCGCCCTCACGAATGTAGGACTGGAACCAGGGGCGTTCCTTCCACTCATCCAGCGGCTCATATTCAATGGTAATAGCGCGAGGAGGGCAGGCCTTTTCGCACAGGAGGCAGGATTCACATTTCAGATTAAATTCTGTCTTCAAGCCTTCCTCAGCGATCAGCTGGATCAAGCCGCGGCTGCGCGGGGGCAGCTTTGGCTTTTCATATGGATAGAGCCGGGTGACCTTTGGCCGGAAAAGATGGCTAGCGGTCAGGCCCATACCTTCAAGGATACCACGCATACACTACACCTCTATTTCCTTCTCGCCACGCACTTTGAGCCCCTGCTTGGCTATTTTCTCACGCAGCTTGAGGATACCTTCGATCAGGGCCTCCGGGCGAGGAGGGCAGCCAGGCACGTAGACATCGACGGGAACGATGGTATCCACACCCTGGACCGTATAATAACTATCATAAAATTCGCCACCTGAATTCGCACATTGGCCCATACTGAGAACCCACTTGGGTTCCGGCATCTGCTCCCACAGCAGGCGCAGGCGCGGCCCCATCTTTACGGAGACCGTACCGGCCACAATCATCAGGTCCGCCTGTCGCGGGCTGGAGCGAAAGACCTCGGAACCAAAGCGCGAGAGGTCATAGTGGGCCTGGGCGGAGGCCATCATTTCGATAGCACAGCAGGCCAGGCCATAGCCTAAAGGCCAGACCGACTTTGAGCGAGCCCAGTTCTGCGCCCACTGTAACATATCGGCAAGGCTGGTCAACTGGACCGGGAGTTCCTGGTCGCCAGGGATATATTCGTGGGGACCGGTAGCCATCGCCAGCGGCACTGGCTTGCGCCGTCCAGCGGGCGACTTTCCATTTTCCTTTATTTCGCTGCTCATAACAATGTAACTCCTAAAGGCAAAGGTTTTTAGCAGCACCTATTGCTCGATTTCGTATTTGGATATATGCAGAATCTAACATGAGACAGGAGGCGGAGCTGTTCTATTGCATCTATCCACCTTGAACCTATTATAGCACGTTCCGCCCAGGCGTGCTAGAAACAGGAGAAGCAGGCGAAGTTGGGGAAGGGCACATGTACCACGCTGAGGTTACGCCTGATCAGCAGCTTCTATCTGTGATAAGCCATCAGATTTCGTTGTGGATTCGCCCTCGGGAGGTGTGGCGAAGGGCGCGCTCTTGAGAAAAAAGCTGGCCACAAGCGCGATCGCGGCAAAAATCAGGACCGCCACAAAGCCATGCTGGAGTGCGTTCTCGAGTTGCAATTTCCCAGCCTGGTCAGTGGGCAGATGCTGCGTCAGGGCGCCTGAAACTGCGCTGGTTACTACAGTTCCCACTATGGCAATGCCCAATGTGGCTCCCAATTGCCCCAGGTAGCGAGTTGCCGCTGTACCTACCCCTAGCTGGCTCTGGGGCAGAGCGTTTTGTGCTAGCATCGGCAGGAAGAAGAAGCTTCCGGTGCCGATACCCGCCAGGATCATGAACACTATTGCCTGAAACAGCGTGGTTACCGTTGTCATGAGCGCGATCAGGAAGATTCCTACGACCATAAGCAGTGCCCCCAGGATCGCAACGATCTGCGGGCGTTTAAGCGCGCTTACAAGCGGACCAGCCAGCATCGCGCCAATTACCATGCTCACCGAGAGTGGGGTCATTACCAGGCCAGCAGCCGTAGGTGTGACAGCGAGCACTCCCTGTAAGAACAGTGGCAGGTAGAGCGAGAGGCCCATCAGCACCATCATCTGCAGCATCGAAAGGAGTGCGACGACGCCAAAAATCTGATTGCGGAAGAGATCCAGAGGCAGGATCGGCTCAGCGGCCCTGCGTTCGACCAGGAGCAGTAGGGCGAAGAGTACGACTCCTATCGCCAGCAATCCCAGCACCTGAGGAGAACTCCAGGCATACATTCTGGTGCTGCCCCAGGTCAGTCCCAACATCAGGCAGACCGTTGCGATGGCGGAGAGCAAAGCGCCCAGAAAATCGATGCGGCGTACTGCGGCCCAGCCTGCCAATGCGGTCGTACGCACCGAAAGGTTTGCCGGTAGAAAGAAGAGCAGTCCAGCTATGGCCAGCAGGCCAACTGGCAGATTGATATAAAAGACCCAGCGCCAGCGACTGCTCTCGGTGACCAGGCTTCCTATCAGCGGGCCATGCTCGGCGAGCCAGCCACCCAGGGTTGGGCCGAAGAGATTGGAGACGCCGTAGACGATGCCAAACGCACCACCCCATTTGGTCCGCTCTTCTGGAGGGAAGATATCTCCAATGACGGTGGCAACCAGGGCCATGCCAATCCCCGCGCCCATTCCTTGCAGCGCCCGAAAGAGGATCAGCTGATTCATCGTTTGGGCAGCCCCGGCCAATAATGAGCCCAGGAGGAAGAGGGTGGTGCCGCCCAGGAGAAACCACTTGCGCCCAAACTGGTCCGAGAGCTTGCCCACGATGGGGACCATGGTCATTGTGGCCAGTACATAAGCGGTGACGACCCAGGTATAGCGATCCAGACCGTGTAGCTGGACGATGATGCGCGGCATAGCTGTGCCAACAATGGTCTGGTCCAGCGCTTCTAAGAAGAGCGATAGCATCAGCGCGATGATTATGGAGGCCAGTGCGAAGCCTCGCAGCCGCTGCTTGTTCTCTGGTGATGTCATGGATATGGTGCTCACTGTCTTTCCTTTCCTGGTTGATCTTCTTGTCTACATCGCTTCCGCGGCCGAGCTTCCGCTTTCAGAATTCGTCAATGGGTTATCAAGCTACTCTCGCAGGACAGCACCACAATGAGGAGAGCCCTGGACGGGCCTCCTACGGGGATCGGGATTTCCGCGGGCGTAGCGCCATTGTATTTGGTGTCACGCGAAAGTAAGCAGAACTCGCCTGGCACTCTATCGTAGATTGGCGGCGTGATGGGCAGCCCACACTTCGACAGAACGAGGCGAGCGACCTGTGAGCTTTTGCACTGTATCGGTAACTGGGGCGGGCGTGCCGATATACTTCTTCCATGTCTCGAAAAGCAGGTCCGCCGGGGCGTAGGGGCTGATCGCCTTCCGCGCGGCCTCCTCGTCCAGCTCCTCGTAGCGCAGTGGTCGGCCTAGAGCTTCACCAATCAGTTTCACCTGTTCGCTATGGGTCAGCGACTGCGGACCGGTCAGGTTGTAGATCTTCCCGGCGTGCTCATCTTCAGTAAGTGCGACGATGGCCACGGCTGCAAAATCGGCTGGATGCATCGGCGTACCGCCTGCCTCAGCGTAGGGGCCACGGACGACATCACCGGCCTTGATTTGCCTGGGAACGTCAAATGCCCACTGCAAAGCGTCAGAGGAGGCTACTTCCAGACGCAGGAATGTCCACTCCAGCCCCGAATCTCTGATCTGGCGCTCGATGTCGTAATGGAAGGCTGCGATGGCGTTGGGCTGCTCTTCTGCACTGTCATCTACGGCTCCCGAGGATTGGAAGACGATCCGGCGAACCCCGGCTTCCCTGGCCGCTTTGAGGAATGCAGGCGCGAAGCCTGGCACCGCGGCCAGCAGGAACACCGCCGTGACATCCTTGAATGCTGCTGCCAGGCTCTCCTGGTCTCCTAGATCTCCAGAGGCAACCTCAGCTCCGGCTGGCAGGCCAGCCTTCTCCGGGTCGCGAGTGAGGGCGCGTACAGGTCGTCCAGCCACTACAAGCTGCTCGACGATGGATCGACCTACCGGCGCGGTTGCCGCAGTTACGAGAATCATATTGTGCCTCCTTGTGTGGTTACTGAGTCATTCTAGATAGTTTCATACCCAAATGTGGTCCAAATTGGCGGCAGAAGGGTGTCTTTCCGCTCTAAGAGCTATTCTAAACCCTGCTGTGGTATAATACCAGGACAATACCGGCCGTTTTCTGTCCGGTTCAGTTCTGTCAGGAGGGAAATGACTCCTTGAAACAAGAGGAACAACCAGCTTCCCCTTCACTTCTGCCAGCCAGCCTGGGCCAGCGCTTACGCAGGCATCGCATTCGTCTGGCTCTCTCACAAGAAGCTCTGGCTGATGCCATCGGAGCCTCGGTCAGAAGTGTCCGTCGCTGGGAACAAGACCTAGCCATCCCGCATGAGGTTTCCCGCGCTCGTCTCTGCCAACTTTTCAGCATTGACCCTCAGCGCCTGCTTGGATCTGCGCCCGCCGAGGAGATGCAACAGCCCGCCATCACAGAACCACTCTGGTATGTCCCTTTCTCACGCAATCCTTGTTTCACCGGACGCGAGCAGATCTTTCATATGCTGCATACCCGGCTCTCGAACTTACAGCCTGGCGCCCTCAGCCGTGTTTCTGTGCTCACGGGGCTGGGGGGCATCGGCAAAACTCAGGTGGCTATCGAATATGTCTATCGCTACATACGAGCGTATAGTGCTATCTTCTGGGTGGCTGCGGAAACCAGCGAAAGCCTGATGACGAGTCTGCGCCAGATCGCCAACCAGTTGGATCTTCCTGAGCGCCAGACGGCAGAGCAGTCCAAACTGCTTGCTGCTGTACGACAGTGGCTCGCGACTCATACAGACTGGCTCTTGATTGGTGATAATGTCGAAGACCCCGAACTGTTCCAGTCTGTGTTGCCTTCCCGACTGCAAGGAGCTCTCCTACTCACTACCCGGCGTCAGACGCTCGGCTCAATGGCAGAACCAGTCGCCCTGCCGCTGATGAGCCCTGAGGAGAGCGTGGAACTGCTGCTTCGACGAGCCAGAAGGCTCAATTCCTCTCCTCCCGGCACTCTTATCTCATGCTGTACCCAACAAGAGGCTTCTGCCGCAGCTGAGCTAGTGGCCTTGCTGGAGGGCCTCCCCCTGGCGTTAGATCAGGCTGGCGCCTATATCGACGAAACAGGCTGTAGCCTGGCAGACTATCTCCAGCGCTGCAATGCTCAACGCAAAGATCTATTGGCCCGTCGGGGCATCCATGGAGGCTCTCATCCAGCCTCAGTCACTACAACTCTCTCACTCTCAGTAGAACGCATTGAACGTGAGCATCCAGCTGCGGCAGACCTGCTACGACTCTGTGCCTTCTTGCATCCAGAGGCGATCCCCGAGGAATTGCTGCTCAGAGCCGCTTCCTCTGGACTTGCTTTAGATCAGGCGCTCGCTGATCCCTACCAGTTCGATCTTGCCCTGGCTGCCTTACGCAATGCCTCTCTGGTCACTCGACATACCGAAACACATAGCATTTCGGTACATCGACTGGTGCAGGCTGTGCTCCAGGACCAGATGCAGCCGGTCGAGATCCGCCTGTGGAGCGAGCGAGCCGTGCGCGTGGTGAACGCCTCGTTTCCCGAGGGGACCTTTCGCACCCTGGTTCAGTGCGAGCGCTTTGTGCCTCATGCTCTGGCCTGCCTGCCCCTGATTGATTTGCTCGGCTCTGCTCTCCCAGAAACCAGCGAGTTGCTTTATAAACTGGGCTGTCATCTGGTGGATTTTGGGCTCTTTGAGAAGGCTGAGCCGCTGTTGCTGCAGGCAGTGGCACTGGGGGAGCAATACTATGGCCCTGAATACCTCCTGCTCATCCCCCGCCTATTGAAACAGGCCGAAGCATTTTCTCGACAAGCGAAGTTTCAGAAGACGGAAACATTCTTGCAACGCGCTTTGACTCTTGCAGAGCACCATCAGGAAGCAGCTCGTCTCTACCTCGCTGAAACACTCAGCGACCTTGGCACACTCTACCGTGATCTGGGAAAATATACAGTAGCAGAGTCGTTCTGTCAGCGCGCACTGTCCATTCAAGAGCAGGAACCACAGACGAGACAATCCGATCTCATCATGGGCCTTATCATCAATGAGCTGGCAAACCTCTATCAAGATCAAGGCAAGTATCAGGAGGCAGAGCCACTCTATCAGCAAGGATTGCGTATTTGTGAGCAACACATAGGATTAGAGAATCCCTGGACGGCGATCGTTTTCAACAATCTCGCCACTCTTTATACGAAGCAGAGGAAGTACGAGCTGGCTGAGCAGTTCTCCCTACGGGCGTTGCGCGTTTGGGAGCAGAAGTTGTCACCGGAACATATCTGGACAGCAGTCACTCTCAACACGCTAGCCACACTCTATCGCGACCAGGGCAAGTACGAGCTGGCTGAGCCGTTATATCAACGTGCCCTACGCATGCGAGAGCAGCAATTACCATCAGATCATCCAAATACCGCCATCACCCTCTACGATCTGGCCACGCTCTATCGCAACCAGGGCAAGTACGAGCTGGCTGAGCCGTTATATCAACGTGCCCTGCGCATGCAGGAGCGCCTGTTGGGACCAGATCATCCCAGGACCGCCATCACCCTTCGTGATCTGACCACGCTCTATAAAACTCAGGCAAAACGAGACAATTTCTGTTGAAGGGAAAGGAAAACCCCGCTCCTTCCCCTCCATTTCGTCTTGAAACCCTCAATTTGCTTGTATTGATGCCAATGAGGTTAATCAGGAGGATCCCAGGTGGGCCTCTGGTAAGCTGAGCGATTGCCTCAACCACAGGCCCTCTTATGTGAGAATGACGACCTCTCAATAGCCCTGCTCCAGCGGGGAGATCAGGCACCGGCTACCGGGCTCATGAGCGAATACGAGCTGGCATACACCTGGTGATAGGATGGGCTGACTTGCCCGCCTCCTCCTTTAGGCATAATGATTTGCGTTGGAGGGAAGAGGAGCGGTCGGAATAGCATCAGAGCCAACAGAATTACCGCCAGTACTAGCGTGATTACTCCCAGAATGATGTGTGGCCGGATATTGTTTGACATGCGTTCAAAATCTCCTTCTTTACTACGCAATAGCTGATGGGATATCCATAAAAGAGCGCGATCCCAGGGCGGTACTCACCATCGGACTCACCATATGCCCCGACTGTTGAGTGCTTCCACCGCCTGGAGGGGGGCCCAGGTACTTGTTGCCACCTCCTCCTATCCCCAGCAAGGGCAGCAGTTGCATAATCAGAATGAGAATTAATAGGACGAGAGTTACGATCTGAATGATAGAGAGCGTTCGATAACTTTTGTTATTTTCCATAGTATCTCCTTGTCTTTTTTACACTGTCTGCAAAGCAACAACCGGATCGAGTTGCGAAGCGCGCATAGCTGGATAGAAGCCAAAGATGACACCGGTCAGCCCGGCCACGCCTATCGCGAGCAGGATCGCGCCAGGGTCCAGAATAAATGGGAGTTGGGAGTTCGTGACAATCTCAAAGCCGGTAAAGAGGCCGAAAAACACGCCGATAAGACCGCCCAGGACGCTCAAAACGACGGCCTCAATCAAAAATTGATTGCGAATATCGCCCGGACGCGCCCCCGTCGCCAGACGAATGCCAATCTCTCGCGTGCGCTCCGTGACCGAAACGAGCATGATATTCATGATGCCAATGCCGCCCACTGTCAACGCGACTGCGGCAATTCCGATGAGCAATGCTGCCAGAGATGAGGCGCTTGCTTGCTGGCTCTGAGCAAACTGGCTGGGTGATTGCACCCAAAAATCATCTTTGCTATTCTTGATGCGATGGCGTTGCTCCAACAGTGATGTGATCTCCTGCTGCACCAGATCGAGATTATTGACATCATCAACCAGGACCTCGATCTGACTCGCTTTGTTCGTATTCGTCAGACGCACCTGGACCGCTTTAAAGGATGTATAGATGGACTGATCAAAGAGAAAGTCGGCTGCGGCAAGTACGCCCACCACCTCAAAGCGCACACCGCCAATGCGGATCATCTGTCCAACGGGATCAACATTCAGCGCACTAAAAAGACTCTGTGCCACAACTGACCCCAATACCACTTTCGCTGCCCCGGTCTCTTCATCCTGTGTGCTAAACCACGAGCCTTCGGTCAGCGTTAAGCTGTGGATCGTTTGATAGTCCGTCGAAACCCCGGTCACCTGGAAATCCCCGTTCTGGCTCTGATAGCTCGTATGACCGTTTGTTTGCAAAATGGGACTCGCCTGTACCACATGCGCAAGCGTTGTCAGGGCAGTCACATCCGTGAGTGTGAGCGTACTATCTCCTCCTCCAATCCTGAAAGTTAAACCGCCCTTCCCATTCAGATTTGGTGGGGCGCCCGGTTGGATCGTCAGGATATCCGAGCCCAGACTGGCGAAGCGCTGGTTGATGCTGCTGCTTGTCCCTTCGGCCTGTGTCACGGTGATAATGACGGCGGCGACCGCAATGATCACCCCAAGCATCGTCAAGAACGACCTCGTCCCATTGACCATGAGGGCTTTGATGGCCGCCTTGGAACTCGCTTTCAATAACAGACCACGTTGTATCTGCCAGTCAGGCTGCACCGCCGCTATCGTACGAGAAGGTCGGGCTTTCGTGCCTGTACTCATCCGCGCCTCTCTCCTTTGTACTCTTCCGCGAGATCGTCGTTCTGCTGGAAGCGCGGCCCTGCAATCTGTCTAACAGTTTTCTCGACTGCCTGGGGCATACGTGGTGCAGGCATATACGCGTCCTGCACCACGAGCCCATCTTTAAACTCCACTCTGCGTTTCGCAACGGAGGCGACCTCCCCGCTGTGGGTCACGACGATGAGCGTGATGCCTTGCTCGTTCAGGGCCTGCAACAGTTCCAGAATCTCCTGGCTGGTATGACTATCCAGGTTGCCGGTTGGTTCGTCTGCCAGCAGCAGCGACGGCTGATTGACCAGCGCACGGGCAATGGCGACACGCTGTTGTTGTCCTCCAGATAGTTGCGTAGGGAGATGGTTGAGGCGGTCAGCGAGTCCGACCATCTGCAGCGCCAGAGCTGCCTGCTGGCGCTGCACTCGCTCTGGTAATCCACGATACATCAGAGGCAGCATCACGTTTGCCAGAGCCGTCTCGCGCAGCAGCAGATTAAAGCTCTGAAAGATGAACCCTATGCGCCGATTGCGGATATCAGCCAGTTGGTTAGTGGACAACTGACTGATAGGCATTCCGGTCAGGCGGTAGTCGCCGCTGGTCGGTCGATCCATGCAACCGATGATATTCATAAACGTCGTTTTGCCGGAACCCGACGGACCCATCACAGCCACAAACTCGCCCGGATAGATATCCAGCGAGACGTCCCGTAAGGCGTGCACCTCTGTTTGACCCAACTGATACATCCTGTTGAGATGACGTACAGCTACAACCGGCAACCTGCTGACATCCCCCTGCCAATCCTCCTCGCTAGCATTGTTACTCTGCGATCCCCTCTCCGATGGAGGCTGTGGATCACATTGCACATCGTTTTTATTCACGCAATCCTCTTTCTCTGAATAGAGTGCAACCACAAGCAGCAGTATACCGAGATCGCTGGCAGGAAACATCCAGACAAAGGGCATGAAAGAAAAAACCAAAGGGTAAAGAGTTTTGCCCTTTCGGGCAAACTTCTCTCAGAACCGCGCAAATGTATTGCGCCCCTTTTGTCCCCGATGGTACAATCACGAAGAAGCTCTTCTAACAAGCACAAAGGAAGCCTGGTCATACGCCCGCGCCATCAAGCTATAAATACGCCAATTATACAGGTCGATTTATCGATACCTCTCGCTGATTTATCAGCTGGCGTGACCTGGCCTCCCATATGCCCATTGCATATCACGTCGCGAATGCATATCAGTCTGGAGCAAGTAGATGGACAGCACACAATGGAAGACAACTCACCTACAAGCAAGCTGGGACAGACTATACTCTGTAGTTCGTACAATTGTCATTGGCCTGTACACACGAGTGCGCAATAGTATCCTGCAGAGCGGCTGGGTTGTACTGGGATTAGGGCTGATTGCGCTGCTGGTACAGGTATTGGCTATGCTCCCGGGGTGGTTTGGACCCATTTTATTCGGGACCAAACGCGACGTTATGATTATCGCGAATATGAGCACGACGAAACAACTATCCCTGGACCCGCCGCCGCTTGACGTTCTAGTCTCAGGGAGTCTAAAGACCGTTCATTACACGACCCCATACGCAGACACTTTTCTGCCAACGCTCTTGCTGGTACCCACCACGATTTTGCTGTATGCCATATTGACGAGCATACAACCGAGACTCTTCGCATGGCCGAAACGACAGGCCGCTTACCTGTTGATATTGGGCACAACCCTGCTGGCGCTGACGTTTGTGCCACAACTGCTCAAGGCGTCCCTGTGGTTAGACCAGTTTGCACTTTCTATACTGAGCTATGCACTGATCGCCCATGCACGCGTGACCTTCGACAAAAAGACTGGCTGGCTGGTCGAAGGGATGACCCTGGCCGCCGTCCTGACAGGGATAGCGATAGAGAGCGTCAGTGAGGCTAATCAATTACTCCTGCATATGCCCATACTCAATATAGACATTGGCATCACGATCCAGGCCTTCCAATCTCTCCTCTGGCTGCTGGGACTGCTCTGTTTACACATCTTCACTGGTATTGGCGTGCATGAACGCACAGCACGCCAGCAGAGTGAACGCCTGGTGAAAGAGCTGACGGCCGCGCAGGAGCAGTTACGAGCCTACACGCTGCATGCCGAGGAGTTCGCTACGATGCGCGAAAGGTCGCGGGTGGCGCGCGAGGTCCATGATACGCTGGCGCAGGGGCTGGCCGCCATCAAGATGCACCTGGAGACGGGTGCCAGAGTGTTCCACGAGCAACCTGCGCTGGCATATCAACATCTAGAGCGAGCGTCTACACTGGCTGGCGAGCACCTCAACGAGACCCGTAACTCCATTCTCAATCTGCGCACCGATGCCCTCGCTGGCCGCACATTGCCCAACGCACTGACTCTCCTGGTCGCCGCCTGGTCCCAGGATAGTAGCCATCATCAGGCAGAGGCCACGTTTTGCGTCAGCGGCATCGCCAAAGACGCCCCTTTCTGGGAAACCATTCCGCCATCTGTGGGGCTGGCGTGCTATCGCATCGTCCAGGAAACGCTCAGTAACGCGAGCAAGCATGGACAGGCAGAGCACATCGATGTCGAACTGAGCATCGAACAAAACGAATTGTGCCTGACCATTACTGACGACGGAGTGGGGTTTGATCTGGCCACCATCTCCCTTGGCAACAAGGAACGCGGCGGCTTCGGCATTATTGGCATGCACGAACGCTTGAAATTGCTGGGAGGCAGGCTGGACATCATCAGTACTCTTGGGAGCGGCACGCAGGTCGTTACGATGATTCCGCTCAGACGTGAGAGCAAGACCGGGATAAGGGAGCAGAACATTGATACGCATATTGCTCGTCGATGACCACCGCATTGTCAGGGAAGGGCTGAACAGCATGCTGAGCACCCAGCCCGATCTCTTGATTGTAGGCGAGGCGGGAACTGGCAGAGAGGCCATCAGCAGCATCACAAGCCAGCAGCCTGATATCGTCCTGCTCGATCTGGAGATGCCCGACCAGGATGGCGTGAGTGTGTTGGAAGAGATCCATCCCCGGTTTCCCGATGTCAGGGTCATTGTCCTGACAGCTTACGGTTCCGAGGAGCGCATTCTCGATGCCGTACGAGCAGGCGCGAAAGGATATCTGCTCAAAGGGGCCGGGCTGGATGAGGTCCTTCATGCGGTGCGGGTGGTCGCAGATGGTGGCTCGCTCCTGGAGCCGACGGTCGCGGAACGGTTGCTTGGCAGGGTGGAGCGCCTCCTGCACAGCCATCAGGAGCCAGAGTTGCTGACCGAACGCGAGCGCGATATCCTCACTCTGATCGCTCGTGGCTTACCCAATAAGGAGATAGGCAAAACGCTGCACCTGGCTGAACGCACCGTCAAATTTCACGCCACGATTATCTTCCGCAAACTCAATGTCGCCAACCGCGCCGAGGCCACAGCAAAAGCCCTCAGCGAGCACCTCATCCATTTGTAGGGACCAATTGATCGTGTCCACAGTTACTTCCTCTCCCTTTCACATAAATCTTCCAGTTGTGTTAGACATCAAAGGGGCAAACGAGCTATATTCTTTAGTAGCAAAACATTGCTTGCTTCTTAACTAAAAATATAGGTGAGGTGATGTTCCCGTGGAACATCACCAGTGAATGAAAATGTCCCCGGGAGACATTTTCATTCACTTTAGCGCCGGGGATATATTAGGCGAGCCTTGCCTCGCCGTCGCCCTGTATGTAGAGACCGAGCCTTGCCTCGGTCTCGCGGGTCTCGCGGGTCTCGCGGGTCTCGCGGAATTGGCAGCGACGAAGGAAAATTGAACAGTTGGCGGAGGGAGATGCCATTG
>Ga0070730_10002699_pt1 | contig 16096 bp, 7 predicted proteins | sample Coa_R1_3_FD_66447 | JGI IMG/M metagenome (GOLD analysis project Ga0070730, IMG submission 66447) | Surface soil microbial communities from Centralia Pennsylvania, which are recovering from an underground coalmine fire - Coalmine... | ecosystem: Environmental > Terrestrial > Soil > Unclassified ...
TGAAGGGTGACCTTATCGTCTTGTCCGAAGGCGACAGGGTCCCAGCCGACGCGCGCGTTCTATCGTCGACCAACCTTTCAACCGACGAATCATTGCTCACCGGCGAATCTGTTCCGGTTCGGAAAACTGAGAGTCCTACTCCGGTGAAAGCAGTTCGTCCGGGCGGAGACGACCTTCCCTTCGTTTGGTCCGGTTCTCTGGTGGTGCAGGGCCACGGTGTGGCGGAGGCAGAGGCGATCGGGTTGCATACCGAACTCGGCAAGATCGGAAGAGCGCTGCAATCTGTTGACGTGAAGAGAACACACCTACAGCAGGAAACAGCGCGCTGGGTCCGCATTCTGGCTATTGTCGGCGGGGTGCTCTGTCTGGTTGTTGTGATGCTTCACGGCCTTGCACGTGGAAGTTGGCTCAATGGCGTGCTCTCGGGCCTGACGCTCGCAATGGCAATCCTGCCCAATGAGCTGCCGGTTGTCCTGACTATTTTTATGGCGTTAGGTGCGTGGCGGATTTCGAGGCGCAATGTCCTTACCCGCCGTGTACCTGTCGTGGAGACGCTCGGTTCAGCATCCGTGCTGTGCGTAGATAAGACTGGTACCCTCACCATGAACCAGATGTCGGTACAGAGGATTTTTGCTGAAGGCGAGTTCTACGAGGTAGATGATTCCTCTGCTTCTCCGCCACCAGAAAAATTTCATCCCATTGTCGAATTCAGCGTTCTGGCGAATCATCGCGATCCCTTTGATCCCATGGAGCGGGCCCTCAATAGTTTTGCCAAGTCCAGGTTAGGCAATACCGAGCACTTGCACGACGATTGGGTTCTTGTTCGCCAGTACCCGCTCTCGCCCCGCCTATTGGCTCTATCTCAAGTATGGAAATCTCCGGCCGGACAGAATTTTGTAATCGCGGCAAAAGGGGCCCCCGAGGCGATCATCGATCTTTGCCATCTCAATGACGCCGAGACAGAGCACATTCTTGCTCGCGTCAGCTCAATGGCGGATCGCGGGTTGCGCGTGCTCGGAGTCGCACGGTCCTACTTCGAAGAATCCGAATTGCCCAGTCAACAACACGATTTCGATTTTGAGTTCCTGGGCCTGATCGGCCTTGCCGATCCAGTTCGGCCAGGCGTCGCTGACGCGGTTCGAGAATGTTATTCGGCGGGCATTCAGGTCGTCATGATCACCGGAGACTACGCGGGCACGGCGGTGAATATTGCTCGACAGATCGGGCTGAAAGACCCGGACCAGTGTGTTACCGGCCCTGAACTTGACTCGATGGACGATGACGAGCTGCGGCAACGCGTTCGCACGACCACCATCTTCGCCCGAGTGGTTCCCGAACAGAAACTGCGCCTCGTAAGGGCATTCAAGGCAACTGGCCAAATCGTGGCTATGACGGGCGACGGCGTAAATGATGCGCCGGCATTAAAAGCCGCGAATATCGGCATCGCAATGGGAGGGCGGGGCACCGATGTCGCTCGCGAAGCGGCCGCTCTGGTGCTGCTCGACGACAATTTCTCGTCCATTGTCCACGCCGTCAGATTGGGCAGGAGGATTTTCGACAATCTCAAGAAGGCCATGGCCTACACTCTCGCCAGCCACCTTCCCATTATCGGACTGACATTAATTCCGGTGATGTTGAAGTGGCCCCTCATCCTGCTTCCATTTCATGTGGCTTTTTTACACCTCATCATCGATCCCGCGTGCTCTGTAGTTCTTGAGGCGGAAGGTGAAGAATCAACCGTAATGCAGCGCCCCCCTCGCGCAGCTAGGGAGCCGTTGTTCGGTAGGCGAACGCTTACTGTCAGCATTCTGCAAGGAGTCGTTGTGTTAGGTGTTGTGCTGGCGGTCTTTGCTGCGGCCCATTACGGCGGAAGAGGAGACGGCGAAGCGCGCGCACTCACGTTCACGACTCTCGTTCTCGCGAATCTGGCGCTGATCTTTACGAACCGATCGTGGGGCAAAACCATTTTAGGGACGCTTCGTTCCTCCAACCCCGCCCTCTGGTGGGTGGTTGGAGGGACTATCGCATTCCTGGGGCTGGTTATCTTTATACCCATTTCTCGCGAGCTGTTTCGCTTCTCAGTTCTTCACCTGGATGATCTGGCGATTTGCCTTGGCGCAGCGATGTTCAGCATTCTCTGGTTTGAGATTTTCAAAATGTGGAAAGCCGATAAAAGCATGCCGGTTGGTCGTAACTGAGCGGCGGTGCGGCAGGTCTCTGGGAAGGAGGGGCGCCTATGTCTGACCGTTCAATGATGTTGGACGGGGTACGCCCACTGAAGATGCAGGTACCCCTCTTTCTGCTTGCACTTACAGCGATTGCGCTCTATTTCTGTTATCTCCTGCTCGTTCCTTTTTTCCGCGCAATCATCATCAGTGCTGTTTTGGCGATTGTCTTCTATCCCGCGCACGCGTTTATCCGGCGGAGAATTCGGAATGCAAATGTTGCAGCCTTGTTGTCCACTACATTGATCATATTGGTCCTCGGGTTGTCCTCGCTCCTGCTTACCAGCGCGGTCGTCAGCGGGCTGCGGGATATGTATCAAGAGGTGAGCGGTTCGGTCGCTGCGCGAGGCGGTTCCGCCCCTTACCTCCAGCGACTTGATCGCGTGCTAGCCTACCTCGTTCCGCACATACCGATCACTACTACGACTCTGGAGGGGACTGTCGCCGCACAGTTCGAGACAGCAATCTCCGCGCTGCTGGGCAAGACTCTGGGAGCAGTCGGCAGCATCACAGGGTTCGTCATTAACGGGGCCATCGCTTTTTTTGTCCTGTTCTTCTTCCTTCGCGGCGGCCGATCGATGATGCGCCGTGCGATTGTCATGTTTCCGCTTCGAATCGCTCACTCCAATAGGCTCGTCTCCTGTGTGAAAGATACTCTGTCGGCCGTGGTATACGGCACACTGGTGATGGCAGCGCTGCAGGGAACATTGACTGGGATCGCCTTCTGGTCTCTAGGACTCCCATCACCAGCTCTCTGGGCGGTCGTCACCGGTCTGTGTGCCCTTCTGCCGGTTCTCGGGACGGCTCTCGTCTTCGGTCCAGCAACGCTGATTTTGATCTTAGGTGGCTCCTGGGTTAAGGCGTCGATTCTTGTTCTTTGGGCGCTTGTAATCGTTCACCCGGTAGACAACATCTTGAGACCATATTTGATCGGCGACCGCGCGAAACTGTCCACGCTCTTTGTGTTCTTCGCTCTCGTCGGAGGTTTAAGAGCGTTCGGTGAAGTGGGAGTGTTTCTCGGACCCCTCATTCTCGCAATCACGATGGCACTCTTTAAGTTTCTCCGCGAAGAGAAGCGGATGGAAAGTCGCCGCCTCCACGAGGAGCCGATTCACTGAATAGAAGCGGTTATCTACTCGCTCTAGCGATCGCCGCATTCGCGGGGTTTTTTGAATTGAGAAGTAGAACTCGCTCTTTTATACGCTGTAGGATTTGCTAATCCAGCCTGAAGCTGCCAGTGGCGTGCGAAGAGATGGAGTCAGGGCCACTGGCTCCGCAGTGCGAACCAGTGCGTCTTCGTGCTCCTTTATGCGGCGTGACAACCTGCGCATGATTTTTAGGACGAATGACGGATCTTCCTGATGGTACCGGTTACCGACCGTGAGCACGCAGGCTTCGCCGGTCAACGTGGCCGTTGAAATCCAATAAATTGCACGTCGTTGTTGCCCTGTCACGGCAGAAGGCACGTTGATTTCCAGATCAGACTGAATCTTGATCCATTCATGATCCACGAACTGTTTCCATCCCTTACTGAAACTACTTTCGGAAGCCATCCGTGTCGCGTAGTTTCAGCGACTCACCGTACACTGCGGCCCTTTCACTGCGGTAACACGGGTTCAAACGCCAGTGCGGCTGCCGGTTCACTTTGTAGGCTATTTCGAAGCAACGTTTGTTCATAAGATCCTTATTTCGCCTGCGGCGGGTGGGCGATCTGAATCAACTTCGGTAGCACATTTCCGAAGTTGCCCGCTTGATCAGGTTTGCCGAAGCCGAAGTAAACCTGGCGATAGAGAGAATAGAGGTCGTCATAGATCTTCTGCTGGCTGGCTGCGGGCGTAAAAGTTGTGTACGAAGGGCAAACATGTTCTTGTGCTTCGTCAATCGTGCGGAAAGTGCCAGCGACCAGGAACGCGAAGATGGCGGATCCAATGCCTGTAACCTTGCTGCTGGGCACTAACACCGGTCGGCCAAGAACATCGGCGTACACCTGGTTCAGCACAGGGTTGCTCTGTGGAACTCCCCCGCCGTTAATCACGCGCACTGTGGACGCGCCGTATTCGCTCATGCGGTCGAGAATTACGCGAGTGTGGAAGGCTGTTCCCTCGATGGCGGCAAACAGTTCATCCTGCGCGGTGTGTTGCAGGTTCCAGCCGATCGTAATGCCGCCCAGGTTTGGATTCACCAGCACGGTGCGATCCCCGTTGTCCCATGTCATCCGTAATAATCCGGTTTGCCCGGCGTGATAGCGCTCCAATCCTTTGCTCAATTCCGCCACGCTAGTGTTCGCGCGCCGCGCAATCGCACTGAAAATATCGCCCGTAGCTGAGAGTCCGGCTTCCACGCCTGTGTATTGCGGGTGAACGCTACCTTTGACCACGCCGCATACGCCCGGAATCAGCTCCGCATGCTTCACATAGGCGATGATGCAGGTGGACGTGCCGACCACGTTCACGACATCTCCCTCTTTCGCCCCCGCTCCGATCGCGTCCCAGTGCGCGTCAAATGCGCCGACCGGAATGGGAATGCCGGAGCGCAACCCGAGTTTCTCGGCCCAGAAAGGAGACAACTTGCCGGCGATCTGGTCCGAAGTCGCATACTGGCCATCCAACTTGGCCCGAACTCCGGCGAGCAGGGAATCGACCTTGGTGAGGAAGCTTTCCGAAGGGAGGCCACCCAGGCCAGGATTCCACATCCATTTATGTCCCATGGCGCAGACACTTCGCTTCACCTGCCGGGGATCTGTAATTCCGCACAGAGTCGCCGCCACCATGTCGCAGTGCTCAAGGGCAGTGAGGAAGTGGTCGCGTTTCGCCGGGTTGTGACGAAGCCAGTGCAGCAGTTTCGCGAATCCCCATTCTGACGAATACACACCACCGCACCACTGGATCGCCTCAAGCCCCTCGCTGTGCGCCAATGCGGTGATCTCGGCCGCTTCACTCTTAGCACGGTGGTCGCACCAGAGATAGTAGTCGTCGAGGGGAGTGAGGTCGGCGCCCACGGGGATGACGCTGGAGCCTGTTGTATCGAGCGCGATGGCCTGGATACTCTCGCTGGGAATGCCAGATTCCTTCACGGCTTGCCGGGTCGCGGCAGTCAGAGCACGCATGTGATCGTCATGCGACTGGGTTGCGAAGTCGGGATCTTCGCGCTTGCGGTGCAGCGGATATTCCGAGATGGCCGAAGCGATCAGCCCTCGGTCGCTGACAACCAGAGAAACTCGCACGTTTAAAGTTCCGAAGTCCACTCCCGCGACGATGGCCATTCGTTGATCCCTAATTCTGGTGCCAATACATCTGCCATCCGAGATATCGCACGGCAGCTTCATGCACTGCAGCGGCAGTGGTCGAGAAGTTCGCGGCAACGTGATGCTCAAACCCGTTTTCGCAGATGTAATGCAGCAAGTTCTGCAGTGCTGGAATGTGCACAACGCCCACGCCGCCGAACGTGTTCAGCGCGTCGCTCGTGAATGAGCCTTCCCCGACATATCCGCGGATTATTCCCGCTGTGTCGTCAGTAGAAAAGCGCGCGAAACTCATCGCTCCAGGTTTCACGCGGCCGACGACGGTACCGAATGTGTTGTCTTTGCCGACGGTCCCCGCGATGATCTCCTGGAAATCCATGCGCACGTCCTGGAAGAAGTGTTTGGGCAAATTGCTGCAGTGAAAGCAGACTGCTTTGTTCGGGTCGTCGCCGTAATTGTTGTTCCAGTCGAGCAGCGCGCTGGGTGTTTGTGACGCGAGCGCCAGGGCGTGCATGCTCAGCGTGCCGCACACGTCCACCTCGCAGGCCGCGGGCAGCAGGTTGTTGCTCATCATGCTCATGATGGTGCACGGGACCACGCCAAAGTACTCTTCCATCGCGGTCCAGCACTGCACTGCGCTTACCTTCACGTCAGTCTGCGTCATCCAGTCGTCGATGACATAGCCGAGCTTTGCCATTTTGATCAGTGCAGGTTCGGGTACCCCCCCGGTGGTGACGTATTTGCGTATCTCGGCGAGTTTGCCTTGTACTCCGGAGTGATCGTCTTTCAGTCGCGCGATGCGGCCGAGAATCTCTGACAGGTCCACCGTCTCGGTCGTGATCCCGTGTGATTCGAGCAGCTTTTCGCTGTAGCGTACCGTGTTAAATGCCGCCGGTCGCGCCCCAATGCTGCCCACTCGCAGGTTCCGCATCCCGTTCGTCACACGGCACACCGCGGCAAACCACCCCAGGTCTTTCTGGAAGTCGTCGGAATCAGGACTGACGGTGTGCAGGCGCGTCAGGGAGTAGGGAACTCCGTACTGCCGCAGGTTGTTGCACGCAGACATCTTGCCGCAGAAACTATCGCGGCGATGCAGGATGGTCATCTTGGAAGCGTCGTCTGGCGTCGCCTGCACGAGTACGGGCACGTCGAGTCTTGCCATCCGCAAGGTGTCGGCGATCGCACGCTCATCACCGAAGTTCGGCAAGGATACAATCACACCGTCGATGCGATCACGGTTTTTCTGAAATAGCGCCGCGCATCGCTTCGCTTCCTCGTGCGTCTCGACCGCGCCGTGCTTGCTGTCTTCGGGGCTCAGTACGACGCATTCCATGCCGGCTTTGGCCAGCGACTGGATTATCTCTTCGCGTCCCACTTTCGCCAACTGATCGGGAAAGAATCCGCGGTTCCCGATGATGACTCCCATCGTCATTTTCTTCAGAGACATATCACCCTTCTATCTATGAATTGAAATTCGTCACTTTGCTTTCGCTTGCCCGTAGTAAGCGTTATTGCCGTGCTTCCGCAGAAAATGCTTGTCGTGCAATTCGCCTGCCAGCGGCCCGGATTCGGCATTGATTGACAGCGTGTGGTAGGCCATGCGCGCTACGTATTCCAGAATCACGGCGTTGTGGGCGGCTTCCGCGACGCTCGCTCCCCAGCAAAAGGGCGCATGTCCAGCGACCAGCACCGCCGGAATCGCATCGGGATTGAGCTTTGCAAACGTCCGGCAAATCGCAGCGCCGGTTGCCAGTTCGTAGTCCCCTGCGATTTCGGAGGCATTCAGCCGCTCGGTAACTGGGACCGGCCCGTGAAAATAGTCTGCGTGCGTGGTTCCAAAACACGGAATCGGCTTCCCCGCTTGCGCCCATGCGGTGGCAAATTCTGAATGCGTGTGCGCCACTCCTCCGGTGTTTGGGAAGTGTTTGTATAACTCCAGGTGCGTTGCCAGGTCGGATGACGGGCGGAGTTCCCCCTCTACAATTTCGCCATCGAGCTTGGTAATGACGATGTGCTCGGGCGTAAGTTCTTCGTAAGGCACGCCGCTCGGCTTGATGGCCACCAGTCCATCCTTGCGTGAAATTCCACTGGCATTCCCGAACGTATAAAGAACGAGTCCACGGCGCACGAGTTCGAGATTGGCCTCCAGCACTTCTTCCCGCAGATTTCTCAGACGCATCTCAGCGATCTCCGTTGCGCGGCGTTCGTGCGCCCGAACCCGGGGCCATGGCCGTGGATTCCCGCAGCTTTTAGGACACTCCATCGAACTGTGACACTTTTCATTTGGCTTCCTTTATTTCCTAATCTGGTAGCCTGTCGGAGATCGGCTTTCTCATCCCATCCACTAACGACGTACCGAGTGCCGATCCACGACTATGCGCCGATGGCTGAAAGAATAATACGTTTCAACGCTGATATGGTGGGCCGTGCACAATCTTTGATAAATACCCGCTGTGGCGCGCCTTAGCCAGACAGAATTCCCGCTGAGTGGGGATTCTGCGGATAGAGATATCGATTACGTTCAACGCAAATTTCTAAAGTCGACGGTTCAGAACTGGATTTCTCTCGACGTACCAAACCCAGATTCCCGCACTGAAGAGTATTTACCTTTCGCGCGACAACTTGCCAGTAATCAATCGCATCAGACCTTCAACCTCGGTGCGACTAATTGTCCTGGAAGCGAAGATTGTCTGTATGGGGAGGTCAAAGCGAAGATTTGCCTGGCCGTACAGTTTAAGAACACTCTTGACATCGCCGATGTTCGGGTTGTCCATCGTTGCTCTTTGGATACTTGGCTCTGCGACGATGCAGGCTCAAGTCGCGCCACAAGCACCACAGGAAGCCTATGAGGGGCAAAATGTTAGCGCCGTATCTCTGATCGCAAACCCGCACCGCGATCTGCAGCCTTTGTTCCAGGTGGTCACCCAACAAGCTGGCACTTCGTATTCCAACCGGAAAATCCAGGAAAGTGCCGATGCCTTGAAACGTGCGGGCAATTTTCCGAAAGTCGAAGTCAGAGTCGCGCCTGACATCAACGGGCTTCGAGTGAGCTTTTTGCTGGAGCCGGCGTATTACGTGGGCGTCGTCGAGTTCCCCGACGCTGTGAAGAGTTTCTCTTACACACGGCTGCTGCAAGTCGCGAACATCTCCGATGAGGATCCGTACGATCCGAACGTCGTTCAAGCAGCGGAGAAAGCCTTGTCCACTTTTTTTCAGAAAAATGGATATTTTCGATCCAAGATCCATTTGCAAATAGCGATTGACGACGCGCACGAGCTGGTGAACATTACCTTGGCTTCTGAACTGGGCCAACAGGCAAGAATTTCTTCGGTCAAATTCGAAGGATCCGAACAGCCCTTGAGCGGCCAATTGCTGCATGCGGTGCGGTCTTTGCGAGCGCGGCTCTCCGGGGGGCTTTTGAAAAGAGGAAAGCTGTACAGCCCCGCTCGTATCAAATCAGCGAGCGCTTTGATGAAGAGAGTTCTCAGCAAACAACACCGGCTTGCCGGCAGCATTCAGGAGAACCCGCCGCAATACAACGCAGAAAAAAACGAGGTTGATGTCTCCTTCAAAGTGGAAGCCGGACCCGTGGTGAACATTCGCACCGTCGGAGCGCGGTTGTCGATGATTCCATTTCTCACAGGCCGCCAAATGAGAAAGCTGATACCGATCTATTCCGAAGGCGCTGTTGACCAGGACCTGGTGGAAGAGGGCCAGAGAAACCTGGTCGACTATTTTCAGAAGAAGGGTTACGGCGACGTTACCGTCGCGATCGATTTCCAGAAACAGCCAGATCAAATCCTCATCGTTTACAAGATCGATAAGGGCAAGAAGGAAAAAGTAACTGCGATCGCATTCCGGGGAAACCGCGCTCTATCGTCTGACGAACTTGCTTCTCTAGTTACGGTCAAGAAATCTCATATTTGGACTCATGGCAGCCTGAGCCAAAAGTTATTAAAACAGAGCGCAGAGAACATCGAAGCTACGTACCGGGACCACGGTTATCAGGACGTCAAAGTTACGCCCAAGACCGCCGAGAACTCGGGAAAGATCAATATCGCGTTCGAAATAGAAGAGGGCCCAGAGACGATCGTTGAAAATGTACAAGCGTCAGGGAACGAGCACATTGCCTATGATCAGCTGGCAGTTCCGAAGGGATTCTTGCTGCGACCCGGCGTCGCATTTTCACCCCGCAGGCTGGCGGAAGACCGCAATCGGATCTCTGCCACGTATTTAAATCGCGGATATCTCAACGTCGACGTGAAGGCGGCCGTTGCCCGCGTTCCTGGAGACGCCAACCGTGTAAACATCACCTACGCCATCGTTGAACATCAGATGGTACGAGTGAGGGATGTGTTGTATCTGGGCCATGATCACACGCAGCAGCGGCTCATTGAGAAGACAGCCCATCTCCCTTCAGAGTCCCCGATGTTGCGAGCGCAACTTTTGGAATCTGAAAGTCGTCTCTACGACCTGGCGGTATTCGACTGGTCCAGCGTCGGGCCCCGCAAGCCGATTACCGATCAGAGCGAAGAAACAACACTTGTGAAAGTACACGAGGCCAAGAGGAACGAGATCACATACGGATTTGGATTTGAAGTTTCCCATCGTGGAGGGAATATTCCGACTGGAACTGTGGCCTTGGGCGGTGGGGCCACGATCGGCTTAGGAGGCAATCAGATTGCTCCGAGCCAGTCAACCTTCGCAAGCCCGCGTGGCCTGATCGAATATACGCGCCGCAATATCCGGGGCCTGGCTGAAACCGCAAGTGCGTCCCTTCTACTGTCGCGGCTGGACCAAAAGGTGCTCACAACCTACGGGCAACCTCACTTTGTCGGCTCTCAGTGGCAGTCGTTGACCAGTTTCTCCGTCGAGCGCAACAGCGAGAACCCGCTGTTCACCGCGGGATTGGGTGATCTTTCTTTTCAGCTGGAACGGCAACTTAGCCGAAAACACAACACGCGTCTCCAAGTCCGATACGACTTCAATAAAACCGATCTCTCGCACATTCTCGTGCCTGATCTTGTGCTCGCGCCCGATCAACATGTCCGGCTTTCGACGGTTTCTGCAACTCTTATTCGCGACACCAGGGACAAGCCACTTGACGCCCATCGGGGAAGCTTTTCTACAGTGGACTTCGCGGTTACGCCCACCGCGTTTGGCTCCAGCGCGAACTTCACCAAGCTTTTTGGGCAATTCGCGTTTTACAAGCCATTCCGTTCGATGGTGCTGGCGAACAGCGTCCGTCTAGGGATTGCTGCTCCCTTCGCCGGAAGCTTCGTTCCAACCAGCCAGCTTTTCTTCTCGGGCGGCGGCACCACCCTGCGCAGCTTTCCGATTGATGAGGCTGGTCCTCAGCGGATTGTGCCTTTCTGCAACGTGCTGCAAGGACAATCGGGTTGCGTAAATGTCACGATTCCGGTCGGCGGCAAGCAGATTTTCATTCTGAACTCAGAGGCGCGCTTCCCAACTCACATCGCCAAGCCACTCGGTACAGTCATCTTTTATGACGGTGGCAACGTCTACAGCGCCGTCAACTTCCATAATTTCGTGAACAACTATACGAACACGGTTGGAATCGGACTTCGGTACGCTACGCCGATTGGCCCCATACGCTTTGATATTGGGCGCAATCTCAATCCGGTTCCGGGCATCAATCCAACGCAGTACTACATTACGATCGGGCAGGCATTTTGAGCGGGCGGAACTGGAAACGAATTATCGGTTGGACGTCACTGGCGATAGCCGGGCTAGTGGTTGTCGCGGTCCTGGGTGGATATCTTTACTTGAAGTCGAACCACTTCCAGCAATTCGCCTTGCGCCAAATTGTTGATCGGGCCAATCAAGCGACAGGGGGAAAGGTCGAGATTGGTGGAATGGATTTCGATCTCGGAACACTGACCGCGAATCTCTACAACATTACTCTACGAGGCACTGAAAGTCCTGACCAGCCTCCATTGTTTCATGCTGACAGGCTCAGAGTTCAGTTGCGTATTGTCTCCGCGCTCCATCGTCAGATTGCATTGCGCGAACTCGCGATCGATCATCCCCAGGTATATTTCCGCGTGACTTCTGACGGCCGGAACAATCTGCCGGTCGCGCCGTCCAGTAGTGGTTCGAGTCCCACAAGTGTCTTCGATCTGGCTGTGCAACATGCGCAGATCACAAAAGGGGAAATCAACTACAACGACCGCAAGATTCCCTTGCAAGCCGACCTTCATAACCTTGCAACCGACATCCACTTTGAATCTTCCGCCAGGCGCTACAGCGGTTCTCTGTCGTACGACGATGGTCACTTGGAGTACGCGGACTACGGCAACGTTTCGCATAATCTGAGCTTGCAATTTCACGCGACGCAGGACCGGTTTGAGCTGGCTCCTGCCATCCTGCAGGTTGGAGCGTCGACGGCTCGTCTGACCATACAGATGACGAACTATTCCGATCCTGTGGCTGAGGGCATTTATGAAATTCAGCTTCAGGGCGAGGACTTCGCGAGACTGTATCCGACGCTGAGGAGTGCAGGCGATGTCTCCCTGCGGGGGGATTTGCAATTCAAACGAAGCGGCAGTGCCTCTCTGCTGCGAAGTCTCTGGATCAATGGCCAGGTTGCGAGCGATTCCCTGGCTGCCGCAGTTTCGGGAAGGCGCGTGGCCATCCAAACCCTAAAAGGAACATACAGTTTAGCGGAGGGCAATCTTCAGATTCGAGGGTTGAGCCTGGAATCTCTAGGCGGAAAAGTTATCGGAAGTGTGGACATGAAGAGGCTCGATGCCACGCCGGAAGCTAAGATTCAATCTACCCTCAAAGGTATTTCTCTGAGAGACATTCAGCGCGCACTCCGAACGCAGGATACGCTCGGCACCTCCCTCACTGGATCCCTCGACGGGACGGTTGAAGCAAATTGGACTGGTTCAATCGAAAATATAAAGGCCCAGACTGATCTGGCTATCCGGGCAGGAGCCCGTAGTCGCAGAAATCCGGCGACGGATGTGCCTATGAACGGTGCGATCCACGCGACGTACGACGGCCGGAACCAAACAATCGAACTCCGCGACACGTTACTAACGCTTCCCTCCGTCCAAATCAGAGCTCAAGGAAAAATAAGCGATCACTCAAGCTTGCAAGTGCAGGCTGTCGCCAACGACTTGCATCAGCTCGTGGCCATCGCTTCCTCGTTTACCGCGAATCCGAGCCAGTCCTACGCGATTTCTGGCTCCGCTACCGCAAATGTTTCTGTGCAGGGCGCGATCAAGCAACCCACCGTAACGGCTCAGCTTGCCGCGCAGGGGATTGAGGTTGAAGGCAGTAAATGGAAATCGGCAAACGTCGCATTCCGAGCGAACCCCTCTGGTGTCACCGTAGAGAGCGCAACCGTCGTCAATGCACGACAGGGCGAGGCCAGCCTGAGTGGGACCATCGGGCTGCAGAATTGGTCCTATCAGCCTTCGAGTCCGATACGGGCGCAGTTGAAGGTGCAGCGGTTGCGTCTTTCCGACCTGCAGGATCTGGCGAAACAGCACTTGCCGGTCAGCGGTGAGCTTTCTGCGCAACTAAACGTGAAAGGCTCTCAACTCGAACCAATCGGAAGCGGCTCTGTCCAGATTGCCAGTGCGGAGGCTTTTGGCGAGCCGATCCAGAATCTAGCTGCCGACTTTCACACAGAAAATGAAACGCTCGTCTCAACGGCGCGCATTGCGGCCCCGGCTGGTGTTATCAGTGCGCATCTTAGATTCACTCCAAAGACTAAGGCTTACAAAGTCGAAGTTGCTGCCCCAGCCGTTGTCCTGCAAAAGCTGCGAACGGTGCAGGAGAAGAATCTGCAACTGACTGGCACAGTCGCTGCCTCCGTCAACGGGGAGGGTACCCTTGACGATCCACAGCTCACAGCTTCCATCCAGTTGCCGGAATTGCAAGTGCGGCAGAAGTCAATTTCCGCCTTAAATGCGCAAGTGCGAGTGGCGGAGCATGTTGCGAATTTGACCGTCGATTCGCGTGTCGCTGAAGCGCCGATACATATTCAGGGAAAGGTGAGCCTGTCGGGCGACTATGAAACTGAAGGAGTGATTGATACGGGAACAATTCAGCTGGCGCCGGTGATGGCCGCTTACGCTCCCAACACGGTCGATGGCTTTCAGGGGCAAACTGAAATTCATGCCACCATTAAAGGGCCCCTGAAAAACGAAGCCGAGCTTAAGGCGCAACTTTCGATCCCGGTGTTTCAGGCGACGTATCGTTCCTTGACCATTGGTATAGCAAACCCGATTCGCGTCGACTACGCGGATTCCGTGGTGACATTGCAACCTGCTGAGATTCGCGGAACTGAAACTTCTTTGAAGGCGGAGGGTCGAATTCCGATTGGCGGAAGTGGTTCACCCACGCTAACGGCGCGAGGCTCAGTCAATATGCGAATTCTCCAGATCTTTGCGCCGGACGTGCAGAGCTCAGGCGTTCTCTCACTGGATGTAAATTCAACGGGCCGCGAGGTGCAGGGTCAACTTAAATTGAACAACGTTGCTTTGACATCCGCTGATGCACCCATTGGTATCGAGAAAATGAATGGCACGCTGGACATCGCCAATGGTCGAATTCAAGTTTCGAACCTGGCGGCTCAAGCGGGTGGCGGCCAGTTTTCCCTTGGCGGTTCGATCAACTATGGGCCCTCGATTGAGTTCAACCTCGCGATGCAAGGACAGGGAATTCGTCTGCGCTATCCAGAGGGTCTGCGGTCCGTGCTAGGTGCCAATCTGGCCTTCAGCGGAACGCCTGAATCGTCCGCTCTGACAGGACGGGTCCTGATAGAAAATCTCTCTTTCACGCCGGATTTCGATCTTTCAAAATTTTCCGATCAATTCAGCGCCGGAACCGCCGCCTCGCAACCAGGATTTGCGGACAAGGTGAAGCTTGCAGTCAGCGTTCAGTCGCAGCAAAATCTGAGCGCGGTCAGTGCCCAGGTCAGCCTTGCTGGCCAGGCGGCGCTGCAAATTGGAGGAACGGCGGCGGACCCCGTTATCACAGGGCGAACAACACTTACCTCCGGGGAATTGTTCTACCGCAACGTGCGTTATCAGCTGCAAAGAGGGATGATCACCTTTGACAATCCGAACGAAACGCATCCGGTCATGAATGTGTCGGTTACGACAACCCTCGAGCAGTACAATCTGACGCTGACGCTTCGCGGTCCCTTGGATAAGCTGACGACATCGTACGTTTCTGATCCTCCTCTTGCCACGGCGGACATCATTAACCTTGTCGCCCGGGGAAAAACGACGCAAGAACAGGCTGCCAGCAGTCAGAGCACCGATTCAATGATCGCATCGCAGGCGGCCAGCCAACTGGCAGGAAGCGTGCAGAAACTGGCTGGCATTTCGAGCCTGCAGATTGATCCCACCCTAGGCGGCAACCAGAACCCTTCAGCGCGAATCGCACTGCAGCAGCGCGTCACGAAGAACCTGCTGTTTTCTTTCTCGACCGATGTTACCCGGCCCGGAACAGAAATCGTGCAGGGCGAGTACCAAATCAGTCCACGCTGGTCGGTCAGCTTGCAGCGCGACCAACTCGGGGGTGTTTCTGTAGATGGAAAATTCCACAAGAAGTTTTGAGACATCTGGTCAATGTTGTTCTCCCCGGCAATCCCTCGGCCACAAACCCGCACAGATCTCGACGATCAGTAGATATTGGTTTATCCGTTTCTATCCGCGCCAATCCGTGGCCAACATCTCGCTCGTACAACCAACCTCTTAATACGAAGCTCGCATCCATAACTTGCACAAGTTCCGCGCGGGAAGTGCTCTTCGTCGTGCCTCTGCCAGGCTCTCCGCCCCGCTGCATCTCTTGATGCCACGCATGTCCCTGGGGAGGAATTCATGAAAATCGCACGCCCGAAGCCATCGACTGTCCTCATCGCGGCAGTCCTGCTGGCGCTTTTGAACTTTGCCGGACTCACTTTGGCAGCCGCCCAAACCGAAACGCTCATGCACAAATTCACGGGCTCGCCCGATGGATCTATCCCACAACGGAGTGGCCTGCTCTTCTACCAATCGGATTATTACGGAGTAACCCTGGAAGGTGGCTCCTCAAATTACGGCACTGTGTACTATCTCTTTCAAGACTCTAACGGCGCGTGGCAGGAACAGATCGCCTTCAACTTCCCCGGCGGGGACGGTGGAAATTATCCTATCGGAACTCTCATCACCGATGCGGCTGGAAATTTCTACGGCGCAACCATTGCCGGGGGAGCCGCTAACTGCGGTGTCGTGTTCGAACTCCACGACAATCTTGGCACTTGGGAGGAGACGGTTCTGCACAGTTTCTCCGGCGCCGACGGCTGCGATCCCGAAGGCCCACTCATCTTCGACAAGGCCGGAAATTTGTATGGCACCACGCTCGTCGGAGGCTCAACCAACAATGGCACCGCCTTTGAGATTTCACCTTCCAACGGAGGCTGGACGGAAACAGTCCTGCATAGTTTTGGCCAAGGCTCCGATGGCTATCTCCCCTATGGCGGCCTTGTGCTAGACGCCGCTGGCAATGTCTACGGCACCACCAACGACGGCGGGGCGTATAACTGCATCGGACTCGGCTGCGGAATCGCCTTCCAACTTGTGCCTGGAGCCTCCGGCTGGACCGAAAA
>Ga0070730_10002700_pt1 | contig 16096 bp, 16 predicted proteins | sample Coa_R1_3_FD_66447 | JGI IMG/M metagenome (GOLD analysis project Ga0070730, IMG submission 66447) | Surface soil microbial communities from Centralia Pennsylvania, which are recovering from an underground coalmine fire - Coalmine... | ecosystem: Environmental > Terrestrial > Soil > Unclassified ...
AGGGACGGCCGGTCTGGAGCGCCCGCGTTCGACCAGCCAGTCCCCCGGCGCCCCCTGGGGTCCACAGCCCCAGGGGGTGTGTCGTCTCGAGTGTTAAACGAAAATGCCTAGTGGTCTAGACCCGCAGCAGAGAAGTGTTGCCACCCTCCGCAGCCCCTTCCAGCGTCCACAGAACTGGCACCCGGCTTTCACCGGGTCGGGGCGGGGACTGGTCGGCCCTTTCGGGTTCTCGATTGTGGCTTCTGCCAGCCCCGTCGCGTGGTCTAGCTCACCAGGCACCGCGTAATGTACGACCGGGCCGGGCGGCGCCGCTAGGTACGCCGGCCGCACAATCTGACCAGTATGGGCAGTCTTAATTCCGCCCGTATGATGTGCGGGCAAAATGGCTCTTCAGGAAAACGTGGTCGTCGGCGCGCCAGGTTCTGTTGGCATCTCTCACACGCAGTACGTCGATCTGCCCGACCCGCTGCCGCTTGACTGCGGCCGGACGCTACAGCAGGTCCGCATTGCTTACGAGACGTACGGCCGTCTCGCGCCGGCCCGAGACAACGTCATTCTGGTCTGTCATGCCCTCAGCGGCGACGCGCACGCCGCCGGTTGGAGCGACGATCCCGAGGCGCCCAGCGCGGTCGACGGCTTCCGCGCGGACGAACGCGGGATCGCGCCACGCGGCGGCCTCGGCTGGTGGGACGGCATGATCGGCCCGGGCAAGGCATTCGACACCGATCGCTACTTCGTCGTCTGCAGCAATCTCCTCGGCTCGTGTCGCGGCACGACTGGACCCGGTTCGCTTGATCCGTCGACCGGCAAGCCGTATGGGCTCACCTTTCCCGTGGTCACCGTCGCCGACATGGTGCGCGCCGAAGAGCGCCTGCTCGCCAGGCTGGGCATCGACTCGCTCCTGGCCATCGGCGGGGGCTCGCTGGGCGGCATGCGGGCCCTCGAGTGGGCCGTGGCGTTCCCCGAAAAAGTCCGCGCGTGCATCTCCATCGCCAGCACCGCCCGCCTGGGCGACCAGGGCATGGCCTGGAACGCGATCGCCCGCAGCGCGATCATGGCCGATCCCGACTGGCAGGGCGGCGACTACTACGGCACCGGGCGTGCGCCGACCGCCGGCGTCGGCGTCGCGCGCATGGTGGGGCACGTCACGTACCTTTCGGCGGAGTCGATGCACGAGAAGTTCGATCGTCGGCTGCAGGATCGCGATCGGTACTCGTTTACGCTCACCGAACCCGATTTCGCGGTTGAGAGCTATCTGCGCCATCAGGCCGCCACCTTCGCCGGCCGCTTCGACGCCAATAGCTATCTCTACATTTCGCGCGCCCTGACCTACTTCGACCTCGCCCGTGACCGCGGCGCCGGCTCGCTCGATCGCGCGCTCGCGAACGTGCAGGCGCGCTACCTGCTGATTTCATTTTCGTCGGACTGGCTGTACCCGCCGCGGGACTCAGAGGATCTCGAGGCCGCGCTGCGCGCCAACCACAAGCAGGTCGAGCATCATCTCATTCGTGCCAGCTATGGCCACGATTCCTTTTTGCTCGAGGAGGCGCGGCAGGCGCCCCTCATCGCAGCCTTCCTGGAGGAGGTTTCCAACTATCCGCATGCCTGAAACGACGCCCCGGGCTTTTGGCTTCGACACTCGCGCCGTCCACGCCGGACAGCGGCCTGATCCTTACACCGGTGCCCGCGCCGTGCCGATCTTCCAGACCACCAGCTATGTCTTCGAGGACGCCGAGTCGGCGGCGGCGTACTTCAACCTGCAGGAGTACGGCAACACGTACGCCCGCATCATGAACCCGACCGTGGCGACCTTCGAGGAGCGGGTCGCGAGTCTGGAGGGGGGCGCCGGTGGCGTCGCCTTCGCCAGTGGTCTCGCTGCCCAGGCCGCGGCGCTGTTCACGATGCTCCAGCCGGGCGACCACATCGTGGCTTCGGGAGCGCTGTACGGCGGTACGGTCACCCAACTCAAACACCTCTCGCGCAAGCTCGGGCTGGAGGTCACGTTTGTCGATCCGGACGACATCACCGCCTGGCAGCGGGCCGTTCGGGACGAGACGAAGCTGCTCTACGGCGAGACTATCGGCAATCCAGGCGGCAACGTACTCGACATTCAGGCGATCGCCGACATCGCGCACGCCAGCGGCGCGCCATTGATGGTCGACAACACGTTTGCCACGCCGTACCTGTGTCGGCCGATCGAGTTCGGCGCCGACATCGTCGTGCACTCGGCGACGAAGTTCATCGGCGGACACGGCACCAGCATCGGGGGTGTGGTGGTGGAGTCGGGCACGTTCAACTGGGCGAATGGACGCTACCCGGTGGTGGCGGACCCGTCGCCCGCCTACCACGGCCTGGCTTTTTATGACACCTTCGGCATGTACGGGTACCTGATGAAGCTGCGCTCCGAGTCGCTGCGGGACCTGGGCGCCTGCATGAGCCCGTTCAACGCGTTCTTGTTTTTACTTGGACTCGAGACGCTGCCGTTGCGGATGGAGCGGCACGTCGCCAACGCGGTCGGTGTCGCAACGTTTCTCCAGCAGCATCCAACGGTCGAGAGCGTGCGTTACGCCGGGCTGCCCGGAAGTAAATATTCTCGGTTGGTGGAAAAATACCTGCCACATGGGGCCGGGGCGGTCTTCGCGTTCGACCTGCGCGGGGGGCGCGCGGCGGGGCAGCGGTTCATCGAGTCGCTGCGACTCTGGAGTCACCTGGCCAACGTCGGCGACGCCAAGAGTCTGGTCATCCATCCCGCCAGCACCACGCATCGACAACTGAGCGACGACGAGCTGGTGGCGGCGGGCATCGGCGGTGGGACAATTCGACTGTCGGTGGGCCTCGAAACGCTCGACGACCTGCTCTGGGACCTCGAGCGCGGTCTCGCCGCCGCCAGCGCCACACGGGTTGACGGCGTTGCCGCAGAGGTGCCCGCATGACTCAGGTGACACAGGATGGCCTGGTCTGTGCCCTGCCGGATCGCTCGGCAGCGGCTGACGTGCGGAAATATCAGGACGCACTGGTGATCCGCGAGATCCTGCACACCGCGCGGACCATCGCGGTTGTCGGGCTCTCGTCGAATGTGCTGCGGCCGAGCCATTTCGTCGGCTTCTACCTGCAGCGGCATGGGTACCGGATCGTGCCGGTCAACCCCAACGAACGCGAGGCACTGGGGGTGCAGGCCTATGCCAGCCTCAGCGACATCCCGTTTCACGTGGACGTCGTCGACGTCTTTCGAGCACCGGCCTTCGTGCCGCCTATCGCGGCGGAAGCCGTGCGCATTGGCGCCGGCGCGCTGTGGTTGCAATTTGGCGTCATCAGCCCCGAGGGCGCGCAGATCGCCGAGCAGGGCGGGTTGAAGGTGGTGGTGGATCGCTGCATGAAAGTCGAGCACGCGCGACACATGGGCCGCATGCACTGGCTCGGCTTCAACACCGGCGTGGTGGGCTCGCAACGGCAATCGGTGCTGTAGCACGCAAGAGAAAAAGGGGGCCGCGAGGCCCCCTCTTTCGTCCCCCGGGCGACTACTGCGCGGTGCCGCCGGCTTTGATGCTGTTCACGTTCTGGACGAGCCGCGCCAGAGTCTGACCCTTGAGGCTAGCGCCGAGCGTCGTGTTTTCGTCGGTGGGTTTGAGGGTGCGCCGGGCGTCGAGGCTAAAGCGACCGTCAGGGCCACCAGTGACGTGGAAGGTGCCGTCGCTCGATCGCTGCAGGAACAGCACCTGCTCCTGCCCGACCACCATTTGCGGGTCGTGCTCGGCGACCAGCGTCCGGACCAGCGTCGGCGCCGTGGAGCCTTTCGGGCTCGGGAGCGTGATCTGGCCGCCTGGCTGGCTGACGGTGATCGTGCTGCCCTGGACGAGGCTGCCGTTCAGGACCTGCGAGATCTGGACAGTGAAGTCAGTGACGGGAATGCCTTTCGGTGGCGTCAGGATCCCCGTGTCGGAGCGCGGCGCGGCGGCGATGCCGGCGGCATCCTTGGCTTTGGCGAGACCGGCCAGGCGGGCGTCGGGCTGCAGAGCCGCCGGCTTCTGTCCCTCGGCCTGAATGAAGTGGACGGCGCCGCTGGCAACCACCCGGCCGAGCACCACCGCGTCGGAATGCTTGGTCAGCTCGTCGAGGCTGGCTACGGGCAGGCGGGAGGTGTGCATTTCCACTACCTGGTTGGCCGCCAGGCCGGAGTAGTCAGGGGCGCCGATCTGGCTGAGCGGCACAAGCGCGGCGAGAGCGAGGGCGCCAGCGGCGACGAGCATGACGCGCCGACTAGGAACCGAGCGCTGCGCGGTAAGCATCTGAACTGCCATGATAGTGATCCTTTTAGTGAGAGTTGTTGTTGAGTTGATCAGTACAGTGCGTTGACGTCGTTGATGTCGTGTTGCTGCGGGCGGTTGTAGGACCAGTTCAGGTAGTCCATGATCGAGTAGTAGCCCGTGGATTCACCGTTGTAGTAGCCCGCGTGTGCCAGGCCCAGGTTGTGGCCCATCTCGTGGGTCACGTCGCCGACGAGCAGGAAGTAGTTTGAGCCAGTGGCCTTGGCGGTATTGACCATGATCGTGCCGGCCGCGTACGTCTCGTCCCAGCGCGGATCGAGCTGCTGGTGCGAGCTGATGCAGCCAAACGGCCAGATGTACACATCGCAAATGGTGTCCAGGGCGTACGCCTGCGCCCAGCCCCAGGCCCAGTCGCTGGCATTGTTGTACGAATACGTGTCGATCCAACCGTTCCAGACAGCGCCGTTGCAGGCGTTCACGCTGCCTTCCTGGAACCAGACCGGCGTCGGCGTCGCATTCCAACCATACGCAGCGTCCCCAGCTGCGCCATAGAACGTGCCCGAGCAGTTGCGTGAGTAGTTCAGGTACAGCAAACCGCTGCCCGAATAGGCGTGCTTGCCATTGGGCCAGCCCATGAAGTGAGCATCGGCCGCCAGTGGCGCCACAACCGTTGCCAGGAGCATCATGCCGGCCAGGGCGAGGCCGCGGGCGCGAACGGACAACAAAGAACGAACGTGCATCAAACAATCCCCTCGGTCGATACCGTTGATGTGGCTGACTGCCCCCCGGCAATCAACGCAGGGGCACACTAGGCTCAGAAGCCGGTTTTCCGTATCGACACATTCACAGTTAATCTGTGAAACGCTTCACTTCACCGCGCTGACTTCGCTCAGCAACGCCTCTAATGACTGGCCATCGTGGCCGCGAGTCGCGGGGCTGCCCGAGCCGACCGGGTGGACAGTCCCTTGCGCATCGACGACCAGGCGGCCCTGGACTCCGCCGACGACGAAGAACGTGCCGTCGTTAGCCAGCTGTAGAAACAGGACGTAGCGCTCGCCAGCGGCCAGCGAGACGTCGTCGCCATTGGGCGGTGCGCCAGGGATGGGGTTGCCAGCCTGCGTCACGGTGATGCGGCCCGTCGCGGTTCCCCGCACCACACGTTCGACGTCGACGATATAGGTGGCAATCGGGATGCTGATAAAGCCGCTGCGAATCGTCTGGCCCTGGCCCGTGCGCGTGGGACCGATCGACGGGCCAATGGGCGTCTGGATCGGCTGGGGGACGTCACGCGTCGTTCCAGGCGCCGTCACCTGACCGACGATGACGAGATCAGACGCACGGGTCAGCGCCGGAAGGTCAGGAATCGCGGGCGCGGACTCGGAGGACAACTGCACGAGTGGTGTTGGGCTGCTCGGGCCAACGCCCGTGACACTGCAAGCCGTGGCCGTGATCAGAGCAAACGCCCCGACGCCACAGCCCCACGCGACCACCTGCATGGATCGGATAGCCAGCCGAGCAGAACCGAGCATACGCGAGCATCGGGCGAACATCGCGATTCTGGTAGCAATGAACACGATTTGGTAGCCGCGGCGCACTGTCCTGCTGTAGCGTCCTAGTCTGGGCTGCGCCGAGTATCGTTCGAACCATGGCGCGGTGGGGAGTGTGCTGTGTGATACCTGCGTCCTTTAAATATGCAGCTCCGGGATCCGTGCTGGAGGCCATCGACCTTCTGCGGACCAACGAAGATGCCAAAGTGCTGGCTGGCGGCCACAGCTTACTGCCGTTGATGAAGCTGCGTCTGGCCAACCCGCCCGTGCTGGTCGACATCAATCGTATTCCGGGCCTCGATTACATTCGTGAGGACCCCGCCATGGGTCGTCTGCGCGTCGGCGCCCTGGTCCGCCACATCGAGTTCGAACGCTCCGAGTTGATTCACCGGCGCTACCCGATGCTCGCCGAGACCGCGGGCGGCATTGGCGATCCGCTCGTTCGCAATCGGGGAACCATGGCGGGCGCCGTGGCGCACGCCGACCCCGCCGCCGACTGGCCGGCGGCGCTGCTCGCCCTCGACGCCGACGTCGTTGCCACCGGCTCGGCCGGAGAACGCGTCATCCCGCTGCGCGAGCTGTACATCGCGATCCTGACGACGTCGTTGCGCTCCGATGAGCTGCTGACCGAGATTCGGATCCCGATGCCCGCAACGCGCAGTGGAGGCGCATACGAGAAGCTCGAGCGCAAAGTCGGGGACTATGCGGTCATCGGCGTCGGTGCGTACGTCACGCTCGATGAGTCCGGGCGAGTCGTCCAGGCCGGCATCGGTCTGTGTAACGCCGGCTCGACGAGCATCAAGGCAACCGCGGCCGAAGCCTTCCTGTTGGGAAAGCCGGCGGCGGCGGACAACATCAACGAGGCCGCGCGACTGGCGATGGAGGCGTCCGATCCGGTCGAAGACGATCGCGGTCCAGTCGACTACAAACGCGCGATGGTGCGCGAGCTGACGCGGCGGGCGCTGCGGCGGGCCTTTGATCGCGCGGAGGGAGGAACACCCCGGTGAGCGTCGAACCGCAAGCCACGTGCACGGTGACGCTGCGCGTCAACGGCACCGAGTTCACCAGCGCGGTGGAAGCGCGCCTGCTGCTGGTCCACTTCATCCGCGAGAACCTGGACCTCACCGGCACCCACATCGGGTGCGACACCTCCAACTGTGGCGCGTGCACGGTCCTGCTCAACGGCGAGGCCGTCAAATCCTGCACGCTGCTGACGATCCAGGCCGACGGCGGCGAGGTCGAAACGGTGGAGGGTCTGGAACAGAACAGCGTGCTGCACGCGCTGCAGGAGGGCTTCTTCCAGGAACACGGGCTGCAGTGTGGCTTCTGCACGCCCGGCATGTTGATGAGCGCGAAGGCGCTGCTGGCAGCCAATCCCAGTCCGACCGAGGCGGAGATCCGTCGGGGGATTTCGGGCAACCTGTGTCGCTGCACGGGCTACGTGAATATCGTCAAAGCCATCCAGTACGGTGCGGCGACGCTGCGCGGCGAGACCGCGGTCGGCACCCAGGCGCCAAGCACCAAGGAGCTGAGTCAATCCCATGCCTGAGCTATACCTCGGCGGCGCTGAGCACGGATGTGAGCCCAATGGAGCCTGAAGCGCCCCCCGTCATCCGTGGCTTTGGCCACTCCGTCCGCCGCAAGGAAGATCCGCGCTTCATCCGCGGCCAGGGCAATTACATCGACGACATCAAGCTGCCGGGCATGCTGTACATGGACATCGTCCGCAGCCCGTACGCGCACGCGACGATCAAGCGCATCGACACGTCGGCGGCGCTGAAGGCCCCGGGCGTGGTGGCCGTGATCACCGGCCAGGACCTGGCGGCGGCGGGTCTGGCGTGGATGCCGACGCTGATGAGCGACACCCAGATGGTGCTGCCCACCGACCACGTGGTTTACCAGTCGCAAGAGGTCGCGGCGGTGCTGGCCGAGACGCGCTACGCGGCGGCCGACGCCATCACCCTGGTGGACGTGGAGTACGCGCCGCTGGAGCCGGTCATCGATCCGTTCCAGGCGCTCGAAGCAGGCTCGCCGCTGGTGCGACCCGACAAAGACACCAAATCCAACCACATCTGGCACTGGGAAGTTGGCGATCGGGCGGCGACGCAGACCGCCATCGACAACGCCGACGTGGTCGTCACCGAGGACATCTACATCCCCCGGATCCACGTGGCGTCGATCGAGACGTGCGGCTGCGTCGCGAGCTACGACCGGGTGAGCGGCAAGCTGACGGTGTGGATGACGACGCAGGCGCCGCACGCGATTCGGACGGTGTTTTCGCTGGTCTCGAAGATCCCGGAGCATAAGATCCGGATCATTTCGCCAGATATTGGCGGTGGGTTCGGTGGCAAAGTGCCGGTCTACCCGGGCTACGTGTGCGCGGTGGTCGCGGCGTTGACGACGGGTCTGCCGGTCAAGTGGATCGAGGACCGCAGCGAGAACCTGCAGGCCGACTCGTTCGCGCGCGACTATCACATCCACGCCGAACTGGCCGCGGACAAGACGGGCAAGATGCAGGCCCTGCGCATCAAGACCATCGCCGACCACGGCGCCGCGGATGCCGCGGCCAACCCGTCGAAGTTTCCCGCCGGGCTGTTCTCGATCGTCACCGGCTCGTACGACATGCCGATGGCGCACGTCGAAGTGGATGGCGTCTACACCAACAAGCCGCCGGGCGGCGTCGCGTATCGCTGCTCGTTCCGCGTGACCGAGGCGGTGCACGCCATCGAGCGGATGGTCGACTGCCTGGCGTTGAAGCTGGACATGGACCCGGCCGAGCTGCGGATGAAGAACTTCATCCAGCCGGAGCAGTTCCCGTACAAGTCGGTGCTCGGCTGGGAGTACGACAGCGGCAACTACCCGGCGGCGCTGACCAAGGCGCTCGACAAGATCGGCTACGCCGAGCTTCGCACGGAGCAACTCGAGAAGCGGGCCCGCGGGGAGTTGATGGGCATCGGCATCTCGACGTTCACCGAGATCGTCGGCGCCGGTCCGTCCGATACGTTCGACATTCTGGGCATCAAGATGTTCGACAGCGCCGAGATTCGGATCCACCCGACCGGCTCGGCGGTGGTGCGGATCGGAGTGCAGACCCAGGGACAGGGGCACGAGACGACGTTCGCGCAGATCGTCGCCGAGGAACTGGGCCTGACGGTGGAAAACATCGACGTCGAGCACGGCGACACCGACACCGCGCCGTACGGCCTGGGCACGTACGCCAGTCGGAGCACGCCGACGGCCGGCGCGGCGACGGCGATGGCGGCGCGCAAGATCCGCGAGAAGGCGTCCCACCTGGCGGCGCATCTGCTCGAGTGCAGCGTCGACGACCTGGAGTGGATCGACCACCAGTTCCAGGTCAAGGGCGCACCGGAACGCTCGAAGAGCATGACCGAGCTGGCGTTCGCGGCGTACACCAACCATCCGCGGGGCATGGAAGCCGGACTCGAGGCGGTGTGCTACTACGATCCGCCGAACCTGACGTTCCCGTTCGGGGCGTACATCGCCGTGGTCGACATCGATCGTGGGACGGGCGAAGTCAAGGTGCGACGCTTCGTGGCCATCGACGACTGCGGCACGGTGATCAATCCGATGATCGTCGAAGGCCAGATCCACGGCGGGCTGACGATGGGTCTGGCGCCGGCGCTGTACGAGCAGATCTGGTACGACCCGCAGGGCAACATGCACGGCGGGACGTTGATGGACTACCTGGTGCCGACGTCGATGGAGACGCCCAGCTGGGAGACCGATCGCACCGTGACGCCGAGTCCGCATCACCCGTTTGGCGCCAAGGGCGTCGGCGAGTCGGCCACGGTCGGGGCGCCGCCGGCGATCGTCAACGCGGTCGTGGACGCGCTCAGCCATCTGGGCGTCACCCACGTCGAAATCCCGATGACGCCACCCCGGATATGGAAAATCCTCCAGGACAAGGGCGTCGCCTTGTGAGTGGCTATTCGCCCGGCGACTTGCTCGAACGGGCCGCGGACCTGCGACGCGCCGGCCGGCCATTTGTCCTGGCCACCGTCGTGCGCAGTCTGCGGCCGGCTTCGGCAAAGCCGGGCGACCGGGCGCTCCTGCTCGGCGATGATCAGCCTCAAGGCTGGGTCGGCGGCGGGTGCGTGCACACGGCGATCGAACGCGAGGCGGCACTGGCGATGGCAGATGGGGCGCCGCGGCTGGTGCGCCTGAGCCCGGAGCCGCACGCGGAGGATGGCGTGGTCAGCTATCCGATGACGTGCCACAGCGGGGGCACGCTGGAGATCTACCTCGAGCCGGTGCTGCCGGCGCCGGAACTGGTCGTGCTCGGGCACTCACCGGTGGCCGAGGCGCTGGTCGCGCTCGCGCAGCCGTTGGGGTTTCGGGTGCACGCTTCGCTGGATGCGGTCACGACGGCTGACGCCTGGGTCGTCGCGGCTGGCATGAGCAGCGACGAGGACCACCCAGCGGTGCGCGAGGCACTTGGGCAGGGTGCCCAATACGTGGCGATGGTCGCCAGCCGGCGCCGGACGGCCGCGCTCGTCGACGAGCTGCGTGCCGACGGCGTGGCCGAGGAGGTCATCTCGCGCTTGAAGTCACCGGCTGGCCTGGACATCGGGGCGGCCACGGGTCCCGAGATCGCGCTGAGCATCCTGGCCGAGATTGTCCAGCGGCGCCGATCCCACCCCATCGCCACGCCTGCAACGCCGCCCCCTCAACTCGCGATCGACCCCATCTGCGGTATGCAAGTTGACATCGCCACGGCCAGATACACCGCCGAACGCGACGGCAAAACCCACTACTTCTGCGCCCCCGGCTGCCGCCGCACTTTCCTCAGCGCTGTCCCCACGCCCTGAGTCCTCCTCGTCTCCGCATCGCTGCGCTCGCTCGTAGCGAGGTACCCGAAGGTCGGGGGCCAGAGCGGGCTGACGCTCGAGCAGCTGATGCGCTGAGCAGGTCACGCCGAGGTCCGGTACGGTCTGCGGTTTCTCAAGAATTCGGAGAACCGCAAGGGAGCAAGCGAGGCGATGCGGAGCTACGGGCCCGTCGCGGCGGTCGGGGTGTCGGGGTGGACGTCGGCCTGGACTTTCCAGGCGCCGTTGTCCTGCACGAGGGTGTAGATGTTGCGGTCGCGGGCTTGTTCGGTCGTGCCGTCGCTGAAGGTGGTGCTCCAGGTTTCGTAGACCGTGGCCGTCGCGGTGGCGCCGTCGGTGGTGATGTCACCCCATTCGAGTTTCAGGAGCTTGACTTCGGTGACGCCGCCGGCCACCAGATCCTGATTGTTCTGGACCTCTTCGGCATAGAACGCCGGCATCGCGGTCGACGCCATCACCGTCTGATCGTTGGTGGCAATCGCCTGGGCCTGGGCGTTGTCGAGCCCCTCGACGACCTTTTGAATCGCCGCCTCAGTAGCCGCATCCACCGGCACACCGGCTGCCGCGGCCACCACCGCGGTGGGCTGGGCGGCCGCGGTACTGGGCGCGGCCGCGGGCCGTGACAGCGTGCCGGTCGGCAGCCGCGTGATGGCCACGGCGATCACCGCGATCAGCAGCACCAGCAAGCCAAACATGACCACCAGGCCGCCCGCCCGGCGCGGGCCGCGAGCCTTGGTCGACGGATTCGTGGTCTCCCATTCCGAGGCGTTACTGGGAAGCATGGCAGGAAACAGTCAGCTGTCAGCTAACCAACGATTGATATCAGAAATGCGAACGTCCCAGCGAGAAAACCGGCCGAGACCTGATTGCTGACGGCTACGTTAGCGCAACCGCCAGATTGCGGGCCGTGGCCCGCTCGACCTGTCCGACGAGATCGTCGTAGTCGAACGGCTTCTGAATCACCCCTGCTGCCTGGTGAGCGTCCTGCTCGTTCATCAACGTCCCATACGCGCTCACGATGATCACTGGAATCGCGTCGGTCGAATCGTCGCTTTTGAGCTCCCGCAACACTTCGAGGCCAGACTTGGTGGGCAGCGCCAGGTCCAGGAGAATGGCGTCCGGGGTGTGCTTGCGGGCCATGGTCAGGCCCTCCTCGCCATTCTTCGCTTCGACGACTGCGAAGCCTTCACCGGCCAGCAGCGCTGTCGTGATCGTGCGCGTCCAGGGGTCGTCTTCGATGACCAGTACCGTTTTTTGGCCCGTTGTCGCCACGATCATGTGAATGTTGCCCTCCTGAGCGCGCCCTGGCCACCGGTGGGTGGTTTGCATCTGAAAGGTAACACTCCGGTCTCAATAAGCCAAGGGGCAAAGTGCACAAAACCCCCGCTTGTGATCTCACACGAGGCTGGCTGGAACGCCTGTGCAGCGCCCCAGCCAACCGGCGATGGTCGTCGTCGTTACGGGAGCGGTGGCGGCGTGCCGTCCGTTACGTGGTTGGTCGGATCGTACCCCGACTTGGGGCTGCGAACATACGGGAACTGCGCCATGAACCCCTTGTGATTGGCCGCGTCGCCGACGTTGTTCTGGTTGTCGCCGTCGCCAATGCTGTTGTTCGGCGACTTGTCGGGGAGGCCGGCTACTGCCTTGACGACCGCACCGTATCCCTGGGCGATTGCCCGGACCTCGATGTCGACGACGTCGTCCTCGAGCCGTCGCCCGTTCGGGAAGCCTGCCAGGTCACCGGCCAGGACGCCCAGCGTGTTGCCCGCGCCAATCGCCGCGGTCGGGCCGACGGCCATGTTGAGGCGCAGGAGGTCCATCTCGCGATTGCCAGTGAAGGTGAAGTTGGTCACTCCCGTCGGATTGCCAGCCGGCAGCTTGAGGCCGGTCAGCAGGATGGCGACGAGGTCGGCTCGACCGCTCTCGTCGATTGGCGTGACCGTTCCCTGGAACAGGGCGTTGATCAAACCGGCGGGTTCGGGATGCGTATAGAACTTCTCGAACTGCTTGTCCTGGACCGGATCGGTGGCATTCCAGTGGTCCTTCAGGCCCATCGGAATGAGCACCTCGTTGATGAGCGGCTCGCCGAGCCGCGAGACCTGAACCCAACTGCTGCTTGAGTTGTCGTCGTCGTTGGCCGAGTCGTCGAGCACGCGGGTCGTCTTGCGGCTTGCGCTGGCGTACACGCCGATCACGGAGTTGGGGTTGTTGGGATCGGTCGGCGGCTCGTGGTTCGCCGCGAGGTCGGTCTTGGGCACCTGCAGCACGATGCTGTGGACGCTCAGACCAGCCACGTCGTCGACGCCGTTGCTGGTCGGGCACGGGTTGGCCGGATCGGGACACGGGATCTTGTGCGCGGCGTTAAAGGGACGGAGACCGAGCAGATCGAAGACCGAGCCGAGGTCGACGAAGAACGGATCGTCGCGCTGGCCAGCGAAGACCTTGCCGCCGTTGGGGAGGTCGGTGATCGCCGCTTTGGCCAGGTCATCGTAGAAGGGTGTCGACCGCGGGCCGATGTTGACGGGCGGGACGAGCGCGTCGGACTCGAGCCGTGTGGCATGACCCATCTCGTCGACTCTGGTCACGCTGTAAGTCTGGGGCCGGTTCCAGTTCACGTACTTCGTTCCGTCAAAGCTGATCGGACCGACGTTGTAGAGGAACGTGTTCGGATTGACGACGGTCGTCTTGAAGCGGAACTGGTAGGTGATCTCGTCGTTCTTGCCATTGCCGTTGTGGACGTGGATTTCGTAGAGGACGGATGGATCCCATTCGTAGAAGTTGGGTCCGCCCGATGGCTCTTCGGCAGGAATGTAGTTCGCGACCAGCGTGACGGTGTCCGTCTTGTCAGGGGTCACGAACGCGTAGACGTCGGTATTGTCGGCCGACGGGTCTTTGCTGATCGACGGCGCCTCGCGGTGACTCGAGGCGCTAGCGAACGGCACAGCCAGGGTGCCAGCTAGAACGCCAACGGTCACGGCAAGCGTTCCGACGAGGGCAAGTGGGCGCTTGATGGGCACGGCCACTCCTTGTGTCCAGCATGTGGTGTCGTGAGCGCCGGGCGGAGGTGCCGGCCTCCCCACCCGGCGAACCGGGTGCTGGATCCCGATCCACGCTGCATTACGCGGCGCAGACCGGACTGGATCAGTTCGAGCGGTTGCGTTTTCTACAGCGGGATGGGGTGCCCTTGCGCGTCCGCTAGCTCGCGCAGCCGCGACCAGTCGACCGTGACGTAGTACACGTAGTGGCCAGGCTGTGGCTCCTCGGTGCGGACCTCGGCGTACCCGGGCCGAACCAGGTACTGGATCAGCACGTCCGCGGCCGCGCTTTGCTCGGGATCGCGGCCGTCGTAGGGCACTTCGGACTGGCCGTCAGGTTTGCCGCGCTGGCGAACGTCGGTCATCGCGGCGCGGAAATCGTGCAACTCCCGACGGGCCTCGGCCAGTTCGCTGCGTTCGGCGCGGTGCTGGTCGTTCTGGACCTCGGCCAGGCTGCGCAACGCGGTCGCCTGCATCTCGCGTTCGACGCCCTCGACCTCGAGCCGGTCGCGCGTCAGCGCATCGAGCAAGGCGGCGTACGCGCGTTCGTCCGTGCGCCAATCCAGGGCACCCAGACCGCTCAGCCAGCGCTGCGCAGGCCGCGTTGGTTCGGACATCTGACGCACTGCACTATCAAGAAGTGTGCCGGGCCGCGAGGAGCGCAGCGGAGCGTGGGGGAGGGCGAATAACGGTCGGCGAGAACGGGCTTCAGGCGGCGCGATCGGACCAGCGCGGGGCACCGCACGGTAGGGCGCCGGGCTGTCGGGGCGCCGACCACCCGGCCAGGCACGCGCGTCGGCGGCCCGGGCGAGGGTAGGCTGTCACGTCCACCTGGGGCGCGCCGCAATGCACACACCGGTCCTGGGCGGGACGGGGATGGAACTCGATGATCACGGCTGGCTGGCTGGTCTGCACGGCTGTACGTGAAGTATCGGCACCGCATGTTCTAAAACTTAGCGCAGCCCGGACGCGGCACGCGGGTTGCAAATGCCTGCGTGGGCGATGTGCCAGGGAGAAACGCTATATGGCCAGTACGTCATCGATACCGTCTTCGTCGGATCACTACACGCCGACCGAGTGGACTCAGCATACGATGCTGTCCGACGTCATGCAGCAGAAAGGCCTGATCATCGGCGCCGGCGTGCTGGTCGGGGTCTGGCTGTTCATGCTGCGCCGTCGGCGGAAGCCCGCGGAGAAGGCGGCGCGACGCCTGGTGCGCGACTGGCGGAAAGTCGACGACGCCGCCGACGTGCGTGACCTGCTGGGATCGAATTTGCCGACGATTGTCCGTCCCGCGCTGCTCATGGCGCTGCACGAGATCGAGCGTCAGGTGCACAAAGGCTTCGAAAGCCTGGAACGCGATATCGAGCGGCTCTAGGACGTCTGCGCGGCCAGCGAATATCCCGCCCGCGAGTGCGTCAGAACATACCGCGGCTCGCTGGCGACGTCTTCGATCTTACGCCGCAGCCGAGCGACGTTGACGCGCAGCAAGTGGACCTCATCGCGGTACGCGGGGCCCCAGACGTGCTGCAGGATCGCCCGGCTGGCCCGGATCTGACCGGGAGCGCGAGCCAGGAAGGCCAGGATCTTGAATTCGGTCGGGGTCAGGTCGACCTGGCGCTCGGCCTTGTAAGCGAGGTGCTGGTTGAAGTCGATCCGTAACTGTTCGCAGACGAACATGTCGGATCCACCGTCGCGGGTATAGACCTTCGCCCGACGCAGCAGCGCCCCGATGCGGGCCAGGAGCTCGCGGCTCGCAAACGGCTTGGTCTGGTAGTCGTCGGCGCCGGCCTCGAGGCCAGCAACTTTGTCTTCCTCGCCACCGAAGCCGGTGAGCATCATGATGGGCGAGATGACGTCTTCGGCACGGAGTTGGCGACACAGCTCGACACCGCTCATGCCAGGCATCCCGACATCCAGGAGGTACAGATCCGGCTTGAGCTCACGCGCCGTCTCGAGGGCGGTGAGCCCATCCGCGGCGGCCACCACCTGGAAGTGGCCCATCTCGAGGGTCCAGGTCAGCAGCTTGCGGATCCGGGCGTCGTCGTCCGCGATCAATACCGTCTGGATTCCCTCAGCGTGAGCCGGCCTGGACATGAGTGTGCAGCACTATGGCCGACCTGGGGCCGGAACCCAAGAACTCGTCGCTCAGGCGACGGATTCGTGCAGATCCAACGTCGAGCCCGTGAGGCTCGGGCGGGGAGTTTCGCGGATTCGAGTGACCCGTCGAAGCTGGTCGACGGTCTCGGCCAGCTCGCGCGCGCCGCTGACGATCTCGCTGACGAGTTCGGCCATACTTGCCGGCAGGCCCGGGTGTTCGGCCAGCATCTCGGCATACCCGAGGACCACGCCCAGGCGATTGTTCAATTCATGCTGCGCCGTCCGCGCCGCGAGCAGCACCC
>Ga0070730_10002701_pt1 | contig 16095 bp, 15 predicted proteins | sample Coa_R1_3_FD_66447 | JGI IMG/M metagenome (GOLD analysis project Ga0070730, IMG submission 66447) | Surface soil microbial communities from Centralia Pennsylvania, which are recovering from an underground coalmine fire - Coalmine... | ecosystem: Environmental > Terrestrial > Soil > Unclassified ...
GTCCCGGTCGCCGATTTACGCGCGGAGCCGCGCGACACCGCGGAACGGATCAACCAGGCCCTGCTGGCGACGCCGCTGATGGTTCTCGCCACGCACAGCGACCCCGGCGGCGCCGGGTGGCTGCGGGTGCGCTTGCCCGATTATGAAGGCTGGATCCGCCAGGAGCAGGTGCTCTGTGGAGTGCCCCCCCTGGCCCCGCCGCAGGAAGTCTGCGTGGCCGTGTTGAGCACGCCGCTGACGCTGCTGGAGCCGACCGGCACCCCCGGCCGCCGCACTATCCTGGCCTATATGGGCACCCGGCTGCCCCCCACCCCGCCTGCCGCGCCGCCCGGCGCGCCGGTGACGCTCCAGCTCCCGGACGGCACGCGCGCCCTGGTGGATGCCGCCGCCGTGCGGCCGGTCGCCGCGCCCCCATCCGGGGCGGCCCCGGAGATCCTCGCCACAGCGCATACCTTCCTGGGCACGCCTTACCTCTGGGGCGGGATGACCTGCCAGGGCATCGACTGCTCCGGCTTTGTGCAGATTATCTACCGGGTGCATGGCTACACCCTGCCGCGCGACGCCGATCAGCAGTTCCGCCAGATCCCGGAACAGGTGGGCCCCGCCGAGTGGCAGCCCGGCGACCTGATTTTTTATGGACACCCGCCGGCCCGGGTGATCCACGTGATGCTCTATCTGGGCGAGGAGCGCGTGATCCACGCGAAAGGGGGCGTCCAGGTGCTCGTGCAGAGCACGAACCCGGCCCACCCCGACTACCATGCCCGCCCGGATCACTACCTCGGGGCGCGCCGCGCCCTGCCCGCCCACGCGCAGATAGGAGCGACCGGTGGCCTATAATGGGGGAACCTATGGGCGCGACGCCAAGGCCGACCCGTCCGACTCGGCGCCGCTCTATTGCGCCAATCATCCCACCGTGCCGACCTATTTGCGGTGCGGGCGCTGCGACAAGCCGATCTGCGCCCGTTGCCGCGTAGCGACACCGGTCGGCCACCGTTGCTTCACCTGCGCCAACGTGACGGTGCTGCCCACCTATGCCGTCAGCCGGAATTATTATACCCGGGCGGTGCTGGCCGGCCTGGGGCTGGCCACGGGCGTCGGGCTGCTCTGGGCCCTCCTGCCCGGCTTCCAGTTCTGGGCGGCGCTCATTCTCGGGCTCGGCGCGGGCGAGGTGGTCAGCGCGGCCGCCAACCAGAAACGCGGCCCCGGGCTGCAGGCGGTCGGCATCGTCAGCGTGATCTGGGGGGTCGTCCTCAGCCGGCTCGCCCTGGCCTACTTGCTGACTAGCCTCCCGGTCGCCAGCTTCATCTCCAACATCCCCGGCAACCCCGACCTGACCGGCGTGAGCGAGTCGCGCACCCTGGGCAGCATCCTGCAGGCCCTGGTCCAACCCCCCAATACCGACCTGGTGAGCCTGATTTTCATCCTGCTGGCCCTCGGCCTCACCATCGTGCGTCTGCGTTAGGCGATCGCCGATGGCCCGGTTGCTGGACCTGCTGCCCGCTTTCCACGGTAAACGGATTATTGTCCTGGGCGACCTGATCCTGGACGAATACATCCTGGGCGCCCCCAGCCGGGTCTCGCGCGAGGCGCCGGTCGTCGTGCTGGAATTTGCCCGGCGGCTGGTGCTGCCGGGCGGCGGCACGGCCCCCGCCTGCAACATCCAGGCGCTGGGCGGCCACGCGATCCAGGTGGGCGTCGTCGGCGCCGACAAGGCCGGGGCCGAGCTCCAGGCCGCGCTGGCAGCACGCGGCGTCGACACGAGCGGTATGGTCGTCGACCCCAGCCGGCCGACGATCCTCAAGTCGCGGATCGTCGCCGAGGGCCCCGGCCGCCTGCAACACCACCTCGCCCGCGTCGATACACTGGACCGGCGCCCGATCGCCGATGCCGTGGAGGCCGCCGTGATCGCCACGCTGGAGCGGGAGCTCCCGCAGGCCGACGCCCTGCTGATCAGCGACTATCTCAGCGGCACGGTCACGGCGGCCGTCGTCGCGGCCGCCCGGCGGCTGGCGGCGCGGACCCGCTGCGTGATCACGGTCGACGCGCAGGGCGAGTTTGCCAAGTTCGCCGGCGTCGCCATCTTCCGCTGCAATGATCGCGAGGCCGAGGCGGCTATCGGCGTGCCCTTGCGCAGCGAGGCCGAGTTCGCCGCCGGCTTGCGCCGCCTGCGGGCGGAGCTGGCCACCGAGGGTATCGTGGTCACACGCGGGGCGGCCGGCGTCTCGGTCCTGGACCAGGCCGACCGCTATTATCATATCCCGGTGACCAATACGGCCGAGGTCTTTGACGTCACGGGCGCCGGCGACACCGTGATCGCCGTCCTGACGCTGGCGATCACGGCGGGGGCAAGCCTGCTCGACGCCGCGCGCCTGGCCAACTACGGGGCCGGGATCGTGGTCCAGAAAGTCGGCAATGTCCCGCTGCGGCCCGATGAGCTCCGCGCCCGCTTGCACGAAAGTCCTGAGTAAAAACGCACCTTTCGCCCAAATCTAGACAAGTTGGCCGAATTTCGGTAAGCTCTCGGCATGACCGAAACGCTCACGCTTACGACCGAGCGGGTGGACGACATCCCGCTCTTGCTGGCGCAAATGAAACAGATGGATCTGCCCAATTTGCTCGATTCGTACTTTCCCATCCACGGCAACTGGCAGGGGCTGGACGCGGGCTGGACGGCGACCATTTGGCTGGCCCATATTCTCTCCCAAGCCGACCATCGCCTGAGCTATGTCCAGCCCTGGGCGGCGCAGCACCTGCGCACCCTGCAGCAGGCCAGCGGCCAAGCGGTGCGCGCCTTGGACTTTAGCGATGACCGCTTGGCGGCGCTGCTGCGCTACTTCAGTGTCGACGAGTACTGGGCCGCTTGCGAGGCCGCCCTCAACCGCCGCCTGCTGCGCGTCTATGACTTGCCCGCCAGCCAAGTCCGCCTCGATAGCACCACGGCCAGTGGCTATTGGGGCGTGGATGCCGACGGCCTGTTTCAACGGGGCCACTCCAAAGATAAGCGGCCGGATCTGCCCCAACTCAAGGTCATGCTGGCCAGCCTGGACCCCTTGCCCCTGCCCTTGGTGACCCACGTGCTCCCGGGCCACGCCGCCGACGACCCCTTGTATGGCCCCGCGATCCAAGCGGTGCGCAGCAGCCTGGGACGCGGCGGGTTGCTCTATGTCGGGGACAGCAAGATGGCCGCGCTCGCGACCCGCGCTTTGCTGCAGGCCGGTGGCGATTGCTACTTGCTGCCGCTGCCGGAGAAGCAGTTGCCGCTCGACTGGCCAAGTGTGTACCTGGCGCCGGTGCTCACGGGCACCACGCCCTTGCGCACGGTGCAACGCCAGCGGGCGGATGGGGCCGTGGTGGACATCGCAGTCGGCTACGAATGCAGCGTACCGCTGCGCGCGACCCACGCGGACCAGGCCCTGGAGTGGCCCGAACGCCGCTTGGTCGTGCGCTCGCTGGGCGCGGCGAAGAGCGCCGAGCAGACGTTGCGCGCGCGGCTGGCGGCCGCCGAGCAAGCGTTGTTGGCCCTCAACGCGCGGCGCCGCGGCAAGCAACGGCCCGCGGATCGGGCGGCGCTGGAGCAGGCGACGGCGGCCCTCGTGGCGCAGTACCGCGTGGCGGGCTTGTTGCGGGTGCAATGCAGTGAGCACGAGCAGCAGCGGCGCGTGCGCAGCTACAAAGGACGCCCGGAGCGGGTGGAGCAGATCTGGGACTTCCAGCTCAGCGTGGAACGCGACGAAGGGGCCTTGCAGCAGGCCATCGCCCGCTTGGGCTGGCGGGTGTACGCGACGAACCGCGCGAGCGGCGAGTTGTCGCTGGAGCAGGCGGTGCTGTGCTATCGGGAAGAGTACCTGATTGAGCAGAGCTTTGGGCGCCTCAAGGGGGCGCCGCTGAGTTTGAGCCCCCTCTACCTGCAGCGCGACGACCACGCCACGGGGTTGGTGCGGCTGTTGAGCATCGCCGTACGGGTGTTGGCGCTGGTGGAGTTCGTCGTGCGGCGCCGCCTGGGGGAGGAAGGGGCGGGGTTGGCGGGGCTGTATGCGGGGCAGCCGCAGGCGACCACCAGCCGCCCGACGACCGAGCGCTTGCTGGCGAACTTTCGCGGGGTGACGCTGACGGTGATTCAGCAGGGTAGCCACGTGCTGCACCATGTCACGCCCCTTTCCGACTTGCAAGGCCGCATCTTGGAATTGCTTGGTTTCCCGGCGGATATCTACGACCGCTTGGCCAGGATTTCGATGAACCCGCCTTGAAAATGAGCGAAAGGTCTGTAAAAAGTGCTGAGTTTAAAGTCCTGATGGGTACCACGGAACAGGTAGGGGAAACGGCACCCGCCGCGGCAGGATTGACAAACGCCGGGTCTTGTAACACAATACGGGCGGGGTCGTGCGCGCGTTAGACGCGGGGTGCGGCGCTAGCATCCGCCGCGGGCCGCTACCCATCCGAAAGGAGTCGTATGCAAGTCATCATTCCGGCTGGGGGGCTGGGCACCCGGATGCGGCCCCATACGCACAGTAAGCCGAAGCCCCTGGTCCCCGTCGGCGGCAAACCCTCGATCGCTCATATCCTGGATGCCCTGTCGGTGCTGCCGATCGAAAAAATCGTGCTGATCACCGGCCGCGGCGGGCAACTGCTGTTGGATTATGTCAAGCAAAAATACCCCTTCCCGGCCGTGGCCATTGAACAGAAAGTGATGCGCGGCCAGTCGGATGCCATTTTGCTGGCCGAGCCGGAAATCGACCCGCAAAGCGACCTCTTTGTGGTCTTCTCGGATACCCTGTTCGAGGCGGATCTGCTGGCGCTGCAGCGCCTCGGCGCGGCGGACGGCGCCGGCTTCGTCAAGGAGGTCCCGGACCCCAGCCGGTTTGGCATCGCCGTCAGCGATGCGCAGGGCTTTATGACGCGTCTGGTCGAGAAACCCGAGGACCCCCTCTCCCATGATGCGGTGGTGGGCCTCTATTATTTCAAGCGGGCCGGCCAGATCTACGCCGCGATCCATGAGCAGATGGAGCGGGGCATTATGCTCAAGAACGAGTATTTTCTGGCCGACGCCATCCAGGTGATGATCGATCAGGGGGCCAAAATCAAAGTCCTGCCGGTGACAGTCTGGGAAGACACGGGCACCCGCGACGCCATCCTGCATAGCAATCGCTACCTGCTGCGCAAGACCCTGGCCAGTGGCCCGCAGGAGCCGTATATCCAGGGCAGTGCGCTGATCGTGCCGCCGGTCTTCGTCAGCCCGGATGCCACCCTGGAGCATAGCGTGATCGGCCCGTATGTGAGCATCGGCGCCGGGGTGGTGATCGTCGATTCCGTGGTGCGGGACAGCATCGTCGGGGATCAGGCCCGGGTGCGCGCCGCGATCCTCAGCGGCAGCCTGATCGGCGACCGGGCCGTAGTCGAGGGCAGCTACCAGATCGCGAATATCGGCGACGACTCGGCCCTCCAGGCCGACCTGGGCGGGGCGATCGACGAAACCTTCAAGTAGGCCCGCGGGCCCGTAGCAAAGTAGGATGTGCGCCATGGGTACTCCGGCGAAGCTCGGTGTCTTGCTGTTACACGGCTATACGTCGAGCCTGGATACGGTCAATGGGCTGCTGCCGACGCTCGCCCGGCTCGATCTCCCTTACCGGATGCCCGTCCTGCGGGGCCACGGCACCGCCCCGCGCGACCTGCGCGGCGTCACCTGGCCGGACTGGTACGCCGACGCGACGGCGGCGCTGGACGCGTTGCTGAGCGAGGTGGAGCGCGCCGCGGTCGTGGGCCTGTCGATGGGCGGCCTGGTGGCCACGCAGTTGGGGATCGAGCGGGCGGCCCAGCTGGCCGGCGTGGCCCTCGTCGCGCCGGCTTTCGGCTTCACCAGCCCCCTGGCGCCGTTTTCCGGGCTCCTCAGCAAAGTGCTGCACTACACGCCCGCCCCCCGGGCAATCTACGACGACGCCGCCTACCAGCGCAATACCAACTATACCCAGGTCGAGGGCGGGTCCTTCGCCTCGCTTTATGCCTATAGCCAACTGATCGGCCGCCGGGTGCCGGAGTTCCAGTTGCCGCTCCTGGTCGTGGCCAGCCGGCGGGACCAGATCATCCCGCCGAAAGTGACCGCGGCCACGCTGGAGCGGTTCGGCACCCCCCCGGCCGCCCGCCAGATCCACTGGCTGGAGCGCTCCGGCCACGAGATCCTGATGGATATGGAGCGGGACACCGCCTTCGGCATCATCGGCGATTGGCTGGCGACTCTACGCGACGCGTAGGCCGTGACGCGGGGAAAGCAGGTAGGCCATGGAGTGGCTGGAGCTAGCCGTCGACGTCGACCGCGAAGCCGTGGAAGCGACGAGCGAATTGTTCGCCCAGTACGGATATAACCAGGGCGTGGTCATCGAAGAAACCATTATTCCCCAGCCGGACGAGGATTACATCGTCGATCCCGACGCGCCCGTGCAGGTGCGGACCTATATCGTCGCCGACGAGACCGCCGAAGATACCCGCCAGCGGCTGGCCGAGGCGCTCTGGCACCTCGGCCATCTGCGGCAGGTGGGGGAGCTGCGGGCCACGCGCCTGAAAGAGGAAGACTGGGCCAATGCCTGGAAGGCCCATTACCACGTGACGCGGGTGGGCCGGCGGATGGTGATCAAGCCCTCCTGGATCGACTACACGCCCGAGCCCGGCGACCAGGTCATCGAGCTTGACCCTGGCATGGCCTTCGGCACGGGCACCCATCCCACGACCCGGCTCTGCCTGCGGGCTATCGAAGACTATGCCACGCCCGACCGACGGCGGGTGCTCGACCTGGGCACCGGCTCGGGCATCCTGGCCATCGGCGTCGCCCGCCAGCTCCCCGCCGCCCAGATCTGGGCCCTGGATAACGACCCAGTCGCGGTGGAGGTGTCGGCGGCCAATGTGGCGGCCAACGGCCTCCAGGGCCGGATCACGGTCGCGGCCGGCTCCTTGCGGCCAGGCATCGCGCCTGACATCCACTTCGAGCTGATCGTCGCCAATATCCTGGCCCGCGTGATCATCGACCTGGCCGGGGCCCTGGCCGGGGCCCTGGTCCCCGGAGGGGTAGCGATCACCTCCGGGATCATCGACGAGCGGGGCGCCGAGGTGGACGCCGCCCTGCGGAAGGCGGGCCTGACCATCCTGGAAACCCGCCAGGAAGGCGATTGGCTCGCGATCATCGCCCAGCGCCCGGCCTAGCGTGCAGCGCTTCTTCGTCGACCTGCCCACCCCCCTCACGCCCGGCGCCGAGCTGCACCTGCCGGCCCCGCTGACCCACCAGCTGGGTCATGTGCTCCGCGGGCGCCCCGGCGATCGGATCGTGCTGCTGGACAACAGCGGGGATGAATGCGAGGTGGAGCTGACGAGCTTCGGGCGGGGGACTATTCACGGCCGCGTGCTGGCCCGCCGGCCGGGGCCCGCCGACCCCGGGCCACGGGTGGTGCTTTACGCCTGCGTGCTGAAGGGCGATCGCTTCAGTTGGGTCCTGCAGAAAGCCACGGAGCTCGGCGTAGCCGCCATCGTCCCGGTGATCAGTGCGCGCACCGTCGCGGGCGGCGCGCCGGAGGGCGGCGGGAAACAGGCGCGCTGGGCGCAGGTGGTACGCGAAGCCGCCGAGCAAAGCCGCCGCAGCCGTCTGCCCGACCTGGCCGCGGCCGTCGCCTGGCCGGCGGCCGTCGCGCAGGCGGCCCGGGCCGACGTGGCACTCGTCCCCTGGGAAGAGGCACCCTCCGACGCGACCGCCGGCCCCCTCCTCCAGCGCGCCCGCGCCGCCCTACAGGTCGCCTTGCTGATCGGGCCCGAGGGCGGGCTGACGGCGGAAGAGGTGGACCTGGCGGCCCGGGCCGGCGTGGTGCCGGTCAGCCTGGGGCCGCGGATCTTACGCGCCGAAACCGCCGCCGTCGCGGCCCTGGCCCTGCTGCTGATTCCGCGCTGACGCCGGCGGCGGGCTAATGCGCCTCGGCGCGCCGCGTCGATCGGGGCAGGGCCAGCCGCACGGCCAGGGCCGTGCTATCGAAGACCCCCAGCTCGCGCACCAGCATGGAGTCGGGACGCGCCGCCCGCAGATCGTCCCAGGAGACGGAGTCGAGCCGCTGCGCAGGCAGCTGCGCGGCTGTCTCGACCAACAGCACCGCGTCCACCGCGCCCGCCTGGCCGGCTATTTTCAGCGCCAGGTCCAGCAGCAACCCATCGTAGCCGTGGACGAGTCCCTCCGGGGCGACGGCCAGCGAGCGGAGCAGGGCTACGGGGCCGGGCTCGATCACGATGCAGCCCAAAACCTCGCCCTGATCATCCTGCGGCTTGCCCCGTTCCAGCACCAGGGTCCAGGGGAGACAGGCGGGAAAGCCGGTGCGGCTCAACCCGGCGTCGCCGAGCAGCGTGTAAAGGCGGGACCAATCAGTGAGGCGCGCCGTGCGCACACGTAAGCTGCTTTCCAAAGCGGCAGGCCGCCAGCCGGCAACGGAGGGTATGTAGCTAAAGTGTAACATCGTCTGCTCCTCCAGTCGGGAACCGGAACGCCCCTCTCGGGTATCTCTGAAAGCAAAAGCAGTGCCACAACTGTGTAGGGTATGTACAGGGCATAGGTAGGTAGCATCCACGAGCCGGTAGCCGGCCCACGGACCCGCGTGTTATAATCACGCTGCTGATCTTCATACCCTAATCACAACGCCGAAAGCGGCAAAAAGGTAGAGGGTTCCAGGAAACTCTAGCCTGCCGGATTCCTGCCTGATTTAGGAGGGTGCTTGATGGCCGACCGGGTATTCCATATCGTGGATGTGTTTGCGGAAGAGCGCTATAGCGGCAACCAGCTGGCGGTCTTCCTGGATGGGCATTTGTATACCGACGCCCTGATGCAGCAGTTGGCGAAGGAAATGAATTTTTCGGAGACGACATTCATCTTTCCCCAGGAGAGCCGGGATGGGCAGTATCGCGTCCGGATCTTCACGCCGGCCGAGGAGCTGCCGTTCGCCGGCCATCCGACTCTCGGCACGGCCTTTATCATCGCCCAGGTGCTGATCGGCACGCCGGTCGCCGAAGTCCGCCTGGATCTCCCGGCGGGTCGCGTCCCGGTCGCCCTGGCCCGCGATCCGGCCGGCGCGATCACCCGCCTGACCATGACCCAGCTCCAGCCCACCTTCGGCCCAACCGTGGCCCCGGCGATCCTGGCGCCCGTGCTGGGGCTCGTCCCCGAGGATATGGATGCCCGCTATCCGATCCAGGAAGTATCGACCGGGCTCCCCTTTCTCATCGTGCCGCTGAAGCGGCTGGCGACCATGCGCGCCCTGCGCCTCGACGCCCGGCAGCTGGGCGGCGTGCTCCAGCCCCTGGCCGCGAAAGCCGTGCTGGTCTACTGCCCGGAGACCTACCACCCGGCCAACCAGCTGAACGTGCGGGTCTTTGTCCCCTTCTCCGGCATCCCGGAAGACCCGGCCACGGGCAGCGCCAACGGCTGCCTGACCGCGTACCTCTTGCACCACAACTACCTGGGGCGCCCGACCGTCGACATCCGGGTCGAGCAAGGGATCGAAATCGGCCGGCCCTCGATCCTCTATCTGCGGGGCCAGCTGGCGGCCGGCCACTTCCAGATCGAGGTCGGCGGCAATGTCCAGCATATTGCCGTGGGCCGGCTCGTGGAATAGCGGCCGCATGGCCTGCCTTGTCGTCGTCTCCGGCCCCCCGGGCACCGGGAAGACAACCCTGGCGACCCGCCTGGCGGCGGACCTGCGCCTGCCGTTGCTCGGCAAGGACCGCATTAAGGAAGTCTTGTTCGATACGCTTGGCTGGAGCGACCGGGCCTGGTCGCGCCGGCTGGGCGGTGCGACGATGGAGCTGCTCTATCTGCTGATGGACATCGAGCTCGCCGCGGGCCGGTCGGTGCTGGTCGAGAGTAACTTTCGGCCCGAATGGGCCACGCCCCGCTTCCGGCAGCTGCAGCAGCAGCATGCCTTCCATCCCATCCAGGTCCAATGCCGCACCGACGGCCCAGTCCTCCTCGCGCGCTTCGCGGCCCGGGCTGCGACGCACACGCGGCACCCGGGTCATGGCGACGGCGACACGCTGGAGGAGCTCGGCCCGGAGTTACGCCAGGGCTTTTACGCGGATCTCGACATCGGCGGCACCGTGCTGCATGTCGACACGACCGATTTCGCGCGCTTCGATTACGCCGCGGTCCTGACCGCGGTTGGGCAGGCGCTGGCCGGCGAGAGTTGACAGCTTACGTGACAAGTATTAGGATAGAGGCGTGACATTGCCCCTCATGGCCGACGAGCAGATCGCCCTGTTTACGGTCGCAGCGGTACAGGCGGCCCCGGTATTTCTGGACCGCGAGGCGACCGTAGAGAAAGCCTGCGCGCTGATCCGCACGGCGGGGCAGGCCGGCGCCCGGTTGGTCGTCTTCCCCGAGTCCTTCATCCCCGCGTATCCCGATTGGGTCTGGGCCATCCCGGCCGGCGAAGAAGGCCTGCTGGCGGAGGTTTATACTGCTTTCCTCGCCGAGTCGGTCAGCATCCCCAGCCCGGCAACGGCCCGGCTCTGCCAGGCCGCGCACGAGGCCGGGACCTATGTGGTCATGGGCCTGAGCGAGCGGAACACCGAGGCGAGTGGGGGCAGCCTGTACAACACGCTGCTGTATATTGACGCTCAGGGGCAGATTCTGGGTAAGCATCGCAAGCTCGTCCCGACCGGCGGCGAGCGGTTGGTCTGGGCCCAGGGCGACGGCAGCACGCTAGAGGTCTACGATACACCCTTCGGGCGATTGAGTGGCCTGATTTGCTGGGAGAACTATATGCCCTTGGCCCGCTACGCGCTGTATGCCTGGGGTGTCCAGATCTATGTCGCCGCCACCTGGGACCGCGGCGAGCCCTGGCTGGCCACCCTCCGCCATATCGCGAAAGAGGGCCGGCTGGTGGTGATCGGCTGCGGTAGCGTGTTGCGGCCGCGCGATATCCCGGACTCCTGGGAGTTCAAACACCGCTTCTACGGAGAGGCCGGCGAGTGGATCAACGTCGGGGACAGCGCAATCGTGGGGCCCGAGGGCGAGTTCCTAGCCGGCCCGATCCGCGAGAAGGAAGACATCCTCTACGCCGCGATCGACCCGCGCGCCGTCCGGGGGCACAAATGGATGCTGGATGTCGCCGGCCATTATGCCCGCCCGGATGTTTTTGAGTTGATCGTCCACAAAACGGCCCGCCCGATGATTAGTATCAGGCAGGAGGAGCCCGACCGATGAATCTGGAGAGGCCAGGGGAGATGGCGCCCGCCGAGTCCCCGCGCCCGGCGATCCGCAACGAGTTGGAAGCGACGCACGCGGCGTTTCACCAACTGCTCACTAGCCTCTCCAGCGCCGACTGGCGGCAAAAAAGCGCCGACCCGGCCTGGACAGTGGGCGAACAGCTGTCGCAGATCGTCGACGAGGTCGCCGCGGCACCCCGCACGATCGAGAGCGCCCGCCGCGGGCAGGGCGTCCGGCCGCAGCCGGGCATGTCGCGCGCGGTGAATGCCCGGATCGCCCGGACGATGGCGCGCAATGCCACCCCCGACTCGTTAGGCGCCCGCTATGACCAGGCACACACGGCCCTGCTGGCGCTGCTGGACTCGATCGGGGACGAGGAGTGGGCGCAGGGAGCGCAGTTCTTTGGCGTGGATGAGACGGTCGCCAGCCTGTTTCATCAGATCGCCGGGCAGTTCCAGGTACGCGCGACGCGCATCCAGCAGGGCCTGGGACAGCACCCCTGACCCCCGCCCGGCCGCGCCCGGCGCGGCCGAATACTCCAATCCTTTAATCCAACTTTAATCCAGGATTAAGGTTTCTTTAAACCCGGTATGGCAGAATAAGGGGGCAGCGGCGTGGGGCGGACGGGCAGTCAGAAACAAACTTGTCGAACGTGGCCGCGGTCGATAAGTTGCTCCCCGCCGTCGCTGATCGTCTATTCGCCACCCCCAGGGAGGCCCTGGGGGTGTTTTTGTGCCCGGCCGCCGCGCCCCGCGCCGGGGTGGCGGCACGCGTCTTGCTGATCCTCTGCCTATGGTATTACCGCCCCCGGTGGGAGTCCTAGCGCGGGCGGTATTTTCTGTCTATCGGGATATCGCTGCCCCGGGGGGTAGATCCTGGTGAATCCTGCTAGTTACGCTTACCTGTGACCCTTACTTAGGGAGCTTTTAAGGAGGAAATGGCATGAGTGATAAGGAATTGGAAAAGACCCAGAAAGCCATCGGCGAACTGGTCAAGGTCGAGTATATGGCCATCGCCGCGTATGATGAGGCGATCGGGGAGACCGAGGACAGCCGGCTGCATCGCCAGTATAGCCGCTTCCGCGGCGACCATGAGAAGCAGGCCCGGGCGCTCAACAACCGCCTGGCCGAGCTCGGGGGTGCGCCCGTCGAGTATGGGTCCGGCAGCGCCAAGGCCGGCCTCTGGGGCAAGATCACCGGGCTGTTCGGCGATGCGGCCAGCATTAGCGGCATGGTCAAAGGGGCCGAGGATGGCATCCGCATTTATCTCGACCACCTGGACGAAATTCATGACAGCAAGACTCTGGGCATCGTGCGCCGCAACCTCGAAGCGAAGCAGCAGGAAGTGCGCTGGCTCGAAGAGCAGGCCCAGCAGGCCAAAGCCGATACAGGCGCCACGCTCCAGCAGACGGCCCGCGACCTGGGCAAAAAATCAGCCAAAGTGGCCCAGGATGTGCAGGCCAAGGTCGAAGATGCCGTCCAGCCCAAGGCCAAGCGCACCGGCTTCCTCGGCTTGCCCGTCTGGCTGCTGCTGGCCGCGGCCGCGGGCGCCGCTTTCTTCTTCCTGCGGCGCCAGGAAGAGCCGGATTTCAGCGATGAGGCCTTCCAGTACGAGACCGCCGACTTCGGCACCACCGGCGAGCCGAGCGGGACGACCGGTGAGGGCTATCACGGCATCACCGAAAGCGGCAACGGCCAGCACGCCGGCAGCGATCACCAATCTGGCGAGCAAGGAAGCCACGGGGCTTGAGCCCCCGTGGAGGAATTGCCGCCAGCCCTTGCTAGCTCCGGCCAAGCTCCGGCCAGGTTTGAGTTGACAACGCCTAGCCGGACGCGGGATTAGAAGGCGGGGGTCAGGGATCGGATCCTGACCCCTGCTCCTTGATCTCCGACCCTTCGTCTCACTGCCTACTGCCTGCTGCCTACTACTGGAGGATCGTGTTATGGCCGGCAAAGGGGCCAAGCCTAAAAAGGAGCCGCTCGCGCCTCCGCCGGCGGATCTCCCGCCCGCACCCGGGATCGGCAACATGAGCCTGGCCGGGACCATGCAGGAAATCGCCGCGATGCTGGAGCTGAAGGGGGAGAACCGCTTCAAGATCCAGTCGTACCGCCGGGCCGCCGACACGCTGCTGAATATGCCCGAAGATATCCGGGCGATCTGGCGGCAGGGCCGGCTGGAGGACTTGCCCAACATCGGCGAGGCGATCGCCGGCAAAATCGACGAGCTGCTGCGCACCGGCCGGCTGCAGTTCTATGAGCGCTTGCGGGCGGAAATTCCGCCGGGCGTCCTCGCGCTGACCGCGATCCCCGACGTGGGGCCGAAAACCGCCCTGGCGTTATACCAGGCGCTGGGCGTGACCAGCATCGCCGATCTGGAAACGGCGCTCGCGGCCGGCCGGGGGCCGGAGGTGCCCGGGCTCGGCGCCAAGTCCCTGGAGCGCCTGCGCGAGAGCATCGCCGCGGTGAAGCAGCGGGCGGCCGATCAGCGGGCCCTGCTGGCGGTGGCCCGCCCGTTGGCCCGGCAGATTATCGACCAGCTGCGCGGCAGCGGGCTGCCGATCGACCAGATCGACATGGCCGGCTCGATTCGCCGCGGCCGGGCGACGATCGGCGATATGGATATCCTCTGCACCAGCCCGCAGCCGCAGCGCATCGTCGATTTCTTCATCGCCCTGCCGATCGTCGGCGCGGTGGTCGGGCATGGCGGCAATAAGGCGACGGTGCGGCTGCGCAATGGGCTGCAAGTCGACCTGATGGTGCTGCCGCCGGAGCACTTTGGCGCGCTGCTGCATCACTTTACCGGCTCGCGGGAGCACAACATCCAGATGCGTGACCGCGCCTTGAGCCGCGGTCTGAAGCTGAACGAATACGGCTTCGATCGGCCGGACGGCACCCGCATCCTCTGTGCGCGGGAAGAAGATGTCTTCGCCACGCTGGGCCTGCCCTGGATTCCGCCCGAGCTGCGCGAGGGCGCCGGCGAGATCGAGGCGGCCGGCCGCGGCCGCCTGCCCCACCTGGTGACCGTGGCCGACATCAAAGGGGACCTGCATAACCACAGCAAGTGGAGTGACGGCACGGCCACCATCGAAGAAATGGCCCGCGCCGCGCGGGACCGTGGGTACCAGTACATGGCGATCACCGACCACAGCCAGAGTCTGACGATCGCCGGCGGCCTGACCGTCGACCAGATCCGGCAGCAAGCGGCCGAGGTGGCCGAGGTCAATCGCCAGCTCGCGCCTTTCCGGGTCTTGCATGGCGTGGAGCTCGAAATCAAGACGGACGGCACGCTCGATTATCCCGACGCGGTGCTGGCGAGCCTCGACATCGTGGTCGCGTCCGTCCACCAGGGGCTGCGCCACGAAGCCGAGCGCGTGACCCAGCGGGTGATCGACGCCTGCCGTAACCCCCATGTGGATATTATCGGCCACCCCACCGGCCAGATCCTGAATAGCCGGGAGCCCAGTGGCCTCGACGTCGCCGCGTTGATCGCGGTCGCTCGGACCACCGGCACGGCCTTAGAGATCAATGCCTCGCCCGAGCGACTCGACCTGAACGAGATCTATACCCGGCAGGCGGTGGAGGCCCAGGTGCTCTTAGCCGTGGATACTGATTCCCATCATCCCGAGGGCTTTGCCAACGTCGAATACGGGATCACCGTCGCCCGGCGCGGCTGGGCGCAAGCGGCGGATATCTTGACCACCTGGCCCCTCGACAAGGTGCTGGCCTGGCTGCAACAACGCCAATAAGCAAGGCGGCGACAAACAGGCCGTGCTCCAGGCCTATTGACAAATCCAGGCTAAAGTAGTACACTTGTTCTACTTATTAGCTCTCGGGTGCCTGGAGGATCAGCCGCCATGATCATCGAACCGCACGACCGCTATCAAATCGAGCAGCTCCTCAGCCAGGTGCGCGGCGCGCGGCCCTTCCGGGGGCTCCCGGGCGGCCAGATGGTCGTGCTGAGCAATGGGCTCCAGGTGACGATCGGCCTGGAGCACGGGCCACACAGCGGCCAGGGCGAGCCGGGGGAAATGCGCCTCTGGCTGGCGGTCAGCGGCGCGAATCGCTTCCCCACATTTAACGAGATGCAGGTCTTGATCGCCCTGGTCTTCAGCGCCAGCCAACGGGGCGCGGCCAACCCGCTCGCCATTTCCACTGGCCTGCATATGCCCTACCTGGTGCTCTGCAGCAGCCGCGTCACCCATGGCGATTCTCGCGCGGCCTAACGCCGCGGTCCCCGCCCGCTATAAATCCACCACGATCCCCCCGCCCCGCGCGCGGGCGCGGTCCAGGGCCAGCCCGGCCGCCGCCACGTCCTCCAGGGCCACGCCCACCGACTTGAACAGGGTGATGTCGGCGGGCGTGATCCGCACCGGCGCCTGGCCTAGGACCAGCTCGGCCAGCTCGGCGCAGATATGTGCCGGCGTGATCGCCCCCGCGGCCAGCGGGATCAGCAGGTCGCCCGCTTCGGCCAGGGCCGCGGCCCGCGAATCGACCAGCACCCGCGCCCGCACCACAGTTGCCGTGTCCACTTCGCGCGTCTCCGGCCGGTAGCTGCCGATGGCGTTGAGATGAGTGCCGGGTTGGAGCCAGGCGCCGTCGAAGAGGGGATGCGGCGCATTGGTACAGGTGGCGACGATTGCGGCCTCCACCAGCGCCGTGCGAATCGCGCCCGGCCCAGCAATAGCGATCAGCGGAAAGGCGCAGCCAGGGCCGTGCTGGGCGACGAACCGCTCGGCCGCGGCGGGCGTGTGCCCAGCAACCCAGGCCCGCCGGATCGGACGGACCGCCGGGATCGCCGCTAAATGGGCGCGCGCCTGCGGGCCTGTGCCGAAGATCAGCAGGGTGTCCGCCCCGGGCAGGGCCAGGTAATCGGTG
>Ga0070730_10002702_pt1 | contig 16091 bp, 10 predicted proteins | sample Coa_R1_3_FD_66447 | JGI IMG/M metagenome (GOLD analysis project Ga0070730, IMG submission 66447) | Surface soil microbial communities from Centralia Pennsylvania, which are recovering from an underground coalmine fire - Coalmine... | ecosystem: Environmental > Terrestrial > Soil > Unclassified ...
AAAGGCGCAAGTCCCTCCCAGGCGCTCGGCGGCGCAGGGGGCCTTTGGCGCTCTCTCTGGCTGGCCGGTCTACTATGGTCTACCGCAAGGGGCAGCCCCGCCGGAAGGGTACAGGGGCTTCAGATTCTGAATTCGCTTTCCCAAAGCACCGTGAATTTGATATTTTTAGCCGGGAAAACCGGCAGGGCAGAATCTTTTTTCAAATCGCCGGATGCCCTTCAGAACTTACACAGATTCTTACACAGTTGCACAGTCCATTAAAATAACTGGCTGTATGAGCAACAACTTACAAACACATGCATAGCACTTAAAATCCTCCGGGGATTTTTCCTCATGTGGGTTCGACTCCCACCCCGGGCACCAGTCTTTCTTATTGAAGATGAATGAGTTGTTGCGCCGCCCCATTCCGTGTACCTCTGGTGTACCCCACTTTGCGAAAGAACGAGCGGATCGTGGCTCCAGGCGTTAGCCAAATCCGCTTCCAGTTGTTCCTGTCGCGAGCGCACCCACGGCGCGTAGTGCTTCTCGGTGATTCTCACGCTTTGGTGGCCTGGTAAAATCGAGACTCGTTCGATGGGCACTCCAGCAAGTAGCAATTCAACGGCGAATGTGTCGCGGAAGCGATGCGCATGTCCATTGGGAACGTTTGCGAGTTTGAAGAGTTTGCGCTCGCCTCGTGGCCTCTTGCTTGTGGTGCGGCAGCAGTATAGGCTTCTCGCCGCTAGACTGAAATCGCAGGAAAAACAATTTGAGGAATCATGACTGACGCGGCCAAGAAGTGTGGAACTATCCGGGCGCTTCATGTTGCGGCGCTCGCAATGGCGCTTTCCTTTTCTGGAATCACGATTTTTGCGCAAACTTCCGAGGATTCCAACCTGGCGCTAAGACGCGCGGCGCATTTGCGCTATGGCATCAACCTGAGTGAATGGTTCGCGCAGGTGTATGACCCAAAGGGCTACACCAAAGAACATTTCGAAACGTGGACCACGGCGCAGGACATCGCTCTGATCAAGGAGATGCAGTTTGACCACGTCCGGCTGAGCGTAAATCCGCAGCCGATGTTCCGCCGTAAGCAGGCAGACCGAATTCCCGGGGATTATCTGGGATATCTGGATGCCGCCGTAAAGATGACGCTTGATCAGGGACTCGCTGTGATTATCGACATCCATCCGGATTCGGACTTCAAGGAAAAATTGGCCACTGACAATGAATTTGTGGAGCAGTTCGCCGATTATTGGCGTGCTCTAGCAAGGCACTATTCTTCGTGGAATCCGGATCTCGTTTTTTTCGAGGTTATGAACGAGCCGGAGTTTAAAGACCGCTACCGCTGGGAGGGTGTGCAATCCAGACTCGCCGTCGCCATTCGCGAAGGCGCTCCTGCACAGACCATCATCGTCGCGGGCGCCAATTGGTCGGCGGATAATGAGTTGCTGTTCATCGACCCGCTGCGCGATCAGAATATCATTTACAACTTTCATTTTTACGATCCCCACGTTTTCACGCATCAAGGCGCGACCTGGAGCACCAATTTTGTTCATTATCTGAAGGACCTGCCTTATCCGTCGACTCCGGAGAACGTGCAGCAAGCCGCCGCTCTAGTGCCCGACGCGGTAAATCGTCTCCAAGTCATCCACTATGGAATGGATCGATGGAACGCGGCGCGAATCGATGAGGAGATTTCCCAGATTGCCGCATGGGGAAAGCGCTGGAACGTCCCGCTGACCTGCAATGAGTTCGGCGTTTACCGCAAGGCAGCTAGTCCGAAAGATCGCGCCACATGGATTTCCGACGTGCGCACCACGCTCGAAAAGTATGGCATCGGCTGGACCATGTGGGATTACAGCGGCGGCTTTGCAGTGGTGGTCAAACAGGATGGCCTCACAATGGCGGACGAGCTGACCGTGAAAGCTTTGGGGCGGATTTTGCCGCCAACTCGGCCGCAAAAGTGAAGTGTTGGCGCTGCGCTGCTAACCACCTAACACGTGCTTGCAAGAAAGCTGTGGAGCGGTTTTCTGGACTCTGGAGGGGACCAACCCGCGTGCGCGTGGGGCGCAGCTCCATCAACGCAAAGAGAGATACGTAAAAAGCCGCGTTCAGGGGCGCCGGTCCGCCATGAGTGCAGCGATCGACTTACGGACGCTGTCCGCCTCCGGGCTGTCCGGCTTCTCCTTCAAGAACAGCTGAAACTGGGCGATGGCTGCTTCCGGATGATTTTGCATGCTAAGCGCCTTGCCGGCCATGATGTGCACTTCCGCGTATTGCTCGTGGTTGCGTAGGTCATGGGTACGCTGAACGTCGGCAAGTGCCTTGTCGTATTCCTTGTTCGCGAACTCCGTGCTGGCGAGTAAGGCTACAGCGTCTGGCATGAAGGGACTCACGGCAATCGCTTTCGCCAATAAGGACTCAGAGTCAGCGTAGTTTTGGTCCTGAAGGTCCATGCGCGCCAGATCCACGTAGGCAGGCGAAAAAGAATCGTCCGCTTGGATGGCCTTCGAGAACAACTCTCTGGCTTTGTTGCGGTCCGCCCCCTTCATCGCAATCACTCCCAGCATGTCATACGCGCGTGCATATCGTGGATACTGGGCGACGGCTTTTTCGAAGTGCTCTGCGGCCTTCTCCATGTCTCCCGTGGCGTACGCCTCCAGCCCTTTTTTCATTTCGTCGCTCGCCTTTTTGGGAGCTTTTATTTCCGTCATGGAAATGGTGGGGGAACCAGGCGTCAAATCGCTGGCCAGCTTTTGTTCCTGAGGTTTGACGTACACGGTCTCCCTGTGCACCAGCTCCAGAGAATTAATCTCAAAATACGAAGTCGTAATGGTTTCAATTCCCGTTCCCAGCACCGTCAGGCGGTAAGTCCTTCCGTTCATGACGTGAAATCGTGCGGGCTCCGCTCCCACAATGTGCAGGGTCGCCAGCCTTCCTTGAGGTCCAAGGAGGTCAATCTGGATTTGCGACTCCATGCTGCGCTCGTCGCTGGTGCGTACGGTCACCAACAAATCACAGTTGCTCCCTGAACCTGTTTGCGCCACGAGGAGAGGCGAGAAGAGCAGGAGGGCCAAAACGAACGTGAGGGATCGAGCGATAATTCCTCCGCCTTCAGCAGCTACTGACCGCAAGTACCTTCACCGCTGTCCAGCCCAGATCTACGGAGATCGCCGTCCAACTGCGAAATTTCCAGCTCTCGGGGCAGACCTGTACTTTTCATAGCCACCATTGTGGCCCTGAATCAGACTGAGTTCAATGTACCTGTTTAAGACCGAGAACCGGCGTTCGACACAGCTAGACAGAATGAAATTTGAATTCGTAGTGATCCCACATTTGATGGGCGAGCCCACCCAGGTTAGCCAGGCAATTCCTATTCAATGGTTTTTCTGGTATGCGGCACGATGCGAATTAGCTACTTACTGTTCGACCGAAAGCACCGTCACCGATTTCGGCGCCAGTCTTAGAGTTAGCTTGCCATCTTGAACCTTTGCGGAAACTCCGGCTTCCTGGGAGCACTCCCTAGCCGACATTGACTGAAACATACGCTTCCGCCTTGACCTGCTCCCAAAAATCCATGTATTCATTTGTGCCGAACAGCCTGCAAAAAGAGTTGCCGGAACACCGCCAAGACGGCAGGAATTTTAGAACGAACCCGTGGCTCTGCCTATTCAATTAATCTAGAATAGCTTGCTCGTCGGAGTGTGTGAGATCCAGAGCAATCAGCCCGAAGACGCATTTTCACGCAGAACCTCCCAGCATACGGTTCTGGAGGGTCAGTGCTGCGTGGTATGACTCGCCGTGAGTTCCTTGGCCTCCTCGCCGCAGGGAGTGCAGGCGTCCGCGTCGCGCGCGCCCAGCAGTCGGGAGGCATGGCATCGCGCGGTGTCCGGCCACAGGCGCGCGGAAAACCCTCGGGTCTGCCCTTTCACGCGCGCTTTACGGACGTGGCCGCCCGCGCGGGCCTGCGCGCTCCCGTTATCTACGGTCCCCCGGACCGCATGGATTACATTCTCGAATCTATGGGCTGCGGAGTCGCGTTCCTCGACTACGACAACGACGGTTGGCTGGACATTTTCTTGCTGTCCGGGACGCGCCGTGAAGGACCGGTGGAGGGAGCGACGAATCGGCTTTACAAAAACAACCGCGACGGCACTTTCACCGACGTGACTGCGAAGGCGGGCCTGGTGCGGCAAGGCTGGGCATGCGGAGTGACTGTCGGCGACTACAACAACGACGGTTTCGAGGATCTCTTTATCACGGCATGGCCTCAAAATGTGCTGTATCGCAACAACGGCGACGGTACTTTTACGGACGTTACGAGAGCGGCGGGCCTGCTGCATCCCGGCAACCGCTGGGGCACTGGTTGCACGTGGGTGGACTATGATCGCGACGGCCGCTTGGATCTGTTTGTCTCCAACTACCTCGTTTTCGAGTTTGATAAAATCCCAGCGGCTGGTAAGGACCCCAGCTGTAACTTCAAAGGCGTTCCAGTGAATTGCGGCCCACGCGGCCTAGTCGCGGAACGCCCCATCCTATATCACAACAATGAAGACGGAACCTTCACGGACGTCACCGATCGGACCGGGATAGGGACGGTGCCGCCGGCGTTCGGCTTGACGGCGGTGGCCGCGGATTTGGACGGAAACGGTTGGCAGGACATTTACGTAGCCTGCGATTCTACCCCCAGCCTGCTCTTCCGCAACCGTGGCGACGGTACTTTTGTAGAACAGGGTTTGCTGTCTGGCTTGGCGGTCAACGAAGACGGCAACGAACAGGCTGGCATGGGCATAGCGATCGGCGATTTCGATACCGACGGCCGCCTCGACGCGCTGAAGACCCATTTTGCCGAAGATACCGTGGCTCTGTACCGGAATACCGGCCACCTCGTGTTCGAGGACGTCACGCTGCGGTCAGGTTTGGGTGTTGAGACCCGATATGTCGGCTGGGGAAACGGCATCGTTGACTTGGACAACGACGGCCTGCCTGATCTCTTCTGGGTGACGGGAAGCACCTTCCCCGAGGTGGAGCGGAAGCACCCCGAGTTCCCGCACAAGACGCCGCGCGTGCTGTTCCGCAATCTCGGCGGGGGCAAATTTGAAGAGCTGGTGGACCTTGCCGGGCCGGCGATTGCTGAGGCGCATTGCAGCCGTGGCGTCGCTTTCGGCGACTTTGACAACGACGGCGACCTCGATATTCTGATCATGAACGTGAATGAACCTCCTTCGTTGTTGCGCAACGACGTGAACGGTACCGGGCATTGGCTGAAGGTGAAGCTCATAGGAACGCGCTCCAACACCAGCGCCATCGGTGCGGTGGTCACGGCGATATACGGCGGACGGCGGCAAGCGCAGGCGGTGTTGGCGTCGTCGGGATATCTCTCCTGCGGAGATCGCCGCTTACATTTCGGACTGGGTGCTGCGGAGATGGCGGATCTGGAAATCGCGTGGCCCAGCGGCGCGCGTGAGCAGATAAAGGCCGTCCACGCAGATCAGTTAGTCACCGTTAAGGAAGGTGCGGGAATCGTGGGGCGGGAGCGATTTGGCGCGTGACACCGATCTTGGCAGCCTTGTTGGCCGTTGCGGCAGGAGCTTTACCTCTCCGCACTGATGAAGCGGGAACATTCCAGGCACAGGGTCAGCAGGGAACGTCGAACGCGCCGGCGCAGCGATCTGGCGACGAAGCCCACCTCAGCCGCGGCGTACAGCTGATGCAGGACCAGTTGTTCGAGGCGGCGGCGAACGAATTCGAGCAAGCGCTGGCGCTCAGTCCGCAAGATCCGCGGGCACACCTTCAGTACGCGGTCTGCCTGCTGTCATTGGGCCGCAACGAAGAGGCGCGCGTCCAGTTCGAGCAAGTGCGCAAGCTGGCGGGCGAGTCGCGCTACGTCACGTACTATCTTGGGCGGCTCGATTTCCTGTCCAACGATTATGCGTCCGCCATCCGGCGGCTCGGCTCGGTTGCCGAGGATCCGCCGTTTCCCGACACAGCATTCCACCTGGGCGTGGCGTACATTTCCTCGGGCAACGTCGACGAAGGAACCAAGTGGTTGGAGCGCGCCGCCAAGGTGCTGCCGCGCGACTATCGCGTGCATTATCGGTTGGCGCGGGCGTACACCAGCGCGGGACGCGAGCAAGACGGGGCTCGCGAGTATGGCCTCTACAGCCAACTGCGGGACGAACACAAGAACACGGAAAAGGATGTGCGCGCGTGCACAACTGCGCTGCGGACCGAGCTACTCGATACCGCGCGCGAGACCTGCCATCGCATTTACGACCCCAACGATCCGGACAAACTTACGCTGCTAGGACAATTATTCGGGGATGCCGGCGCGTTTGCCGAAGCACTTGAGCCACTGAGGCGTGCGGTGCAGCTAGATCCGAATTCGTTCGAGGCCTGGCACAACCTGGGAGTCACGTGCTTTCGCATGAATCGATACCAAGAAGCGCGCTCTCCGCTGGAGAGGGCGGTGGCATTACGTCCCGAGTACTACGGCTCGGTGGTGCTCTTGGGGGCCACGCTCTACATGTTAGGTGATGACGACGCGGCGCTGCCCGTGTTGGAGCGCGCGCACCGACTCAACCCAGCAGATACGCAGACCGAGGCGATACTGGAGAAGCTGCGAGCGGGTCGGAAGAAAGAGTGAGTGTCCGCGCCGCCGCCCCCCAGCCAGGAGGGAAGCGGGAGTGCATTGCGATAGGCATTGGCGACACCCGGCAAGTAAAATGAGCAGTCTCTACACTTTGCGCCTCTCACTGTCCGATGAAACGCGAAATCCGAGAAGTTTGTACTGGAACGAAGATGTCCGGTAAGCCGTCTAGCCAGGACTGGAAACAGCGACTCGTTCGAACTATTCTAGTTGTTTCCAGAAGCAGCAGGGAGGCTTCACTTATCACGACGCCGGCCAATAAGAAAATTCTCCATGGGGCGGTCGCGCTGATTCTCGTTTGCATTTTCACCGGGTTTGCGCCCGTCCTTCTCCACGCGCAGCTTTCCACATACGATCATCTCACCGAACCCGGCTGGTGGCCCCAGCGCGAGCCCACGAGCCGTAAGGAATTTGTGGGCAGTGCCGCTTGCGCAAAATGTCACGCCACGATTACCGCCTCACAAAAAACGACGGCCATGGCGCACACCCTGATCCCCGCCGCAACTGCCGATGTTCTTCATTCACGCGCGGATCTCACTTTCCGCAACGGGAAGTATCTCTATGAGATCAAGACGAAAAGTACAGCGCCAGAACTTTCCGTTACCGACGGCCAGCACACCATCGCCGCAGACCTTTTGTGGGCGTTCGGGACAGGAAAGCCCGGGCAATCCTATCTTTTTCTGCGCGACGGCAAGTACCGTGAAAGCCGGGTGACCTACTACAGTTCGTTAGAAAATCTGGACTTTACGCCAACGCGCGCGTTGCTCTCGCCGCACGACCTTGAGGAAGCCGAGGCCCGGCCCGTGGATATCGATGAAGTCCGCCGATGCTTTGGTTGTCACAGCTTTGGCGCTAACGTCGCCGGAAAGCTGGACACGAGCAAGGCTTCTCTAGGCGTAACTTGCGAAGCCTGCCACGCACCTGGCCTGAACCATGTACTCGCGATGGAATTCAACCAGTCGGACGATCATTACGGCGACGAGGAAGGCCAGAAACTCATTTTCAATCCCGGTCGGCTCAGTCCCAGTGACAGTGTCGATTTCTGCGGCTCCTGCCATGGCACATGGATGGACGTCAAGCTCGCGGGCACTAGGGGAATCTCCAACGTCAGGATTCAACCTTATCGCCTCATGAGCAGCAAGTGTTGGGGCACTGGGGACAAGCGACTTGCCTGCATTGCTTGCCACGATCCCCACCAACCACTTTCCACAGATGCAGCCGTCTATGATTCGAAGTGCTTGGCTTGCCATGTAAATTCGCCGGCTGCCAAGGCAACGAAAGATCATCCGGGAGCGGCTTGCCCTGTTGGCACAAAAGAATGTACGAACTGCCACATGCCGAAGATCGAGATTCCAGAGATGCACACTAGCTTTGCGGACCATTTCATTCGCGTGGTTCGCTCCGGCGCTCCAGTTCCCGACTAAGGCGAGGATTTGGCGGGGATGGACGCGGCGCGCAACGTCTTTGACAATTTCAACTACCGAATCTTCTGTTCGCTGCGGTATTCGAACTGCAACAAACCCGACTCTTTCCGCAAACTGTTAAGAATTCGAGAATACGGGTGGGTGTTAGGTTTCGTAGCAAAAAGAAAGGGCGGCTGGTGCTGCCATCCGCCCTCTGCTGATTTTTGAACTCGAGTGGGGTTGATCAGCTAGAAGCTGAATCTGATCATGCCCTGGATAATGCGGTGGCCCAGGGTGTTAGTAGCGGTGCCAAAAACGACGCCGCCGTTGTTTTGTCGCACGCCAGCGCTATTGAACGTGAGATTCAACCCTGGATCGCCCGAAATGAAGGTAAGGTTCGGGTGATTCAGGAAATTGTAGGCCGAGAAGCGGAACTCAAGTTTTCTGTTCTCGGACGGCCCAAAGGTGAAACTCTTATCCAAAGACAAGTCGCTGTTCCAGAAACCGGGACCCGTCAAAGTCGGGAAAATATAGTTGCCTTGCTGGCCCGGTGTGGCGAACGGGGAGAAGCAGGCGCCGTTGACGAACTGGTTTGGCCCAAGGCCTTTTCTGGGATCGCAGGTCAAGTGAGGCATCAGAGTGAGGTCGGGAGTCCCGAGCACATTGCTGATGCTTGCTTGGATCGTATACGGCACAACCTGGCCGGTATTCGGATCCGTGTATTGGAGGGTCTGGCCCATGAAGGTTGCGCCTTTCTGGAAAAAGGCGGAGTAGCCGAAGTTTGAGGTAACCGAGGCTTGCAAGTCCGTACCGCTTTGGTGTGTCGTGGTGCCCGAGATTTGCCAGCCATTCACGGCGCCTTTCACGAACCGGTTGGCATTGTGTACCGTCGGGAATGCATAGACGTAGGCGACATTGAAGATCTGCGTGCGATTGTTTGGCAGAGTTCCATAATTGTTGGCCAAAACCGTAGGATCGCCGTTCGCTGATCCGTTCTCGCCACGGATGCCCAATGCCTTCCCGAAGGTGTAATTACTCAGGAAGGTCAAGGGTCCCGCCTGCTTGTTCCACGTAACCTGAAGCGCGTTGTAGTTGGAATACATCTTGTGGTCGATGATTTTCAGGGTGCCGAGGCAATTCTTCGCGGCTACGCATAGACCGGAGGTAAGTGGACGCGCGTTATTCACAGCACCAGTCGTGTAGCCGGTATCGGCGCCTCCCGCGGCACAACTGCCCCTTCCCTGCGTGTCTTTTTGCCCTGGTGCGATGCCGGAGTTGCAATCAGGTAGCCAGCCATAGCCGCTACCCGCGAGAGTGAACAAGGAATTTGCGGTAAGGTCATTGATCTGGTCGAAGTTGTTGTTGTAGTTGCTTAAGTAATCGGACTTACTGCCAACGTACGCGATCTCCAACAGGCTCTTCCAGGGCGCGCGTTCGGCGACGGTAAAGCTGTAGCTTTGCGTACGTGGCTGTTGACTGTCGTTAGGATCAAGAGCGGTGACGCCGCTCGGGAAACTTAAACCAGCGAGGCTGGGGCCGAGCTGTGAGAGGAGCGGGTTGTTCAAGGTCGGGGACGAAAAAGATCCCTGGACGACCCCATACGCGGGATTCTGAACGTTCTGCTCGTCGTGGAAGTGGTACATACCATACCCACCACGCAACACAGTACGGCCGGTGCCGAAGAGATCCCAGGCAAAGCCTATACGCGGGTTATAGAAGAAGAGGCGGCTCTTGGAACCAGAGAGCGGCGTAGCAGGGTTGACTTTGTTCCATTCGATGCCGGGGAAAGTTGCGCCATTAACGGAGCCACCCTGGGCAATATTGTAGGCGAGAGGGTACCAAGCGGCAAAGCCAAAACCGGTGGTATCAACCCAAGGCCCCAAGTGCGAGATGCGCAGACCGTAGTCCAGCGTGAAGCGGGGAGATATCTTCCAGGAATCAGTGGCGTAACCCTCGGCCGAAATGTAGCGGAAGGCGGGCACTACGTCGAAATTCAGTTCCGAGTACGTCGCCATCTGGCCGATGAGCATATCGGCATAGGCGTTGCCGCTGGATCCCCCGGCCCAACTGGCGAACGCCATCGAACCGTTGACGCTTCCATTACCCGGCTGTTCGTTCCAGGTGCGTTCCCAGTAGAAGCCGAACTTGGTGGTATGAGTTTTCCAGACTTTGACCAGGTTGTCGGATACCGACGGGAGAGTCTTCTTGGCATAGACCGTGCCATTCAGCTCAAAGCCGGTGTTAATCATGTTGGAAATGCCGTCGCCCCAACCGGTCATTTGCGGGAAGATAAGATTCTGCGGATTGGGGTGGCTAAACAGCAAATTGTAATTGAGACCGAGCGAACCGCGCTGCACCTTGGATGGATCGACAAAGCTATTCGGAAGGTTCAAGTACGTGTAGCTAAAAATAAGTTCATTGGTCAGCGTAGGACTGATAACTTTCGTCAGGTTTGCGGTGATGACATCGGACTGAGATTTCTCGACGATCGGCGTCGGGTAGGGGGTAGTCGGCGCAGCCCAACTGTTCGTGCCACCCGGGCCCCATAGGACGTCGAGACTGTTCAGGGCGTTGTCAGTCTGATGGTTGTAGGAGACGTACAACTTCAGTGAGTCGCTGATGTTATAGTCCACGCGCCCGCGGAATTGAAGCATGTTGGAGTATCGGGTTTCGCCGTTCGCATAGTTGAAGCCTTGAAGTTGCGTTGGGTCCTCGTTGGGCAGTGGGTACACGTTCAGCAGGATCTGGCCATTGGGATCCGGAGCGCCGTTCAGCTTTCCGTTCGTGAAATGGCTGCCGCCCGGCACGCCGGTAACCGCGTAACCGTTCAGGTGGCTGAGATAGGTGGCGTCACTGAAATCGCCTTGCCGCATCGCCGCTGTGGGAACCACCGCGTGATACACGCCGTTGTCCACGTTCTGCTTGTAGTATTCGGTTGCGAAGAAGAAAAAAACTTTATCGCGGTTGTGGTTGAAGCTAGTCCCGGGAATGATGAGCGGACCCCCGATTTGACCGCCCGGGTAAAAGTACTTCGATTCGGGGCGCGCAATGCCGGCTTTCTTGTCCTGCGGATCATTGGCGTTGAGATGCCAATTGCGGGCGTAGACGTAAGCCTCACCGTGGAACTGCTGGCCGCCGGACTTGCCGATGGCGCTGATGACGACCGGCCCCTTGGCTTCATCGGCGCCAAAGTTGGAGGTCATGATCTTGAGTTCCGAGGTCATGTCCGCATTGGTATTCATGGCCTGACCGCAGTTGCAGCCGGGATCAATGATGTGTGCGCCGTCGGAGGTAATGTCGAGAGCGCCGGTGCGCGTGCCGTTCGCCGAGAAGCTGCCTACCGGGCCGGTGCCGGTGCGTTCATCCTGGGCGGCGTAGGAACTTTGATTCGCCACCCCGCCCGTGAAGGCCATGCCGGGCATAATTTTGATAAATTCCGCAGCGTTCTGGCCCACGATGGCAACGTTCTGCAGGAGATGTTCGTTGATGAGCGCGGACTTGTCGCCCGAGTCAGTGGGAGTAATTGAGGTGTCGGCGGCTTCGACCACAATAGTCTCCGACTTCGCGCCGGGCTTTAGCTTAATACCCGAGACGTAACGCTTGTCGTCAGCGGTAAGGACGATGCCCTTCACTTCCCAAGTGACGAAACCATCTCTCTCCACGAACACGGAGTAGGTGGCGGGAGGAACGGCAGCGAAGGTGAAATAACCTTCGGCGTTGCTGACCGTCGTGCGCACGTCGCCGCTGGCCTCGTTCTTTAGAGTGACGGCAGCGTTTGCGACGACCGCGCCGGACGCGTCAAAAACCGTTCCGGTCAGTGTGGCGCTGGTGGTCTGCGCCAGCGCGGCCGGCTGGAATGGCAAGGCAAAGGTAATAAGGAGAGCGGCGAAAACGGCGACCGCTAAAACCGGAAGTTCAGGAAGGAAACGAAAATGGCAAAAGGAAAATCGCACGCGACGATTCATCGAGTATGCACCCCCATATCAACAGTGACAGAGCCCACCACAGGCACACCGTTCCGCGGCATCGAACCCGCAAAGACGAGGCCGACGCCGTTAACGTTCACGCTCGGTGCGGTTTTTACTGCTGTTCCACGATTAATGTCAAGCGATTTTTTAGTTTTTTTCTTTAGAGCATCGATTTTGTGGATTTCTTGAGGCTCTTCGAAAGAATGCTTGGGATACGGTACTAATATCCTGCAGGGCTATTTATCCTGGAATCAACGCAATCGAGTTCCACCGATGAGCTGTGTGGGGTGTCGGCGATCACCACTCGACCTATTTTCGAGTGCTCGGGAATGTTTCCCGCGCCCTGCGCAGCAATTCAGGGCCAGTTCGCGTCCGCAGCCTTGAGGCGCTCGTATTCGGAGTTTTCACGCCGCATGTCGTCAATACGGCCCAGCGCGCGGTAAACATTCACTAGGTAAAGCCGGATGGAGGGAGTGATCGGATCGAGCCGCTCGGCAGCCTGGTACGCTGCCAGCGCACCGGAGTTATCGCCTTGTGTGCGAAGCGCCTTTGCTAGCGCCAACTGCGGCCCGACAGAATCCGGACTCAGTGCCACCGCCTCGCGAGCCAATTTAACTGCTTCGGGAAGCTTGTCCTCGAGGGTGTAACGCAAGGCCAATTGCACGCGCGCGGGCGCGCTGTCCGGAGTGATGGTCAATTCTTTCCGGAACTCGGCGGCGCAATCGTCGGGATGACGGGCAGCGAGGTAAGTGCCGTAAAAATAGTGAACATTCGGAAACAACGGATACTTTGTGAGCAACGCCTTAAAGTCTGCTTCCGCTACTTCCGGCTCTAGCGTCGCCAAGTCCCAGAAAGCCTTGCCGGCCATGGCAACCACATCGTGCTGCTCGGCGGTAACCGAGGCCGGCAGAATTGGCATGCGCAGCGCCGGCAAGCCAGCGGCAAACATCATGTCTGAATTGGAGTGAACCCTTCGCGCAACTTTCAAGAGGATTTCCTGCGCCACTTCGAAGGCACCTTGTTGCGTCAGGAGCATCGCTAGATGGTAGTCGGCCATGTCGTGCAGGGGCCCGCCAGGTTGCGTTAGAGGCACCAGCATGTGAGCCTTTTTCAAGTGCTGAAAAGCGGCGTCGTATTGCTTGGTGCGAAATTCGCAAAGGCCCAACAGCGACCAGCCCGGCGCGGCGGAGGAATCGAGTTCGACCATGCGATTGAGGGCGTCGCGGCACTCGGGATAGCGATCCTGCTCGTAGTCAATCATGCCGATGGCCCACCAACCTTCGGCCCAATCGGGGCGTAGTCGGACGGCGCGAGCGTAAAGTTCGGCGGCCTCGTCAGGACGATTAGCCTGGTAGGCTTGCTGCGCCTGAGTCGAAAGTTCTTCGAAGCTTGGCGGGGGAGTCTGTGCAGCGGCGGCCGTCGCCAGCAGTAGTAGCACGCTGAGGCAACGGATCACTTTTGCAGACTCCGTCCGCGTGCCTGATCTTTTGCTTGAATCGCGGCATCCAGAGCTTCGGCGATTTTCTTTTCCTGGCGCCCTTCGGCGGCGCGTCCGAGGCGGAAGTAAATTGTGGAGAGGCTGCGATGCGCCTCGGTGTAGTCGGGCGCGTCTTTGATTAAGCCTTGCAACTTTGTGGCGGCGCGGCGGTCGTCCCCCTCGTCTGAGTACAAAAGAGCGAACTGATAGCGGAGCCGAATGTCTTTCGGCCGCGACTGTGCGGCGCGCTCGAGAACGGCACGCGCTTCCGTGCCTTTGTCTTCCTCCCGAAGGAGTGTTCCCAGCCAGAGCAGCGGCTCAAACGCGGCCGGATCAAGAGTCAACGCCTTCCGGAAAGCCGCCTCCGCGCTATCCAGGTCGGCGATTCCGAGAAATAGTCTCCCGCGGAGGTTGTAAGCCTCGGGGAGACTTGGATTAAGCGCGAGTGCGCGGTCGACCTCTTCAGTGGCGCCTTTCGTGTCCTCCGCTTTCATGCGAGTGAATGCCATCAGCATGTGGGCTTCGGCGGTATCACCGTTTTTCAGGATGCGCTGGATCATCAAGGCGCCACGCCCATCTTTTCCCTCATGCAAGAGCGCGGTACCGAGAAGGTACGCCAGAGTGAGGTCGTTCACGTCGGTATCGGACCGCGGATCCAGCAAGGCAACTACACGGTCATCTTCACCTTGGCGAAGGTAACACTCCGACAGAAGTAACGTGAGGCGCCGGCGGTCGGGGTCATCGGCAGGCTGGACTGCGTAAACATCCTCGAACTCTTTCGCAGCATGCGTAATCTCACCCATCTTGTAGTGCGCGAGTGCCAGATTGAAGCGGATGCCAAAGTTTGTTGGTTCCGCCTTCAGCGCCTCGGTATATTCCCGAATGGCTTCCGGATAGCGTCCCTCGTGCGCCAATGCCGCTCCTAGATTTGAGCGAACCGCGCTGGCCTGGGGATGAGATTTCAAATAGGCTTCGTAAGCTGTGATGGCCTCGGCGTAATGACCGGACTGATGGAGCGCAACTGCTTTGCTCAAGGCTTGCTGGCTGGAGTCATCCTGAGCCGGTGTTGGGCAGGCGTAGAGGAGGCACGACAAGAGACACCACAAACACAGTCTGGCAAGTCCTATGTTCGTAAAACTGGAGTGTAGGCCAACGCCGCGCATTTCACTTCCCCGCTTGGGTCACCCCTCCGAGAAATGCGCCAGAGGGGGTTCGTTCCACAGCCGCCGACAATTCCATCACGATTTTGCCCAACCGCGATTGGGCACGATGCCGGCCGCTTCTCTGATTGTAATCAACTGATTGGACTTTATGTCCTTGAAAGTTTCGTGCAAGCCGTTTGGCCAGAAGACATCCAGATCAACGGAGACTGAGGTCCCCAACCCGAAGTGCAGCCGTGAATCGCTGCAAGAAAAAAAGCTGGATTGGCTCAAGACAGCTTGCGCCTGCGTTTTTCCGCCGTAGTGCGCCAGCACGCGCGCTCCGCAGGCGCTGCGGTTGGATTTTACACCTTCGAGCTTTACCTTCAGCCAATGTGCTTTACCAGAAAGGTCGTTTCGCAAAAGCGATGGCGGCTCGTTGAGATTTACGATGACAACGTCGAGGTCGCCGTCATTATCGAAATCACCAAAGGCGCAACCGCGGCTGCAATGCGGTGCCGCTACACCCGGACCAGCTTCGGCGATCAGCTCTTCAAACACGCCTTTACCCAAATTTCGGAAAACTGCGCGCGGTGTCTTGTTGGGGTATTGGGAAAGCTTTTTTTCAATCTGTGGGTCCACATGACCGGTGGCCATGAACAAGTCGGGATAGCCGTCGTTATCCAGGTCGACAATTCCGGCCCCCCAACAGACATAGCGAGTTTCGACTCCGAGTCGTGAAGATGCAGTGGCGTCCTGAAAATACGCCTTTCCATCGTTGCGATAAAGAACGTTGCGATCGTCGGCAAAGTGGGTTTTGAAAATGTCGAGGTGTCCATCCGGAGCGTAATCGCCTACTCCGACCCCCATGCCAGCTTGCGCCATGCCGTCGTCGCTGAGAGCGACGCCGCGCAGAATTCCTTCCTCGCGAAACGTGCCATCGTGATTGTTCATGAAAAGCAGGCTCGGTGTCGCATCGCAAGCGACGTAGATATCCGGCCAGCCATCTTCATCGAAATCGGCGGCTACAACGGTCATGCCGTAACTCGAAGTCGCGCGCGCGATGCCGGCGGACTCGCTGACGTCAGTGAACGTGCCATCGCCGTTGTTGCGATAGAGCCAATGCCTGGCGGTCGGCAAACCACGCGGTCCGCAGGCCACCGGAACTCCGAGCCAGATGCACGCGCTGTTTTGGCCGGGGAGCGGTGTCTTCTCGAACGAGAAGCCGACGTAATTGGAGACGAAGAGATCCAGATGGCCGTCGCGATTGAAGTCCACAAAACTGCAGCCGGAGCCCCAGCGCTGGTCGTCGCTCGAAAGCCCGCTGGACTTGGTTACGTCGGTGAACGTGCCGTCGCCGTTGTTCCGGTAGAGGATGTTCTGGCCATAGCAGGCACAGAAAATATCGTCGAAGCCGTCGTTGTTATAGTCGCCGACGCAAACGCCGCAAGCCCAGCCGACGGAATGCAGTCC
>Ga0070730_10002703_pt1 | contig 16087 bp, 12 predicted proteins | sample Coa_R1_3_FD_66447 | JGI IMG/M metagenome (GOLD analysis project Ga0070730, IMG submission 66447) | Surface soil microbial communities from Centralia Pennsylvania, which are recovering from an underground coalmine fire - Coalmine... | ecosystem: Environmental > Terrestrial > Soil > Unclassified ...
AGGCGCATATTCAATCAACGTTTAATAATACACTGGTAACGATTACTGATCCCAATGGAAATGTTCTTTCCTGGGGCAGCGCCGGTATGCACGGCTTTAAGGGTTCGCGCAAGAGTACGCCGTATGCCGCGCAGGTGACGGCGGAGACGGCGGCCCGCAAGGCAATGGAGCATGGGCTGCGCCAGATTGAAGTCTATGTCAGAGGGCCAGGCTCCGGGCGTGAGGCGGCCATTCGCTCGCTCCAGACGGCTGGCATTTCGGTTATTTCGATTACTGATGTCACCCCTATCCCGCATAATGGCTGCCGCCCGCCGAAGCGGCGTCGTGTCTAGTGTTCTGTTAGGTCTGCCATTTTGTGGGTCTGGAGAAGGAGATTCATGGCACGTTATACAGGCCCGGTCTGCCGACTGTGCAGACGTGAGGGCATGAAGTTATTTCTCAAAGGCGACCGCTGCTTGAGCAAGAAATGCGCCTTTGAGCGGCGGCCTACCCGCCCTGGACAGCATGGCGCTGGGCGCGTGCGCAAGGCATCAGGCTATGCGCTGCAACTGCGCGAGAAGCAGAAGGTGCGTCGCACCTATGGTATCCTGGAGCGCCAGTTCCGGCGTCATTTCGATACGGCGGCGCGTCAGCCTGGAAAGACCAGCGATAACCTGCTGCAAATCCTGGAAATGCGGCTCGATAATCTGGTTTATCGTCTGGGGTTTGGCGATTCACGTGCGCAGGCGCGCCAGCTTGTTGCGCATGGTCATTTTGAGGTGAATGGGCGCAAGACCGACATCCCCTCGTTTATTGCCCGCCCTGGGGATATGATTGCGGTGCGTGAACATAGTAAGAACCTCGAATACTTTAAAACGCGGGCGCTGATGCTTGCCCAGAAGGGCGTGCCTAACTGGCTGCGGCTGGATACTGCTGCATTGTCTGGGCGTGTCATGGCGCTGCCAACGCGCACGGAGCTTGAGCTGCCCTTCGACGAGGCGCTGGTGGTCGAACTCTACCAGCGGTAAGAGGAGGTTCCCGTGCTTGATATTGCTCTGCCTCGCATTAAATGCACGCAGTCGTCGGAGAACTATGCCAGCTACGACATCGAACCGTTGGAGGCAGGGTATGGCATGACCCTGGGTAACGCGCTGCGTCGCGTGTTGCTCTCTTCGCTGCCGGGGGCGGCAGTGACCTCCATTAAAATTGATGGTGTCCAACATGAGTTTCAGGACATTCCGCACGTGAAAGAAGATGTGACGGATATTGTGTTGAATGTCAAGCAACTCCGCCTGCGTTCTTTTTCAGATCATCAGGTGATGATGCGTCTGGATGTGATGGGCGAGCGTGAGGTAACGGCGGCAGATATTCTAGCGCCGAGTACGGTGGAGATTGTGAATAAGGATCTGCACATCGCCACCCTCGATAGCCCTGAGGCGCATCTTGATCTGGATTTGGTCGTGGAAACCGGCAAAGGCTACGTGCCTGCCGAGTCGAAGGAAGGTCAGCCAATTGGGATTATTCCAATTGACGCGATCTTTACGCCGGTGCAGAAGGTCAATTATGCTATTGAGCATACCCGCGTCGGCCAGATGACCAACTATGATAAGATTGTGCTGCAAATCTGGACGGATGGGACGATTACCCCCGATGAGGCGGTGCGTCAGGCGTCGCAGATTCTAGTGCGGCACTTTACCTTGATCGCCGATTACCACGCGGTTGTGGCTGAGCCGGAGAAGCCCCCGCTTTCCAGCTATCCTATTCCGCCGCAGGTGTATGATACGCCTATTGAGGAGTTGGATCTCTCGGTGCGGGCGTATAACTGTCTCAAGCGCAGCAATATTACGAAGGTCGGCCAGGTGTTGTCGATGAATGAGGAAGATCTGCTGGCAGTGCGCAATTTTGGCGAGAAGAGCTTGCAAGAGCTGCGCGAGCGCCTGATCCTGAAGCGCTTCCTGCCCAACCCGCGCCAAGGTGGCGGGACGATGACGCTGGATGTAGATGAGGATAGCGACGAGGCGTCCCCATCGCCGAACGGCCTGAAATAGATGAGTTGCCCTCGGCGCAGGCTGTGCTGAGGGCAAACAGGATCACTGGGAGGATTGAGAGATGCGGCATCGTGTTGCCGGAAATCGGATCAACATGCCCGAAGCGCGTCGCCGGGCCGCGTTCCGCAATTTAATGGATGGCCTCATTCGCTATGAGCGGATCAGAACAACCGAAGCGAGGGCCAAGGCCATCCGGGGACAAACTGAGCATATTATTGCTACTGCGATCAAGGGAACACGGGCGGCATGGGGACATTTCCGCTCAGTCGTTCAGGATGATGATCAAGCGAAAGAGATCTGGTTGCTGGCGCGCCGGGGCCATCTTTTGCTGGACGAGGAAGTGGAGAGCAACGAAGAGCGCGAGGCGCGCGGGAAGTTGCCGCTTTCTGAGGCGGGTCGCAAGTTCCGTGAGCAGCGCCTGAAGGACCGTCAGAACGAAGTGCTGAAGGTCATCTCGGACCGTAATGAGGCGCAGGCAGCGTTGGATGCGGCCCGTGAGGCGATGGCGATTGAATTGCATACGCGCCGCCAGATTCTGAAGGAGTTGCCTAACGAACTGGTGGTCAAGAAAGTCTTTGACGAATTGGTTCCGCGCTATATGGATCGTCCCGGTGGTTATACCCGAATCGTGAAACTGGGACGCCGCGTTGGTGATGCTGCTGAGATGGCGCAGATAGAGTTTGTCTAGATGGCATGTCTCGGCGCGCTTTGGTCTGCCAGGCGCTTGCAACGATGAAGCTGGCTTTGCTGGTTGAATACGATGGGACACACTATCACGGTTTCCAGCGCCAGGCGCCAGAGCATGAGCCGACGGTGCAGGGCGTGCTGGAGGGGGCAGTTGAGCGTATCAGCCAGAAGCATACGTCCGTGATCGGCGCCGGGCGGACGGATAGTGGAGTCCATGCCTCTGGGCAGGTCGTCCATTGTCAGGTGGAGAGCCGCCTGAAGCCAGAAGATTGGCAGCGCGCGCTCAATGCGGTGCTACCCGCCGATATTGCGGTGCGACGGGTGGCGCAGGTAGCGGATGATTTTCATGCGCGCTACAGCGCATTGGCGCGCAGCTATCGCTATACGGTGCTGAATGACCGCTGGCCGTCGCCGTTGCGCGAGCGTTATATGTATCGGGTGGGACAGCCTTTGGATGTCGGGGCGCTTCACCAGGCGTGCGCGGTGTTGCTCGGCGAGCATGATTTTCGGGCCTTTGGTCGCAGCCCACGCGATAGTCAGTCTGGTGAGCAGCATTCGTGTGTGCGTCTGATGCTGGCAGCAGGCTGCTGGGGGAATGAGGGGGCAGGGGTGGTCTCATTTGATTTTACCGCGAATGGCTTCTTGACCGGGATGGTACGGCGATTGGTGGGCACATTGCTTCTGGTTGGCTGGGGGCACCTGGATGTTGATGGCTTTGCCCAGATCCTCGCCAGCAGGAATGAGGCGCATCCTGGCGCGTCTGTCCCGGCATGTGGGTTGTGTCTGACACAAGTAAGCTACCCACCAGAGATGGTGATCTGGAGTGAGGCATAATCTGGGTGTGCTGGCAATGGGCCAGGCCCGCCCGGTCAGGATGAGCGCCGAGCAGGCTCCAGGGTGGATTCAATCATTCGGAGGCATGTTGTGATGAAAACCTATAGCGCTAGGGCGTCGGAACTCCAGCCGCGCTGGTATGTAATTGACGCCGAGGGCCAGATTTTAGGTCGGCTGGCGACGCAGATCGCGCAGGTTTTGCGTGGCAAGCATAAGCCGACCTTTACGCCGCATCTGAATTCGGGCGATTTTGTCATTGTGGTCAACGCTGGTAAAATTCGTGTGACTGGCAAGCGGCTTGATCAGAAGATCTATTATCGCCATAGCCAGTATCCGGGCGGCCTGAAGACTGAGACTCTCCGGCATCTGCTGGCGAAGCATCCAGACCGCGTGATTCAGCACGCGGTGAAGGGCATGCTGCCACATAACCGTCTGGGCGATGATATGATGGATCGGCTGAAGGTCTACGGTGGACCGAGTCATCCGCATCAGGCGCAAAAGCCTGTGCCCTGGGGCGCCGCAGAGCCAGCCGAGGCAGGCGCTCCCTTAAGCACAGAGGCGTAGCGCGCTATTCAGCGCAGGCTAGAGAGGGCTTTTGCGCTTAGAGGAGGAATACGTTGGCTGATATTCGAGGGTCTTACTACTATGGCACCGGGCGGCGCAAGACGGCGGTGGCCCGTGTGCGGCTATATCCAGGCGGCGACGGGACGATCATTGTCAATGGCAAAGATTCAAACAACTATTTTGGGCGTGAGGCGCTCACATCTACTATCCGCGCGCCGCTGCGGCTGCTGGAAGTCGGTGGGCGCTTTAATGCGACGGTGCGTGTTGTTGGCGGCGGGGTGAGCGGCCAGGCCGGGGCGATCAGGCATGGTCTGGCGCGCGCCCTGGTGCGCGCCGATGAGGGCTGGAAGCCTGCGCTGCGCAAGGCCGGGTTTTTGACCCGTGACCCGCGCATGAAGGAGCGCAAGAAGTATGGCCTCAAGCGCGCGCGCAAGGCGCCTCAGTACACCAAGCGCTAAACGAGACGCTCGCGCACCACTGGTGGCCCATACTGGCAACCGGAGGGAGGTTTCACTGGCTGGCGCTGTCACTTGGGAGCTGGCTGATCGCTAGTCGCCATCCTGGCAGCGCTAGACAGGACCGAGGAGTAGCCTGCTCTCTGAGCAGGCTACTCCTCGGTCCTGTTGGTTTATTCGCCTTGCGCTATCAGGCGGTCTGGGCCTCAACCTGAGGTGAGACAGGCTTGGAGGAAGAGGCCAGCTTGGGATAGGCTGGTGTACACCACTCCTCGCGGTATTCTGGTCGGCGTCCACGCACGACATCAAAATAGATGCGCTGGATTTCGGCGCTGATCGGGCCGACTTTGCCACTACCGATAGGCCGGTGATCAATCATAGTGACGGGAGTGATCTGCGCGCCAGTACCGCACAGGAAGACTTCTTCGGCGCAGTAGAGCTCGGTGCGATCAACGCTGCGCTCGCGGGTAATGCGCCCAAGCTCGCGCTGAGCAAGCTCTATCACGGTGTCGCGGGTGACGCCCAGAAGAATATTTTCAGAGGGAGGGGGCGTCACGAGTTCGCCGTTGAGGACGAGGAAGATGTTTTCGGCGCTGCCCTCAGAGACATGCCCATCGGCAGTGAGCATGATGGCTTCATCAAAGCCGTTCTGGATGGCCTCGGATTTAGCAAAGGCCGAGTTGATGTAGCCACCGCTAATTTTGGCGCGGGCCGGGACCATGTTGTCGTCAATTCGCCGCCAGGAAGACACGCCACAGTGCAGGCCCTTTTCTGTATCAATATAGTTCCCCATCGGAACTGAGTAGATAGTAATATGATCTTTTAACCCATGCAACCGAACGCCAATAATCTCATCAGCTTTAAAGACAAAGGGTCGGAGATAGACATCCTGATGCTGCTCGTTGTGGCGGATCAGCTCTGTGCTAAGCTCCACTAACTCATCGACGGAGTAGGGAAGCTCCATATTCAGGATGCGGCAGGAGCGGTGCAGGCGCTCAAAGTGTTCCCTTGCTCTGAAGATATAGACCTGTTGCTTATCATCGGCCATATACCCACGAATGCCTTCAAAGCAGCCGGTGCCATAGGAGAGGCCGTGAGTCATGACACTCACTTTGGCTTCAGAAGCCGGAATGAACTTGCCATTCATGAAGACGACTTTTGTATCCATCGCTTCGTTTGATCCAGCGACATTGCTGGATGCTCCTCCTTTGCGATACTTTGCCGGGAGGGTAGCCTACCCGACGCTATCTGGCGTTCTTCGCCTTCGCCAGTTGGTCACAAAACGATGCCTGGGCAACTTTTCCGCCGGGGGGCGACCGGGCACGTACATAATACCATGCTGCCTTCGGATTGTATAGCCTGCCTGGGAGGCTGGCGCTTCGCTCCCTGGATGCTGGTTGCCCCGCCAACCGTTAAAAAATGCGTTTCCCAAGCGCCGAAAGAATCAGTTCTACCGCAAGGTTAGCAGTCCGATTCTCCTGGTCGAGAATGGGATTGACCTCAACCATGTCCAGCGAGGTCAGCTTGCCGGAGTCGGCAATGAGTTCCATCATCAGGTGCGCCTCACGATAGGTGATGCCGCCGCGCACTGGGGTGCCCACCCCAGGCGCTTCGCGGGGGTCCAGGGAATCCATATCGAAACTCACATGCAGAGCGTGGGTATCGGTAGTAGCAACCTCCAGCGCGCGCGCGATAGCTTCGGGAAGGCCCAAATGGTCAATATCTTTCATGGTAAAGACGTGTGCATGGGCCGCACGGAGCAGCTCGCGTTCACCATCGTCGAGATCGCGCGCGCCGACAATGGCGATATGTGCCGGAGAGATTTTCGGGCTAAAACCTCCAAAATTGACCAGGCGTTGATCCCCTAAGCCTGCCAGGGCTGCAAGGGGCATGCCGTGAATGTTGCCAGATGGCGTGGTCTGGTCGGTATTAAAATCGGCGTGGGCGTCGATCCAGACGACGCCCACGCTGCCGTGTGCCTTGACGGCTCCAGTGATCGAGCCAAGGGCGATGCTATGATCGCCCCCAATGACCAGGGGAAAATCATCTGGCCCAGAAGCGCGCTCAACCACTGCGGCCAGCTTTTCGCAGGCTTCGAGAATGGGTTCTAGATACTTGAGATGGGGGTTATCGATGGGAAAGGTTTCTGGCTGAGAAACGACGATGTTGCCTGCGTCGGTGATAGTATAGCCAAGCTGGCGGAGCCTTTCACCAAGCCCGGCGTAGCGAATGGCGCTTGGCCCCATATCGACGCCACGCCGCCCGGCCCCCAGGTCGATGGGGGCGCCAATAATATGAATATTCATTACGCTGCCGCCTCGTTTCCGCTGTTCCCCATTGAACAGTGGTGTTTCTGAAGGCATTATATGTCTCCTGCAACCGGCTGTCCAGCAAGCCCGTTATGCCGCTATTGTTTAATCCCGCGCATACTCAATTGCACGCGCCCCCGCTGTGCCTCGACTTTGAGGACACGGACCTGTATGACCTGACCAACCGCGACGACTGAGAGCGGGTCTTTGACGAAGCGGTCGGCCAGTTCGGAGACATGTACCAGGCCGTCTTGTTTGACCCCAATGTCCACAAAAGCGCCAAAATCGACGACATTGCGCACGGTGCCCTGCAAGAGCATGCCGGGCTGAAGGTCTTCCATCTTCAGAATGTCGTGGCGCAGAATGGGCGCGGGCAACGTATCGCGGGGGTCAAGCCCTGGCTTTTCCAGGTTCTCCAGGATGTCGTTGAGGGTGGGCAGGCCAACGCCAATCTTCCTGGCAATCTCGGCCCAGGCAGACTGTTCATCCTCGCCATCAGCCCCTGCTAGACGGGTGCGGTTTGTGCGGCCCAGGCTAGTTTGCAGTTTGATCGACTGGCGGAACTGCGCGATGCGCTCAGCCGGTCTGCTCACTTTGCCAGCATCCTGGGCTGGGAGCATCTCTAGCAGTGCGCGTGTCGCTGCGTAGCTTTCTGGATGAATGAACGTATTGTCCAGGGCTTCAGCGCCGCTGGCGATTTTGAGAAAGCCTGCCGCCTGCACAAAGGTGGCCGGGCCAAGACTCGGAACGTTCTGCAACTCTGCGCGCGAGCGGAACGGCCCATGCTCTTCACGGTATTTTACGATGGCGTTGGCGGTACGAGTAGTGACGCCGGAGACATACTTGAGCAGCGCGGCGGAAGCGGCGTTGACCTCAACCCCTGCAAAGTTGACGCAGGAGACGACGACTCGATCAAGCATGGCGGCCAGTTCCTTCTGATCGACATCGTGCTGATAAAGGCCCACGCCGACGGCTTTCGGATCGATCTTCACCAGTTCGGCCAGCGGGTCTTGCAGGCGCCGGGCAATAGAAATGGTGCCGCGCTGTGTGGCGTCAAGGGTGGGGAATTCCTGGCGCGCCACCTCTGAAGCGGAGTAGACCGAGGCGCCCGCCTCGTTCACCAGGACATAGCCAATCTTGCCCTGCTTCCCCGTCTCCTGCTCCAGTTCGCGGATAAGTCCCGCAACCAACTGCTCGGTTTCGCGGGAGGCAGTGCCGTTGCCAATGGCGATGACGTCGATCTGATGGCTTGCCAGGAGCCTGCGCAGGGTTTGTTGCGCCCTCTCTGATTGGTGCAGGTAGATGGTGTCGGATTCAAGGTATTTGCCAGTCTCATCGATGATAGTCAGCTTGCAGCCGGTGCGATAGCCAGGGTCAATGCCCAGCACTTTGCGTCCGCGCAGCGGTGGCTGCAAGAGCAGATTGCGTAGATTGGTGGCGAAGATGGTGATGGCATGCTCTTCGGCTTTGCGGGTGAGTTCTACGCGCACCTCACGCTCCATTGCGGGCGCGAGGAGTCGCTTATAGCCATCTTCCACCGCTTCGGAGAGTTGTTCGGCGAAGGGCGAGGCGGCCTTGCAAGGATAGTGCTGGAGGATGTCGGGCTGCGCCTGCTCATAGGGCAGCGCGATGCTCACGCGCAGCACATCCTCGCGCTCGGCGCGATTCAAGGCCAGCACGCGATGGGGAACAAGTTTGGTGACGTTCTCGTTGAAATCGTAGTACAGTTGATAGACGCCGTTGGGGTCTTTCTCCGTGATTTTATCGGGGTCTACCAGTTTGGCGCTGAGCGTAGAAGCGTTGAAGAAACGTACACGGACATTGCCGCGCACGTTGGCGTCTTCGGCAATGACCTCGGCTACGATGTCGCGGGCGCCCGCGTAGGCTTCCTGGATTGTATTCACGCCCTTTTCGGTGTCGAGGAAGGGGTGTGCATGCTGTTCGAGTAGAGCAGTGCGTTCGCCGGACGATTCGGGCTGCTGCAAGATCAGGTCGGCCAGCGGAGCCAGCCCCTTTTCGCGGGCCACGCTGGCGCGTGTTTTACGCTTGGGGCGATAGGGCAGGTAGAGGTCTTCGACCTCTTGCAGGGTGGTTGCGGCGCGGATAGTGGCATCAAGTTCGGGCGTCAGTTTGCCCTGCGCCTCGATCAGTCGGTGTACATCCGCCTTGCGCTGGTGCAGCGCGCGGAGCGCTGCGGCCAGGTCAGCAATGGCCTGAATCTGTACTTCATCGAGGCTGCCCGTCACCTCTTTGCGATAGCGGGCGATGAAGGGGATGGTGTTGCCCTCGTCGAGTAGCCCGATGGTGCGGGCAATCTGCCCGCCGTTCAGGCTCAACTCGCTGCTCAGTGTTTGGGTAAGTTCCGCAATGGGGAGTGTCTCTTTAGTGCTTATTTCGGTTGAGGGGCTTTCCGAGTGCATGTCTTCTTGGATGGTCACAAGATTGCCTGCCTTTATGGATGTCACTGTAGTACGGAGAATGGTATCATAGGAGGTGTATTTGGGCCAAAAGGAAGGATGCTGCTCTGGCTTGACACTCCTTTTAGCTGCTGTATATAGTACCTTATGCGCCAGGCGGCCTCGACCATAATGGGGCTAGCCGGAATTTTTCATACGTTTGAAGGTCATATGCAGCATGTTGCCTCTTTGCGTCCCCGCTTGCGGATGCGCCTGTATCGCGCTTATCCTGCGGTAAGGGCTGCTCATCGCCGATGGCAGGTCTCTTCGCTTTTGTTGCTCCTGCTGGTAGGTGTGGTCCTCATTGGAAGCGGCTGCAATCAAAGTACACCGCCCCAGCCCCAGAAACATGTGCTGGTCTGGCCGAACGTAGGCGTGACTGATCTGCCCCAGCTTGACCCGGCCCTCAGCAGCGATAGCAACTCAGACCAGGCGGTGCAATTGGTCTTCAGCGGTCTGGTGAAGCTGAATCCTCAATTGCAGGTGGTTCCAGATGCCGCCTATTCCTGGCAGGTTTCGCCCGATGGCAAGACCTATACATTCTATCTTCCTGCCCAACTCCGCTTTGCAGACGGTACGCCAGTGACTGCCCAGGATGTGATCTATTCATTTGATCGCTCGTTGCAGATGACGGCAACAGCCAATCAGGAGGATGGGAACGGGGGGCTGTTCTATCTGGGGCATATTCTGGGGGCGGCAGATGTAGCGGCAGGCCGGGCCAGCACCGCACGTGGCCTCAAAGCTATCGATGATCATACCTTTCAGGTGCAGTTGGATGCTCCGATAGCCTATTTTCTGAGCGATCTGACCGAGCCACAAGCTTTTATTGTGCCACGTCAACTCATTCAGAAATATGGTGAGAAGAACTGGGTAGAGCATGCGTTGGGCACCGGACCATTTCTGCTAGGTCATTGGACGCATGGCGTGCGTATGACCTTTCTACCTAACCCTGATTACTATGGCGATAAGCCAACGCTGGATGAACTTGATATGCCGTTTGCGCAAGACCCCCATGCGGCGTTGTTATCGTATCGCGCTGGTCAGTATGACCTGACCTCCAACATCGTCGGCCCAGATTATCCACAGGCGCGTACAGAAAAAAACTTTCATGAGGCCACTTTCCTGGGAACAGATGCGCTGGTGCCGAATGGCGGGATAGAGCCGTTTAACCATCCAGAAGTGCGTCAGGCGTTCGCGCTGGCCCTGGATGCGCAAGTGCTGGCGCATGAGGTCATGGGAGATAGTGTGACGCCATCGAAGACGCTTGTGCCGCCGGGCATGCCCAATTACACACCCTCTTCTGTTCAGGGCTTGGGACCGAATACGCAGCAGGCTTTGCAACTTCTTCAATCTGTATACCCAGATATCAGCATGCTGCCGCCTGTGACGCTGACCTATCCGACGAGTGACTTGCCGCAGGCGGAAGCCCAGGCTTTGCAAACGATGTGGCAGCGGGCGCTGGGGGTACATGTGAATCTGGCGCCCATCGATCCTTCTACTTATGAGCGGGAATTCGATCAGGGACAGGTACAGCTTGGTGTGTTGAACTGGACGGCTGATCTGGCTGATCCCTGGGATCTCCTGACCTTATATTTACACAGTGGCGCGCCTGAGGACGTGGGTGGCTGGACCAATGCACAGTTCGACCAATGGGTTGACCAGGCGGATATGCTTTTCAATGCTGCGACGCAGCGCACGGCGCTCTATCAGCAAGCCGAGCAACTGGCATTAAATGACGCTGCCTGGATACCGTTCGATCATCCCAAATTTACGGCCTTCATTGCTTCGTATGTACATGGAATCGTTGTGACGCCATTGGGTCTGATGGTTCCTGATTGGGCGCTGCTGACGGTGGGCAAGCATTAGCTGGTTTTCAGTGAGCGGTAAGCGCCAAAGGGAAGCACGGTGTAGATTTCCCGGCGCTGAAGCATATCCACGACAGCCCTGGCGGTATCAAGCGAGGTGAAGCAGGGAACCTGGCTTTCTGCGGCGGCGCGCCGAATCTCAAAGCCATCTTGAATCTCGCCACCCTCGTGGAGTCGGCTGCGCCCGCCGCTAATCGTGTTGATCACCCCATGCACCTGGCGCTGGCGAATCAGGAGGGGGATGCGCTCGTCACCCTCGCTGATTTTGCCAACCATTTCTGCTGCTATCCCATGCTCCTCGAGGAAATGGGCTGTTCCAGAGGTGGCATAGAGACGGTAGCCGCTTGCCGACAGTGCTTGCATGATGGGCAGCGCCTCGGCTTTATCGCGGTCGGCGATGGAGAGTAAGGCTGCGCCAGTCTCTGGCAAACGCGCGCCTGCCGCGATCAGGGCTTTGGTCAAGGCGGCATGGTAGGTATAGTCAATCCCCATGACCTCCCCGGTTGATTTCATCTCTGGTCCTAGAGCCGTTTCCGCTCCAACCAGCTTGCCCATTGAGAAGACGGGCGCTTTAATCGCCACCAGCGGCTGAGCCGGGTAGAGTCCACTGTGATAGCCTTCCTTTTGTAGGTTGCTTCCCAGCATGATCTTTGTTGCCAGCGTAACCATCGGAATGCCGGTCGCTTTGCTCAGGAAGGGCACAGTGCGCGATCCGCGCGGGTTGACTTCCAGGACGTAGACGTTAGAGGTAGCCTCAGCAGGGGAGTGATGGCTCTCCTGGTCTGGCTGCTCGGTGACAACAAACTGAGCATTCAAGAGGCCGCGAATCTTGAGGGCGCGTGCGATCTGGCTTGTATAGTTGATGATAAGGGCAATTTCCTGCTCGGCGAGGCGGCGCGCTGGATAGACGGCGATACTGTCGCCGGAATGCACGCCAGCGCGCTCAATGTGTTCCATGATGCCAGGAATCAGCACTCTTTCGCCGTCGCAGATAGCGTCTACCTCGACCTCGGTGCCTTTTAGGTAGCGATCAATCAGGATGGGGCGCTCACCGTAGTTTGCTACGGCTTGCGTCACGTAGCGCTCCAGTTCGCTGGGGGTGTGAACGATCTCCATTGCGCGCCCTCCCAGGACGTAGGAGGGTCGGACGACCACTGGATAGCCAATGCGCTCCGCCGCCTCAAGCGCCGCGCTGATGCTGTTGACCGTGCGGCCCTGCGGACGCGGGATATGCAGGCGCTCCAGCAGGTCATCGAAGCGCCGCCGATCTTCAGCTAGATCGATGGCCTCTACCGATGTGCCCAGGATGGAGATGCCTTGTTGGGCGAGTGGCGCCGCCAGATTAATGGCCGTTTGCCCACCAAATTGAGCAATTGTGTCTGGCCCACCCTCGTTTGCTAGGACGGCCAGCACGCTCTCGTCGTCCAGCGGTTCAAAATACAGGCGATCAGACATGTCAAAGTCGGTGCTGACGGTTTCAGGATTACTATTGACCAGGATGCTCTGGATGCCTGCATCGTGCAGTGCGGTAGCCGAACGGACGCTGCAATAGTCAAATTCGATCCCCTGGCCGATGCGGATGGGGCCAGAACCCAGGACCAGGACGCTGCGTGGGCTAAGCGGCTCGGCCTCGTTCTCTTGCTCGTAAGTGCTGTAGAAGTAAGGCGTCTGGGCGACGAACTCTGCCGCACAGGTATCGACCATCTTGAAGACGGGTCGGATGCCCCAGGCTTCGCGCTGGCGGTGTACACTCTCAGCAGATTGCCCGGCGCAGGCACCGATCTGTTTATCGCTGAATCCCAGGCGTTTGGCAGCGCGCAGGAGCGAATCTGTGAGTGGCTCAGCTTTCAATCGCTGCTCCATCAGCACCAGATTGCGGAGCTTGTAGAGGAAAAAGATGTCGATGCCAGTCTCCTCCTGAAGTGTCTGAAGCATGGCATCGGAAGCGTCGCGCCGCAGGAGGTTGATGATCTGCCAGAGCCGGGTATCGGTTGGCGCGAGCGAGCGGGCCAGGTTCCACTCCAGCGTGTTTTCGCCTTGCTGCTCCCAGAAGCTGCGATTGCCCAATTCCAGCGAGCGGATGGCTTTTTGCAAGGCGGCTTCAAAACTGCGGTCAATCGCCATAACCTCGCCGGTGGCCTTCATCTGCGTGCCCAGGCGGCGCTCGGCGGCGGGAAACTTGTCGAACGGCCAGCGGGGAATCTTGACAACGACATAATCCAGCGCAGGCTCGAAGGCCGCTGAAGTCTGGCCGGTGATCGGGTTGGGGATTTCTTCCAGCCGCCGCCCGATGGCAATCTTGGTTGCCACGCGAGCGATGGGATAGCCGGTGGCCTTGGAAGCTAGCGCCGATGAACGGCTGACGCGCGGGTTCACCTCGATCACGTAATACTGCGCGGAGTGTGGGTCCAGCGCGAACTGCACGTTGCAGCCGCCCTCAATGCCCAGAGCGCGGATGATGCGCAGCGCGGCGTCGCGCAACATCTGATAGTCTTTGTCTGAGAGCGTCTGGCTGGGAGCGACGACGATACTATCGCCGGTGTGAATGCCCATCGGGTCGATGTTTTCCATATTGCAGACGGTGATGCAGGTATCGGCGCTATCGCGGATGATCTCGTACTCCAGTTCTTTCCAGCCCTTGAGGTATTGCTCAACCAATACCTGATGAATAGGGCTGGCGGCTAATCCACCGCTGACGATGCGTTCTAGCTCATTAGGATCAAAGGCGATGCCGCCGCCTGTGCCACCCAGGGTGAAGGCTGGGCGAATGACCACTGGATAGCCGTTCTCTTTGGCAAAGGCGCTGGCATCGGCCAGTGTTGTGACGGTGACGCTAATGGGTACCGGCTCGCCGATCTGCTGGAGCAGGCGTTTGAACTCCTCGCGGTCTTCTGCCTTGCGGATGGTTTCTAGAGGCGTGCCCAGAAGGCTGACATGATAGCATTTGAGGACTCCTGCATCTGCCAGTGCTATAGCCAGGTTCAGGCCAGTTTGCCCACCCAGGGTTGCCAGCAGACCGTTGGGGCGCTCGTGGGCGATGATGCGCTCCAGCACTTCGACGGTTAGCGGTTCGATATAGGTAATGTCGGCGACGCCCTCATCGGTCATGATGGTGGCCGGGTTGGAGTTGACCAGCACGGAGGTGATACCCTCTTCGCGCAGCGCTTTGCAGGCTTGCGTGCCGGCGTAGTCAAATTCGGCGGCCTGGCCGATGATAATAGGGCCAGAGCCGATGACCAGGACTTTCTGAATATCTGGGCGGGCAGGCACAGGCGTGAGACCTTTCCTTTAATTATTGATTGTTCGTTTTGATTGGGGCTTTCTTCTTCTTCCTATAGTCCTTGACGTATGAGGCGTCTTCATTTCGGCGTAGAAAAGGCAGTAATCGGTTCTACACCTTATGTGCATAGTTGGTTATGCAACGGCGAGCTGGCGATACTCAATGATGCGTTGCGCAAAGCGCTCAAAAAGATAGCGGTTATCATGTGGTCCGGGCGACGCCTCCGGGTGGTACTGGACGGAGAAGACCGGCAAAGTCTCGTGGGCTAGCCCCTCAACTGAACCATCCGAGAGGTTGCTATGGCTCACATAAAAGCCGCTCTCCGGGGGCAGCGAGGCTGCGTCAACCTGGAAATTATGGTTCTGCGAGGTGATGGTGACACGCCCGGTGCGCAGCTCGCGTACAGAATGGTTCGCGCCGTGATGGCCGAAAGGTAGGCGGCTTGTTCGCGCTCCGGCGGCGAGGCCGAGTATCTGGTGCCCCAGGCAGATGCCCATGAGTGGTATCCTGGCGAGGAGTAGCTGGCGGCAAACGTCGATCAAAGCAGCAACGGTCTCAGGGTCGCCAGGACCGTTCGCCAGCAGGACGCCATCCGGGTGAAGCGCCAGCAATTCATTGATGCTGATATGGGCTGGCACCAGAATGGTCTCCAGGCCACAGGTATACAGGCAGCGAGCAATCTGCTCTTTGTAGCCGGTATCGATTAGGATGACGCGCCCACTGGCGTTGGCTTGTGTGAGTATGGCGCCTGATGCCGTGTTGATCGATTGGCTATTGGCGTGGCTGCTAGCGCTCCAGGGACGGACAGTGCCGAGCGAGACTTCTTTCACAACATCAAGGCCAGTGACTGTTTTCACGCTGAGCGCTGCTGTGATGAGTTCTGGAATGTCGGGTTTCTGGCCGGGCTGATAGGCGCGCAGGACGCCGCGCAGCGTGCCGCTGGCGCGCAGCCGTCGGGTGAGGGCGCGCGTGTCGATGCCCTCCAGACCCGGAATGCCTGCGCGCGCAAGATAGGCGCTGAGCGATTCGCGCCCGCGCCAGTGATGGTACTCCTTGCTGCATTCGCGGACAATGAGTGCTGAGAGCCAGGGTCGGCGTGATTCAACGTCTTCGAGGTTGATACCATAGTTGCCAATCAGCGGATAGGTGAGAACCACCATCTGGCCGCGATAGGAAGGATCAGTGCAAATCTCCTGATAGCCTGTCATGCCAGTGGCGAAGATAACCTCGCCTTTGCGCTGGCTTGATAATATAGGTTCAATGGCGCCGAAAGGTCGGCCTGCATAGGAAGAGCCATCCTCCAGTACTAACACTGCTTGAGTATCCATGACCTGTTACTTTCTCTCCCAACTTTTACAACCGCGTACTGCTAGCGGCTGGCGGCGAACGATTGATTGACGGCTTCGGCCTCATAGACCAACCTCCCGGCCAGGACGGTGCAGCGCACGCGGCCTGTGAGTGTCAGCCCTGCCAGGGGAGTGTTCTTGCCCTTGGAGGCGAAGCGCTGTGGGTCTACCATCCAGCGCTGCGCTGGGTCAAAGATGGTGATGTCGGCGGGAGCGCCAGCCTCCAATGTGCCTGCTGGAAGCGAGAAGGCCCGCGCTGGACGA
>Ga0070730_10002704_pt1 | contig 16082 bp, 16 predicted proteins | sample Coa_R1_3_FD_66447 | JGI IMG/M metagenome (GOLD analysis project Ga0070730, IMG submission 66447) | Surface soil microbial communities from Centralia Pennsylvania, which are recovering from an underground coalmine fire - Coalmine... | ecosystem: Environmental > Terrestrial > Soil > Unclassified ...
TCGACCTCGCCCGCGACGAGCACAAGCGCATCTACGACGCGATCGTCGCCGGCGACGCCGACCTCGCGCGGGCAGCGACGCTGCTGCACATCGTCACGAACGAGACCTGGCTGCGCGAGCACCTCGGGCCTGCCGACGACGTCCCGCTCGACGGTGGCTGAGCGTCGAGCGCCGTGCTCTCGGAGCTGCGGACTGTGCGCGAAGGACGAGAAGCCACAACCGAGTCGGCTGCAAGGAACTGCGTGACACGCCACGCATCCGTCATCCAGGTGCGTCCTCAGAGGGAGGCGGAGTATCGCGCGCTCCATGCGGCGGTCTGGCCTGCGGTGCTCGAGCGGATCGCTCGGAGCAACATCCGCAACTATTCGATCTTCTTTCGCGACGGGATGCTGTTCTCGTACTTCGAGTACGTCGGGGATGACTTCGACGCCGACATGGCCGCGATCGCTGCCGATCCGGCCACGCAGCGGTGGTGGCAGCGGACTGCTCCGTGTCAGCAGCCGGTCGCGTCGGTTGCCGAGGGTGAGTGGTGGGCGCCGCTCGAAGAGGTGTTTCACACCGGATGACGGTGCGAATCGACGCGCACCACCATGTATGGGATCTCGCGGTTCGCCGGCAGCCGTGGGCGGAGCCGTTCCCTGTCCTCTACCGCTCGTACTTGCTGGACGACCTACTCCCCTCGCTTGCAGCAGGCGCGATTGACCGTACGGTGCTCGTTCAGACGGTGACGGTGGCGGCCGAGACGCCCGAGCTGCTTGCACTTGCAGCCAACGAGCCGTTGCTCGTCGGCGTCGTCGGCTGGGTTGACCTGACTGCGCCTGACGTAGCGGACGAGCTGGGGCGGCTGCATGAGGGGCTCGGGGGGCGGTATCTGGTCGGGATCCGGCATCAGGTCCAAGAGGAAGACGACGTCGACTGGCTTGCGCGCGAGCCGGTGCGACGTGGCCTGTGCTCGGTGGCCGCGCAACAGCTCGCCTACGACCTCGTCATCCGTCGAGAACAGCTGCCCTCCGCCGTGTCCGCGGCTCGAGCCATCCCCGAGCTCCGCTTCGTTCTCGACCACGGGGGAAACCCGGCGATTGCGGAAGGCCGGGTAGAGCCCTGGCGCTCCGACATCACCGCCTTCGCTGCTCTGCCGAACACTGCGGTGAAGCTCTCGGGCTTGGTCACCCAGGCGGGGCCGAACTGGAGTGTCGACGACCTCCGCCCGTACGCCGACCACCTGCTCGAGGCGTTCGGGCCTGCACGGGTGCTGTTCGGCTCGGACTGGCCGGTCTGCCTCCTCCGGGCGAGCTATGAGGAGGTCGTCTCCGTCGCCGAGTCGCTCACGGCCGGGCTGACCGTTGACGAGCGTGCCGCCGTTTTCGGCGGTAACGCGGGCGCTTGGTATCGCCTGGAGTCGGCGTGAGGCGCGTTCAGCTCTTCGCGACGTGCCTCGGCGATCTGCTGTTCCCCGCTGCGGTCGCAGACGCCGCTGCGCTACTCAGGGGAGCGGGCTGCGACATCGAGTTCCCTCCGGAGCAGACGTGTTGCGGCCAGCCGGCGTTCAACGCCGGTCACCGGCGTGCTGCGGCCCGCTTCGAGCAGACCTTCGCTCGGGCGTTCTCGTCCGAGCTGCCGATCGTATGCCCATCCGGCTCGTGCGCGTCAATGGTCGCGCACCGCATGAAGACGCACTACGACATCTGGGAGCTTTCGGCGTTCCTCGACGCGATCGGCGCCGAGCCGCCTGCCCGTAACGACGGCGTGCGCATCGCCTATCACTCGTCGTGCCATCTCCTGCGCGAGCTCGGCGCCGACGATGCGCCGAGGCGACTCCTCGAGCGGTCCGGCGCCGAGCTCGTACCACTCGCGCGGCCGGATCTCTGCTGCGGCTTCGGCGGGACGTTCTCCGTGCGGCACCCGGAGGTCTCGGTGGCGATGGCAGACGACAAGCTCGCCGACGGCGGACGCGCGGATGTCCTCGTGACCGCCGACCCCGGTTGCCTCATGCAGCTTCAGGCGCGCGGCGCCCGACTCGGGACGGGGCGCGTCGTCCATCTCGCGACCGCGCTGGCGCGGGGCGTCGCGTGAGCTTTCCCGTCCTCGACGAGCATCCGCGGAAGGCGACGGACGCGGCGACGCTCCGTCTCTTTCGCGCGCGCACGGCCGCGTGGGCGTCGCTCGACGACGTGCAGGCGCTCCGCGACCGCGCGTACGAGATCCGCATGCGCGCAATCGACGACCTCGATGCCCACCTCGGCCAGTTCGTCACCGCGCTCGAGGCAGCCGGCGGGAAGGCGCACCTCTGTGCGACCGCCGAAGAGGCGCGCGCGACGGTTGCGCGGCTCTGCTCGGGCGCTTCGCTCGCCGCGAAGTCGAAGTCGATGCTCTCGGAGGAGATCGAGCTGAACGGCGCGCTCGCGGCCGCCGGCGTCGAAGTGGTCGAGACCGATCTCGGCGAATACATCCTCCAGCTCGCCGGCGAGCACCCCGTGCACATCATCGCCCCCGCAATCGAGAAGACGAAGGAGGACGTCGCCAGGCTTCTCTCTGCGGTGGAGGGCGTCGCGATCGAGCCGCAGCTCGAGGCGCTCGCGCAGGCGGCGCGCAGGCAGTTGCAGCGTGTCTTCCAGCAGGCAGACGTCGGCATAACCGGCGCCAACTTCGCCGTCTGCGAGACCGGCTCCATCTGTCTCGTCACGAACGAGGGCAATGGTGGGCTCGTCACGTCGCTGCCACGGATGCACATCGCGCTGCTCGGGGTGGAACGGCTCGTGCCGACGCTCGACGATCTGTCGGTGCTTCTCCAGTTGCTCGCGCGCAGCGGCACCGGCCAAACGCTGACGACCTACACGCGTCTGCTGACAGGCCCCAGGCACGCGGACGAGGAAGACGGCCCGGAGGAACTGCACGTCGTCGTCGTCGACAACGGTCGCAAACGCATCCGCGACAGCCGCTACAAGGAGATGCTCGCGTGCATCCGCTGTGGAGCGTGCCTGAACGTTTGCCCCATCTATCGGCAGTCGGGAGGCGCCGCGTACGGAACTGTGTACTCCGGTCCGATGGGAGCCGTGCTCGTGCCACTGCTGCGCGGACTCGAGCGCGAGCCCGGCCTCCCGCACGCCTCATCGCTGTGCGGAGCCTGCACTGCCGCGTGCCCGGTGAAGATCCCGCTGCACGAGCTGTTGCTCGAGCTTCGCCGGGATCTCGTCGGCGAGCGGATCGCCCCGCGCGCGGAACGGTTCGCCTTCACGGTCTGGTCATTGTTGTGGTCGCGCCCGCCGCTCTACCGCCTCTCGACGAGGTTCGTTCGGTTCGGCTCCCGCTTCGCGGCGCTGGCAGGCCCTGGCCGCGTGTGGGCCGCCGGCAGAGCGCTCCCGCAGCCCGCCCGCCGCCGCTACCGGGACATGCGATGAGCGAGCTCGTCGACACGTTCGTGCGGAACGCCGAGGCGGCCGGCTTCGAGGTGCATCGCGGCGAGGCGCCGCGCATCGCGGGTGCCGGCGTCTCGCGCGCCGACTACGGCGTGGCCGCCACGGGCAGTGTCGTCCTTGCCGCATCGCACGGCGAGCCGCGCGCGCGGCACCTGGTTCCCGAGGTTCACGTTTCGCTGCTGCGGGAGGATGCGATCGTGGCCGACCTCGCGGCGCTCTTCGCGGCCCTCGACGGCCGTATCCCGAGCGCGCTCGCGATCGTGACCGGTCCGAGCCGGAGCGCCGACATCGAGCAGCGGCTTGTCGTCGGCGTTCACGGCCCACGCGAGGTGCACGTCGTGCTGGAGGCGTCGTGAAGGTCGTTGCTGTCGGGCTGAATTACCGCGACCACGCACGCGAGGTCGAGTTGGGGCTGCCGGAGCGCCCGCTCCTCTTCGCGAAGTGGCCGAATGCGCTCATCGCCGACGGGGAACCGATCGTCATCCCGCCCGGCGTCGAGCAGGTCGACTACGAGGCCGAGCTCGCCGCCGTCATCGGCGCCCGCGTAAAGGGCGTCTCCGTCGAGAACGCGCTCGAGGCAGTCGCCGGCTACGCGTGCCTCAACGACGTCTCCGCCCGCGCCATCCAGTTCGCCGACGGGCAGTGGACGCGCGGCAAGTCGATCGACACGTTCTGCCCGCTTGGACCGGTCGTCCCGCGGGACGAGGTCGGCGACCCGCAGTCGCTCCGCATCGCCTGCCGCGTAAACGGCGAGATGGTGCAGGAGGGGACGACCGCCGACATGATCTTCTCCGTCGCGGAGCTCGTCGCGTTCATCAGCGAGACGATCACGCTTGAGCCCGGTGACGTGATCGCGACCGGCACGCCGCCCGGCGTGGCGATGGGGCGCATCGACGGCCGTTACCTGCAGGCCGGCGACACCGTCGAGGTCGAGATCGAGAAGGTTGGCGTGTTGACGAACCCCGTCACGTCGTCAGTTAGTCCCGCTTGAATCCGAGCGTGCGCGAAAGCTCCATAAACGGCTCCATACCCACCGCAAGTTCGACGAAGCGCAAGTCGGCCTGAACGAGAAACGAGAAAGCGCCGACGTGCGGCGTTTTTGCAGAGCCCTCGGACGGACTCGAACCGTCGACCCCCTCCTTACCATCCGGTCCCCTCGGCAACTGGTCGCAACCGACGGCAACGGTTTCGGCTTGTTTGAGCCGTTTTCGAGCCCTCCTCATTTGCCAGCGGTTGCCACCGGTTGCGTCCGCTTGGCTCCATAAATGCTCCATCCTGTTCGCCGGATTGGCGATGGATAAAGGGATTCCGACGACCCTTGCGCTGTCGTCGAGCGTTGAGCACCTTCCCTGTGGAGAGGGGTCATTCACGTTCGAGCCATCGCGATGACGTATCACGGCAACGCAAACCGAGCTCGGACCACCTCGCAAATCGCAGGTCTCGATTTGTATCGGACTCAGTTTGATTTTCCTCGGCTCATCTGGGAAAGTCCCGCGCAATTCACTTCGGCGTCGCCTAACCGCCGCGGGTGGTGCGGGCGTATGCCGGCTAGGAGGCGGTGGCATGTCTGCTGTCGGTCAGGATCGGCCAGTCACCCTCGTCGAGGGTACGCCGGCCGCCGACCCCGCTCCGCTCGGACTCGCGGGCTTCGCCCTGACGACGTTCCTGCTCAGCGGGCACAACGCGAGCTTTATCCCCGATCTGATTTGGATCGGGCCCGCGCTCTTCTATGGAGGGGCAGCACAGCTGCTCGCCGGGATGTGGGAGTTCCGGAACCGCAACGTGTTCGGCGCGACCGCCTTCTCCACCTACGGCGGGTTCTGGCTGGGGCTCGGCCTCTTCGTCACGCTGGCCGAGACGACGAAATTCCTCGGCGGGTTCAAGGGCGGGGACCTGACGAACGCACTCGCGTGGTTCCTGTTTGCATTCGCCGTCTTCAACACCTACATGCTGCTCGGCAGCATGCGCGTGAACAAGGCCGTGTTCCTCGTCTTCCTGACGCTGGAGATCACGGAGATCCTGCTCGTGATCGGCTTCTTCAACCTCTCGCACGGCGGCACGACGTGGTGGCTGCACGCGGGCGGCTGGGCCGGCATCGTCACCGCTGGTGTCGCCTGGTATGCGTCGGCTGCGGGCGTGATGAACGGCGTTGCAGGACGGACGGTGTTCCCGGTGGGCAGGCCGGTCGTGAGCTGACCTAGGATTCGGTCGCGGATGTTGGGGTGCGGCGCGTTCGGTGCCGCACCCCAAGCCGCTCTGGTAAGCGGTTTGCCTCGAGGGACCTCGAGGTTCGTTCTTCAGGAGGAGGCTGAGCTGTGGGAGCGGTAGAGGAGTCGCAGGTTTCCGAGGCCCAGATCGCGGTGCACTGGCGGGAGGAGGAGTTCTACCTGCCGCCTGCGGCGTTCATCGGGCAGGCCAACGCGACCGACCCGGCGATCTTCGAGCGGTTCGGCGAGGAGCACTTTCCAGAGTGCTTCAAGGAGTATGCGGACCTGCTCACGTGGGATCAGTACTGGCACACGACGCTCGACACGAGCAACGCGCCGTTCTGGAAATGGTTCGTCGGCGGGCGGCTGAACGCGTCGTTCAACTGCGTAGACCGCCATCTGGCGACGAGCCGGAATAAGGCGGCGCTGCTCTGGGTGCCGGAGCCGGAGGCGGAGGAGACGCAGGCGATCACGTACCAGGAGCTGTACCGCCGGGTGAACGAGTTCGCTGCCCTGCTCCAAGGCTTCTGCGGCGTCCAGACGGGCGACCGGGTGACCTTCCACCTACCGATGGTTCCGGAACTGCCGGTGGCGATGCTCGCGTGCGCCCGGCTCGGCGTCATTCACTCGCAGGTGTTCGGCGGCTTCTCCGGGGCGGCGTGCGGTGGTCGCATCGCCGACTCGCAGAGCACGATTCTCGTCACGATGGACGGCTACTACCGCAACGGCGAGCTGACGGATCACAAGGTCAAGGCCGACGAGGCGGTGGAACGGGCCCGCGAGGAAGGCGTCGAGGTCGACAAGGTGCTTGTATGGCGTCGCCATCCCGGCGAGTACGCCTCGAAGAGCCCGATGGTCGACGGCCGGGACTTCTTCGTGGACGAGATCATGCCGGACTACCGGGACAAGCTCGTCGCACCCGTGTCGATGCCCGCCGAGGCGCCGCTGTTCATCATGTACTCGAGCGGGACGACCGGCCGGCCGAAGGGCTGCCAGCACAGCACGGGCGGCTACCTCGCCTACGTCGCCGGCACATCGAAGTACTACCAGGACATCCATCCCGAGGACACGTACTGGTGCGCTGCCGACATCGGCTGGATCACCGGCCACTCCTACATCGTCTACGGGCCGCTCGCGCTCGGCACCACGAGCGTCATGTACGAGGGCGTGCCCACCTACCCGGACGCGGGCCGTCCCTGGCGGATTGCCGAGCGGCTCGGGGTGAACATCTTCCACACCGCGCCGACGACGATCCGCATGCTGCGCAAGCTCGGACCGGATGAGCCAGCGAAGTACAACTACCACTTCAAGCACATGACGACAGTCGGCGAGCCGATCGAGCCGGAGGTGTGGCGCTGGTACTACGACGAGGTCGGCAAGGGTAAGGCTGCGATCGTCGACACTTGGTGGCAGACCGAGAACGGCGGCTTCCTGGGTAGCACGCTGCCCGCGCTGCAGCCGATGAAGCCCGGCAGCTGCGGCCCCGGGGTGCTCGGGATCTATCCGACGATCTACGACGAAGAGGGCGCCGTCGTCGAGGCGGGAAGCGGCCGTGCAGGCAACATCTGCATCCGCAACCCGTGGCCGGGCATTTTCCAGACGATCTGGGGAGACCCCGACCGCTTCGTCCAGACCTACTACGAGAAGTACTGCCGGGACAAGAAGAGCAAGGACTGGCGTGACTGGCCCTACTTCGCCAACGACGGCGCGCTGCAGGCGGCTGACGGCTACTTCCGGATCCTCGGCCGCGTCGACGACGTGATCAACGTCGCCGGGCACCGGCTCGGCACCAAAGAGCTCGAGTCGGCGGCGATGACCGTCGAGGAGATCGCCGAGGCCGCCGCCGTTCCCGTCGTGGACGAGATCCGCGGCCGCGCGGTCGAGATGTACATCGCGCTCAAGCCCGGCGTCGAGCCGAGCTCGCAGGTGTCGGACAAGGTGACGAAGGCGATCGAGACGGAGATCGGCAAGATCGCGCGCCCGAAGAACGTCTGGATCGTCGCGGACATGCCGAAGACGCGCTCCGGCAAGATCATGCGCCGGGTGATCGCCGGGATCTCGAACTTCACCGACGTCGGCGACGTGAGCACGTTGGCAAACCCCGAGATCGTCGAGGACATCCGCCAGCACGTGCAGAGCGAGAAGGTAGCGCGCGGCGAGGAGCCGCGCGAACTGTCGGAAAAGGAACTGGAGGAGATCAAGTCGTTCGGCCAGGCCGAGTAGTCGTCAGCCTGGCGGGAAAAAGTCTGGGGATGCGGTGGACGCTCGGTGGGACGTCGAGCCGCATCCCCGGCCTCGCGCTTCACACGAAGACGTGCTCGTTGGCAACGACTTCGTGAAGCCCTCTGACGGACTCGAACCGTCGACTCCCTCCTTACCATCAATTTTCGGACCGTTGCGCTCCGTTGTCGCCGCGTTACGGTGCAGCGACGTAGTCGTACCCGTGAATGAGCCGTGGAAGCGGGGCGTGCGCCACCGGTCTTTTTGAGCTTTTCTGATCGTCCCTTGCGAAGTCGCGTGTGGTTTCCTTCGGTCGTGGTCTCGATCGAAGACGTCATGGTCGTGGAGGTTGGTCCTCGCGACGGGCTCCAGTCAGTCGCTCGGACGATGGCTACGGCGGCGAAGCTGAGGTGGATCGACGCGCTCGCGGCAGCCGGACTGGACCACATTCAAGTCGGCTCGTTCGTCTCACCGCGTGCGCTGCCCCAGATGGCCGACTGCGCGGATGTCGTACGTCACGCGTTGACCATCCCGGGTTTGCGAGTCTCAGTGCTTGTGCCGAATCTTTGGTACGCCCGGGTCGCGTTCGATGCCGGTGTGCACGCGCTAACGATTCCCGTTTCCGTCAGCGAGCCGCACTCGATCTCCAACATCCGCAAGACGCACGACGAGATCCTCGCAGACGTGCGCGCGATAGTCGCCCTCCGCGACGCCCTGCACCAGGGGACGGAGGTCGAGGTCGGTCTCGCGACGGCGTTCGGGTGCACGATCCAAGGCGTCGTCCCCGAGGACGACGTTGTGCGAATGGCACTTCGCGTCGCGGACTGCGGCATCGACGCGATCCATCCTGCCGACACCGTCGGCTTCGCAGGCCCGGCCCAGGTTCGCCGGTTGGTTCGCCGCTTGCGCGAAGAGGTGGGCGAGAAGTGCGCCTCGCTTCACCTGCACGACACGCGTGGCCAGGGACTGGCCAACGTCGTGGCGGCACTCGACGTCGGCATCCGTGCGTTCGACTCGTCGCACGCCGGGCTGGGCGGTTGCCCGTACGCTCCCGGCGCGACCGGCAACATCGTGACGGAGGACCTCGTTTTCCTCCTCGAGTCGATGGGGCTCAGCACCGGCGTCGACATCGAGAGGCTCGTCGAGGCTCGCGCGGTTCTCGCCGAGGGTCTCCCAGAGGTCGAGCTCGTCGGCCACATTGCCGATGCCGGCCTCCCCAAGGGATTCGTTCCCGCAGCCGCCGCCCGATGAACAGCCCGGGCTCCGGGCGGTTGCCGCTGGCCGGCATCCGCGTCGTCGAGTTCTCCCACGTCGTCATGGGGCCGGCCTGCGGGCTCGTTCTTGCCGATCTCGGCGCGGACGTGGTCAAGGTCGAGCCGCCGACCGGGGACAAGACGCGAACCCTCGGGGCGGCAAGCGCCGGAGTCTTCACGACGTATAGCCGGAACAAGCGGAGCGTCGCAGTCGAAGTCCAGGCGCCCTCCGGTCTCGCGTTCGCGAAGCGGCTGATCGGGGAGTCGGATGTGCTGATCGAGAATTTCCGGCCGGGCTCACTCGACGCGGTCGGCCTGGGATACGCGGCGCTCAGCGCCGAGATGCCGCGTCTCGTCTACTGCTCGCTCAAGGGCTTCCTCAGCGGCCCGTATGAACAACGCGTCGCACTCGACGAGGTCGTGCAGATGATGGGGGGCCTCGCGTACATGACGGGGCCGCCCGGGCAGCCCCTTCGGGCCGGCGCGTCTGTCAACGACGTCATGGGCGCGGTGTTCGCGGTGGTGGGGATCGTCTCTGCGCTCTACGAACGGGTACGAACGGGCCGCGGCGCCCTCGTCAAGGCAGGCCTCTTCGAGAACAACGCATTCCTCGTGGCCCAGCACATGGCTCGCTTCGCGATCACCGGTGTCGCGCCGCGGCCGATGCCGCTGCGGGAGCCGGGCTGGGGGATCTACGACGTCTTCGAGACCAGCGACAGCGAGCGCATCTTCCTGGCCGTCGTGACTGATACTCAGTGGCGCACGTTCTGCGCCGCCTTCGGGCTGTTCGAGCTAGGGGAGATGGAGACGCTCGCGACGAACCGGCTTCGCGTCGAGGCGCGCGAATGGCTGCTGCCCAAGCTCGCCGCCGTTCTGAGGCTTCGTACGCTCGGCCAGATCTGCGACATCTGCGAGGTAGTCGGCGTCGGCTTCGGCCCGATCCGGGCGCCACACGAGCTCTTCGACGACGAGCAGCTCGCGCAGCCGGACGCAAGGGTCGATGTGACGCTCGAAGACGGCACGGCCACGTGGTTGCCCGCGTTGCCGATCGAGCTCGACCACCGGCGGCTGCGCGGAGGTCGCCAACCGCCGCGTCTCGGCGAGCACACCTTTGAGGTCGCCGAGTCGCTCGGCTACAGCTCGGAAGAGATCGCCGAGCTGATGGATGCCGGCGTGCTCGTCGGCTCCGACATCGTCGAATCTTGACGCGACGTCACGCCGGCGAGACCGGGTCCTGACGCTCGCGCGCTGCCCAGCGGTAGATGTGTTCGGGACGGCCGGCGGGCGCGTAGCGGAGGGTGAGATTCACCGTTCCCGAATCGGCGAGGAACCGGAGGTAGCGGCGGGCGATCCCTTGGCTGAGGCTGGCCAGGGTTGCAAGCTCCGCCGACGAGAGCCCTTCGCCGGCGCTTCGCAGAATGTCGACGACGTGCGCAAGCGTAGGTGCGGAGATGCCCTTGGGAAGAGACTCGTGCACGTTACGCGTGCGGAGGAGCCTGTAGAGGCGGTCGATGTCAGGTTGGTCGGCCTGTTGTAGGTGGTCGAGCTGCGACTTAAGGCTGGCGTACGTCTCGAGTCGCTCGCTGAGAGTCGTGAAGGTGAACGGCTTGACGATGTAGTGCACGACGCCGAGGTGCATCGCCTCCCGCAGAACATGCACGTCCTTGGCGGAGGTGATCGCGATCACGTCGACGTGCGCCTGCGCCGTGGCACGAAGCCGGCGGAGGACGTCGATGCCGCTCAGGTCGGGAAGGTACACGTCGAGCAGCACGAGATCCGGTTGAAGCTCTCCGATCAAGCGAAGCGCGTCGGCTCCTGTCGTAGCCTCGCCCACCACTTCGAAGCCCGAGACGCGCTCGGTGAACTCACGGTGGACTGAGGCGGCCATGAAGTCGTCGTCAACGACGAGCGTGCGGATCATGGCGCGCTTGTTGCGAGGTTGATGTCACGGGAACGAAGCGGGATGGTGACGGTGAAGAGCGCTCCGTCGATGTTCTCGACGGTGATCCGGCCGCCACGGCGTCGCACCTCCTGGCCGACGAGTGCAAGCCCGAGCCCTCGCCGCCTCCCGCCGTGGCGCGCGACTTTCGTTGTGTAGCCGTCGCGGAAGATCTCTTCGCTCAGAGCTGGGTTGATCCCCGCACCCGAGTCGTGGACCCGGATCACGAAATTGCCGTCTTCGACGACGAGCGAGATGTCGACATGGCCGCCTGCACCGGCGTGCGCCGCCGAGTCGATCCCGTTATCGATCAGGTTGCCCAGCATCGCTGCGAAGGCCTGCAGGTCGGCCAGCTCGTCCGAGACGTCCTGGAAGGCGGAGATGTGGAGCTTGACGCCGCGCTCGCTCGCGACCGAGGCCTTGCCGAGCAGGAGCGCCGGGAGCGTCGGGTCGCTGTTTCCGTCGACGAGCGTTTCGGCGAGCTCCTGGTGAAGGCTCGAAGCGCGATTGATCTCCTGCACCGCATCGTCGTGGCGGCCGAGCTCGATCAGACCGCTGATCACGTGCAGGCGGTGCTGAAAGTCGTGCTCCTGCGCGCGTAGTGCGTCGGCGAGGTCGCGAGCCTCGTTGAGCTCGCCGACCAGCGCATCGAGCTCCGTGCGGTCGCGAAGGGTGACGACGGCGCCGATCGGACGGCCGCGAACCTCGACCGGCATGCGGTTGGCGACGAGAACGCGGTCGCCGGCGAGAATCACCTGGTCTGGGCCCCCGACTTCGCCGGTGAGCACCTCGCGGACGCGACCCTCCGGGACGACCTCGGCGAGGGGGTGCCCGAGCATCGAGTCGTCGAGTTCGAGCAGGCGCTTCGCCTCATCGTTGAGCAGGGTGATGCGCCCGTTTGCATCGACGGTTATCGCGCCTTCCCGAACAGCGTGAAGCATCGCCTCACGCTGTTCGACGAGCGCGGCGATCTCCTCGACGTCCAGGCCGAACGTCTGGCGCCTGACGCGGCGGGCGAGCAGGAGGACGCCCACGGTGCCGAGGAAAAAGACCAAAAGCAAAGGAATCGCGATGCTGGGCAACTCATCGACGAGTTCCTCGCCGACCGCCTTCTCGAGCACGCCCACCGAGACGAGGCCGATGATCCGGCCCTGCGCGTTGCGCAGCGGCACCTTCGCCCGCATCGACCGTCCCAGCGATCCGGTCTGAACCGCGACCTGCGTCTGGCCCGCGAGCACCGCCGTCACCGGCTCGCCCGGATCGTGGAGCAACGACTTCCCGATCTCGGCTGGGTCCGGGTGCGAATAACGGATCCCTTGACGGTTCGCGATGACGATGAAGGCGGCACCAGTCGAACGACGCATGCGCTCCGCGATCGGGTCGATGATGCGCGCCGGGTGCGGCGCAGAAAACGCACTCGTGATCTCCGGCGACGCGGCGACGACGTGGGCGATCGCCAGTGACTCCTGTGCGGCCTGCCGGTCGAGGTTGTGCCGCGCGCGGATGAATGCGATGAGGAAGCTGCCGCTCACCACGATCACGATGATCGCGAGCTGCAGGAAGAGGATCTGTGTCGAAAGCCTCCGGGAGGGGAGCCGGTTTCTCGCGGCTAACACGAAGCCCGCATCGTATCCCCATCGAGCCGGGGTGGCCGTGCGCGAAAAGTCTCGGAAAATCGGGGAAACCGTCGCTTAGTACGGGTTAGAAGCACAACCTCGACAGGCGCGCTCGATCCGCTGATCATCCCCCCACCTCGACGCGGAGGGGGTCAGACGGTGGTGCCAGCGCAGTCAACAGACGTACTTCCGGAAGCGGAGCGGTAGTGCAGCTCTTCTGGCTGTCACTCGGATTCGGCTTCGTCACCGCGTCGGTGCTCGCGATCGCGGCGGTCGGACTGAGCCTCCAGTTCGGGATCACGAACTACGTGAACTTCGCCTATGGCGACTTCATGGCGCTGGGCGGCTTCTTCGCCTACGTGCTCAACAATGAGGTTTTCCACCTGAACATCTGGATCGCGTTGGTTCTCGGCGCTCTCGCGATGGGTGCGCTCGCGGTGATCATCAACCGCCTAATCCTCGGCCCTTTCGCGCGACGGTTCAGGAGCGGTCACTACGTGCTCATCGTCACCTTCGGGCTCTCGCTGATCTTGCTCAATGTCGAGTACTCGATCTGGGGCGCCCAGGTCCGGTTCTTCAACATGCCGATCGCGCAGGCCAAGAGCATCGGGCCGATGCTCCTGACGAAGAACCAGCTGATCGTGATGGCGATCGCGGTCGTTCTGATGATCGCCGTTCACACGATGCTCAAGGTCACGCGTCTCGGCAAATGCATGCGGGCGATGTCAGACGACACGACGCTCGCGATGACGAGCGGCATCGACACGAACAGGATCACGACGATCACGTGGTTCCTGTCGGGTTCGCTCGCAGGCGTCGCGGGGACGGTGCTCGGCATCAGCGAAGGCAATCTGACCCCGGCGTCCGGAGAGTTGTTCCTCTTCGTGATCTTCGCGGCCGTGATCGTCGGCGGCGTCGGAAGCATCTACGGCGCCATGGCGGGCGCCGTCCTGATCGGGCTCGCGACGGAGATCTCGGCGGCGTTCATCAACCCTTCCTACAAGCTCGACATCGCCTTCGTGATCCTGATCCTCGCCCTGCTGACCCGGCCGAGCGGGCTGTTCTCGAGGCCAGGGACGACATAGCACGTGACCTACTACGTCTTCACGCTCGTCTTCTTCCTATTCGACTACTGGATCCTCGCGATGGGGCTGAACATCCAGTACGGCGAGACGGGAATCCTGAACTTCGCGTACATCGGTTTCGTCGCGATCGGCGCCTACTTCACCGGCGTGTTCAGCCTCCACAGCGCGAAGGGCACCGGCCAGTTCTACATCCTCGGCCTCGGGCTGCCGTTTCCGCTCAACCTGCTACTCGGCGGGATTGCCGCGATGTCCCTCGCGCTCCTCGTCGCCTTGATCACGCTGAGGCGCCTGCGGACCGACTACCTGGCGATCGTCCTCATCTCGTTGTCGCTGGTCCTGTACGACTTCTGCAACAACTACGTGGGGCTGTTCAACGGCGCCGACGGGCTCTACAACGTGCCGGAGCCGTTCGCGAAGCCCTTTGGGCTCAACGTCAATTCCTTCATCCCGTTCTTCGCGTGCGTTGCGGCGGTCGTTTCGCTGCTCATGTGGTTTGCGATGAGCCGCGTGATGCGATCGCCGATGGGGCGCACGTTCCGTGCGGTTCGCGACGACGAGGTCGTCGCTGCCGCGCTCGGAAAGAACGTCTTCGGGGTGAAGCTGAAGTCGATGCTGATCGGCTCGTTTTACGCGGGGGTCGGCGGCGGCCTCCTCATCCAGTTCGGCGGCTCCTTCAACCCGACTGCATGGCTTCCTGGAGAGACCTTCGTCGTGTTCGCCGTGCTGCTCGTCGGCGGCGTCGGCAGCAACCTCGGGATGTTCGTCGGCGCACTTCTCGTCGAGACGCTGCTCATCCATCTGCCCGCGTTCCTGCCAGAGATTCCCGGTCATCCCGGCCTGATCGAGTATTTCGACAGCGCGCTCGTCGGGATCGTCCTGATGGTGATGCTCTGGTTCCGCCCGCAGGGCGTCGCGCCGGAGCGGCTTCGGCGCACCCCGAGCTTCGGCGTTGTTCCGCAGGACTCGGACAACTCCGGGGCCATCGGCTCGTTGTCGTCCCCTGCGGCGCTCGAGTTGGGGGACGCGCCGTGACTGTCGGAGGCGTGCTCGACCGCACTGAGATCGCGGCCTTGCGGTGCGACGGGATCACAAAGGCATTCCAGGGCGTGCACGCCGTCAACGGCGCCGCATTCGACGTCCCGGAGGGTCAGATCACCGCACTCATCGGCCCGAACGGGGCGGGCAAGACGACCGTCGTGAACATCCTGTCCGGCGCGATGCGGTGCGACAGCGGCCGCGAGTTCCTCGGCGAGACCGAGGTCACGAACTGGCCGAGTTACAGGATCGCGAGGCTCGGCCTCTTGCGGACATTCCAGCTTTCCCGCGAATTGGGCGGGCTGACGGTTCTCGAGAACCTGCTCACGGCCCCCGCGCACCAAGAGGGCGAGTCCCTCGCGAACGTCTTCTTCCGACCCGGCCGGGTACGGCGACAGGAGCGGGAACATGCCGAGCGCGCCCTGGACGTGCTCGACATCTATGGCCTCTACCAGCATCGCGACGTGCGGGCGCGAGAACTGTCGGGCGGTCAGAAGAAGCTGCTCGAGATCGCCCGTGCCGTCATGGCAGAGCCGAAGATCCTGCTGCTGGACGAGCCGATGGCGGGCGTCAACCCCGCCCTGATCGAGCTCATCGGGGCATACATCGTCGATCTCAGGGAGAGCGGGGTCACCGTGCTCATGATCGAGCACAACCTGAATGTCGTCGAGCAAATCTGCGACTACGTGGTCGTGCTCGCAGAAGGGCGGACACTCGCGACCGGTCGCCTCAACGAGCTCCGTCAAAACACCGCCGTCGTCAAGGCCTACCTCGGTGAGGTGATCGATGCCGGCGCTGCTCACTGAGGACGTCTCGGCCGGCTACGGCCGCGTCCCGATCATCAACGACATCAGCCTCACGGCTGACACCGGCCTCGTGACGACGATCGTCGGTCCGAACGGCGCCGGCAAATCCACCTTCGCCAAGACGCTCGTCGGGATCCTCAAACCGATGTCAGGGAAGATCGTGGTCAACGGCGTCGACATCACGTCGATGCCGGGGCACCAGATCCCGCGGCACGGCCTCGTTTACGTCCCGCAGAACGACAACGTGTTCAAGCGGTTGACGGTGCGCGAGAACCTCGAGGTCGGCGGGTTCGCGGCAAAGGGCGACAGGTCTGCCCGCCTGGCGGAGATTCTCGAGATCTTCCCCGACCTCGGCAAGGCGGTCGAGAAGAAGGCCGGCTTCCTGTCCGGCGGCCAGCAGAACCTGCTTGCGATCGCGCGAGCGCTCATGGTCGATCCGTCGGTGATCGTCTTGGATGAGCCGACAGCCGGCCTCTCGCCCACGTACACCGACGTCGTCTGGGAG
>Ga0070730_10002706_pt1 | contig 16077 bp, 16 predicted proteins | sample Coa_R1_3_FD_66447 | JGI IMG/M metagenome (GOLD analysis project Ga0070730, IMG submission 66447) | Surface soil microbial communities from Centralia Pennsylvania, which are recovering from an underground coalmine fire - Coalmine... | ecosystem: Environmental > Terrestrial > Soil > Unclassified ...
GAGCGCGAGGGCAACGGGCGCACGGATCTTGAATCTGACCTCATCCTCGTCGCGGTCGGCCGGCGCCCGATCACCGACGAGATCGGCCTCGAGGCGATCGACGGCGTCACGCTCGACCGTGGCTATGTGGTGGTCGACGACCACCTGCGCACCGGCGTGCCGCACCTGTACGCGATCGGCGACATCATTCCGGGGTATGCCCTCGCGCACGTCGCCAGCCACGAGGCCGTGGTGGCGGTCGAGACGATCGCCGGCCACGACCCCGAGGCGATCCGCATGGACCTCATGCCGCGGGTGACGTTCTGCCGGCCGCAGATCGCGTCCCTCGGCCTCGCCGAATCGGACGCCCAGGCGCAGGGCCGCAGCGTGAAGGTCGGCTCGTTCCCGTTCCGTGCCCTGGGCAAGGCGACGATCGTGGGCGAGACCGATGGGTTCGCGAAGATGGTCGCCGACGCCGACACCGGGGAGCTGCTCGGCGCCCACCTCATCGGTCCGCACGCCGGCGACCTGCTGGCCGAGCCGACCCTGGCGCGCCTTGTGGAGGCCACCACTGCCGAGATCGCCATGAGCGTCCACGCCCACCCAACCCTGACCGAGGTGCTCGCCGAGGCCGCGCTGGCCGTCGACGGGGCCGCGATCCACGCCTGACAGCGCAGCGGAGGACCTCTCGGTGAACGCCAAGGTCGTCACGACGCCACGACATCGCGAGCTCGGGCTCTCCGACGAGGAGGTCCTGGCGATGTACCGCCAGATGCTGCTCGCCCGCGGCGTCGACGAGCGGATGTGGCTCATGCAGCGGGCCGGCAAGATCGCCTTCATCATCTCCGGACAGGGCCACGAGGGCGCCCAGGTCGGTCTCACCTGGCCGATGCGGCGCAACCAGGACTGGCTGGCGCCCTTCTACCGCTCGATCGCCGCCACGATGACCTTCGGGATGACCGCGGAGGACATCATCACCGCCCACCTGGCCAAGGGCGACGACGTCAGCTCCGCCGGACGCCAGATGCCGGGCCACTACGGAGCCAGGTCCTACAACATCGTCAGCGTCAGTTCGCCGGTCGGCACCCAGGTCCTCCACGCGGTGGGGATCGCCATGGCCGCCTGGGTCCGCGGCGACGATGTGGTGGCGATCACCTACTTCGGCGAGGGAACCTCGAACCAGGGCGAGGTCCACGAGGCGATGAACTTCGCCGGCGTCCACCGGCTGCCGGTCATCTTCGTCTGCGAGAACAACGGCTACGCGATCAGCGTTCCGCTGGATCGCCAGGTCGGTGGCCTGAGCGTGGCGGCGCGCGCGGTCGGCTACGGGTTCCCGGGAGTGACCGTCGACGGCGGGGACGTGCTGGCCTGCTACGCGGCCGGCCGCGAGGCCCACGAGCGCGCGAGAACCGGCGGTGGACCGACCCTCATCGAGGCGCGCGTCGTCCGGCTCACCAGCCACTCGTCGGACGACGACCAGCGTCGCTACCGCGATCCAGTCGAGATGGAGGAGCTCAAGCAGCACGACCCCCTGCCGCTCTTCGCGCGCGACCTGCGCGACCTCGGCGTCCTCGACGACGAGACCGATGTGCGGCTGCAGGCAGAGGTCAAAGAGGAGATCGGCGAGGCCTCAAGGCGGGCGGAGGCACGGCCCGACCCGGACCCGTCGACAGCCGAACGCTTCGTCTACGCCGACGCAGAGGCCGAGGAGGCGCGCTGACGATGCCCGAGCAGAACATCCTCGAGGCGATCCGCTCCGCCATGGACGAGGAGATGGAGCGCGATGAACGGGTCATGATCCTCGGTGAGGACGTCGGCAAGAAGGGTGGCGTCTTCGGCGCCACCGACGGCTTGTGGGCCAAGTACGGCGACAAGCGCGTGCTCGACACGCCGCTCTCCGAGGGGCTGATCGCGGGGGCAGCGGCCGGCGCGGCGCTGTACGGGCTGCGTCCCATCGCCGAGATGCAGTTCGCCGACTTCGTCTATCCCGGCTTCAACCAGATCGTCTCGGAGATCAGTCGCTTCCGCTACCGCTCGAACGGGACGTTCGGGGTGCCGCTGGTCATCCGCATGCCGTACGGCGGTGGCGTCCATGGCGCGCTCTATCACAGCCAGTCGAACGAGGCCTACTTCACCTCGACGGTGGGGCTCAAGGTCGTGGCGCCCGGTACGCCGGCCGATGCCAAGGGCCTGCTGAAGGCCTCGATCCGCGACCCCGACCCGGTCATGTTCTTCGAGCACAAGAAGACGTACCGCCTCTTCAAGGCGGAGGTCCCCGACGACGACCGCGTGGTCGAGATCGGCAAGGCCGATGTCGCCAGATCCGGCAAGGACCTGTCGATCTACTGCTACGGCTACATGCGCTTCTGCGCGCTCGAGGCGGCGGAGACGCTCGCCCGCGAAGACGGCGTGGAGGCGGAGGTCGTCGACCTGCGCACCCTGCGCCCGCTCGACACCGAGACGATCCTGGCCTCGATCGCCCGGACCGGTAAGGCACTGGTCGTCCACGAGGCGAATCGGTTCGGCGGCTTCGGCGGCGAGGTGGCGGCGATCATCGCCGAGCTCGGCTTCGAGCACCTCGACGGCCCGGTCACCCGCCTCGCCGGCCCCGACGTGCCCGGTGTGCCCTTCCATCACAACCTCGAGGATTGGTTCATGATCGGTCCGGCGCGTATCGTCGAGGCCGCGCGCGACCTGGCCGCGTACTGACCCAGGAGCCAAGGAGTCACCGCAACATGGCAACCACGATCAAGATGCCGCAGCTCGGCGAGTCGGTGACCGAGGGCACCATCGAGCGCTGGCTGGTCAAGGAAGGCGACACCGTCGAGCAGTACGACCCGCTCTTCGAGGTGGTGACCGACAAGGTCAACGCCGAGGTGCCGGCCGAGGTCGCCGGGACCGTCACGAAGATCATCGTCGGCGACGGGCAGACGGTGAAGGTCGGGACGCCGCTCGCCGAGATCGATGCCGGCGACGATGCAGGCGAGCAGCCGGCGAGCGAGGACCGCGCGCCCGCACAGGTACCGGAGCCCGCCCCGGCCGCGGTCGAGGTGCAGGCGCCGGCCCAAACGGAGCCCGAAGCCCAGCCACCCCGGGCTGGCACGCAGCCTGAGCTCGCGGCCGCTGCCGCGGAGCACGAGACCTCGCGGGTCCAGGCGGCCTTTAACAACGGCCACGAGGCCGATGGCGGACCCCCCACCGACGCCTCGATGCGGATGACGCCCGCGGTTCGGCGCCTCGTTCGCGAGCACGGCATCGACGTCGCGCGGATTCAGGGCAGCGGGGCAGCCGGCCGGGTCACGCGCGAGGACGTCCTTTCGTTCGTCGCGCAGTACGGCGCATCGGCCGGGGCAACGGCTCCGGCGCCTGCGCAGGCGGCCCCGACGCCGCAGCCGGTGGCCCAGGCGACTCCTTCGGTTCCCGCTCCATCGGCTCCTTCGCCTGCCCCGGCACCCGCGCCATCGGCTCCGCCTCAGGCACCCGCGCAGACGTTCGCGCCCACGCCTGTCCCTCCGCCGATGGCGGGCGACACGGAGATCGCCCTCTCGCAGATGCGCAAGGGGATCGCCGCCAAGATGACGCGCGTCAAGCAGACCGTCCCCCACGCGTACACGGTGGTCGAGGTCGACATGGGCAACGTCGTCCGCTGGCGAGCCGCCAACACGGACTCCTACACGGCCCGTGAAGGGATCGGGATCAGCTACGTGGCGGTCGTCATCAAGGCGGTCACCGAGACGCTGCGCCAGCACCCGATGGTCAACAGCCAGTTCGCCGAGGATCGGGTGATCCTCAAGCAGGCGATGAACATCGGGATCGCGGTGGCGGTCGACAACGGGCTGCTCGTGCCGGTCATCCACGACGCCGACCAGCTCTCGATCAGCGGCGTGAACCGCAAGGTCCAGGACCTCGCCGCGCGAGCGCGCACGAACAAGCTGCGCCTCGAGGAGATCCAGGGCGGGACCTTCACCGTCAACAACACCGGCTGGTTCGGATCGGTCAGCTCGATGCCCATCATCAACGCGCCGGAGGTGGCCATCCTCTCCATGGAGGCGATCGTCAAGCGCCCGGTGGTCATCGAGGTCGACGGAGCCGATGTCATCGCCATCCGCCCGATGATGAACATGACCTGCAGCTTCGACCACCGCGTCCTCGACGGGGCGCAGGTGGGCTACTTCCTCGCGGACGTCCGCAAGCGCCTCGAGAGCTGGGACCTCAACACTCCGATCGGCTGAGCACGCTCGAGGGCGGTCCCCTCGTGACCCGCCGATGACCCGCCCGCTGGTCATGCTCATGCATGGCGGCTTCTGGCAGGCAGCCTACGACGCCAGACTCATGGACGCGCTCGACGAGGACCTGAGGCAGGACGGGTGGCGGACACGGAACATCGAGTACCGGCGGCTCGGCAATGGCGGTGGCTGGCCGGCCACCTTCGACGATCTGCTCGCCGAGGTCGACGCGGTGGGAAGCGCGTCGGTCGTCACCGTCGGCCACTCGGCCGGCGGGCAGCTGGCGCTCTGGGCGGCGGCCGAGCGCGGCCTGGCCGGGGCCGTCTCGCAGGCCGGCGTGCTCGACCTGCGGGGTGCGGCGACCAACCGGGTCGGGCGCGACACCGTGCAGCGCTTGCTGGGAGGCATGCCGGACGCCGTCCCCGAGAGATATGCGGCCGCCTCGCCGCTCGAGCGGGTGCCGCTGGGACTGCCCCAGCTGGTGGTCCACGGGGACCGCGATGACACGGTGCCGGTGGCGATGAGCCGCGCGTACGTCGAAGCGGGCCGTGCGGCCGGCGATGTCGTCGAGTACGTCGAGCTCGCGGGCGTCGGGCACTACGAGCACATCGACCCGTCCTCGACCGCATGGGCCGCGGTCCGCGCCTGGCTCGACGCTCGATGGGGGTGACCGACCGCCACGACGCGGAGGCGCTCGACGCGGGCGACCCACTGGCGCGATTCCGCGACGACTTCGTCGTGGCTGACGAGCCCCGGATCTATCTCGATGGCAACTCGCTGGGACGCCTCCCTCGTCGAACGGCGGCACGGCTCGCCGCCGGCGTCGAGGAGTGGAGCACGCGTCTGGTCCAAGCCTGGGACGACTGGATCGAGCTGCCGGTCCTGGTTGGCGACCGCCTCGCCGCGGCCTGCCTCGGGGCTCGACCGGGCGAGGTGCTCGTCGCCGACTCGACGACGGTGAACCTCTTCAAGCTCGCTCATGCGGCCCTCGACCTGCGACCCGCAGGGCCGGTCGTGACCGATCTCGCCAGCTTCCCCACCGACCGCTACGTCCTGGAGGGTATCGCTCGCGCCCGCGGCCGCGATCTGGTCCTCGCCGACACCCCTGACGCGGCTCTCGACGTCGCGGGTGCCGCCCTCGTCTGCCTGTCGCACGTGGACTACCGGTCCGGCCGGCTCCTCGACCTGGCGGCGATCACGGCCTCGACCGAATCGATGGTGCTATGGGACCTCAGCCATTCAATCGGGGCTGTGCCGATCGACCTGTCCGCTGCCGACCTCGCGGTGGGGTGCACGTACAAGTACCTGAACGCCGGGCCCGGAGCGCCGGCCTTCCTCTATGTCCGCCGCGAGCTGCAGGCGCAGCTGCGCTCACCGATCCAGGGCTGGTTCGGCCAGCGCGAGCAGTTCGCGATGGGGCCGGGCTACGAGCCCGCCGACGGGATCGAGCGCTTCCACGCCGGCACGCCGCCGGTGCTCGGCATCCTCGCCGTCGACGCGGGAGTCGAGCTGGTCACCGAGGCGGGAATCGATCGCATCGCGGCCAAGGGGGAGAAGCTCACCGACCTCATCATCGGCCTGCACGACGCGTGGCTGGGGAAACTCGGCTTCGAGCTGGCGACGCCACGCTCGGCCCGAGAAAGAGGGTCCCACGTTGCCCTCCGCCATCCCGATGCCTGGCCGATCGCGCGCGCCCTCATCGAGCGCGCGGGCGTCATCCCAGACTTCCGGCCGCCGGATCTCGTCCGCCTCGGGGTGCCTGCCCTCTACACCCGTTTCGTCGACGTCTGGGACGCGATGCGCCGACTCCGCGACCTCGTCGCGAGCGGTGAGCACCGGACCGTCAACGCTGCAGCACGGCGCGTCACCTGACCCCGTTCTACGGGGTACGCAGCATCGTGATTTCACCGGCGCTTGATCGGGGCCATTCTGGCGCGCGGTCCTGCGACACGGAGGCTGCCGGGTTCGGGCGAAGCCCGGCGGAGGCTGCCGCCGCTCGCTAGACTCTTGGCCATGGCCATCGAGCCGTCGCCCCGTCCCGACTTCTCCTCCCTGGGCGAGCTCAGCATCGTCGGGCAGCCCGACGGCGGGCATCACCCGCATGCCGCCCCGTCCGAGGTCATGTATCCCGGCGGCCCGACCATGGACGGTGGCCTCCTGGCGCCAGGCGATCCGCTGCCGGAGAACGCCGGCCCCGGCGGGCGGCGCCCGGAGTGGTTAAAGGTCCGGATCGGGGCGGGCGAGACGTACGTGGGGCTCAAGCAGCTCATGCGCAGCGAGGCACTCAACACGGTCTGCGAGGAGGCGCGTTGCCCGAACATGGGCGAGTGCTGGACGCTCGGCACCGCCACGTTCATGATCCTCGGCCAGGTCTGCACCCGGAACTGCGGCTTCTGCGCCATCCAGACGGGCCGGCCACCGATCACCGACCCGGACGAGCCCCGCCGTGTGGCCGAAGCGACCCACCAGATGCGCCTCAAGCACGTCGTCATCACCATGGTCGCCCGAGACGACCTGCCGGATGGCGGGGCAGGCATGGTGGCCGAGACGATCCGCGAAGTGCGGCTCGCCAATCCGGGGACGAGCATCGAGGTCCTGATCAGTGACCTGAACGGCCGCGCGGCGGACATCCGCACCGTGGTCGGGGCTCGGCCCGAGATCCTGGGCCACAACGTGGAGACGGTCCCGCGCCTGCAGCGGCCCGTACGGCGGCGCGCACGCTGGGATCGCAGCGTCGACCTCCTGGCCACCGGCCGGCGGATCGCCACCGAGATCGGCCACGACGAGATGGTGACGAAGACCGGGATGATGCTGGGTCTCGGCGAGACCTGGGACGAGGTCCTCGAGGCGCTTCGACTCCTGCGCGAGGCGGACATCGACGTCGTCACCATCGGCCAGTACCTGCGCCCGTCGCGACAGCACCTGCCGCTGCAGAAGTACTACACCCCCGCCGAGTTCATGAGCCTGCGCCGGATCGGCCTCGAGATGGGGTTCCGCCACGTCCAGTCCGGTCCGCTGGTGCGCTCGAGCTACCACGCCGCGGAGCAGGTTCCCGGGGTGCCGCGGGCGGCCGCCTCCTAGACCGATGGCGCCCGATCCGCGTTCCACGCCATCCCCCGGGTCCCCCGCCAGCACGGTCATGCGCGACATCTCGACCCCACCCGCCGCTCCGGAGCCGCGCGCCGCCCCGCATCGGCCGCGTCGCGACGAGCCCTTCACGCCGGCCAGCACGTCCAGGCCGCTCCTCGCCGCGCATGGCGGGCTCCTCACCGTCGAGCGGCTCGGGACGGTCGCCTACCAGCCCACGTGGGAGCTGCAGGACGAGCTGGCGCAGCAGCGTCGCGAGCGGCGCACCGGGGATCTTCTGCTCCTGCTGGAGCATTTCCCGGTCTATACCATCGGCCGCGGCGGCAACGAGGCGAACCTGCTCGCCTCCCCGGACCGCCTCCGCGAAATCGGGGCCACGTTCGTGCGCATCGACCGCGGCGGCGACATCACCTTCCACGGCCCCGGGCAGCTCGTCGCCTACCCGATTGTCGAGCTCCGCGACCCGCTCGACCTGCGTCGCTACGTGCGAAGCCTGGAGGCGGCGATCATCACCACCGCGGCGCACTTCGGGGTCACCGGCGATCGCGTCGAGGGTCTGACCGGCGTCTGGGTCGACGGCCACCGCAAGCTCGCCGCCATCGGGGTCCGTGTCAAGCGCGGCGTCACCACCCACGGCCTCGCCCTCAACGTCAACACCAACCTGCGCTGGTTCGCCGAGATGATCCCGTGCGGCATCCCCGACAAGGAGGTCACCAGCCTGGCGCGCGAGCTCGGCCACCCGGTCCCGATGGAGGAGGTGGAGCAGGCGCTCGCCGATGAGCTCGCCGGCAGCTTCGGGATGCGGCTCGCCGACGGTCGTCCGGGCGTGCTCGGGCCCGCCGGCGCCTCCGAGCAGTAGGCGAACCGGGTGGCGGAGCCGCTCGTCCAGCAGGCAGCGGGGCCCGCGGCTCACCGGCCGCGAATCGAAGTGGGCGCCTTCGGCCCATGGCAGGCGAATGCCTACCTGGTGTGGGACGGCACCTCCCCTGACGCACTGGTCGTCGATCCCGGGATGGGAGCCGCGGCCGTGCTCGTCGATCGCATCACGGCCAACGGGCTGCGGCTGCACGTCATCGCCGACAGCCACGGGCACATCGACCACATCTTCGACAATGAGGCCCTCCGGCGCGCCTCGCAGGCGCCGATCGCCATCCACCCCAATGACGCGCCTCGGCTCGGCGGGCAGAACGCGTACGGGTTCAACATCGAGGCGAGCCACGCGGAGCGCGACCTGCGCGAGGGGGAGCAGCTGCGCATCGGCGAGCTCGTCTTCGACGTGCTCCACACGCCCGGGCACACGGAGGGCTCGGTCTGCCTCTACGAGGAGCGGGCTGGGCTGCTGCTCGCCGGCGACGTGCTGTTCGCCGGCAGCTACGGCCGCACCGACCTGCCCGGCGGCGACGACCGGGCCATGGTTGCCAGCCTGACGCGCCTGGCCGCCGAGCTTCCTGCGGGTACTCGGGTCCTGCCGGGACACGGCCCCGAGACGACGATCGCACGCGAGCTGCCCTGGCTGCAGCGGATCGCGCTGGCAGGCAGGCTGCTCATCCCTGGCTAGGCGGCAGGGGCCAGGGCCGGGATGGGCTTACGATGAGCGGCCCCGGACAGGAGAAGGAGTGACCATGAGCGGTCTGCGCATCACCCGGCTTGGCCACGGCGGGGTCCTCTATCGCTCCCCGGCCGACAAATGGCTCTGGATCGATCGCTGGAGCGGCGCGCCGACCTACGCGGACACGTACCGCGCGGCGGAGCGGGTCGACGTTATCGCCCCGACCCATGGGCACTTCGACCACGTCGGCAACGACGCCGCCGACGTCGTCGAGCTTGCCGCGGTCGGCGGGACGGTGGTCGGCTCGCACGAGCTGTCGATCTACCTGGCTTCGCGCAGTGTCGAGGCGATCGGGATGAACGTCGGCGGCACCGTCGAGGCGGCCGGCATCCGGCTGACGATGTTCCCCGCCCACCACACGGGCGGCGTGACGATCACGGGGGAGGGACCCGACGTGACCCGCGAGGTCGGCTGCTGGGGCTGGCTGATCGAGTTCGAGGACTCCACCCGTGTCTATCACTCCGGCGACACCGACGTGTTCGGCGACATGGCCTTCGTCCGCGACTGGGGCGCCCGGGTCGGGGTCATGCCCATCGGCGGGCACTACACGATGGGTCCCGAGGGGGCGGCCAGAGCCGTGGAGCTTACCGGCGTCGGCACCGTCATTCCCGTCCACTACGCCACGTTCCCGATCCTGGCGGGCACTCCTGCACAGCTCGCGTCGCTGACGAGCGCCAAGGTCGTGGAACTCCAACCTGGCGAGACCTGGGAGGCTTGAGATGCGACTAATCCTCTCGATCCTGGCGGCCCTCGCCGGCAGCCTGGCCGGGTCGGCCACTCGCGCCGGCGTCAACATCGCCGAGCGGCAGCTCGAGCGATCGGATCCGCCAGACATGGTCTCGGTGAACGGGTCGCTGGTCGGCGGGCTTGCGGCTGGCTTCGCGGCCGATGCGGTCGGCGGACCCCGGCTGGCCTTCTGGCTTGGCGCGGTGCTTGGCGCGGCCGGAGCCGATCGCCTCGACTGGTGGCTCCTGCGCCGGGTCGGAGTCGATCCCGAACAGCTCCTGGCGCGGGCGCGGGACGCGGCCACGTCCCAGGCACGCGGCCACGGACGTGGCCAGGGCGGAGGCGGGGACCCTGTCGAGGCGAGCCAGAGTTAGCGGGCGCTGAGGTCCTCCTCCAGGGAGGCCTCGCGCCACACCGGCGCGTACGGATGCTCGCCGCGAATGAGGTCGGCGTCCGCGAACCGCTCGAACCGATAGGGCCGCAGGTCGACCGTGAGGGCCTGGCCATCGAGGATCAGCTCCGCCAGGCAGCGACCGACCGCCGGCGCGGTCTTGAAGCCGGTGCCCGAGAACCCGCAGTCGAGGTAGAAGCCATCCGGGCCCGCCGGCCCGATGATCGGATGCTGGTCGGGCGTCAGGCCGTCCTGCCCGGAATGGGCACTCTGGAGGCCCGCCATCTCGAAGCCCGGCAGCCGGCGGCAGATGCGCGCCGCAGCGCGCTCGGGAAACCCGGGGGCCGCCGAGTCGGTCTGGCGGTCAGGGGAGCTCCCCAGCTCGTTGCCATCCTCCAGGCCGATGAGCGTCAAGGAGGCGCCCTCCGGTCGGATGTAGAACGCGTTCGCGAAGTCGATCATGGCCGGATGCGGCCCGACCTCGCTCGGTCGCGCCAGGTAGGCCACGTCGTGGCGCCAGACCTCCAAGGGCAGGTCGACACCGACCATCGCGGCGACCGCTGCGGCCCATGCGCCGGCGGCATCGATGACGATCGCCGCATCCCACGATCCACGCGGGGTGTCCACGCCGACGACGTGGCCGCGGTCGACCCGGATGGAGGTCACCGCAGCGCCCTGGACCAGACGCGCACCGCGGTCGACGGCCGCTCGCAGCAGCGCGTTGGTCGTCGAGGTCGGGTCTGCGTAGCCGGATTCCGGCTCCCAGGCGGCCAACGCCAGGTCATCGACAGCAACGCCGGGCATGAGATCGCGCACGCCATCGGCATCGATCATCTCCGTCGGGATGCCGATGGCGCGGAGCATCGCGACGTTTGCGCCAAGGGCATCCGTCTCATCCTCCGCGACGAGCTGGAGGAAGCCGGTGCGAACGAACCCGCAGGCGCCCCCGATCCGCTCCTCCCACTCGCGGAAGTACGCGTGCGAGCACCAGGCCAGGCGCGCATCGGTCTCGACGTCGTAGTGCATGCGGACGAGCCCGCTCGACCGGCCGGTCGCCCCGCTGGCCACGGTGGCTCGCTCGAGGACCACCGGGCGGAAGCCCCGTTCGGCGAGGTGGAACGCCGCGCTCGCGCCGTGGATCCCAGCCCCGATGATGATCGCGTCCGCCACGTCAGGCATTGCCAGATGATTCGGGACGGGCGGCGACCCTGCGAGAGCCGACTGGCCCGGTGTGCCCGTGCCCTTTGGTCCCCGCTGCTCGGCCGCGAGGAGGTCACATGCCCTGGCGGTGGACCACCGGTACAATGGCCCGCCCATGCCCGACGCCCCCAGCGAGGCGCTCGTTCGCGCCCGGAGCCTGACCAAGCGCTTCGATGCGTTCACCGCGGTGGACGCCGTCGACTTCGAGGTGCATCCCGCGGAGGCCTTCGGCTTCCTGGGTCCGAACGGCGCGGGCAAGACGTCGACGATGCGGATGATCGCCTGCTCGTCGCCGGTCACCGAGGGCCAGCTCAGCGTCATCGGCATGGACCCGCGCACCCAGGCGCGCGAGATCAAGGCTCGGCTCGGCGTTGTGCCCCAGGCCGACAACCTCGACCAGGAGCTCACCGTCCGCGAGAACCTGGAGATGTACGCGCGCTACTTCGACATCCCGCGGCACGTGGCCCGCGCGCGCGCCGACGAGCTGCTCGAGTTCGTCCAGCTCGCCGAGCGAGCGAACGACCAGGTCCAGCCGCTCTCCGGCGGCATGAAGCGGCGCCTGACCATCGCCCGCGCGCTCATCAACGAGCCGGAGCTGATCATCCTCGACGAGCCGACCACCGGGCTCGACCCGCAGGCGCGCCACCTCCTCTGGGAGCGCCTCTACCAGCTGAAGCGGCGCGGGGCGACGCTGATCATCACCACCCACTACATGGATGAGGCCGAACAGCTCTGCGACCGGCTGGTCGTCATGGACAAGGCCAGGATCGTGGCAGAAGGGTCGCCCCGCCAGCTCATCGACGAGTACAGCACCCGCGAGGTGCTCGAGCTGCGCCTGCCCGATGACGCCCGATCCGGGCTCGACGGCCAGCTCGACGGGCTTGCCGACCGCGTCGAGCACCTGCCCGATCGGCTGCTGCTGTACACCGATGACGGCGAGCGGGCGCTGGACGAGATCCATCGGCGCCAGATCGCGGTCGAGAGCGCCCTCGTGCGGCGTTCGTCGCTGGAGGACGTCTTCCTGCGCCTGACCGGCCGTTCCCTGGTCGAATGAGCCGATGACGGCCGGCGCAGATCCGATCTTCGCTCCCGCGACCCGGGTCTTCTGGCGAAACTGGCTCGTCTACCGGCGGATCTGGTATCGCAGCCTGTTCTTCGGCTTCCTGCAGCCGTTCCTGTTCCTGACCGCCATGGGGCTCGGCATCGGCTCGCTCATCGGCCGCAACACGCAGGCGTTCGGGGCCGGAGTGACCTTCACCGACTTCCTCGGCCCGGGCCTGATGGCCGCCATGGCCATGCAGACCGCGACCTTCGAGTCGACCTATCCGATCATGAACAAGATCCAGTGGGGCCGGAACTACGAGGCGATGCTGTCGACCCCGCTGGCGACCCGCAACATCGTCGCCGGCGAGCTCGGATGGATCGGCTTCCGGCTCCTGGCGGTCGGCGCGATCTTCCTCACCGTGCTGACCATCTTCGGCATCACCCGCACACCGTGGGCGCTGCTTGCCCTGCCCGTCGTGGTCGTCACCGGCCTCGGCTTCTCGTCGAACCTCATGGCCTTCACCACCACGCAGCAGACCGACATCGGCTTCAGCTGGATCTTCCGCTTCGTCATCAACCCGCTCTTCCTGTTCAGCGGCACGTTCTTCCCTCTGAGCCAGCTGCCCGGCCCGCTGCAGGCGGTGGCCTGGGCAACGCCTCTCTTCCACGCCGCGGAGCTGACCCGGGGTCTCGTCCTGGGGCGGCTCGACCTCGCCACCGCGCCGTTCCACGTGGCCTACCTGCTGGCCTTCCTGGCGATCGGCATCTGGCTGGCCGACCGAGGACTCGCCAGGCGGATGGTCGCCTGACCGTGGCCATCGGGGCCGCCGCTCCCGCGCGACCGGGAAACCGCTCACCGCTGCTCGGCGGCGCCATCGGGCGGCTGTGGCGCGCCCGGCGCCTCGTCGAGCGCAACCTCATGGTCTACCGCCACCAGACGGTGGTCATCTTCTCCGGAGTCCTCGAACCGCTCTTCTACCTGGCCGGCATCGGCTTCGGACTCGGCGGCATCGTGAAGACGGTCGACCTGTCCGATGGCCGCACGATCCCGTACGCCGCATTCGTCGCGCCGGCGCTGCTGGCCACCGCCGCCATGAACGGCGCTGTGTTCGAGACGATCTTCAACGTCTTCTTCAAGCTCAACTACGCGAAGACGTACGACGGCATCCTGGCCACGCCGATGGGGATCAGCGAGATCGCGCTCGGCGAGATGCTGTGGGCGCTGATGCGGGCGGCGCTGTATGCCGCCGTGATGCTGGTCGTCATGCTGGTCCTGGGCCTGATCCTCTCCCCGTGGGCGATCTTGGCCTTCCCGGTCGCCCTGCTCCTCGCCGCCGCATTCGCCTCTGCCGGGCTGGCGGGCACCTCGTTCCTGCGCACCGTCCAGGACTTCGACATCCCGATGGGGCTCATCGTCCAGCCGATGTTCCTGTTCAGCGGCACGTTCTTCCCGGTGACCGTCTACCCGCCCACGATCCAGATGGTCATGGAGGTGAACCCGCTCTTCCACGGGATCCGCCTCATCCGCGGGCTCTCGGTCGGGATCGTGGGCTGGGACGAGGCGTGGGACGCCGCGTTCCTGGTCGCCTTCTTCCTGCTGATGATGTGGATCGCGATGCGTCAGATGGAGCGCAAGCTCATCAGGTAGGCGACGTCGCCTCGGCGAGGATCCGGTCGAACACGGCTCGCGCCTCCGACGCACGCTCGAGATGCATGGCGTGGTGGGCTGCCTCGCGCAGCTCGCCGAGCGACACCGCGCCCACCGCGCGCTTCACCGCCCCGAACGCACCGGCGTCCATCGACAGCTCGTCGATGTCGAGACCGGCGAGGGCCATGGCCCCGACCGGATCGCCGGCCATCTCGCCGCAGACGGCCACCGGGATACCGCTCTCATGCCCGCCCTCGATGACCCGCATAATCGTCCGCAGCACGGCAGGATGGAGCGGATCCTGACGGGCAGCGAGCACCGGGTTCGTCCGGTCCGAGGCGAGCAGGTACTGGGTCAGGTCGTTGGTGCCGATCGAGAAGAACGCCACCTCCGGCGCGACGAGCTCGGCGATCATCGCCACCGACGGGACCTCGACCATGATCCCGACCCTGGGCTGCACGGTCCATAGCTTGCCGAAGGCGGCCATCGAGACGAGCTCGTGGAGCCGATAGACGTCGACGAGGTCGGCGACCATCGGCGCCATGATCCACGGCTGGCGGCCCGTCTTCTCGCCCGCGGCCAGGATGGCGCGCAGCTGGGTCAGGATCAGTGCCTCGTGCCCGGCATCGGCCAGGCGCAGGGCGCGCACGCCCAGGAACGGATTCTCCTCCGGGGGCAGCGGCAGGTAGGGCAGGTCCTTATCGCCACCGAGGTCGATGAGGCGGATGACGACCGGCCGCTCGCCGAACTCCGCGAGCACCTTCGCGTAGGCGGCAGTCTGGGTGGCTTCGTCGGGTGGTGTGGCGCGCCCCATGAACATGAACTCGGTCCGAAACAGGCCGACCCCTTCCGCCCCGGCCTCGATCGCACGCGCGGCTTCATCCGGCCGCCCGATGTTCGCGCCGAGCATGAGCCGATGGCCGTCGGCGGTCTGCAGCCGGCGGTCGCGAAGGCCGGCGTCGACGGCGGCGCGGCGGGTCGCCTCCCCGAGGCGGCGGCCGATCTCCTCGCTCGTGGCCCCATCCGGGTCCAGGTAGACCTCGCCGGCACCGCCGTCGACGGCGATCTCTGTGGCCGTTTCGGCGGCGGCCAGCAGTCCGGGCACCCCGACCACCGCTGGGATCCCGAGCGCCCGCGACAGGATCGCGGCGTGCGCGGTCCGCGAGCCCGCCTCGAGGGCGATCCCCGCCAGCAGGGCGGGATCGAGCTCGGCGGTTACCGATGGCGGCAGGTCGAGGGCGACCGCGATCGACCGACGCTCGAGACGCGGCGGTTCCTCGCCCCGCAGGATCCGGGCGATCCGGGCCGCGACGTCGCGAACGTCGGCCGCGCGTGCGGAGAGCACCTCGTCGTCAAGCGACGCGAGCGTCTCGGCCGCAGACTCGCCCGCCGCGAGGATCGCCTCGTCGGGTGGCTTCCCCTCGGCGACGAGCGCCTCGGCGCCGTCGAGCAACTCCGGATCCTCGGCCATGAGCGCCTGCGCGCCGAAGATCTCCGCCTCCTCCGGACGCCCGGCGGTCACCAGCCGCGTCCGCAGCCCTGCGAGCTCCGCGGCGGCCCGGGACGCGGCCTCACCCAGGCTGACCTCCGGCCGGAGCACCCCACCGCCAGACGTCGGCGGTAGCCACGGTGGCGCGCTCGCCACGCCGGGAGCCGCCGGCACCCCGCGCAGCGGCTCGCTCATGGGTCGATCGGCTCTCCGAGACCCGACTCCACGAGCTCGACCAGCGAGCGGACCGCATCGTCGGCATCGCTGCCCTCGGCGCTGATCCGGATCGAATGGCCCGTGGCCACTCCCAGGCCCAGGACGCCGAGGACGCTCTTGGCGGCGACGCTCTTGTCCGGATTGCGGGTCAGGTTCACGACCCGGATGTCGGCGCTGAAGCCGCCAGCCGCCTTGACGAAGACCGCCGCGGGACGCGCGTGCAACCCCGACGGGTTGCGGACCTCTACCACCGACTCAGCCACGCCGCCCTCCGATCCGCTCGCTGCGCCCTCAGCGGGGCGCCGGCCGGCTGCGCTGGCTCGCAGCACCCATCCGCGCCCGCCGGCGCCAGACGGCGAAACCCAGGGTTCCTGCCAGCCACGCGACGCCCGCCACGATCCCGACGAGCAACGCGGTCATGCCACCCTGCGGCCAGGCGACCGAGAGACCGATGAGGAACAC
>Ga0070730_10002707_pt1 | contig 16073 bp, 16 predicted proteins | sample Coa_R1_3_FD_66447 | JGI IMG/M metagenome (GOLD analysis project Ga0070730, IMG submission 66447) | Surface soil microbial communities from Centralia Pennsylvania, which are recovering from an underground coalmine fire - Coalmine... | ecosystem: Environmental > Terrestrial > Soil > Unclassified ...
GTTGGATATTATAGAAAAAATATTCTCTTTAAATTAATAATAATTGATTTGTTTAATATCTAAAATCAACAAAATTTTTAGATATGATAAGTTACTTAGAATATAATTTGTTGTTTTGTTGTTTTTTTGTTGTTTTGTTGTTTGTTTGTTGTTTTGTTGTTTTTTTTGTTGTTTTGTTGTTTGTTTGTTTTTGTTTTTGTTTTGTTTATTTGTAATTTTTTTGGTTTCCTGCTGATTGTCCATTGTACTATCTTTAAGATTTTCACTATCATAACTATGATGAGTACTTAAAGCTTTAGGGTGTTCCAGCATATAGTAAAGTATATTTTTCATAAGATTACTCTTAAGCATGACATCTAACACATCATTCAGGTACTATTGAAGAAGGTGTACTCATTGGATTAGCTGGAATATAATTATCACTATGTCCTAATAAATTAGGATAGAAAAAAATTATAACAGATAAAGTTAAAAAGAATGCAAAGATAGTTACAAGATCTTTAAATGTAAAATAAGGATGCATTGCATATCTATCTCCATTAGAAGAGATACCATTAGGATTATTTGATCCATGTGTATGAAGAGCCATTAAATGAGCTATTACTAAAGCAGCTAATAAGAATGGTAATAAAAAATGAAGAGAGAAAAATCTATTAAGTGTAGCATTACTTACACTAAATCCTCCTCAAATTAATTCTACTAAATCTTGTCCAAAAAAAGGTACTGCTGATAATAAATTAGTAATTACTGTTGCCAAATCTTTAATTTACTTATTCTAGCTTAAGCTTAATATGTTTAAAACAAGTAAATCATGTACATTATAATTATTTTATTTTTAAATAATTGTTTAATATATTTTAAAGGGTCGTTATAAACATAACAAATAGATAATAAAAATTTTATACTTGTTGCTATGTATATTCTTTTATTATAATTAAAGATTTTTTTTAGTACAGATTTTATGAAAGGGGGTAAAATTTTTAAAATAAAAATAAAGATAAAAAGAATGGATAATAAATTTTAAATTAAAAAAAAAAAATCATTATATTATTGTTTCTATCATAGAAATTATAAGTTCAGTAACTTCACTTGAAGGTAAATCTGTAACTGAAAATGAATTAACAATCTCAATTACATCCCTTATATTTAATACATTGCTAGACAATTCTTCACTGTATTTTTCGCATAATTCATTAATTACTGATTCATGTGTAATTGGTTCAGTTGTTACTGTATTTATATTTTCAGTTATATGATTTGTTATATTTTCAGATATATGATTTGTAACTGTTTCAGACAGATTTTCAGATATATGATTTGTAACAATTTCAGAATTATTTTCAGATATATGATTTGTAACAATTTCAGAATTAATATCTTCAAATGTTGTTGTTTCTATATCATCAGATAACATTGCTTCTGTAGCAGCAAATGTTGTTACTATATTTGTTTTTATATAGTCAAATATTTTTGTAATTTTACTACTTGAATTATTTCAAATAGAATTATATATAAAATAGCTTAATATAACAGTAGTACCTATAATGATACCATAGAATATTAAGCTATTAGCAATTAAAAAATTAAAAATCATTATTATATTAATTATTATAAATTTTTTAAAGTATTTAATTATTATAAATTTGTTTAAAGTATACATTATTAAACAAAAAAAGATTTTAAATAATAATACTTTAATTTAAACAACTTAGAAGTTGTAATATAATATTATTTTATATAGTTAGGATTTAACTTTATTTTATATAGTTATACAATTATGTAAATTTAATACATAATTTCAAAGCAATGTGACAAAGAATTTATTTTGTTTTGTTTTGTTTTTTACTTTATTATAGATATTTAATTTAAAACTATCCATTTTATTTAATCAGTAAAATTTAAATTTTAAAACTTTATTATTTTAACTATCCAGATTAAGAAAAGAGGGTAAAATAGCTAACTAAGTCTATTTAATAAATTAGACTTTGGCTTTAAACTCTTTAATTGACCCCTTAAAATTTATTATACAAATAAAATGCCTTGTGCTTCATTATAATAAATTTATAATTTTATATTTTTATAATGAATAAAGATTCCGACTGTACATTAAGCATCATTTCAGACACCCACCGATGAGCCAGTCTGTCGCGATAGTTTACTCTGCCGACGGTCTTAATGCTAAACAAACATCTTTGACCTGTTTTCATCAGTATTGCTATATAAGTTCATTATATAAATTTTTAGTAAAAATTGCTTTATATTTAACTTTATAACTATGTATATTTATTTTAATTTAATTTATATTTCATTTCAGGTATTATATAAGGAGATACTATATTTATAAGATCTGTCATAGAGTCTTTTAAAATGTAAATTATATATTGATCTTTTTTTCCTGCAGATTGAATAGAAGCTTTAATATTAAAATTATTATTTAAAGCTTTTATAATAAGTAAGCAATCATTATAAGAAAAATAATTAATAAAAAATGATAAACCTTGACCTACTTTAACTCCATCATCCATAATTCAAATAGCTAAAGCTAAAGGAGTTAAATATTGATCAATACATTCTGGTACATGTTTAATTTTATTATTGTATCATAGATCATATATTCAATTAAAACTAGTAAAAGTTCAAGTTGTAAATCTTACTCTTTTTCTTATTTTACCTTTACTACCTAATCTTGTTGTAATAATAGGTAATTTAGAATTACAATAACCTAATTCAGAAAATAATTTATGTAAGAACAACATATATTTTACATGAATAGCTTCTTGATAAAAACTAAATCTAGTTCCTACTCCTAATAATATTTTTTCACCATGAGCATCTCCAAGAAGAGATCCAAATATAATAGAGATAATATCTGTATTATGAGGACCTATTCTATAAATACCTTTAAGTCTAATTACTTTAGGTTTAATATTAAAATAAATAGGTGTTATTAAAAATAAAGATAAACAAATTAAAAATAAATTATACATTTGAGGCTTATTAAAGCCACCTCATAAACTCATTTGACCATAAGGTAATACATACAAACTTACTTAATATGTAAATTTTCATAATAAGCTAGAATAACTTTAAATTCGTATATTCTATTAGTTAAATTAATATTAATTAACTAAAAGTTTCGACTGTGCATTAAGCATCATTTCAGACACCCATTAGTGACCCAGTCTGTCGCGATCATTTATATAACCGACGATCTTAAAGTTTAACCTTCTTTGATCGTTTTCACTAATATCGCCAAATAATCTTAAAGACTATTCTATATCTCCGTCGAGAAATACCACTTTAATCTCTCTTTTTCTATAAAGATTGCAGAAAGATTTTTACTTGCGGGACTATGATTTAATAAAATAAAGTATAATAAAAAGTAAGGCAGGGTTTCATTAACTTTTGTTATTTTTAGAAAATAACTTTTAGGTTTTATAAACATAACAAACAAATAATAAAAATTTTACACTGTTGTTATGTTTATTCTTTTATTATTTTTTTTAAATATTTTTAAAAAAGGGGGTAAAATATAATTAAATAATTATTTCTTATTTTCTTGTTTTTTTGTTTAAATATTTAACTATCCATTGTCTTTTTACTAAACCTTTTTCTGTTTTTAAGGCTCTTCTAATAGTTTTTTCACCACAGTTTAAAGATTTAGCTGCATCTAAAATAGTAGAATATTCACCATAAACAGTACCATTAAGATTATATAAAACTACAGGTCTTGTATTGATTATACATTTTTTTTTAGTTTCATTAGACATAGGAGGTCTATTCAAAGCTTTCTCTCTCATTTTATTTATTGTTTCAGGAGAAAGTTTTTTACCTTTGTTTAAATTACCTATCATTTCTCGTCTGGCGTCACTAAATACATCTATCATTTTTTGTCTATCAACTTCTGTATGTTTATAACCAAAACTAGAACCTGCTTCAGTTAAAATATTATAATTAGGCAATAACAATTTTAAATATCTATCTTCTAAATCCAACAATTCTTTATTATTTTCTTTAGTAACAATATTAGGATATAATTCTAATATAATAAAAGCGAAATTTTTTAATCCATATTTTTTTACTGCTGATTTAACTATTTTGCTACCTCTGAAATAAATTAAATGATTACTGAATCTAGCATAAAATCTGTTATTTGCAGCAGAACCTATATAATAATCTTTAGTTATTTTATTAATTATCATGTATATACCGCTTAAACCTTTAGTTTCATTTAATATTTGTTCTCTAATATTTTCAGAATCTAGGTTTTCAAAAATATACATAGGATTTAGCTCTAATTCTCTAATTATTGTAATCAATCTCTCTAAACAATAAGGTTCGCTACCTTTACTTGAAGAAGAAATTGTACTATAATTTCTTATGTAGAGAGTATTTAAAGGGTATATTGCTTTATTTTTTATTTTATTATACTTTGTATTTTTTATATTATTCCCTGCCTTAGTTTTTTTAATTAAATTAATTATAATATAATATGTAATAATTAAAAAAATTGCATACAAAATATTTTCATTAAACCATTTTGGGCTATATACGTAACCCAGGAAAGCTATAGCCATCATTAATATTAATATTATTACTCCTATACTTCAAAGTAATATTCTAGGTGATTTATATGAACTATAATATAATCCTCTAGCAATATGAGCATATACAAAAATAAAGAAGAATGAAGCTACATTAGCATGTGTATATCTTAATATTCAACCAGCATTAACATCTCTCATTATCATTAATGTTATAAACATGGCCACTTAAGAAAATTATTTTAGGTTATAGCTAAACATAAATTAACTATAGTAAATAATTACTGTGATTATGGTTTTGAATAAAAAGTATATCGTCCTCCGATAATTTTACCTGTATCTAAACTTCTTCTACCTGCTACACTAGTTTTTGAATAACCAATAGCTTCCATAGCAGAAGCAAAGGAAGAAAAAGGTTCTTGGTTTTTATTTACTAATACTCCATTATCATATACTCAAATAGCGTTTGGTTTAACTTTGGATGTTAAAGCTTTGGCTAAATCTACATGTAACATATTAGGTGTTAGTATAACAGGAAGGTTTAGATTTAAAACTTTATTAATTTCAGTTAAACTAGGAGTTTGAACTGGATTGGGATTTATACTATATCTTCCAGAATTTACATACTGAGAAATTTGATAAGTTAAATTTCGACCTTCTGTTAAATAGAAGTAACCGAATTTATGTAAGTGAAGTGCAATACATCAGAAATAGAAATCTATACCTTTTCTAGTTTGAAATGGCATATCTAAAAAGAAAAACGATAGATAATCGTATAATACATCAATACTTACAATGGAGATAACTGATACAGATGTTTTTTTATTTAAACTATTATTTACAGTGGGAGCTTTAGATCTTAGACTAAAATTAAAGCCATTAGGAATTGATTTTAAATAATTAGCAATAGCTTCTAATAAAAATAAATTTTTTACGTGTTGCCCTACTTGAAAATAGGGACTTAAGTTTTTAAAGCCAAATGTACCTTCTGCTTCAATAAATCCAAGTAATCAAAAGGGATTTACTATGATATTAGGGATTAAGTTGTGATTAAATTCAGTTCTACCTAAGTTCATGTTATCAATTATATTTTTTACTCATGCTAATTGCGATAAAGAAACCCTTGTAGTATTAGAGTTGGAAAGAAATAAAACTACTCTTTTGAAATCATTGTAGTCTAATCATTTAGTTGTATATAATTTATATTCGTCTAATAACGGGAAAAGAACGTTTATTAAATCTTTTGTATCACTAATAATAAATACACAACTGTTACCATCTATTACAACTCTTCCTTTTCCTAAAAATTCTTGTATTTTTTTTAATACATTGATATCATCTTTATGTAATCTAATTCTAAACATCACTTTTAAATAATATTTATCTAAAAATACTTGGAAGTTTCCTTCTCCATCAATAAATCCTACTAGTCATTTAGAAAATTGTTCCCTGTTCATTGACAAGCATTCTTTTCTATTAAATAATTTATAGGTAAAGGTTGATATACTTATTGAATTCACCATGTTAGCAACCACTTTCATGATTGATCGGACTATATCATATCTCAAACCCAGACGGAGTATTTGCTAATATACTTTATTGAGATCTTCGCGTATAGTCTCTGAGGATCCTACTTTAAATAACACTTAACAACTATTTTAATTTGTTTAAGAAAATAAGAAAGAACAAAAGAAAATAGAAGTAAACATAAACATAACAAACAGATAATAAATTTTATACTTGTTGTTATGTTTATTCTTTTATATAAATTATTTTGCGAAGGGGGTAAATTTATAAAAAAAATAAGATTCTAATTTGATAAAAATCTAGTTTAAATTTAAACTTAAACTTAATAAAATAATTCATATAAATGAGAATATATTACTTTATTGATATCATCTGAACTTAATTGATCTATGGTATATGAATAAACTATATGTTTTAAGTATAATTCATCTACTGCTCTTTCATTAATTTCAACACCTAATAAATCTAACATTTCTTGATATTTTAATTCATGAATATTATATACTGTTTCTCTATTTGGTACAAATTCTGGTGTTGGATTGGGTATTTGTAGTACAGTTGTTCCCGTACTTACACTAGCTGGTATAGTTTGTGTACCTACATCAGAATATACATTAGATAAAGTATTTAAATCAGTGTTTAAATAATCGAAATCACTGCTACTTCCTGAGTTATCTCATATAGATTTACATAAAGAATAACCCATGAATACTGCAGTACCTGCAAAAATACCATAGAATACTAAATCATTATTAATTAAGTAATTGAATAATGTCATTATAAGTTTTATACTGAAAGATAGCGTCTAAATTATTAAGCAAGTATAGCTTAATGTTTAATACTAGTCAAGCTTGACCTCATCTTCTCCACAGACCACTTTTTACGAGAAGCCTCGGGGGTATACACCCACACTATCGTTGGAAAACTAATTTTAACCATAGCTGATTTTACTCAACTACGGTTTAGATAAGAGAATTTTGATAGGTTACCCTGTAAACTCAAATTCTTTAATAAGTAAGATTAATGTAAATTAATGATCTCCTTGTAAAAATTGAACACTAGGTCCGGAGAATTTAACTCTTTATCTTTGTTAACATTACCAATATAAACTGAATGAAAGGGGGTAAAGTAAACAAAAAATAATTTATTTAAAAAGAATTAAAAAGGAAAATAAAACTAAAACAGTTAAACAGGTCAAGCATAATAAAACTTCAATTATTAGAAAAACTAAATTAATTTTTTTGTAGTAATTAATTAATCCAGTTAATTTAGGATATTTTACTTCATAATTTCCTTTTTGAATTAAATAATAGGCTAATAAATATCCTATAATATTTAAAAAGCAAAGAAAAGCAATTAAACTTAATAAAAATACTCCATAAGCTAATTGAGTAATATCAGGATCGGAACTGTTAACATTTATATCTAAATTAGTTAATATTCAAGAAAAAAGAAAAGATTGTCTAAGGTTATTTTCCATTGGTACCTTGATTACCTGTAGTTTTTGTATCTTCCTTTTTATCTTTTTTATTTTTATCGTTATCTGCACTATTAGGAGAAGAAGATGAACCTTTTACTCAATAATTGTATAAAAAGGTACTTCCTGCTGCACTACCTATTACTTTAGAAGTTACATCTAAAACTCTAGCTGCTTTTGAGCCAGAAGCTAGATAAATAATTATAGTAATAGTAATTCCTTCAAATATATGGTTATTTAAGAAGGGGATTAAAACAGTTGTTATAAATTCATTTATAATTGATAACATAGTTGTTAAATAACTTAATGAGAATGACATTATTTAAATTAACTCGGACTTATCATATTTACTCTTCTATTTTTGATTAATAAACAAAAATTTAAAAAACAAATAATGTTCAAAAAAACAACAACAAACGGTTATTATTGAATAATAGACCCTTTTATAGAATATTATTTCTTTTATGTTGTATTTTAATTTTAAACTATCTCTTTTTTATACTCTTTTATTTAAAAAAAGAGGGTAATATGATAAAATCTTATTTTCTTATTTTCTTAAAATTTTTATTATTTATTCGATTTTTAGCTTAAATCGAATGTGTTATTTATTTGGTTTCCTGCTGATTGCCCAATCTTTAAGATTTTCACTGCCAATAATATGACGAGTACTTAAAGCTCTAAAGGGTTTCCAGCATATAGCGAAGTTTTAAGAACACATATGAGAGGTTATATGTTCTACACTATTAAATGCAAAATCTACATGAGGTTGATAATGCATTGCTAAAAATACTCCAGTTAAAATTTGTATTATTAAACAAGTTCCTAATAAAGATCCAAAGTTTCATAAATAAGATAGATTAGCTGGTTGAGGAGAATCTACAATATAAGAATTTAATAATCTTAATAATACATTAGTTTTTAATAATCTCATTTGTATTTATTATTTTAATTTTATTAATATTCTTTATTTAATTTTTTCAATATTTTTAAAACCAAATATTAAAATTATTATATCTAATATAATTTGTGTTTGTTTGGTTTGTTTGTTTTCTTTGAAATTTCTTATAACGTATTAATTTATGGTATATTATACCTTATTTTAAAAAACAGTTTATAATATTATCTTAAAGAATTTAGGATTTTTAGGGGTTTGTTTTATTATAAAATTAAATTTTTGATAATAAAATTTATATTTTAGTTAAATTTTTAGTTTTAATAATTTTATAATATTATTTATAATAAATTATTATAAATTTAATAAAATAATAATGGATAATTTTAATCAAAACAAAACAAAAAGATTATTTCTTAGAAATAATAAATTATTATAACTACTCACTTGATAACAATAATTAATTTAATATATAGAAATTTATTTATAATTATTTAAATTTTCTAATATTAATTATTGTATTAAATATTCTGACAATGTAATTAATTTATAATTTTGTAAAAACAAAATAAATTATTTTTTATTTAAATTATATTTTTTATATAATAATAAGTCTAATAGACTAAGATATATATAAGCCCAAGAAGATTTGAACTTCTATGAATTTCTCATCAAGAAATCATTCTACCATTAAATTATAGGCTTTATTTTAAAGATTTTATTATTTTAATAATAAATACATTTTTGTTTTAAATTTTAAATAAAAATTAAAATTTCATACTTTTATATATTTGTTTTTGTTTTTGTTTTGTTTTTGTTTTTTTATAATAAAAAAGAATTATAGGGGGTAATTATTAAAAAAAATTAATGTAAGGTTAATAAAAATATAAATTTACATAAAACCTAAGCCTAACATATCTGCTAAAGCTGAAGCTCTATCGATATAATCATAACCTTTTATACTAATATCTACAATTTGTATTATAACATCGGGATTAGGAACCATTTCTATATTTATAGGTGGTATTGGTAATACAGTTATTACTGTACTTGCACCTTCAGTTATAATTGAAGTACCTACTTCTGATGAAGAATGAATTGTAATAACTGGACTGATATTTTCAGATATAGGTGTTATTGTATCAATTGAAGTTATACTGTTAGAACCTATTTGACTTGGTCTATCAGAGTAATCTTCTCATGCAGAAGTTTGTACTCCTTTATCTAAATAAAAAGAATTTAAATATGAAGAAACAAATTTATAACCAATAAATCCTACAGTTCCTGCAAACATACTGTAAAATACTAAATCATTATTTAATAAATAATTTAACATCATTTAATAGATCAAATGTTAAAGATAGCATCTAAAAATGAATATTTAAGAAATTCATCAAAACTTATTAAAGAGTGGAAATATAAAAATATGAAAATTTAATCTTTTATACTATCGGTGTAAAATGTATTGATGAAAAACCAACCCCTAACCTCTTATCTTTTAAAATTGATTATCCACTCTTTTAAATATTAAATTTATTTATAAACTATCTTTTATTTTGATTATTATTCATGAAAGGGGTAAATTTAGTTAAATAAATACATCCTCAAAAAATTTAAATTAATGTGATGTATTAGTTTACATATTATGAAATATAATTCAGGTAAAATTAATCTAAATTGATGATCTCCTTGTAAAAATTGAACACCAGGTAAAATTAAAGTTTAACTTATCACAACCTGAGCTACTGTTTGTTACAAAAGTTAATTATATGGTAATCTATTTACTTTTAAAAGATTCATATATTTTTATATAATCTTCAAGATTATTAGAGATATCAGTAATAAAGAAAATAGAGAAACATAAACTAATTATTACAGAAATTAGAATTAATCATATATAAAATATACTCATTTTTTTATTTAGAGTTATTACTTTATTGATAATTGATTCTAAGCTTCTATTTAATTTATTACCTAAAATAGAAGATAATTTTAATCTAATATCATCTTTGAAATGAAATTTAAATAATATTTGAATAATTAATATAATTAACATATATATACATATATAATTAGTTAATTCTAAGTTTGATAATATAACTTCTAAAGGGCTAGATGACACATTATCATTTATAAATTTATTTATATTAGAATCATTGATAATAGCAGTATCCATAATATTTGTTATGTTTTCATTATAGTTTCTTCTGATATTATATTGAGAAATAGATGAATGAAAAAGGCCTCCAAGTAAACCAGCGCCTACTACTACACCAGCTTTTTGTACTGGAGGTAGAGAAGATTTAGCTATAGTTTTACCTACAGCTGTTGCAACTCCTGCTATAGTAGCACCTAAACCTATTTGACTTCCTATGGTTTGTAAACCTTGACCTATAGCTTTACCAGCTTCTTTATCTACTTTAACATGTCCATGTAAATTTACATCTTTATTATCAGCCATATAAGTAATAAGATCAGTTAAAGAGGGATTAAAAATATTAAACATGTAATATATTATGTAAAAAGGTATGCAAACAAAAGAAAATATTTGTATATATTTAATTAATCTTATGTTTGATAATTTAAAATCTTCCAAATAAAATAAAGTTAAACTCGATGTAAATAGAAATGCGCTTATAAATCAATTCATATTTCCTAAAGTATCAGTTGCATAATTTAATATTATTGACATAGTTAAATCTTCTTTTACTTTCATATTTACTCCTCTATTTTGATTTAAATTAAACAAAATTTCAAAACAAATTTTATTAATAAATAATAAATTCTTTTATTAAATTAAATTTATTGTCTCTTTTATATAAAATATTAAAATTTAAAACTATAGATTATTTTATTGATAAATTTAAAGAAAAGGGGGTAAGTATTATAAAAATTAATTTATTTTTAAAATGTAAATCTTCTTTATTATTTGATAGATCATTATTTATAAAAATAAAAATATAGTTGAGTAAGAATAAAATATTCTATTATTTTATTTTTTAATTCTAAGGCTATTCATGTTTAATTTTATTTCATTTATTTTAGCTAAACCTTGTATGGTTAAATGAGCTTTATTTGTTATTAACTCAGCAGCCAATGAGAAATCTTTAAAATCATTTTCTTTAATAGTTCCAATAGGATATTTTTTAAAAAAAGGAATAATTTTATTAATATTATCAGGAAAGTTATTTACTACTAAATCACAGGCTAAACCAGTAGATCTTATATAAACTTTACCACAACCAAGATATTCACCAATAATTCCTAAAATGTGAGCATCTCTAATATGTTGGGTAATTCTAAATCTTAATTCTACTTGGTATTTAGATTTTCTTTTAGTAACTTTAATATCAAATGTTCCATCTCCTGCTACAAACCCAGATATTCAGTTTGGATCTATATTTTTAAATTCTGCTGAATCAACTAAGTGTAAAGGTCTATCTAAAACTTTAATGTTTTTTATTTCACTTGTTTTTGTAGATAAACCTCTATTTAAGGCAGATTTTAAAGATAAAATTTTTAATAGACCTTCATGAGTTAAATGTTCCTTATCTTGTTTGCATTGAACTATTTTAGCTCAAAGTTCAAAATCTACTCTTTTTTGAGTTTGTAACGGAAAATTACAAAAATGAGGAATAATAACATTTATTAAATCACTATTTTTAGTTATAGTAAAGCTGGTTACATTTCTATTAATTCTAGTATTAATAATACCTAAACCAAAAAAATCTCTAAATTCTTGTAAAATGCTTATATCTTTAGAATGAAGTCATAATTCAAATGATGGAGAAATTTGTCAGTTATTAGAATCACTTCTTTTAAAAACTGATACAATAAATGAACCTTCAGCATCAGTTAAACCAGTTATTCAATTAGGGGATAAAGATTTTTTAATACTCGTATAAATAGTACTTACGTTTGAAGATAGACTTCTATTAATAAAATTATTTATTTTATTTTTTTCAATTGCAGAAAAAATTAATAACATTGAATTAGCTTTGAAATTCATTCACTCAATTTAAATAATCTAAAACTGGAACAGCTTCAATTGTTATTGGCATGAAACCGTGATAAATTCCACAAATTTCACTACATTGACCATAGAATGTACCAGTTCTTTCAGCTATAATAGAAGATTGATTTAATCTACCTGGTACAGCATCAATTTTAAGTCCTAATGAAGGTATTGCGAAAGAATGGATTACATCAGCTCCAGTAATAATTAATCTAATATGACAATCTACAGGTATTATTACTTTATTATCTACATCTAATAATCTAAATTGTCCTAATTCTAAATCAGATTCAGGTATCATATAGGAATCAAATTCTATAGATTCACCACTTTCAGTAATATAATCAGAATATTCATAACTTCAATATCATTGATGACCTACTACTTTAATAGTAATTGTAGGTGATATTACTTCATCTAATAAATATAATAATCTAAAACTTGGAAAAGCTATAGCTATTAATATTAAAGCTGGTGTTATAGTTCAGATTAATTCAATTAATGTACCATGATTTAAATATTTGTGAACAATAGGTGAATTTTTTGTATTAAAATAATAAATAGTTGAACCTAAAACTCAAAATACTCCAATACAAATAACTATTAAATAGAAGAAAATAGTATTATGTAATTCTACTATTCCTGTATATCCTGGTGCAGCACTGTCTTGAAATCCTATTTGTCATGGTTGAGGAGCATCGTTATATATTGTATTAAATATTGATAGTGTTAAAAACATTTTTTATTTTTAATTTTAATCTCTCTTAGTTTAACACCAATCTACTTTTAAATTAAAATTTAATTTTTTTAATTAATATTTTTTATATAATATTATATTAAATAATTATAATATATCACTTATTAGTATTAATACTTTAGAATTTATTTGTATAAATTATTTATTAATATTCTAAATTTAAAGTATTCTAAGATTCGCCTTATTCAATTATTTTATATATTCAAATAAATTATTATATTAATAATATTTTAATTTAAATATTAAAATCTTAACTATATTATTTTATTTGTTTGTTTGTTTTATTTTTTGTGTGTTTTTGTTTTTGTTTGTTTTATTTTATTTTTGTTTTTGTTTTTGTTTTGTTTTTGTTTTTTGTTTTTGTTTTTGTTTTTGAAGAAAGGATTTATTTTATTTTTTAGTTTTGGTTTAGTTTAGTTTTGTTTTTTGTTTTTGTTTTTGAAGAAAGGATTTATTTTATTTTTTAGTTTTGGTTTAGTTTAGTTTTGGTTTAGTTTAGTTTTTGTTTTGTTTAGTTTTTGTTTTGTTTTGGTTTTGTTTTGTTTTGGTTGTTTTTAATATAGTATTCTTTTAAATTAAAATTTATAATAATTTAAAAATAAAAAAAATATTAGATAGGGGGTAAATTTAATAAATATAAATAATATTATGTTTAATTTTAATTAATATTATTAAAAATTAAAGATAATTAAATTAAATTTTAATTTAAGATTTATTACTTAATTTAGTAATATACATTCTTATTACTTGTTGAAAAGTAAATAATGGTAATACATATTTAGAAAAAATATAAATTAAAGAAAGTAAAGTTAAAAATGAGAAAGAAAATTGGTTAACAAAATAAAATGGTATTAATTGAGGCATTAAAATTAAATGAAAATATGAGGATCTCATAGAAAATTTTAGAGAACTGTCTCTGCGTTATAAGCAATTTTAAAATTTATTTTTATGTTTTATAATAAATTTCTATTAAATGAGACATTGATTGAATTTATAATAATAAATTATGTTCATGTTATAAATTAATATTAAATTAATAATATTAAATGTAAAATTAATATATTAGATAAGGGGTAAATTTAATAAAAATAAAAATAATAAATATAAATAATTAAGATTTATTATTAGAAGAAGATAAAACTAAAATTAAAGCAGCTATATAAATAATAAATAATCTTATTTCATTTAATAAAGAAGTATCAATAAAAATAGGAGTAAAAATTAAGAAAATTAAAGAAAGTAAAGATAAAGTAATATAAATAGAATATGTAGTTATAACTCCAGTATCTAATTTACTAACATTTTTTCCAGTATTAGTTAAAGTTTGAGATAATCCATAAGGTCCAACCATTTCTATAATACCTCTATCTAATACTTTAGAAATAGTATAACCTAATTTTAAACCTTTATTAATAATATAATTATTATAAAGTATATCAAAGAAATATTTTCCATTAAAGAAAGTATATAATTTTTGTCCTAAGAAATTATCAGTTAAATCAATAATAAATGTCGGACTTTTATGATATAAAAATATTGCTAAACTAGCACCAAATAATGATAATAAAGCAGGTAATAATTTAATTATTAAAGGTAAACTAAATTCAGCTTCAATTAATGAAATATTATTAGGTTTAATAAATATAGCATTACCAAAGAAATCATTAGCCATTCCTACAAATAAATCAGAAAATATAAATCCAAAGAATATGCTAAATAAAGCTAATAAAAATAATGGAATAATTACTTTATTATTTGCTTCATGAGCATTTAAATAAGATTGTTTTGGTCCATTTGGTACAGTTAAAAAAACTAAACATATTAATCTAAATGAATAAAATGCAGTTAAACCAGCTGTTAAACTTCCTAAAATGAAAGCATATGTACCACTAAAACTATATTGACCATAAGCTAATTCTATTATTAAATCTTTACTATAAAATCCTGTTAATCATGGTGTAGCTAATAATGATAATGATCCTACTAACATAACTGTATAAGTAAATGGTAAAAATTTAATTAAACCTCCTAATCTTCTTACATCTTGTTGATCTGAAAAACTATGAATTACAGCACCAGCACCTAAGAATAATAAAGCTTTAAAGAAAGCATGATTAATAACATGCATTAAAGCTACATTATATTGACTTAAACCTACTGCCATTACCATATATCCTAATTGACTTATTGTTGAAAAAGCAATTATTCTTTTTAAATCATTTTGAACTAAACCACAAGTAGCTGCAAAGAAAGCTGTAGTTGCTCCAGTTAAAGTTATAACTAATAAAGCTGTACTACTATATTCTAATAAAGGTGATGATCTTAATAATAAATATAATCCAGCAGTAACTAGAGTAGCTGCATGAATTAAAGCTGATACAGGTGTGGGCATCTGTGTTAACAATAAATTTCTTTATTGATCGGACTATATCTTCATCATATTTTTAATATGAGCTTCACGTGTAGTCTCTGAGGATCCTACTTAAAGTTACACTTTAAATAATTATTTTGAATTGAAAAGAAAAGAAAAACAACCAAAGTAATTATTTGACATTACCAGATTAAAATGGAGCATAAGGCAATTATAAGATTATAATAGACGCCGCCGCTTAAATTTTAAGGTAAGTATAAACATAACAAACAAATAATAAATTTTATACTTGTCGCTATGTCTATTCTTTTATATTAATTATTTATTTAATAGAAAAGGGGGTAATTTCTAATTTTCATATTTTTGTGTTTTCTTTCTTTTTTTTTTTATGAAAATGTTTAGATTAAAAAATTAAAGTGTGTAACTTTGTTGGTTTCCTGCTGATTGCCCATTGTACTATCTTTAAGATTTTCACTATCATAACTATGAT